>Ga0209057_1000036_pt1 | contig 104549 bp, 82 predicted proteins | sample GraSoiAngelo_146_FD_185903 | JGI IMG/M metagenome (GOLD analysis project Ga0209057, IMG submission 185903) | Grasslands soil microbial communities from the Angelo Coastal Reserve, California, USA - 14_1009_05_30cm (SPAdes) (version 2) | ecosystem: Environmental > Terrestrial > Soil > Grasslands...
AACGCGGCCCAATCGACCCGTGCCGCGGGTGCCGCTGGCGTCTGTAGCGCGAGCAGCGTGAGACACAGGATCATGGCGTCAGATCGCGTGGTCGGGGGTCACATTCTCTCCACCCCACGCCTTCCGGGCCGTCCAGTCCGCGGGGGCAGCCGACCAGAACTCGTCCGTCGCAGGCAGGCCGAGCGGGAGCAGGCCGGCCGCGCAGAGGTACGCGCTCCCCGTCGAGATGTAGCCTTCGCCGATGCTCGGCTGGTGTCCGCAGAACCCGATGGTGAGCCACCCCTGGGCGTCGAACGTGCCGGGCGCCTCGATCATCCGGCGAATCACCGCCGTCAAGCCGCAGCGCACCTGCGCCGGAGTCACGCCCTCGGGCAACTGGCGCCGCAACGCCATCTGCGCAAGCAGCTGAAACGCGCCGAAGCGATACGCGAGCGAACGCCCGATCGGAGGGAAGGTGCCTTCGGGCGAGATCATGCGCTCCTGAATCGCGGCATAGCGACGTGCGCGCTGCAGCACCGGGTCGATGAGTCTCTGCCACTCCGGTGCGGTCGTCCCCACCAGGCGGAGCACGTCCAGCAGCATCGGGTGGATGACGAAACTGTTGTAGTAGTCCCAATGAAACGATGGCCCGTCCCCGTACACCCCGTCCCCCTTGTACCACTGCTCGTGCTGGGTGAGGGCATAGTCCACGCGCGTGCGGTCCCACTCCTCCCCCATCATGCTCAGCGCGGTTTCGATTATCGCGCTGAACATCAGCCAGTTGGACAGCGACGGCCGGATGCCCCGCGTGGACTTGAGCGCGGTGACCACGTTGTGCTTCGTCTCACCATCGAGCTGTTGCCACAGCTCGCGCGGCGCGCGCACGATCGCGTGCGCGAGGAACGCCGCGTCAACGAGCGGCTGTCGGCCGCGAGCGAAGTTCAGAACGTCGGGCGAGCGCGGGTCCGTTGCGGCGCGGAGACCTCGCCGGGCCAGGTCGGCGTAGCGCTGCCGCAGCTCGCCCTCAGGCGACGCCTCGCCGCCCAGCTCCAACCACGGCGCGATCCCGGTGAACAATCGCCCGACGGCCTCGAGATGCGTGTAGTCGCGGCGCTCCGGGTTCCCGGCCGGCGCGGTCTCCACGGGCATCCGCTGGCGCAGCCGTCCCTGCGCGAGGTTCGTCAGCACGGGCTGCGCCAGGCGTGTCAGCACGTCGAGCCAATACTCGCGATCGGTTGGCCCCCCGGTCACACCCGGTGTCGGTAGGGGCGCAGCATGCTGCGCCCCTACACTTCGCCGCGATCCCGGGGTCGCCGCGAACGCGGCCAAGCTTCGGAGGAAGTCCCGTCTCTCAGCCATCAGACCGGCGCTACACGCACGCGCGATACCTCTCCTTCACCAGCGGCAACAACACATCGAGTGGCATACTCCACACCGCCTCGTTGAAGATCTCAACCTCGATCGGGCCCACGTAACCGGCGCGCTCGACCGCCTCACGGATGCGCCGCACCTCAATGACGCCGTCGCCCATCATGCCCCGGTTCATCAGGACGGCCTGCATGGGCACCAGCCAATCGGAGACGTGGAAGCCCACGATCCGTCCCGCCGCGTGCGCGATCTCGTCGTCGAGGTCGGGGTCCCACCAGATGTGATAGACGTCAGCCACGAGGCCGACGGTCGCGGAATCGAACCGCTCTGCCAGGCAGCGCGCCTCGCGCAGCGTCGTGATGCAGGAACGCTCGGCCGCGAACGCGGGGTGCATCGGCTCGACGCCGAGTCGCACGCCGCGGTCCCCGGCATAGGGCGCGAGCGCCGCGATGCCGTCCGCGACCATGCGGCGCGCGGCGGCGATGTCCTTGTCGGGCGCCGCCCCGCACACGAGCACGAGCACTTCCGCGCCGAGCGCTGCGGCTTCGTCGACCGCCCGGCGGTTGTCCTCGATGCGCGCCTCCCGCTCCGCGCGCGTGGATGCCGGGAACATCCCCCCTCGACACACGCTCGACACGGAGAGGCCGGCATCGCGGACCATGCGCACGGCCCGGTCGAGTCCCGTCTCGGCCAGCTTGTGGCGCCACACGGCGATGTACGGTACGCTGTGACGTGCACACGCTTCGACGGCGTCCTTGAGGCTCGCCCGCTCGGCGGTGATCTGGTTCAGGCTGAGCCGGTCGATCGCGGGGGACCCTAGGCTTGCACCCGGGTTTGCAGTCGGCGCCGTCCTCACTGGCCCCCGTTTCCTTTGGGCGTCCTCACCCCCTGGCCCCTTCTCTGTTCGCTGTCCTCACCCCCTGTCCCCCTCTCGTTCCGGAGAGGGGGGACGCCGTGAGTTCCCCCTCTCCCGAACGAGAGGGGGTCAGGGGGTGAGGACCTAATCGGCTCAGGGAGTGAAGGCCTCACTCCACCCCCGCGAGCGCCAGCAGTCGCCGCATCCGCTCCGCGGCGCGCTCCGGATCGCCGAGCAGCCCGGCACAGTCCGCGCGCCGAAACAGCTCGGCCAGATGCGGCACGGAGCGCCAGCTCTCGGCCCCCCCGAGCATCCGAAAGTGCGTCTGGTGGCCGTTCAGATACGCCAGGAACACGACGCCCGTCTTGTACGCGTACGTGGGGGGCTGGAAGATGTGGCGCGACAGCGCGACGCTGGGCGCGAGCGCCCGGCGGTACCCGGCCACGTCGCCCCGGTCCAAGGCCTGCAGCGCGGCCGACGCAGCGGGCGCGATCGCGTCGAAGATCCCCAGCAGCGCGTCGCTGTGCCGATGACCGTCTCCCGCCCCCCCCGCCCCCCCCTCGCCGAGTATCAACCGGTCGTAGTTCAAGTCGTCGCCCGTGTACATGCGCACCCCGTCAGGGAGGAGCGCGCGCATCTCGATCTCGCGCTCCGCGTCGAGCAGCGAGATCTTGATGCCGTCGACCTTGGTGTGGTGCTCGCGGATCACGTCGAGGCAGACGTGCATGGCCGCCCGCACGTCTCGCGTCCCCCAGTAGCCGGCGAGTTCCGAGTCGAACATGTCCCCCAGCCAGTGGAGAATGACGGGCCGGCTCGCCTGCCGGAGAATCGTTCCGTACACCCGGCGGTAGTCGTCCGGCCCGCGCGCCGCCCGCGCCAGCGCCTGGCTCGCCATCAGGATCACCCGTCCCCCGTGCCGTTCGACGTAGCCGACCTGCTCCTCGTAGGCGCGCGCGACGTCGTCGAGCGTCACTCGCTCACCCGGCAGCAAATGGTCGGTGCCGGCACCGAACGCGATCATTCCGCCGGTCGCCCGTGCCTCGCCCGACGAGCGGCGGATGAGCTCGCGCGCCGCCGGCCAGCCCAGCCCCATGCCGCGCTGTGCTGTGTCCATCGCCTCGGCGACGGCCAGTCCGAAGGACCACAAGTAACGACGGTAGGAAAGCGTGGCCTCCCAGTCGAGCCGCGGTTGCGAGAGCGGATCGCAGTCGGCGAGCGGGTCGCACACGACGTGCGCCGCGGCGTACGCGACCCGGCTCTGGATCGGTCCCGTGGGAGCAGTCCAGACGACGGGCTCCCGCATGACGTACGGTTCGAGCGTGCCGTCGGGGCGCGGCAGCCGGAGAGTGGGTAGCATCGCGTCACCCCCGATGTAGCGGCGCAGCATGCTGCGCCCCTACACCCTGCGCGGGCGGAGCCTCCAGCGGCGACACGTCGATCCACCGACGCTCGGCCCACGACTGGAGCGCCAGCTCTGCGAGCTGCACGCCCTTCGCGCCCTCGCAGAAATCGTGCGGGAATGGCGCGTCCGCCGCGACGTGACGCAGGAACATCTCCCACTGCACTTTGAAGGCGTTGTCGGATGGCCCGTCGTCGGAGATCTCTTGCCACTCGGCATAGAAGTCGAATGGGTTCGGCACGTCGGGGTTCCACACCGCCCGCGGTGTGGCGGTGCGAGTCTGCGTCTTGCAGCTCCGCAGGCCGGCGACGGCGCTGCCGAGCGTGCCGTCGACCTGGATCTGCAGCAAGTCGTCGCGGTACACGCGCACCGCCCACGAGGAGTTGAATTGCGCGACGATATCGCCGGCAGGGCCGGCCAGCACGAACGTGGCGTACGCGGCGTCGTCTGCCGATGCGGCGTAGCGCCGGCCGCGCTCGTCCACGCGCTCGGGGATGTGGGTCGTGCCGGTGCACTGCACCGCCTTGAGCGTTCCGAACGTGTGGTCGAGCAGGTAGCGCCAGTGCGCAAACATGTCGAGAATGATCCCGCCGCCCTCTTCCTTCTTGTAGTTCCACGACGGGCGCTGCGCCGGGGGGTCGTCGCCCTCGAACACCCAATAGCCGAACTCGCCGCGCACGCTCAGGATGCGGCCGAAGAAGCCTGCGTCGACCAAACGCTTGAGCTTGCGGATGCCGGGGAGGAAAAGCTTGTCCTGTACGATGCCGTGCTTCACCCCGCGGCGCTGGGCGAGACGCAGCAGCTCGAGCGCTTCGGCCGTCGTGGTCGCCAGCGGCTTCTCGCAGTAGACGTGTTTGCCCAGGGCGATGGCCCGCCGCACGTGGTCGGCGCGGACGGACGTCAGCGTTGCGTCGAAGTAGATCGGGTCCGCTGGATTCGCGAGGCAGGCATCCAGGTCGGTCGACACGCGCTCGATACCATGCGCGTCGGCGACTGCCCGGAGCTTGGCCTCGTTCCGCCCGACGAGGATCGGGTCGGGGAGCAGCCGCTCACCGCCCGGCAACGCTACCCCGCCCTGCTGCCGGATGGCGACGATGGAACGAACCAGATGCTGGTTCAATCCCATGCGGCCGGTGACGCCGTTCATTATGATGCCGATGCGTCGCCTCGCCATCAGCCCCTCCCTGGGGGCGCATGTAGGGGCGCAGCATGCTGCGCCCCTACATGACGGGGGACAGGGGATGGGGTACGCGGCAGGAACGCGACGGCGATCGCGCCCGCGAGCGCAAAGCCGATCACTGCCGCAAATCCGGTGGCGTAGCTCCCCGTCACGTCGCGCATCCGCCCCACGAGCACGGGCGCGAGCGCCTCGGCGACGCCGTCGGCCGTCAGAACGACGCCCATCGCGCGCCCCAGCACACGCACCCCGAACAGTTCGGCGGCCATGAGCGGGATGACCATGTACTCGCCGCCCAGCCCGATCCCGAAGACGAGGGCGAACAGGTAGACCGCTCCGGGCGTGCCCGTCAGGAAGAGCACGGGGATCGCCGACGCGACGAGCGCGTAGATCAACAGCATCACGTACTTCTTGGGGAGCCGGTCCGCCAGCCACCCCATGCCCAGGCGGCCGGCCAGGCTCGACACCAGCACCAGCGACGCGACCTGTGCCGCCGCGGCCTGCGAGTACCCGTGATCGAGGCTCAGGAAGAGCTTCAGGTGCTGGTTCGTCCCGCCGACCGCGGCGATCGAGCACATGCTCCCGGCCAGGAGTAGGTAGAAGGCGGGGGAGCGGAATACCGGGCCGATGGCAGCGGGGCCCGGAACTCGGGGGTCGGGGCTCGAGGTGCTCACTGCCGCCGGCGGCGCCTCGCGGACGAAGAGTGCCATGGGCAGCGCGGCGAGAACGATCAGCACGCCCAGCGCCTGCAGCGCGCCGTGCCAGTCGACGGCCCGCGTCAGCCACACCGCCAGGAACGGCACGACGGCACCGCCGATGCCGATCCCCAAGTACGCGAACCCCATAGCGCGCCCGCGCGCCCGCGTGAACCAGCGCGACAACAGCACCTGATTCGGGAGCGGGCCGCCGCACACGTAGCCCAGGGCATTGAAGAGATAGAAAACGTAAAAGCCGGTCAGCGAGTGGATCGATCCCAGCCCCACCAGGGCGATCCCCGCCATGAGGATCCCCGCCACCATGAGGCGGCGCGGGCCGAACCGGTCCACCAGCCAGCCGGCCAGGAAGCCGAACAACGGGCCGACGACGAGCTTACTGAGCGCATTCCCGGACGTGACCTGGGCCCGCGACCAGCCGAACTCGCGCACCATGAAGTCGTAGAAGAACGGCAGGCCGTAGAGCGCGATCCCGACGATCGAGAACAGCGCCAGGAACGACGTCGCGGCGACCCGTACCTGTGCGGCACGCGGGGGCTGGGGCTGAGTCACAGGTTACGGCGCTTCAGTTCGTTCACAGCGTAGTCCACGGCGCGCGCGGTGAGGGCCATGTAGGTGAGCGACGGATTGACGCACGATGAGCTGGCCATGCAGGCACCGTCGGTGACGAAGAGGTTCGGCACGTCGTGCGCCTGGTTGTGCGCGTTGAGCACCGACGTCCTCGGGTCCCTGCCCATGCGGGCGGTCCCCATCTCGTGCACGCTGAAGCCGGGTGGCCCGTCGTCGTCGTACGTCTCGACGTTCGTGCACCCGGCAGCCTCCAGCATCTCGGCGGCCTGAGTCTTCACGTCCGCACGGATCGCCCGCTCGTTCTCGCTCCAGGCGCAGTGCACGCGCAGCAGCGGGATCCCCCACTGGTCCTTCCGTTCCGGGTCGAGATCCACATAGTTCTCGTGACGCGGCAGGCACTCGCCGTAGCCCTGCAGCGTGATTCTCCACGGTCCCGGCTCGCGCAGCCGCTGCTTCAAGTCCGCTCCCAGTCCCGGCTCCGCCGCGCCGCGCGCCCAGCCCTCCCGACCCGCCGCCGCCTGGATTCCGTAGCCGCGCAGGAACCCGACGTGCGCCTCCCCCTGCACACCGAGATTCCGGAAGCGCGGGATGTACGTCCCGGTGGGCCGCCGGCCGTAGACGTACTTGTCCAGTAGACCGGGCACGACGCCGCGCGCCCCGGCCTTGGAGATGTGGTCCATCAGGTTGTGGCCCAGCTCGCCGCTCGAGTTGGCCAGACCGGTCGGGAAGCGCGCCGTCTTCGAATTCAGGAGGATCTGCGCGGTGGCGAGGGTCGAGGCGCACAGGAAAATCAGCTGCCCGGCGTATTCGCGCGTCGCCTTGGTGTGCGCGTCGATCACGCGCACGCCCACGGCGCGGTTGCTCCGCTCGTCGTAGCTGACGCTGTGCACGATCGCGTCGGTGACGACGGTGAGCTTGCCGGTCTGACGCGCGGCCGGCAACGTAGCGCTCAAGCTCGAGAAGTAGCCTCCGTAGCTGCAGCCGCGCGCACACTGGTTGCGCGCCTGGCAGGGGCCGCGGCCGTTGTGCGCCCGGGGCAGGTTGGCAACCCGCGCCACTGTCATGCGCCGCCCGCGGAACGCACGCTCGATGCCCTGCCGCACGAGCCCCTCGGCACAGTTCATTTCCCACGGCGGCAGGAACTGGCCGTCCGGCAGATGCGCGAGGCCGAGCCGCTCCCCGCTCACGCCGATGAACCGCTCGACGTGACCGTACCAGGGCGCCAGGTCGTGGTAGCGGATCGGCCAATCGACCCCGTGGCCGTCGCGCAGGTTGGCGGCGAAGTCGAGGTCGCTCCAACGCCAGCACAGCCGACCCCAGATGAGGCTGCGCCCGCCCAGCTGGTAGCCGCGGATCCAGCGAAACGGCTTGTCGTCGGGAGTGACGTAGGCGTGCTCCCGATCGTTCACGAAGAAGTGTCGGGTCGCCTCGCCGAACGCGTAGTTCTTGCTTTGGATCGGGTAGTCGCGCTCGTACAGCTCCTGGTCGCCGCGGCCGCGCAAGGGGAACTGCCAGGGCTGCAGCCACTCGGTGATGTAGTCCTTGCCGTGCTCCACGTGGCGGCCGCGCTCCAGCACCAGCGTCCGCAGTCCGTGTTCGCACAACTCCTTCGCGGCCCAGCCGCCGGTGATGCCGGAGCCGACGACGATGGCGTCGTACGGTTCGTTCACACGGCCCACGTGCGACCGACCTGTGCGAGCGGGACGCACCCCTCAAAGCGGCCCGGGACCGGGGCATTGTGCAGTTCCCGCGTGGCGCCGATCTCGGAGGTGTAATAGCCCAGCAGCGTCAACTCCTTCATCGTGCGCATGAAGGGCACGTCGGGCTCGTCAGGCGTTCCCCCCGTCGCGCCGAACGCCTCGCGATCCAGCTGCTCGAGCAACGCGCGCTGCTCGGCAGCGCCGCATCGCAGGAACGGGCGGCCGCATGTTCGTTGCGCTCGGGCGTCGACGTCGCCGAGCCCCGCCAGGAAGCGCTGCCGCTGCTCGGTGGGATAGGACTCCGCGAGCATCGCGTCGATGAAGCGGTGCACCCCCACGGCCCGGGCGCCCGGCGTGTCGGTCTCGGGGAGGATGTGCTCGGCGACGGTGGCGACCAGCTCCGCCTGGGCCGGCGTGAGCGCGCGGGGCGTCCAGGCGCTGTCGGCGACGCGGCGTGCCTCGCACCCGGCGAGCACGCCGGCGATCGTAGGCGCGGCGAGGGCGCCCCCGAGCAGGAGGGCGGCGCGCCGCAACGCCTCGCGCCGGTCGATCGCGTCGCGCGCGTCGTTCGCGGTATGCGTCATGATCGGGCGCCCACCTGTCCGACCTTGCAAAACATGCGCCAGCCGTGCCATGTACCGAGTATGACCGTCCACATCGGTATTCTCGGCGGGGGCAACATCAGCGACACGCACGCGCGCGCGGCGCGGGAGACGCCCGGCGTCGAGCTCGTGGCGTATTGGGGGCGCGATCCGGAAAAGACATCAACCATGGCTACTCGCTACGGCGGGCGGGCCTACCGAGACCTCGAGGGCTTCGTGCGACACCGGCCGATGGACGCCGTGCTCGTGGGAACGCCGTCGGGCCTTCACGCCGAGCACGCGCGGGCCGCCGCACGAGAGGGGCTGCACGTGCTGGTGGAGAAGCCTCTCGACGTCACCACCGAACGCATCGACGCGCTGATCGACGAGTGCGACCGCGCCGGCGTGACGTTGGGCGTGATCTTCCAAGACCGCACCGCGCCCCACCTCGTCTGGCTCAAGAATCTCCTCGCGACAGGCGCGCTCGGCAGCGCGATCCTGGTGTCGGCGCGCGTGAAGTGGCACCGGCCGCCGGAATACTACGCCGGCTCCGCGTGGCGCGGGAGGTGGGCGCTCGACGGCGGGGGAGCGCTGATGAATCAGGCGATTCACTCCGTCGACCTGCTCTTGTGGCTGCTCGGGGACGTCGCGCGTGTCTACGCCAGCACGCGCACCGCGCTCCACGACATCGAGGTGGAAGACACGGCGGTCGCGTGTCTCGAGTTCGCCGGCGGCGCCATCGGCACGCTCGAGGCGGCCACTTCGACATTCCCGGGATTCCCGCGGCGCGTCGAGCTCACGGGCTCGGAGGGAACCGTCATCGTCGAGCACGACCGGGTCGTCTCCGTCCAGCTCCGGGCGCCGCAGCACCCACCGCCGGCCGAAGCGGGCAGCACCAATGCCAGCGCCACGTCTCCCGTAGTGTCGGACGTGCGGGGGCACCGCCGGGTGCTCGAGGACTTCCTGTGCGCGATCCGCACGGGCGCGCGGCCGCTCTGTGACGGCCGCGAGGGGCGCCGCAGCGTCGAGCTGGTGCAAGCACTGTATCGCTCGGCGCGCGCAGGAGCGGCGGTAGCGTTGGGCGCCGCACCGGGGGCTTGAGGCCACCGTTGCGCGCTCGCAACACTTGCAGGATAGGAGCCTCGCCCGAAAACTTCGTGCTGCAAACCTGCGCTCGCCGCCCGCCACGAGACCACCGCGTCGCAGTCGCTCCCTCTTGGGGTGAGCGGCGTCACACGTAGGGCACACGCTTTGCGGTCGCTCACTGCAACGCGCGTCCGTCGACTCGGAGGGTCCCATGCAAGGTCGCAGCCATCCCGCCGTCTGGCTGCCAGGCGCAATCCGCTGGTCCCGTCGCAGTTCTCCCGCCGCATCCGCGAAACGCCTTTCGCCTCTGCTCCTACCGCTATTCGTGCTGTTGCCGCTCCACATCGCCCGCGCTCAAGAGGCGGGGACGAACGGCGGCGCCACCGAAACCGGCACGATTGGGGGCGTCATCACAGCCCAAGAGACTGGGGCCCCCTTGGCGGAGGCGCGCGTGACCATTGCGGGCACCGCGCTCGGCGCCACCGCCGGGCCGGACGGCCGCTACACGATCGCCCTCGTGCCTCCCGGGACGTACCGGCTGCGTGCCCAACTGATCGGGCACACGCCAGTGGAGGTCGCCGGCGTGGTCGTGACCGCCGGAGCGACGGCCACCGCGGATTTCCAACTGCAGCTGCTGGCCATCTCCCTTTCCGAGGTCGTGGTCGTCGGTTACGGCACGCAGGCCCGCAAGGATGTGACGGGCTCCGTGACCTCGGTATCGGGCGGAGACGTGACGGCCGTCCCGAAGGCGAACGCCGTCGACGCCCTCAAAGGCCGCGTGGCCGGCGTGGATATCATCACCACCGGTAACAAGCCGGGGGACGGCATCAGCATCCGGGTCCGGGGAGAGCGCTCGCTGACGGCCTCCAACGATCCGCTGTACGTGCTCGACGGGATCCCGATGTCCGGGGGGATCGGGGACCTGAACCCGAACGACATCGAGTCGATCGAAGTCTTGAAGGACGCATCGGCCACGGCGATCTACGGCTCGCGGGGCGCCAGCGGCGTGGTGCTCATTACCACCCGGCAGGGCAAGGCCGGCGCGACGACCATTACCTACGATACGTATTTCGGCGTGCAACAGGCGTCGCGACGGATGCAGATGATGAACGGCCCGCAGTTCGCCGAGTTCAAGCGAGAGGCAAGCCGGACGGTGGGGAAGTACCAGTGCCCCAGCGGCGTCGCCGTGTGCGACGCCGGCGACGCCGCGCTCTTCTGGCCGGTGGAGATCGCGTCGCTCAAGGCCGGCCAGTGGACGGATTGGCAGGATCTCGTGCTGCAAGAGGGGCAGCAGGTCAACAACGAGGTGCGCATCGCCGGCGGCGACGACAAGAGCCGGTTCGCGCTCAGCGGCAGCAAGTTCGATCAGCGGGGAATCGTGAAGGGCCAGGACTTCACGCGGTGGTCGGCGCGCCTCAATTTCGACTATCGGCTGAGCCCCCGCCTGCGAGTCGGCACCTCCACCAACGCCGTTCGCAGCGACCAGCAGCTCGGCAGAGGCGACGGGGTCTACAGCGAGGCGCTGGGCAACGACCCGCTCGGGATGCCTTTCGACAGCGCGGGGAACCTCATCTTCAAGCCCACGCCCGACGGGCAGCGCGTGAACCCGCTTTCCGACATCCAGAACCAGAAGGACGACCGGGCGCGCACCCGGGTGTTCGGTACGCTGTTCGCCGACTACAACCTGACCGAGTGGCTCAACTGGCGGGTGAACTTCGGCGCCGACCTGACGTTTTTCCGCCGCGGTCAGTTCTGGGGGGCCGAGACGCAGGCGATGCAGGGCAGTGGCGCCAACGCGTCGCTGCAGCAGAATCGGACCGTCGCCTACACCCTGGACAACATTCTGACCTTACGGCACAGCTTGGGCTCGGCTCAGCGTGTCGAGGCGACGCTGCTGTACAGCATCCAGCGGCAGCAGCTCGAGGATCAGGTCACGAGCGTGACCGGGCTGCCGTACGAGCAGCAGCAGTTCTACGACTTGGGGTCGGCCGGCCGCATCCTGGGCGTGTCCAGCAATCTGACGGACTGGAAACTTCAGTCTTACATGGCAAGGGTCAATTACGCGCTCAAGGATCGCTATCTCCTCACCTTGACGAGTCGCCTGGACGGCTCCTCGCGTTTGGCTCCGGGACACAAGTACCAGCTGTTCCCCTCGGTCGCGCTAGCCTGGCGGCTCGGCGACGAAGAGTTCGTTCGGCGGGCCAATCTGTTCTCCGACCTGAAGCTGCGGGTCAGCTATGGACAAACCGGCAACACCGCGATCGATCCCTATCAGACGGAAGGATCGCTGACGCGCACGATGTACTCGTTCGCTGACCAGCCGGCGGTGGGGTACCGCCCCGGCACCCTGGTGAACCCGGATCTTACCTGGGAGCGGACCGGCCAGGTGGACGTGGGGCTGGAGTTCGGCCTGCTGAGCGGCCGGGTCAACGGATCGGTGGATGTCTACCGTTCCTCCACGGACCACCTGCTGATGGCGCGGCAGCTCGCCGGCACGAACGGCTACTCGAGCATTCTGCAAAACGTCGGGGCGACCCGGAACTACGGGGCCGAGGTGGCGCTGTCGACAGAGCTGCTCCGGAACTGGCATGGACTGGGGTGGACCACGCAGCTCAACTGGGCGATGAACCGCAATCGCATCGTCAGCTTGTACGGCGGCTACAAGGACGACGTGGGGAACCGCTGGTTCATCGGCTACCCCATCCAGGTCTACTACGACTACAAGTTCGCCGGTATCTGGCAGCTGCAGGACTCCCTCGAAGCGAAGCGGTACGGGCGGAAGCCCGGGGAGATTCGCATCGTCGACCAGAACGGCGACGGCAAGATCGACGCAAACGACCGGGTCATTCTCGGCACCGGCTTCCCCGACTGGACGGGAAGCCTGACAAGCCACTTCGACTGGAAGGGCCTCGACCTGTCGATCATGGCGGTCGCCCGTTGGGGCTTCATGGTGAACGACCAGTTCGTCAAGGACAACAACGTGCTGGCGGGCCGCTACAACAACCTGGCCGTGGACTATTGGACGCCGACCAACCCCTCGAACACCAATCCCCGGCCCAACGTCGATCAGGAATTCCCGCCGTTCAACAGCGCGATGGGCTTCGAGGATGGGTCGTTCGTCCGCATCCGCAGCATCACACTGGGCTATACCGTGCCGGGCGCGCGGCTCGGTCCGTTCCGCGGCCGCTCGCTGCGTGTCTACATGACGGCGCTCGATCCGTTCCTGTTCACCGACTTTCAGGGCCTCGACCCGGAGTCGCGCACCAGCGCCGGTGTGCCGGGCTACTGGACGGTCTTAACCGGCCTCACGGTAGGCCTGTAACCGGCGGGAGGAGCCATGAGCAAGCGAACTGGCGTGGTGCTCGGCGCGGTGCTGCTGGCGGGCCTCGCCGGCTGCATGGACCTGAATGAAGACGTCATTTCCGGCTTGACGCCGGGAGCCTACGGCACGGAGGCCGCGTTTCAGGCGCTGGTCAACGCCACGTACGAGCCGCTGCGCAGCTTCTGGGCGCAGGAGCGGGGCTTTACGGTGAGCGAATTCGGCACGGACATCTACACCAAGGGGGCCGACGGGAGCTACAAGTTCATCAACGACTACACGTCGCAGCTGAACCCCACGGTGGATTACTTCAGCGGCACCTGGAACGACTTTTATCGGGCGATCAACACCGCCAATGCTGCGATCGGCCAGGCGCCCGTCGTGCAGATGGATTCGAGCGTCAAAGCCCAACGGCTGGCCGAAGTCCGCTTCCTGCGCGCGCTCTATTATTTCGTCCTGGTCCAGATGTACGGGCCGCTACCCCTGCAGCTGACGGAGACGACGACGCCGAGCACCGAGTTCACGCGCGTCCCGGTCGATACGGTCTATGAGCAGATCTTGAGTGACCTGCGCTACGCCGAAGCGAATCTGGGTTACGTGACGAAAGACTATGGGCGCGTGACCAAAGGGGCGGTGCAGCATCTGATGGCCAAGGTCTACCTGACGCGTCTCCGCGATACGAACGCCGTGGCCGACGAGGCGGCGAAGCAGCAGGCCGGCGATTTCGCGAACGCGGCGGACTACGCGCTCCGGGTCATCAACTCCGGCCAATACCAGCTGCTGCCCCGGTTCGCCGACGTGTTCGCGTTCAACAACGAGCGGAACGCGGAGGTCATCTGGTCGATCCAGTACACCATGGATCCCCTGACCACCGGCCCCGGCAACACGGGGCACCTGTACTTCCTGATGGAGTACGACGTGCTGCCCGGGATGCTCCGCGACATCGCCAACGGCCGCCCGTTCAAACGGTTCCGGCCCACCACGTTCCTGCTGGGCCTGTACGACCGCACCAAGGACGCGCGCTATGACGCCCAGTTCAAGCGTGTGTGGTACGCCAACAACGTAACGACGATCCCGCGCGACGCGAGCGGCGCGCTCAAGTTCCGGCTGGGGGACACAGCGGTGTACGTCTCGACCACGGACGCCGACACCGTCTTGGCGAAGACCAGGCCGTACCGGGTGTACACGCCAAAGACGTACAGCAACCGGATCTTCCCGTCGCTGAACAAGTTCGAAGACCCCTTCCGGCTCAGCGTCAACGAAACGCGCGGCTCGAGGGATTATCTCCTCTTCCGGCTCGCGGAGACGTACTTGATCGCGGCCGAGGCCTTGCTGCGGGACGGTCGGCCGGCCGAGGGGCTTCCCTACCTCAACGCGGTACGGCGGCGCGCCGCCATCCCGCAGCACGAAGCCGAGATGGAGCGCACTGTGGACCAACTCACGCTCGACGAGATCTTGAACGAGCGAGCTCGGGAGCTGGCGGGCGAGACGATGCGGTGGTTCGACCTGGTGCGCACCCACAAGCTGCTCGAGCGGGTAAAGGCGTACAACCCGGACGCGAAGAGCAACATCCAACCGTTCCATGTGCTGCGGCCGATCCCGCAGACGCAGATCGACCGAACGACTACGCCCTTCCCGCAGAACCCGGGGTACTGATGTCCGAGCCACGCCTGTCGCGGCGTCGCTTTGTGACCATAGCGGCGGCCTCCGTCCTCACCCCCGAATTCCCCCTCTCCCGAAGGGAGAGGGGGTCAGGGGGTGAGGACTCCGAACCGGAGAGGGGGTCAGGGGGTGAGGACTGGAGAGTGGAAGAGGGGGTGAGGCTCGGCGTCGCCAGCTACTCGCTCCGCAACTTCCCGCGGGACAGGGCCATCGCCATGGCGAAAACGCTGGGCGCGCGCTACATCAACCTCAAGTCGGTGCACCTGCCGTTCGAGCTGTCCCCCGCCGAGCTTGCAGCGGCACGGCAGGAGATCGAGGCGGCCGGGCTCGTGATCGTGGGTGGCGGCGTGATCACCTTCGAGCAGGACACCGACGCAGACGTGGAGAAGTACTTCAGGTACGCTAAAGCGGCCGGCATGCCGCTCATCACCGCCCACGCGGACCCGCAGACGCTGCCTCGCATCGAGCGCTTCGCGAAGCAGTACGACATCAAGGTCGCCATCCACAACCACGGGCCGGAGGACAAGCGGTTCCCGTCCCCGTACGACGCGCTGAAGCACGTCAAGAACATGGACCCGCGGATGGGACTCTGCATCGACATCGGGCACACGGTACGCACGGCCACCGACGTCGTGCAGGCGGTGGCGGACGCCGGGCCGCGACTGCTCGACATGCACGCCAAGGACTTGCGCGATTTGACGGCGAAGGGGAGCCAGTGCATTGTCGGCGAGGGAGTGATCCCGATCGCCGAGATCTTCCAGCAGCTCGAGGCGATCGGCTTCCGGGGCTACGTCAACCTCGAGTACGAGATCGACGCTGATGACCCGCTGCCGGGGATGAAGCAGTCGTTCGCCTACATGCGCGGCGCGCTCGCCGGGCTGTCCGCCGCCAGCCGCCGTCGCCCACACTCTTGACCCGAGGAGGGGAGATGTCCAGGAAGCAGACGCAGATGCGCCGCCGCGAGTTCTTGAAGGTGGCCGCCGCCGCGCTCCCGGCGGCACGCTACGCCAGAATCCTCGGCGCCAACGACCGTGTGCGGATCGGAATCGTCGGCTTCTCCGATCGCTTCCGCCAGGCCCTCCTCCCCGCATTCGGCAAAGTCGGCAAGGAGCTCAACTTCGAGATCGTCGCGGTGTCCGACATCTGGAACCGGCGGCGCGACGAGGGCGTCGCCGGGATCGAGAAGGTGACGGGCGCCAAGCCGCGGCTGTTCCGTAACAACGAGGAGATGTACGCCGCGAAGGCCACCGACGCGGTGATGATCTCCACCCCCGACTTCCTGCACGCCTACCACGGTGTCGAGGCGATGCGCGCCGGGCAGGACGCCTACATCGAGAAGCCGCTGGCGCACACCATGGAGATGGCCGTCGCCATCCGCGACGCGGTGAAGAACTCGAACCGCGTCGTGCAGGTCGGCACGCAGCGCCGTAGCGCCCAGAACTACCAGCTCGCCAACGAGTTCATCCGGTCGGGGAAGTTCGGCGACATCGTCATGGCCGAGATGACCTGGAACGTGAACCAGCCGGGCCGCTGGCGGCGGCCGCAGCTCGTCGCCGCGATCAAGGAGCAGGACACCGACTGGAAGCGGTTTCTCGCCTATCTCCCCTTCGAGCCGTGGGATCCGCGCAAATACCTCGAGTATCGCCTGTTCTGGCCCTACTCGTCCGGCATCCCGGACCAGTGGATGGTGCACCAGATCGACACCGTGCACTGGTTCACCGACCTGCCGCGCCCCCGCAGCGTCGTCGCCAACGGCGGCGTCTATCTGTGGAAGGACGGGAGGAAGAACTGGGACACCGCGACGATCGTGTTCGACTACGGCCCGCTCAACGATCCCTCGAAGGGCTTCCAGGTCGTGTATTCGTCGCGCATGACCAACTCGGCGGGCGGCACGAAGGAGCTGTACTACTCGAACGCCGGGATGCTGAATCTCGACACCAACGAGATCACGCCGACCGGCGGCCTCACCGAGAAGGCGGCGGCGGAGATGGGGATGAAGGCGAATCAGCTCCCCACGACCAGGCTCTCGGAGCTGGCGCCGGCGGAGACCGCGGCCGACACCGGCGCCGACTCGTCCACGACCGCGAATGTGCGGAACTGGATGGAGTGCGTGCGCTCCCGCAAGCAGCCCAACGCTGACATCGAGGCCGGCTACAACCACTCCGTGGCGCTGTGCATGACCGTCGCGGCGATGCACAGCGGCCGCAAGGTCATGTTCGACGACAACAAACGCGACATCGTAATGGGCTGAGGCGCGGGATCAACATGCGCCACCCTTGGCTGCTGTTGTCGATGGGTCTGGCCCTCACGTGGGTAGGGGCGCAGCATGCTGCGCCCCTACGCGCGCAGGGGTTGAAGCTCCGTGTCGACGTGGTGCCCCACGAGGACCAGCGCCGGGTCGACGTGCTGGTCGACGGCAAGCCCTTCACCGCATACATCTACCCGACCACGCTTAAGAAGCCGACGCTCTACCCGCTGCGCACGGCCTCGGGGACGGTGGTGACGCGCGGCTGGCCGCTCGAGCCCCGGCCGGGCGAGCGGGTGGACCACCCGCATCACGTCGGCCTGTGGTTCACCTACAGCGACGTGAACGGCCTCGACTTCTGGAACAACTCGGAGGCCATTCCGGCGGCGCGCGCGCCCAAGATGGGCACGATCCTGCATCGCGCGGTGCGCCATGCCGAGGGCGGAGCAGGCCAGGGGGTGCTCGAGGTGACCGCGGAATGGGTGGATCACGAGGGGCAGGCGTTGCTGCGTGAAGACACCCGGTTTGTATTCCGCGCCGCGGACGGCCTGCGCGCCGTCGACCGGATCACGACACTTACGGCGCTCGGCCAACCCGTGACGTTCGCCGACGAGAAGGACGGCCTCCTCGGCTTGCGGGTGACGCGCGCGCTCGAGCAGCCGTCTACGACACCCGAGGTCTTCACGGACGCCAGCGGGCACTCGACCACCGTCCCCGTGCTCAACAACGACGGTGTCACCGGCCGATACAGGAGCTCGGAGGGCCTCGTCGGCGACTCGGTGTGGGGCACCCGCGGCCGCTGGACGATGCTGTCCGGTGTCGTGGCGGGCGAGCCGGTCACGCTCGCCATCCTGGATCATCCAAAGAACATCGGCTTCCCGACCTTTTGGCACGCCCGTGGCTACGGACTGTTCGCCGCCAACCCGCTGGGCCGGAAGGCGTTCACCAACGGGAAGGAAGAGCTGAACTTCCGGCTCGCACCGGGGGCGTCCACCACGTTCCGCCACCGCATTCTCATCCTCAACGGGGCCGCCACGCCGGAGCAGATCGAGACATACTACCGGGACTTCACGCGGTGACGTCACCCCTGACCCCCTTTCCGTGGAGTCCTCACCCCCTGTCCCCCCTCTCCGTTCCGGAGAGGGGGGACGTCGTGAGTTCCCCCTCTCCCGAAGGGAGAGGGGGTCAGGGGGTGAGGACCGGACAGCGAGACAGGGAGGGAGGGTGGCTCGCCGATAACGAGAAGCTCGTTTATCGTGAGATTGCCATCGGGAAGAAGGAGTCATGCCGTGAGACGTGATACGATCAGTCGCCGCCAGGCGCTCGAGCAGGTGGCGCTGCTGTTGGGCGGCGCAATATCTGCTCCTACGGTCGCGGGTGTCCTCAGCCCGGCGACGCGGCGCGCATGGGCGGCATCGCCGGCGTGGGCGCCGCGGACCCTCAGCCCTGCCCAGCTGGAGCTCGTCGCGACCCTCGCCGAGCACATCATTCCTCAGACGGACACGCCGGGCGCCCGCACGGCCGGCGTGCACCGCTTCGTCGATACGCTACTCACCGACCACTATGCGGCCACGGAGCGCGACCGCTTTCTGGCCGGGCTCACGGCAGTCGACGGACGCGCCCGGTCCGCGCACGGCAACGTCTTCGTGCAGTGCGCGCCTGAACAGCGCATCGCGTTGCTCACCGAGATGGACGCGGCGGCCTATGCATCGGGCAGTGGCGAGGACGGGTGGTTTTTCCGGCGCATGAAGGAGCTGACGCTGGTCGGCTATTACACCTCGGAGATCGGCGCCTCCCAGGAGCTGCACGTGAGTCCCTTCGGTGTGTATCGCGGCGACATCCCCTACGCGTCGGTCGGGCGGGCCTGGTCATGATCTCCTACGACGCCATCGTAATCGGCTCCGGGATCACCGGCGGCTGGGCCGCGAAGGAGTTGACGGAGCGGGGGCTTCAGACCCTGATGATCGAGCGCGGGCGCAACGTCGAGCACCGCAAGGACTACGTCACGGAGCACAAGCCGGCGTGGCAGTTCCCGCTGCGCAACGCGCGCCTGGCCGTGGGGACGCAAGGCGCGCAGGAGTATCCGATCCAGGCGCGCACCGGCCAATTCCACGAATCGGTCAAGCACTTCTTCATCAAGGATCACCGGAACCCCTACGTCGAGGACACGCCGTTCACCTGGATTCAGGGAGACCAGGTGGGCGGCAAGTCACTGATTTGGGGCCGGCAGGTGTACCGCTGGAGCGACCTCGATTTCGAGGCAAACCTGCGCGACGGGCATGGGGTCGACTGGCCGATCCGCTACGCCGACGTGGCGCCCTGGTACAGCTACGTCGAGCGCTTCATCGGCGTGAGCGGGGAGAAACTGGGCCTGCCACAGCTCCCGGACGGCGAGTTCCAGCCGCCGATGGAGATGAACGGGGGCGAGAAGTTCGTGAAGGCCGGGCTCGAGCGCGCGTTCCCCGACCGGCGGCTCACCATCGGCCGCGTGGCGATCCTCACCCAGGCGTTGAACGGCCGCCTGCCCTGCCACTACTGCGGCCCCTGCGAGCGGGGCTGCTCCACGGGATCGTATTTCTCGACCCAGGCGTCCACGCTCCCCGCCGCGCGGGCGACCGGTCGGCTCACGATCCTTCCCAACAGTCTGGTACACTCGCTGATCTACGACGCGGCCACGAACCGGGTGACCGGCGTGCGCGTCGTGGACACGAACACGAAGCAGACGCGCGAGTACTCCGGCCGTCTGGTGTTCCTGTGCGCCTCGACGCTCGCCACCGCTCGTGTGCTCCTCAACTCCAAGTCGGCCCGATTCCCCAACGGCCTCGCCAACTCGAGCGGGGTGCTCGGACGCTACCTCATGGACCACCACTTCCGGGTGGGCGCGAGCGGGGTGATCGAGGGACTGCTGGACCACTACTACCAGGGCAATCGCCCGAACGGCATCTACGTGCCGCGGTTCCGCAACCTAGGGGACGACGCGTCGCGCCGCAGCGACTACGTGCGCGGGTTCGGCTATCAGGGCGGCGCGAGCCGCCAGGGCTGGGCACGCGGCGGAGGCGAGCCCGGCTTCGGCGTGGAGCTGAAACGCAAGCTGCACGACCCGGGGCGCTGGACGATGGGCCTGACCGGGTTCGGCGAATGCCTGCCGCGCGCCGACAACTACGTCGAGTTGGCTGACCAGACCGACGAGTTCGGGATCCCGCAGTTGCGGGTCCACTGCACCTGGAGCGACAACGAGCTAGCGATGCGGAAGGACATGGCTGCCTCGGCGGCCGAGATGCTCGAAGCGGCAGGGTGCAAAGAGGTCCGGACGTATGACGCGAATCGCGCGGGTGCGCTCGGCGCAGAGCCCGGGCTGGCGATCCACGAAATGGGCACCGCCCGCATGGGGCGCGATCCTCGGACCTCGGTCCTGAACGCGCACAATCAGGCGCACGACGTGCCCAACCTGTTCGTGACCGACGGCGCGTGCATGGCCAGCTCGTCGTGCGTCAATCCGTCGATCACGTACATGGCGCTCACCGCGCGCGCCTGCGACTATGCGGTGGCCGAGCTGAAGCGCGGCAACCTCTGAGACTTGCGGAGGGGACATGATCGCCTATCGATGGTGGCTCCTCGCGCTCGGGGCCTGCGCCACGGCGCTCGGCGCCCAGACGCGTCCCACTACTTTCGGCGCCACCGAAGCACGGCCGAATCAGCTCACCGCCGCCGAGCGCGTCGCCGGCTGGCGCCTCCTGTTCGACGGCCGTACCCTCGCCGGGTGGCGCGGCCTGGGCTACGACACCGTGCCCACCGCACACTGGAGGATCGTGGATGGCACGATCAAGAAGATCGCGAGCGGCAAGGTGCCCCGCGTGGCGGATGGGCGCCCGCTGAACGGCGGCGACCTGATGACCGTGGAGACGTTCGGGGATTTCGAGCTGAGCTGGGAATGGAAGGTCACACCGGGCGCGAACAGCGGCGTCAAGTACAACGTCTCCGAGGAGCTGTCCGTGGCGCAAGGCGGGGCGATGACCCCCGCGGCGGTCGCGCAGGGCGCCATCGCGCCGAATCATTCCGCGTTGGGGTTCGAGTACCAGATGCTGGATGACGATCGCCACCCCGACGGGCAGATGCCGACGCACCGCGCCGGCGCGCTGTACGATCTCGTGGCGCCGACCGGTGCGAAGCACCTCCGCCCCGTGGGCGAGTGGAACCAGTCGCGGGTGATCTTCCGCGGCAACCACGGCGAGCACTGGCTCAACGGCGAGAAGATCGTGGAGTTCGAGCTCGGCACGGCGCGCATGGACTCGGCGCTCGCTGCGAGCAAGTACCACTCCATCCCTGGGTTCGCGGAGCGGCGCAAGGGGCACATCGTCTTGCAGGATCACGGGGACGAGGTCTATTTCCGCAGCATCAAGGTGAGGGTGCCATGAAACGGCGCAAATTCCTGAAGACCGCTTCCGCCGCGGGGCTCGGACTGGTCGCTCCGCGGGGGTTATCGTCCCTGGTGTCGCGGCCCAGCGAGCAGGTCGTCGTCGCAGTCATGGGCTTGAACGGCCGCGGCGCGGTGTTGGGCCGGACGTTCGCCCGCACGCCCAACGCCTTAGTGGCCTACGTGTGCGACGTGGATGCACAAGTCCTGGCCAAGGCCGTAACCGACGTTGCGGGCGCTCAAAGCAAGGCCCCCAAGGGGCTCGGTGACTTCCGCCGGGCACTCGAGGACAAGAGCGTGGACGCGCTCGTCATCGCGGCGCCCGACCACTGGCACACGCCGGCCGCGCTCCTCGCCATGCAGGCGGGGAAGCACGTCTACGTCGAGAAGCCGTGCGGGCACAACGCGCGCGAAGGCGAGCTGCTGGTCGAGGCGCAGCGCAAGCACCAGCGCGTGGTGCAGATGGGGACGCAGCAGCGCTCCGCGCCGCGCTCCATCGAGGTCGTGCAGGCAATTAAGGAAGGGGCGATCGGACAGCCCTACCTGGCACGCGCCTGGTACGCCAACACCCGCGCCACGATTGGACGCGGCAAGCCCGCGCCCGTGCCGGCGAACCTCGATTACGAGCTGTGGCAGGGCCCGGCGCCCCACACCCCGTACCGCGACAACGTCATCCACTACAACTGGCATTGGTTCCGGCTGTGGGGCACGGGCGAGATCTGCAACAACGGCACCCACGAGATCGACGTCGCCCGCTGGGCCCTGGGCGTGGACTACCCGATCCGCGTCACCTCGGTCGGGGGCCGCTATCACTTCGACGACGACTGGGAGTTCCCCGACACCCAGGAAGCCTGCTTCGAGTTCGCGGGGGGGAAGACCATTATCTGGCAGGGCCAAAGCTGCAATGGCCTGACCACGTATGGTCGCGAGCGCGGCACCGCCATCCTCGGCACCACGGGCAGCGTGGTCATGGACCGCGACGGCTACGTCGTGCACGACCTCAAGGGCAAAGTCGTGAAGCAGTCCCTCGCCGCGCAAGCCGGAGACGGTCTCAATACGCATGCCGACGACGACATGACCGTGCTGCACATCGCGAACTTCGTCGACGCGATCCGCACCGGCGCCGCGCTCCATCAGCCGATCGCGGAGGGCGCGAAGAGCGTGCTGTTGGGCCACCTCGGCAACATCGCCCAGAGCACGGGCCGCGCGCTGCGCACCGATCCCCAATCCGGCCGCATCACAGGAGATGAGGAAGCGATGAAGCTGTGGCGACGGGAGTACGCTCCGGGCTGGACACCAGTCGTGTGACTACGATCGCCCGCCCCGTGACGCGGCCGCTTCACGAGGACCGGTTTTTCGATCCCGACCCGGCGATCCGACGCGGCGCGCGGGCGCTGTACGAGGAAACATGCCGGCTGCCCATCATCGCGCCGCACGGGCACATCGACCCGCAGATCCTGGCGGAGAACGCGCCCTTCCCCGAGCCGACATCCCTGATCGTTCAGCCCGACCACTACATCCTGCGGCTGCTGTATGCGCGCGGGATCCCGCTCGAGCGGCTGCTCGAGGGCGATCCGCGCAAGGTATGGCAGCTGTTCGCCGAGCACTACTTCCTGTTTCACGGCACGCCGACCGGCGCCTGGCTCGATCACGAGCTGCACGAGGTGTTCGGGATCGCAGAGCGCCTGACGGGAGAAACGGCCGGCCGCACCTACGACGCGATCGTGGAGAAGCTCGCCAGCCCGGAGTTCCGGCCGCGGGCGCTGTTCGAGCGGTTCAACATTGAGGTGCTCGCCACCACCGACCAGGCCAGCGACCCGCTCGATCACCACCGTGCGATCCGGGAGTCGGGGTGGCAGGGAAAGGTGATCCCGTGCTTCCGGCCCGACGCGGTTTTCAAGATCGCGGCGCGCGACTGGCCGGTGCAGCTCGACGCGCTGGGCCGCGAGCACGGCGCACCGCTCGTCGACTACGGCGAATTCGTTCACGCCCTCGAGGATCGCCGCCTCTTTTTCAAGCGCATGGGGGCCACCGCCACGGATCACGCCGTGCTGGAGCCTTACACCGGCTGGCTCTCCCCGGACGACGCCGAGGTGCTGTTTCAGCAGGCGCGCCAGGGGGAGGCGAGCCGCGCGGACGAACGACGCTTCGAGGGACACTTGCTCATGGAGATGGCGCGGATGTCCCTGGAAGACGGGTTGGTGATGCAGCTCCACCCCGGGGCGTTTCGAAACCACAACCAGTCACTGTTCGAGCGGTTCGGTCCCGACCGGGGCGGCGATATTCCCGTCGCTACCGAGTTCACGCGCAACTTGCGGCCGCTCTTGAACGCGTACGGCAACGACCCGCGATTCACGCTCGTGTTGTTCACCCTGGACGAGTCCACCTACAGCCGCGAGCTGGCGCCGCTCGCCGGCCACTACCCTGCGGTGCGCCTCGGGCCTCCCTGGTGGTTCCACGACTCGCTCGAGGGGATGCGGCGCTTTCGGGAGCGGACGACGGAGACGGCGAGCATCTACAAGACCGCCGGGTTCAACGACGATACGCGCGCCTTCTGCTCGATCCCCGCCCGGCACGACCTGGCCCGGCGCGTGGACGCGAACTTCCTGGCGGGACTCGTCGCCCGACACGTCCTCGACGTGAGCGATGCGCGCCGCATGGCCCGGGCCCTGGCGTATGATTTGGCGAAGGAGACCTACAAGCTCTGAGCCGGGCCATTGCTGTGGCGTAAGCGCCACAGCGCTACGCCTGTACAACCAAAATGCGCGCGACGGTGTCTAAATAGGGCTGGACCCAGCGCCCGAGTCCCTCCGCGAAAGGAGTCCCCATGCGCTTCCTCGATACGCGCCGGCAGCGAATCGCCGCGGCCGTGCTCACGCTTGGAGTCCCGGGCGCATGGCTGCTGGCGGGCGAGCGCCGAGCAGCAGATCCCTCGGTGGTGGCACCTGTGAAGCGCGGGGAGTTCAGGGCGGTGGTCTCGACGGCCGGCGAGCTGCGGGCGCGCCAGTTCGTCCAGATCACCGTGCCGACCGGCGGGCAGCAGGCGGGCGTCTACCAGATCAAGATCTCCTCGATCGTGCCCGAAGGCACGGTGGTGAAGCAGGGGGACGTCGTCGCCGAGCTCGACCGGACCACCGTCGCCCCGAAGCTCCAGGAAGTGTCCCTCGCCCTCCAGAAGGCGGAGGCGCAGTACGAGCAAGCGATGCTCGACTCGACGCTCAACCTCTCCACGGCACGGGAGAACATTCGGACCATGGAGCTGGGGCTCGAGGAAAAGCGGCTCGCCAAGGAGCAGGCCGTCTACGAGGCGCCCACGGTCAAGCGTCAGGCGGAGATCGATTACGAGAAGGCCGAGCGCGCACTGGCGCAGGCCAAGACGGACTACGAGACCAAGACCGAGCAGGCGAAGGCCAAGATGCGCGAAGTCGGCGCCGAGGTCGCACGCCAACGCGGGCTGCTCAAAGCGGTGCAGGATTTCATGGCCGGCTTCACCATCAAGGCGCCCAGCCCGGGAATGGTCATCTATGCTAAGGAATGGAACGGCAAGAAGCGGACGACGGGCTCTCAGGTGAACGTCTGGGATCCCGGGGTCGCCCAGCTTCCCGACCTCACCCACATGGAATCCGTCACCTATGTCAACGAGATCGACGTCCGCAAAGTGGCCGTGAGGCAGCCCGTGGCGATCACGCTGGACGCCGATCCCACCAAGCGCCTCACCGGTAAGGTGACGAGCGTCGCTAACGTAGGAGAGCAACGCCCCAACTCCGACGCGAAGGTGTTCGAGGTAAAGGTCGAGGTCGAGCAATCGGACTCGACGTTGCGCCCCGGCATGACTACCGGCAACGCGATCGAGACGCTCAAGGTCGCCGACGCGCTGTTCGTGCCCCTCGAGGCGCTCGGCAGCGAAGGCGGGTTGTCGTTCGTGTACAAGCAGTCGGGCGGACGGGTCGTCAAGCAAGAGGTCATCACGGGCGCGGTGAACGACGACGAGGTGATCATCGTCCGCGGCCTCGGTGCGGACGATCGGGTGCTGCTGTCGCCGCCCGCGAACCCCGAGCGCCTCACGCTCACGCGGTTGGCGGCCGCCGGCGCGAGTGTGGCAACCGCGCCCGGCGACACGGGAAGGCAGGCGTCCAACAAGGATTGATGTCGTGCGCCTCGATCGCGCGACCCTGGCGCGGCTCCGCGTCGAGCTCGGTCCCCTAGCGAGCTCCACATTCCGCACGGCCGTCGAAGCGCTCCGACACAACAAGCTGCGTGCCTTCCTGACCTCGCTGGGTATCCTGTTCGGCGTCGCCTCCGTCATCGCCATGCTCGCCATCGGCAAGGGCGCCGAGCGCGAGATTCTCGAGCAGCTGCGCCTGCTCGGCTCCAACAACCTGATGATCACCCCGCTGGTGGAGCAGAGGGAGGGGCCGATCGAAGAGCGGTCGGAGAAGGAGGTGAAGAAGTTCTCACCGGGGCTCACCTACGCCGACGCGGAAGCGATCGCGCGGGTGATTCCCGGCGTCGATGCCGCCTGCGCCGAGATCGTCCTAAACACGACGATCACGCGCGAAGGGCGGCATCGCTCGGGCAAGGTCGTGGGCGTGGACACGTCGTACTTCCGGCTGACGAACCTCGCGCTCGCGAGCGGCGATCAGTTCACGCCGCTGCAGGTGGAGCGCGGCCTGCCCGTCGCGATCATCGGGCTCGGCGTGCGGTCGCGATTCTTCACCACGGAGGATCCGATCGGCAAGCCGCTCAAGGTAGGCAACAACTGGGTCACCGTGATCGGGGTGCTGGTGGACCGGCGCGTGAGCAGCGAGACCAGCCAGAAGCTCGGCATCCGCGACGTCAGCATGGACGTGTATGTCCCGGCGCGCACGCTGCTGCTGCGCTTTCGCAATCGCGCCCAGCTGACCCAGCGCGACATCGAGGCCGCGGCCCGCCGCTTCACCGTCGTCACTTCCGACAGCGCCACCGAGAGCGAAGAGGACCGTCAGGAGCGCCTCAATCGCAATCAGCTCAACCGCATCATCGTGCGGGTGACCGACTCGCGGCTCGTCCCCTCCGTGGCCAGCGTCCTCCAGCGCATGCTCGCGCGGCGCCACAACTCGGTCGTGGACTTCGAGATCACGGTGCCCGAGCTGCTGCTGAAGCAGGAGCAGCGCACCAAGGGGATCTTCAACGTCGTGCTCGGCGCCATCGCGTCCATCTCGCTGCTCGTCGGCGGCATCGGGATCATGAACATCATGCTCGCCTCGGTGCTGGAGCGCATCCGGGAGATCGGCGTCCGCCGGGCCGTCGGAGCCACGCGGCGGGACATCCTGCTGCAGTTCCTGAGCGAGGCGGTGCTCATCAGCGTCGCCGGCGGGGTGGCGGGGATTCTCGTCGGCACCGGGCTCAGCGCCGCCATCGAGCGCTTTGCGGGCATCCAGACGATCGTGTCGTACCTGTCGGTGGTCGTCGCCTTCGGCGTGTCGTTCACCGTCGGCCTCGCGTTCGGGATCATGCCGGCGCATCGCGCCGCGCGTCAGGATCCGGTAGTCTCCCTTCGCTACGAGTGATTCCCATGCGCTCCTCACACGGCAGGGGCGCCGTGGCGGTGTGGCTCGCGCTGGTCGGCGCGCCACCGCTCGGCGCACAGCAACCGATCACGCTCCAGGACGCCGTCGCCCTGGCGCAGCAGCGCGGGCTCCAAGCCCAGGCGGCGAGAGCCGCGCGTGACGCCGCCCGCTACCGGAGCGCGGCGTTCACGGCCCGGCTGCTGCCGCAGCTGTCCCTCGGTGGGAGCGTGCCGACCTACAACCGATCGATCATCCCGGTGACGCAGCCCGACGGCAGCACGCTGTTTCGCCCCCAGGACCAGACCAACGCAGCCCTGCGCCTCCGGTTGTCCCAGAGGCTACCGGTCACGGGCGGCGAGCTGTTCATCTCCTCGTCGCTGGCCCGCCTGACCGTGAGCGGCCCCCAGGCGATCGAGACATGGTCCTCGACGCCGATCACCATCGGACTGCAGCAGGACATCCTGCGGCCGAACGTCGCGGCGTGGGACCGCCGCGAGCAGGCGGTGAGCGCCGAGCTCGCGGAGCGACAGTATCGCGAGGCGCTGGAAGACATCGCGCTCGCGACGACCGACCTTTTCTTCGACAAGTACGCCGCACGGGTGGCGCTGGACAACGCCGTCACGAACGCCGCCGTGAACGACACGCTCTACACGCTGAACAAGGGCCGCTTCGAGGTCGGCAAGATCGGCGAGAACGACCTGCTACAGAGCGAGCTGGCGCTGCTGCGGGCCCGGGCCGCGCTGGAGCGTGCGCGGCTCGAAGATGAGCGCGCCACGGCGGCGCTGCGCCTCGCCCTCAACCTCCCCCCAGGCACGCCGCTCGAGATCGCCGTGCCCAGAACCGTGCCGGAGTTCGATGCCGACACCGCGCGCGCCGTGGCGGAGGCCCTCCACAACCGCGCCCTGGTGAGCGACGCAGAGCTGCAGGACGTGCAGGCTCGGCGCCGGGTGACCGAGGCCAAGCTGGGGGGAGGCTTCGGCGCGACCGTGCAGGCTGGCTACGGCTTCAACGCGACCGCACCGACGGCGGGGCTCGCGTATCAGAACCTGCTCGAGGCCCGCCAGTTCACGGTCGCGGTGCAGGTGCCGCTGGTGCAGTGGGGCGCGCACAAAGGGGACGTGCAGGCCGCCGAGGCCGATCGCCAGCGCGTGGCAAGCCAGTCGCGGGCGGCGATCGATCAGGTCGCGCACGACGCGCACTTCGCGGCGTTGCAGCTGTCCCAGGCGCGTCGTAACGTGGCCCTGCTCGCCAAGGCCGACACGGTCGGCCAGAAGCGGTTCGAGGTGGCCTACAACCGCTACGTGATCGGCCGCATCGCGATGGACAATCTGTACATCGCACAAACCGAAAAGGACCAGGCGCTCACCAACTTCGTGCAGGGGCTGCGCGGCTATTGGCAGGCGCACTACCGCCTGCGGCGCGTCACGCTGTTCGACTTCCCGGCTGGTCAGCCGATCCGGTGAAGAAAGGAGCGAGCGATGGATCGCCGCGTGTTCCTGGAGACTGCAACGCTGGTCGCGGGAGGTGCGGCGCTGGGCCGGGTGTCCGGGGAGCGAGTGCCCGATGACCCGCCGACGGTCGGCATTCAGGTCGGGGCCGTGTCGTTCGCCGACGAAGGCACCGACAAAGTGCTCGATGGCTTCCAAGAGATGGCCGGGATCAACACCCTGTTTCTCGCCACGTTCACCTATGGCCGCGGCATCGGCGGTCGCCAGCTGCGCGGCCAGCCGCTCCCGGATCATGGCAAACAAGAGTACGATGACAACTTTCGCGGCGGCAACTTCGCGACGCCGCATCCCCAGTACTACCGCCACACGAGCATCGCGCCCGAGAGGGCGCCCGATCACCCGGACTACGACGTGGTCGCCGATGTGCTGCCGGCGGCACACCGCCGCGGGATGAAGGTGATCTGCTGGTTCGAGGACGTGTTCCGCCCCGACGTGCCGGGGTTCGACCAGGCGGCGGAGATCGATCTTCACGGCAAGCCGACCGGCCTCACCTGCCACCGCAATCCCAACGCACGAAACTTCTGGCTCGGGCTCGCCGAGGACTACCTGCGGTCCTACGACGTGGACGGCCTGATGTGGGGGAGCGAGCGCCAGGGACCGCTCGACAACGCCCTCGGCGCGAGCCACGGCAGCTCGAGCGCGGGCGGCGTGATCGCCTGCTTCTGCCCCCACTGTCTCGCAGCCGCGCAGCAGGGTGGGATCAACATCGAGCGTGCGCGGGAAGGCTATCTGGCGCTCGAGCGTTGGACCGCGGCGCTGCGTGCCGGGCAGCGACCCACCGACGGGGCGTTCGTGACCTTCTGGCGCCTGCTGGTGAAGCACCCGGAGCTCCTCGCGTGGGAGCGGCTCTGGAACGAGGGGCTCCATGACACCTACCGAGACCTGTATCGCCTCGCCAAGAGCATCGCCCCGACCAAAGGGAGCGGCTGGCACATCTGGCACAACAACTCGTTCTCGCCGTTCTACCGCGCGGAGCAAGAGTACGCCGAGTTCGCCAAGTATTCGGACTTCTTGAAGGTCGTGATGTATAACAACTGCGGCGGCCCGCGCCTCGCGCAGTACGTGCGGAACATCCACGGAACGCTGTTCGCCGACTTGACACCCGAGCAGATCCTGGACTTCACCTACGGCGTGCAGCAATACCGCGAGCAGCCGCTCGATCGCATCGCCGAGCAGGGCCTCTCGGCCGACTACGTGCTCCGCGAGACGCAGCGCGCCGTGGCCGGCGCCGGACCGCGCCTCAAGATCTGGCCGGGGATCGACATCGACATCCCCACTGGGGCGAGCGAGAAGAAGACCCAACCCGAGGACGTGTATCAGGCCGTGCGGGCGGCGTTCCAGGGCGGCGCCCCCGGCGTCCTACTGTCCCGGAAGTACTCTGAGATGCAGCTCGCGAACATCCGCGCCGCGGGGCGGGCGGTGCGCGAACGGCAACCGGCGTGAGGGAGCGTGTGTAACGCGTGCTCTCGATGCGCTCGCGATACAACGATCCCCACTGAGCACGCTCGTGTCCCTACCTTCGACCCCCTGGCTAGTCGCGTGGTGCTTGCTTATGCGATCTTGACGCGGCCGACGGGGAGCACTAGACTCCTTAGCACTTGACGGGTTGCTGTAGCGATTTTGCCACCAACGAAGGGTCCGGGAAGCACTCCCCGGACCCTTCGTATTGGCGGCTGCGAGCGGGTCGCTTCTTCTTCTATTTCCCGGAGCGCGCGCGCTTGTCATCCTGAGCGCCGCAGGCGCGAAGGATCAGCCTCATGACCTCCACCGACCTGGCCGCGGCTTTCGCGCATGCGTTCGGCGCCCCCCCCTCCTCCGCCGGCCCCGTTCACGTGGTTCGCGCGCCCGGGCGCGTGAACTTGATCGGCGAGCACATCGACTACTGTGGCCTGCCCGTCTTTCCCATGGCTCTCCGGCAGAGCGTCCGCATCGCGTTTCAGCCGCGCTCGGAGCGAGAGACCCGCCTCGTCAACCGCGATTCGCGCTTCGCGCCCAGCGCCTTCGTGATGAGCGAGAGCATCCCGCCAGCTCCGGCGGGGGACTGGGGCAACTACGCCCGGGCGGCGGCCCGGGCCCTGGCCGAACGCTTCCCGGACCTGCGGGGCGTCGACGCACTGGTGGACAGCGATCTCCCGATCGCCGCGGGGCTCAGCTCCTCGTCCGCGCTCGTCGTGGCCATGGCCCTCGCGCTCATGCACGCGAACGGGGTGACGGTGCCGTCGCTCGAGCTGATGGAACTCCTGGGCCGCGGCGAGCGCTACGTCGGCACCGCCGGCGGCGGCATGGACCAGGCGATTATCCTCGGTGCGCGGGCCGGGTGCGCGTCACGGATCGACTTCCACCCGCTCCGGCTCACGCCCACCGCCGTGCCCGCCGACTGGCAGTTCATCGTGGCGTGGAGCCTGGTGCCCGCCGAGAAGTCTGGGGCCGCCCGGCAGGCGTACAACGAGCGGACGCACGAGTGCGACGAGGCCCGGCGCCTCGTGGCCATGCGGCTCGGCCAGCGAGACGACATCACCTACCCCGCCCTGCTCGCGGCGGCCTCAGTCGAGCAGCTGCTCGAGCTGGCGGGTGCGAGGGCGACCCTCTCCGGCGTGCTCTCGCGGCGGTTCCGCCACGTGGTCACAGAGGGAACACGCGTGCGCCAGGCGGAGGCCGCGATGGCCGCCCAAGACCTCGCGGCGTTCGGGCAACTGCTCGACGCGTCGCACCAGAGTCTGCGGGACGACTACGAGGTGAGCCACCCCGAGCTGGACCGGCTGGTGGAGCTGGCCCGGGAGGCGGGCGCGGCGGGCGCAAGACTCACGGGCGCCGGGTTCGGTGGCTCGATCGTGGGGCTGTGTCGCGCCGAGCGCGCGCCGGAGGTCAGGGACGCGCTGCGGGACCGCTTCTACGCCCCACGCGGCGCGGCAGGCGACGTCGAGCGGTATTTGTTCAGGGCCGAGCCGTCGGCAGGTGCGGAGGTTCTGACCCCGGGCGCAAGCCCGGGGTGAGTGAGGGCCCCCGCCGGGCGGATCTGGTCCCGCAGGAACTTCAGGCCGCGGGCGAGTTGCGTCTCCACGGTCTTCTCGCCGATGCCGAGCCGGTCGGCGATTTGGGCGTAGCTCAGGCCGTCGATCAGCCGCAGCCTGCACACTACGGCTCGTTTAGAGGGAAGCTCGGCGAGGGCTCGTTCTACGGCCGCGACCAACTCCGCCGCCTCCAGGTCGGACTCGATCTCAGCCGCTGCTGCCACCGGACCGACCCGCCCCCTCCACCGGCGCGCCACGGCGGCACGCTCCAGTCGGTCGCGGGCGGCGTTGCGGACGGCGAGGTAGAGGTAGTTGCGCACTGCGCCGGCGGGGACCCAGTGCTCCCGGCCGCGCCAGATCCGGAAAAACACCTCCTGCGCGACCTCTTCTGCATCCTCCTTCGAGCGTACGTAGCGGAAGGCGAACGCGTACAGCCGCTGCCAGTACGTGCGATACAGCGCCTCGAACGCGTCCATGTCCCCGGCGCGGATGCGATCCGCCCACGCGCGTTCGTCGACGTCGGTACGGACGTCGTCCCAGGAGGTCTCGGGCTCGTTGGCGAAGCTGGTGTTGAGCGGCATCGACGGCGACCCGGGCGTCAGCTTGCCAGAATCCCACCACGACGGCGAGTAATCATTCAAACTCCCGATACGCACCAAACACGGCTAACTGATCTTCTCCAAGCTCAGGAGGAATCGGCAGACAGGGTTCATGCAGTTTTTCGCATAACTGATTCCACAATGCCGTGCGGGCATACCTTTGATGTACCTTCTGAAACGAAACGGACAACAGGAGTTTTTTGGCCTCCTGAGATTCACCTTTATCGATCAAGAGCTGCACGCGTCGTTCTATTATCCACTCATCGTGAAGGGCGTCTACCCGGTTCAACCACTGCTCACGTTCGGCTAGAGTTCGTGTTCCTGAGCTGCGGAGCACGTCGTCGCGCTCGACAATAATCTGGGGATGCAATTGCAACCATTGCTCCTGAATAGATCCTAACGCCTGTGCGGCCCCTTCGATATCACCGTCCAATTTGAGCAGCCGGGCCAACAAAGCCTTGGCGATCCCCAGGCTGCTCGTCGAGAGCACTTGGATCGCTGCTTGCTTCTTGCCTATTCCGGCGAGCCAAGTGCCATAATAGAATGCCCATCGTTCTGCCTTATCACCATCGGTATTCTCGATGGCCCATTCAAAAGCTGCATTCATATTTTCCATCGCGGAAGGAGCCCAAAGACACTGCTGAATTTCAGGGGGTTCCGGTATGGTTCCTTTGGCTTTATGAGCACTCAAAAGATCTTTCCAAACCTTCACTTCTTCCTCTCTTGCCCAATCGAACAGCGGAACTTCGTCGATAGGTCTGAGTTCTACGTTGGGAAGCTGCAGCGAATAGATATCCAATGCTTTGTTTGCAGGGATCCAAAACTCCACGTGCGATCGGGCTTCCTGGGGTTGTAATTCCAACTTTATCGACTGATCACGCATGGGTCCGCCCTGGATTTCCACGTACGGGGCGTCTCGTGCGCTACTCAGCGTCGCCCACACGCGGTCCTTGCCGACACCGTAGCTCCATAATTTCATTCCAGGCGCGATCGCCTCATCAGCGATGTGATAGAGCCCTGTCCCCAATGACGCGGTGAAGGCCCCAAAGGCATTCGCGTCCTTTGTCTTCCAGAAGTAGCCCGTCATCTCCGTGATATCCGATTCCCGTCTCGGCCCCGATTGCTGCCAATCGATGGTCGCAAGCTTCGAACCATGTCGCAGCACTTCACCTCTGGGAAAATGGAATTCGGTATCGGGAGCGGATGGCAACGCGGCATTCGACCAGGACATCCAGGGATAGGCAGCGGTTCCGGGATTATGAAACACGGCGCGCTGCGTCAGGAACTCATCGCCCTCCCCCAGCGAGTATTCCACTGTCCACTGCATGCCAAACCGCAGTTCCCGTTCGCCACAGCTGACGTACACCCGCTTGTCTGTCTGATCGGTCCGGGAGAGTACCTGTTCGTTCTGCGTAGGGGAGTGCGAAATGGGAAAGCTGACGGCAATCCCGCCGGCCACAAAAGCGAATCGGGGGAGAATCCGCACCGGCCTGATGACAGCCGATGTGTAGAGAACCTCCTTGCCGGATCCCTTATGAATGAGGGATGTGACTTTGCCCCCGAGGTCGGGGCAAATCACGGCTCTGACGTGCTCGTTCTCCAACACGATGAACCGGTAGTTTTTGAGTACCGGTCGGTGGGAGGTCTCTACATAGCTGATGTAGGGATAGACACCATTCGGATCGAACGCTGTCGGAACCGGACCTGCGGGCGTCAGTTCGTGGGTGAGGACGTAATCCTGAACCTCGCTACAGACCACTCCGCTATCGCGCAAGGCGATCGCTTAACGCCTCCAGCATCCGCATCCCCTTGTGCACGGCTTCCGTGATTCTCGCCTGATCGTAATTGCGCTTACTGTAATCGCGATCTCCCACGAATGTGGCCAAGTGGTTGTCCAGTTCCCGGAGCTGCCGTCTGATCGTGCCATTGGTCGATTGGGATGCCAGCGCGCGCAAGATCCGAATCTTTTCATAATCGACGATTCCCTCGCGTAGCTTCTCAAATCGGACACTGCTGCTCGCGCCTGGATAAACGAGAAACTCATCGCCTGCGGGCCACAACGCATGGCGCGCGTCCCGCACCGGATCGGCCGGCCAGGCATCGTAGGCCCAGCGCAGGAATCCATCATACCCGTACGCTGCCGAGTACCAACCGATATACCGGCCTTCGATCGGCGGCGAAAAGACAAACGTGTTGGGCTTCTGGGGCGTGCAGCACACGTAGTACGTGGTCGTGGACCCTCGTGCGGAACGCGCCCTGAGCTCCTGCTGGCTCGGCTCGCTGGTGATGATCGGAGAGTAATCGTTGAGGAGCGAGTCCAGCTCCGTATGCCAGTTTCCAGCGTAGGTGATCTTCCATTTTGGAGAATGCGCCCTGATCACCCGGATCGCGGCGAGGGTGAGCGGCATTTCATTTTCGTTGATGCCAAGATAGGTCCGATCGAACCAGCCGCGCTGTTCCAGGTGGCCTTTGAGATCGTCGAGAAACGCCCGCCACGCTGCGGCGAATTGCGCCGAGTCGGGTGACCACTGTTCGGAGACGTAGTTTCCGGATCGCTCGTCGAGGTAGCGGAAGCGGTTCCCCCACGGCAGCGGCGTATAGATCGTGATCGCCTGCTGCACGCCGACGGCGGTTGCCAGCTCCACGTACTGATCGAAGATGTTGTAGTCGAATTTCCAAGTCCCGTCAGCCCGCTTGGTCCATTCGATCATTGCCCCTTCGATCATGTAGGAATTGTCCGACCACGGGGAATGAACGGCGTAGGTGGTGATGTACTTCCCACCCGCATCTGCGTACAACTTGAGATGCCGCCGCAATAGTGCCTTGTGCTCTTCCGACCAGGGTTCGACGTGGTAGTACCAGGCAACCACCCAGGGATTCTGCCATAAGTCCAATCTGAACTTCCAATCACCAGGTGGAGGCAAGGTTTGGTCTTGGACCGTGATCGCCACCCGCAGTGTCGCACGACCCTTCTCAGAACTGATGTCGACCGTTCCCCGGTACACGCCGGATGTCGTGCCCGCGGGAATGTCCAACGACAGCCAGATCGGCCTCACGCTGCTTGCGGGCAGGTCGAACCGCTGGAACGGCTCCAGCCGGTCCGGCATGAGATAGGGCGGGTTCGAATCGGTCGCCCCGCAGCTCACCTCGTTGGCGCCGTACGGGTAGTTCGATACGACATACCGCACGAGATACATGTGCACGTTGGCGCCGGGCAGGACGCCGCCGTTCGCGTTGACGAGATCGCTGACGGCCACGCGTATCTGGTTTACGGTATCCGGTGACCAGACGACCAGCTCGGTGTTCAGCCGTTCGCCTTTCCAGCCGGTGGCTTCCCATGTTTGGGATTGCTGCTGCAGGTCCGGGACCTCACTTCTGAAGTATGCCTGGTCGGTGGAAGCGAACGAGACGTTCAGCCCCTTGGGCTGGAGCGACCAGCGCCGCGGATCGCTCGGGGAGTCGAACGTGTATTCCGGTTGAAAATGGAACGGCGGAACGCGGAGTTTGGCAGGATCAAGCCGTGCGCGTTGGACTCCGTCCTGGCCGTGAACGACGGCGACAATCAGACACGAGAGACAACAGGCTACCAGAATCCTGCGCATTACCAGCCCGGATTTTGGGTGAGCGTGCCCTTTGACAATTGAATCTGCTGCAACGGAAGCGGGTCGAGATAGTGCTTCGGCGCGATGAATTGGCGTGAGGCCGCCGGATCAGAGATGACGAAGCCACCGGCGTCGACCTGGATATCCGCCCCGATCACCAGGCCGGGATCCCGCTGCTGGTATTCCGTGCCGACGAACTTCACGCCGCGCAACGCCTGCGGCAGCTCGGTTTCGGCCGTCTTCCAGCGCCGCAAGTCGTCACGCCGGAATCCTTCGAACGCCAATTCCACGGTCCGCTCTCGCCGAATCTCCGTGAGCATGTCGAGCCCGTTGGCGCTCACCAGACCATTAGTGAGGGCAGGCATGCCAACCCGGTCGCGCAACAGTTTGATCGTCCGGTTCAGGTCGCCATCTGAGATTGTACCGTCCCGCTCAAACAGCGCCTCGGCGAGGATCAACAGCACTTCCCCGTAACGAAACTCCTTGAAATCGTACTGCCCGACAAAGTGGGCCGCCTCGTCGGTTTCGTCCAGGAATTTGCGCAGCATGTAGCCGGTGCGAGTGGCGTTAGTGCCCGAAAAGCCTGGAATGACCGGGTTGAACCCATTCTCCTGGTGAACAGTGCTGCCGGGGACGACGAATGTCATCGCCATTCTCGGATCCCGGTTTTGAAATTCAGTTGTCTCCAGCGAATCATATCCCTGAAACTGCGGCGAGATCGTAATGGGCAGGCCGTCCTTGCACAGGTACATGTCCGCCAGCTTCTTCGTCGGAATCATGTAATTGAACCACAGTTCTCTGGTCCAGTTGTGGGTGGCGCGACCCGCGTAATACCGTCTGGCAAGGATTACTTCCTTGCTGTCATCGCCCTGCAGGATGAACAGGAACTTGTAGGCGCTGTCTGTACCGTGGTCTCGATACAGATCGTACTCATTCGACGCAATCAGTTGCTCCGCGGCATTGATCGATGCCGTAATCATCGCCGTGGGTGAGCCCTCGTTGTGATACCTGAGCCAGGTCCCCTGGTACAGCGCGGCCCGGGCCTTCAGCGCGAGCGCCGCGCCTTGCGTCACCCGCCCCATCTCCTCGGGGGCCAGCTGACTCTGCTTGACGAGTTTCGGCACCGCGGCGTCGAGGTCGGCGATGATGAAATCGATGATCTCTTGTTGCGTGGCTCGCGGTGAGTACACCTCCGGCGAGTTGACGTCGAGCACCGTGGTGATGAGCGGCACACCGCCGTACTTCTTTACCAGGTTCCAGTAGTTATACGCCCGGAAGAACAGCGCCTCGCCTACCCAGCGATCGATTTGCGATCCCAGTCCCGATTGCGTGGCTTTCGCGAGCAAATAGTTGGTCGCCCGGATTCCGGCATATGCATTGTTCCAGACGTCGGAATTCGCCTGTGGCAGATACGACCCGTTGCTCATCGATGACATCTCCGAGCTCCCGCTGCCGGTGGCGATATCTGAATTGAGGTCGACGTAGGTACCGCGTGCACCCCCCCCTTGGTCAGGGCCGCGCAGCGCGAAGTAGAAATCATTGGCGGCCAGCTTGAACTGGTCCGGACTCTTCCAGAACGAAGCGTCCGAGACTTGATCCTTCGGACCGAGGTCGAGGCCTTTGCAGCCCAGCGCCAGCATGAGGAGGGCGCCGGTGTACGTGACAGTGAGCCGGTTCATGAGTGCGCGCCCCATCAGAAGGTGATGTCCATACCGAAGGAGTACAGCCGCTGGAACGGATAGTTGAAGCCGTTCGCGATCGACTCGGGATCCCAGCCGCCCTTCACGCTGTGCTTCTCCCAGAGATCGAACCCGCTGAAATACACTCGGGCGTGCGTCATCCTGGCCTTCGCAATCAGACGCTCCGGGAGCGTGAACCCGACCTGCAGGTTCTTCAGCCGCAGATAGGCCGCGTTGACCCTCTGCAGAGACGACGGCTGATAGTTCCAGAACCGGATGTCGCCGTGCGACAGCCGCGGATACGGCGCGTTGGGACGATCCTCATTCCAGGTCTGGCCGTAGTAGAAGAGCGGCGGCTGCCTCCACCAATCACTCCAGGGCATGCGGTAGTCCCCTTCTCGGAACAGGGTCCGCTTGCCGACCCCCTGGAAGAAGGTGCCGAGATCGAACCGTTTCCACGCCAGCGTGAGATTCAGCCCGTACGTGTACCGCGGCGCGAGATTCCCCAGATTGACGACATCACCATCCTGGCCCGGGTTGTCCCCGTACAGGCTGATCTTCCCGTCGCCATTCAAGTCTTTGTACCGCGCGTCGCCGATCCCGATGTCGCTGGGCACGCCGCCGAGCAGCTTGTACGCGTCGAGCTCGGCCTGATTGCGGATCAGCCCGTCGAACACGTAGCCGAAGTACGTGTTCACCGGATAGCCCTGACGGACATAGTTGTAGCCCAGGACATAGGTGTCCTGGCCGCCATAGTTCACGACCTTGTTCTGGGCATCGCTGAGCGATATCCGGGCCGAATACGATAGTCCCCGGAGCGCCCCTCTCCATCCAACCGATGTTTCGAAGCCCCAGGCCTTGAGGCTTCCCGCGTTTGCGAACGGCGGTGTTGCCCCCAGCAATGCCGGAGCGTTGATGGGCACGAGCATGTCTTTGTTGCGTTTGACGAAGTAGTCGAACGTCACGTTGAGACGGGATGACAACAGCGTCGCGTCCCACCCCACGTTCGTCGTGGCGATCGTCTCCCACGTCCGGTCTTTCGCCACCATGCCCGACAGGTAGGCCGATTGATCCTGGCCACCAGCTCCGAACGGATACGGCCCACGGCCGCCGATGGTGATCAGCTGCAGGTAGTCGTAGAGGTTGATGCCTTCCTGATTCCCGGTCTCGCCGTACGAGACGCGCAGCTTCAGGTCATCGAACGTGCTGAGATGACGGCGCGCAAATGGCTCTTCGGAGATCCGCCAGGCGAGCGACACGCCCGGGAACAATCCCCAGCGCTTGTCGGGGCGGAAGCGGGAGCTGCCATCGTAGCGCAGCGTGGCATCGAGCAGGTACTTGTTGTTGAACCCGTAACTCAAGCGAGAGAAGAGCGATCGGATCGCCCACTGCGAGCCGCCGCCGCCGGTCCACGTGTTGCCGGTCCCGCCGAGATTGAGTCCCCACACGTCCTGGTTCGGGAAGTTGTATCTGCCTGCCTGGAACCAGTCCACGTCGTCGTCTTCGTGCGATACGCCGCCCATCAACTCGACCGCGTGCCGGTCCGCAAACGTCCGGCTGAACTGCGCATACCCGACGTAGTTCCGATGCACCGTGGTGCCATTGTACCGGCCCACCCAGTTTTGATCGGGATTGGTCGAATAGTAGGCGATGTTGCTGTCATTCCACTGGTAGTACGGGAAGGACTTGCCGATATCGGTGTTGTCCTCCGTGCGGTAATCGATGCCGGACTGGAGATTCAACTTCAGTCCATCCAGCGGCTCGACGATCAATTTGAAATTGGTATTGACGTTCCGCGTGACAAAGGTGGCGGTCGCAGCTTCCTTCGCTTGAGCCACCGCGTTGCCCCAGCCCCCTTGCGCAAAAAAGTGCTGACCGCTCTCCGTGTAGATGGGATGATTGGGCATCCCAAAGATCCCTTCCACGATCACCCAGGGGCAGCTACACCAGGAACCGTGGGTAAAGCCGCCGATGTCCGACCGGTCCTGATTCTCTACGCCGAGGCGTGTTTCGAGCCGGACGCGCCGCGAGAAATCGTAATCGTAATTCAGCCTGAGCTGATAGCGCCTGTTGTTGTCGTTCGCGTAGCGAATCACGCCGTTCTGATCCGAGTAGGCGGCCGAGACGTAGTAGGTGGAATTGTCGCCTCCACCCGAGACCGACACCGTGTGCTTCTGCTCGAAGCCGTCTTCGAACAGGGCTTTGCGCCAATCGGTGTTCGTAAAGAAGAGCATCCACCCCGAGCTCGCGTAGATCGGATGCGGGATGGGCGTCGGATCGCCGATACGTACGCGGTTGAGCAGATCCGGGGTGTACATCGGCGCCGCGCCGGCGTGGATGTTCGCCTCATTATCCATGACCGCCATCTGATAGTTATTCGGCGTATCCATCATTCCGGTTAACTTCGTGACGGCGGTGTTGTTGCTGTACGTGAAGACGGGCGCGGTGCGCGTCCCGCGCCTGGTCGTAACCAGCAGCGCTCCGTCGGCCGCCCGCGCGCCATAGATCGACGCAGCCGCATCCTTCAACGCCGTGATCGATTCGATGTCCGCGGGGTTCACCAGATCGAGATTGCCGGGGACCCCATCGATCAGCACCAGCGGCGTGTTCCCGCCATTGGCCGACGAAACACCCCGCAGATTCAGATCGAAGTCTTCCACCCCCGGCTGCCCCCCAGACCGCTGCACGATCAATCCGGGAAGCGCACCCTGAAGCGCCGACAACGTGTTGGTGATCGGGCGAGACTCCAGTGCCTGGGAGCTCACAGTACCAACCGCTCCGGTGAGGTCCTCCCTTCTCTTTTCACCGTAGCCCACGGCCACCACCGCCTCCAGCTCGATGGCCTGCGCTTTGAGCTGAAAGTTCACGACCGCCTCCTGCCCTTCCGCCACCACCACGCTGGTGTCGGCGGGAGTGTAGCCCAGCATCCGGGCCCGCACCCGGTGCGTCCCGACCGGCACACTGCCGATGACATAGCGGCCGGCGGTATCGGTCTCGGCGGTAAGCCGCGTCCCAGTGACGCTCACGATGGCGCGCGGCAGGGGAGCACCGGTCTCCGTCGCGGTCACCCGTCCGGCGATGGAGCCCAGCTGCACCGCCGGCCCGTCGGGCCGCTTGACCAGCGTGGCGCGCCCGTCCGGCGTGAACACGACGTCCACGCCCGCGTCGAGCAGCACGTCCGTCAGCGCCGCGGCCACGGTAATCCGATCCGCGCGCAGATTCACCGTCGCCGCGATCGGCAGGTCGTCGTCGGCATAGACGAGGTTGAGTCGCGCCTGGCGGGAGATCTCCGCCAGCGCCTCCTTGAGCGTGACGCCGTCGAGCGCGAGCGAGAGCGGCTGTCGCAACACCCACGAGCGCTTCAGGTCAACCGGTACCGGCGCTCGGCGCTCCGCCATTGCCAACAGGAATCGCGGGGCTCGGCTGTCGCTCGGATCACCCCCGTATTGCGGGGCCGCGGTGCGAGGGAAGAGCGCCAGGGCCAATGCAAGCATGACAAGGAACGATGGAAGGCGGTTCATAAGCCAACTCCCCGGAAGCAGACGGGCATGACGGTTACCTACCGTTCCGAAGCAAGAACGCGGACCCGCCGGCGCGTTCGACACGCAGACCGAGGGTCAATGCAATCCGCTGCAGGACCAGGTCGATCGGCTCGTTCTGGAGCGTCGCCGTCAGCCGGCGCCCGGCAAGCGCGCTTTCGGCCAGACGGATCTCGACGTTGTACCACCGCTCGAGCGTGAGCACCACGTCGCCCAGCGGCGTGCCGTCGAAAGTGAGCACCCCTCTGGTCCACGCGAGGTACCGCCCGACATCGACGCGACGCCGGAGCGTGACGACGCCGCTCGGATCGAGCCGTCCGAGGTCCCGGACCCCGAGCACCAGCGCGGAGGGGGGGGCGTCCGGTCGAGGACCGCGCGCGCGCGCAGCCGCCGTCGTATCGGCCCGCCACAGCGCCACGCGCCCTTCGGCCACGACCACCTCGGTCGCGGTTTGATCATACGCCCTGACCACGAACGCCGTCCCCAGATCCTCGGTCACGCTGCGGGTGGTGTGGACGCGGAGCGGACGCTGTGAGTCGGGTGCGACCTGGAAATACGCTTCGCCGTCGAGATACAGGTCGCGGTGCGCTGTGCCGTAGTCGGCCGGGTAGCGCACGCGACTTTTGGGCGCGATAGTGACCTGCGTGCCGTCCTGCAGGCGGATGACCATCCGCTGCGCCGCGGCGGTGGCGTACTCAGTCCACTGCGGCGTCCGCCGCAGCAAGCCCCCCAAGCCCCGCACACCCCGCCCCCCGATCAGTGCGATAACAACCGCCGCGGCGGCAAGCGCCGCCGCGAGCAGCCGGCGTGACACGCGCGGCGGCGGAGGGTGGGCGACCTTGAGCGCCTTCACCGCCTTCGCCCAGGCCGCATCGGTGCCGCTGTGCGGTGCTTTGTCGGCTATGACGCGCTTGATGAGCCGCAGATCGTCCAGGAGCAGGGCGTGCGCGGGGTCCTCCGCGAGCCACTCCTGCACGGCCTTCGCGTCGCTAGCCGTCGCCTCGCCGGCCAAGTAGCGGTCCAACAGGAGGTAGAGGCGCTCGTCCTCGAGGTGCACACCCTTATAACGGGGCAGGCCGGTCCTGACCCCCAAACCGACCTTTCCTACAGTTCCCAGGCGATCAGGCGTCAGCGTTCAGGGCAGTTGCCAGACGCCAAGTTGCAAGCGGTCGCCAGACGTCAGCCTCCAGGCATCAGGACTTCCTAACCACTTGCACTGGTGTCTTGAAACCGCCTGCGGCTTGGCGTCTGTCAACTGCCCTGAGCACTGCCGACTGGCGACTGCCGGCTTAGTACGCTTATTCGAACCCCACCCGCGGCAGCGCGCGGAACAGCCCCCACGCCGCCGCGCCTGCGGCTACCAGGCACACGATCGCGGGCAGCGGCTTCCCGTACAACACGTATCCCGTGCCGAACAGCGCCGCGTAGATGACGACGCAGCCCAGGAACCAGCACAGGAAGGCGGCGGTCACGCTTTCCCCGGGAGTCGCCGGCCGGGTGGTCACTGCGCGGCTCCAGCCTGGGCCCAGGGGCCGAATGCGGTCATAAAACGTCTGGAGGGTGGCGCGGTCGGTGGGCGGCGTCGCGAACGTCACGGCCAGCCACCCGACGGTGGTGATGGCGATCCCGATCACGAGCCGGAGCGTTGGGGCGAGCGGCGCAAGCCCGAGCGCCCCGTGCACGAACTGGAAGTACACGGCTACCACGAAGGAGATCACCATGCCGGCGATCTCGCTCCACGCGTTGACCCGCCACCAGAACCAGCGCAGCAGGAAGATCAGCCCGGTCCCGGCGCCGATCTGGAGCAGGATCTGGAACGCCTGATAAGAGTTCTGGAGCCAGAGCGACAGCGCCGACGCGAGCGCGATCAACAACACCGTGACGGCGCGCCCCACCCGCACGTAGTGACGTTCGTCCTTGTGGGGCGCCACGAACCGGCGGTAGCAGTCCTCCACCGCGTAGGAAGCACCCCAGTTGAGGTGGGTGCTGATGGTGGACATGTACGCCGCCGCGAGCGAGGCGATCATCAGGCCGAGCAGCCCGTGCGGGAGATACACGAGCATCGCGGAGTAGGCCAGGTCGTTGCGCACGATCGCCCGGTCGATGTGGGGGAAACGCGAGGCGATGGAGGCGAGGTCGGGATAGATGATGAGCGACGCGAGCGCCACGATGATCCACGGCCAGGGCCGCACGGCATAGTGGAGTACGTTGAACAGCAGGGTCGTGCGCATGGCGTCGCGCTCCGTGGGCGCGGCGAGCATGCGCTGCGCCACGTAGCCCCCGCCTCCGGGCTCGGCGCCGGGATACCAGGTGCTCCACCATTGCACCGCGAGCGGCACGACCAGGACGGCGGCCGCCGTGCTCCAGTCCGAGAAGTCGGGCAAGAGCGACAGGTGCCCGGCCACCGCGGGGTGGGCGAACAGCCCCGTCAGGCCGCCGACTTGGGGGAGCCCGAGCGCCACGACGGCGGCCATCACGGACCCGACCATCGCGATCAGGAACTGGACGAAATCAGTCAAGACGACTCCCGACAGCCCGGAGCTGGCCGCGTACAGCACGGTGACGGCGCCGCCGACGAGGACCGCCGTGGAGCGATCCCAGCCGAGCAGCACGCCGGCGATCTTGGTCGCGGAGAGATTGACCGAGGCCATGATCATCACGTTGAAGAACACGCCGAGGTAGATCGCCCGGAAACCTCGGAGAAAGGCCGCCGGCCGGCCGGAGTAGCGCACCTCGTAGAACGCGATGTCGGTGAGGGCCGCGGAGCGCCGCCACAGCTTGGCGTAGAAGAACACGGTGCACAGCCCCGTGACCGCGAAGGCCCACCACACCCAGTTCTGGCTCACGCCGCCGGTGCGCACCAGATCGGTGACGAGGTTCGGCGTGTCGGTCGAGAACGTCGTGGCCACGAGCGACACCCCCAGGAGCCACCACGACAGCCGGCGTCCGGAGAGGAAGAACTCGTGGCGCCCCTGACCGGCGCGGCGCACCACCGCCAGGCCAATGGCCACGCAGACGATGCCGTACAGCGCCAGCACGATCCAATCGAGGGTGTCGAGTCGCATGGGCCCCCTGTGATGCGTGCTCGGAGGCGTGGCGTCAAGCCCCGGGCCTTCGCTCGCGCGCGTGCCGCGCGCTCGCTCAGGATGACAGCGCCGCGCCTCTATGGTTTAAGAATAGAGTCACAATGGAGGGGGAGGCGCGGCGAACCAGGCCTCCGCCAGGTCCTCCCATGTGGGGTTTTTCTGTTCGATCAACCGCATCTTGCGTGCGCGAACCCAGCCCTTGAGCTGCTTTTCGCGAGCAATGGCATCGCGAATGTCGCCGTACTCCTCGAAGTAAACCAGCCGCGTGATGTGGTACCTGCTCGTGAAGCCGGGAGTGAGGCCGCGCTTGTGCTCATACACGCGCCGCGCGAGATCGTTGGTGACGCCCGTGTACAGCACTCGCGAGCGACTGGCTATGATGTACACGTGGTAGGTGCGCATGACCCACCAAAGTGTCGCCTGGGGAGGTCGCGACCGGTATCATTTCTCGGAAGGCCGGTGCACAATCTTGCATCGGAAAGTGGTTCCTTCATTTCTGCTTCTCAGAGCGAGCGGACTTGTCATCCTGAACGCCGCAGGCGCACCAGCAGATCCTTCGCTCGCGCGCGTGCCGCGCGCTCGCTCAGGATGACAGCGCCGGGCGTTTCGGTGGGAAAAAGAGTGATGGTGAACCTGGGAAGTGCCTCGGAGCGTGGTCTCTCTCTTCAATTATTCCCCAGAGCGAGCGGCCCTGTCATCCCCAGAGCCGTTCCGGGTACTCGCCCGCAGCCACCAGCTGCCGCAATGCCTCCTCGACGCGCGGGCGGTCATCCGGGTAGGTCATGCCGAGCCAGCGGCCGCGTGTGTCCAGCAGCCGCACCCGCGCCTCGCCCCGACGCACCGCGTCCCGGATCCCCTGTGAGATCAGGAACTCGCTCCGCCCGGCATCGGCCTGGCGCAGGAACTCCGCGAACCCGCGCCGCAGCAGGTCGAACACCACAGGCGTGAAGGCCCACAGGTTCATCGAAACCAGGGCGTCGGCCGCGAGCTGCACCGGCCGGCCGCGAGGATCGATTCCTTCATACGCGCCGCTTCCCAGGCGCCGGATCTCCACGATCTCCTCCACGGTTTCGAGCCACCCGTCGCCATCGGCACAGACGACAGCGCGGTTCACGCCCCCGGCAGCGCTGAGCGTATTGCGGAGCGGGTACGCGATGTTGGCGAACGTCCCGGACGCTTCGCCCGCGTGCCCAGCCACGAGGAACTCCGCCGCCCGCGTGAAGGCGTCGCGGCCATAGAAGTCGTCCGCATTCACCACGGCGAACGGGCCCCTGACCTGGGAGGCCGCCGCCAGCACCGCGTGGCTCGTGCCCCACGGTTTGCTGCGCCCCGACGGGACGGCCGAGCCGGCGGGGACGTCGTCGAGCCGCTGTCGGGCATAGACGAGAGCCGGGCGGCCTCCTCCACCCCCTCCCCAGCGCGCCCCGATCGTGGCGCGCACCGCCGCCTCCAGCTCGTCTCGGATCACGAGGACAACGGTCCCGAAGCCCGCGCGCACCGCGTCGTAGATGCTGTAATCCAGCAGGGTGGCGCCGGCGGGCCCGAGCGGCTCGATCTGCTTCGACCCGCCATAGCGGCTGCCGACTCCGGCCGCGAGGATTACCAGTGCGGGCGCGCCGATGGCTTACCTCGCGGGCTCGAGCTTGGCTCTCGCGGCCTCCACCACCCGTCGCACCCCGTCCTCGAGCGACACCGACGGGCGCCAGTCCCACGTCCGCTGCGCAACGGCGGCATCGAGACAGATCCGCACGATGTCGCCGCGCCGGTCGGCAGCGTGGGTCGGGCCATTCGGGTAGCCCGTAGCAGCGGCTACTTCTCGAAACAGCTCGAGATCCGAGACCTCCCGCGCCCATGCGACGTTGGCGACGACCCCCGACGGTCCGGCTGCCGCGCGCATGGTCGCCTCCACCACGTCGCCCACGTACACGTAGTCGCGTGTCTTGGTGCCGTCGCCGAAGATTGTCACGGGCTCGCCGGCGAGCATCTGTCGCGTGAAGATCGCCACGACTCCGGCCTCCCCATCGGCACGCTGTCGTGGACCGTACACGTTGCCGTATCGCAGCACCGCGGACTCGATCAGCCCGCGTGCCGTGTAGGCGCTGAGATAGTGCTCGACCGCGAGCTTGCTCGCGCCATATTCGGAAATCGGGCGCGTCGCGTCGGCCTCGGACACGGGGAGGCGCTTCGGGTCGCCGTACACGGCGGCCGACGACGCGTAGACGATGCGCCGTGCATCGACGGCTACGGCCGCGCGCACCACGTTGAGGCCGCCCAGCACGTTCACCCGGGCGTCGAAATCCGGCTCCCGGATCGACCGGCGCACGTCCGTCTGCGCCGCCGCGTGGAACACGACCTCCGGCCTGAAGTCTGCGAAGACTTCACGCAGCGACGCCAGATCGCAGATATCGAGTCGCTGGAGCCGGGCATCCGGCGGGACGTTGCTGGCCGATCCCGTGGACAGATCGTCCACCACGCACACGCCCTGGCCGTCCGCCACCAGGCGGTCGACGATGTGGGAGCCGATGAATCCCGCTCCACCCGTCACCAGCACCCGCGGCCCTGTGCCGGTCAAGCCGTGACGATCCCCAACCGCGGCCATGTCTTCCAGCGGCCGCGCGTGAAGTCCGGGAACTCGACGGGCTGGCTGCCGTTCGCCACCGACCATTCGGAGAGCGGCGTGACGACGCTCAGGGCAACCGCATCGTAGACGTTCATATCTGTGGGCAGCCCTTCGCGCAGGCACTTGATGAGCCGGTAGTCCTCCAGGTAATCCATGCCGCCATGCCCGGCGCCCCGGCTTTTCTCCTCCATTTGCTTCCACAGCGGGTGATCGAATTCGGCCACGTACGTCTCAGCCGGGTCCCACTCGTCCGGCTTGCTCCGCCCCTCGAGGTAGACGCGGTCGGGGTAGCCCTGGAACAGCCCGCGGGTGCCCTGGACCACGTGGACTCTGCTGTAGGGGCGCGGGAGGTTCGTGTCGTGGCTCACGCAGATCGTTCGCCCATTTGCCGTGCGGATCAAACTCATGTTCACGTCCCCCAGGACGTACTGCTCCTGCCGCTGGGGAGAGCCCTCCAGGAAGTGCTCGCGGGCGTACAGCTGGAGCCCGCGAGATGGGCTGCTCAGCGAAACCAAGGACGCAAACCGGTCGCCCCGGTTGATGTCCATGCAGTTGGCCACGGGACCAAGGCCGTGCGTCGGGTAGAGGTTGCCGTTGCGCTGCATCGAATGGGCCCGGCGCCACAGCCCTTCGCCTTCGGGACTGAATTTCACGGACCGCAGGTCGTGCAGGTAGCCGCCCTCGGCGTGCAGGATCTCTCCGAACAGGCCCTGGCGCACCATGTTGAACACCATCATCTCCATGCGCCCGTAGGTGCAGTTCTCCATCATGACGCAGTGCTTGCCATACTTCTCCGCGTGCTCGACCAGGGCCCAGCAGTCGTCGATCGTGTAGGTCGCCGGCACCTCGGTAACGGCGTGCTTGCCGTTGCGCATCGCCGCGAGGCAGATTGGGACGTGCCACTCCCACGGGGTGGCGTTGAAGACCAGATCCAAGTCTTCGTCCTCGCACATGCGGACGAAGTCCGTGGGGCTGCGGGAATAGCCCGCGGGGCGTGGGAAGCCGGCCTGCTCGACCAGGTCCTGGATGTGGGTCACCTTCTCGGGCACGATGTCGTCCACGGCCTTGATCACGCACCCCTCGATGTGGAGCAGGTTGCGCACGTGCGCGCTCCCCTGTCCGCCCACGCCGACGAAGCCGATCCGCACCGTGTCCATCGGCGGGGCCGCGAAGAACCGCTCAGGTGCAAGTCCGGCCTGCGGCCGCGGCGCGGCCGACGCAGCGCGCATGGTCGGGGCGCAGGCCGCGGTCCCGCCCAGGGCGGCGAGGCCCAGCCCGCCGGCGATCAGCTTCAGCGCGTCCCGCCGGTCCAGGTCGTCACTACTCGCGGTCATGTGAACCTCCTTCGTGCCTGCGCTCAGGATGACAAGGTCGCTCGCGCAGCGAAACAAAGGAAGAGGCCCCTTGCCCGTCGCGGGCCACTCTTCGTAGCTTGCTTGAGCAGCATCACCGGCACTAACGCAAAGGATTGTTCTCCGATGATCCGCTTCCGCGACGCGTCACTCACGCTCCGCTGCCGGGCCGCCCGGGAATCCCTGTATCGGGCCGGCCCGCTGATGGGCGCTGACGGGCGTATTGCGTCTTACGACGCCGCGGTGCGGCGCCGACGAGCCCCCTAGAAGGATAGGATCCACTGCCGTGATCCGGCCTCCCGGGGTGCTCTACTGAACCCCGGGAGGCCGTTCTTGTTGTCTGGACACTTAGAACACGGATCACGTGCATGTCTACTGACGCTCACAACCTTCCGCACCTCCACAACCTCGACACCGAGATTGTGGCGCGCTACACCGACCAGCCGCCCCGGCTGCCCGCCGAGCTGCGCCGGCAAGTCGAGGCGTCCTGGAACGGCGCGCCGGTGCAGCTGTACGCGCTCGCCGACTTAGACCACGCCCTGCGGCTCACTCAGGTGTGGGTCGCGCTCGGGCCCGGGCGCCTGGCCATGGCCCGGCGGGTGGACCGCGGCGAGCAGTGGGAGATCGAAAGCGTGGAGCGCGCCCGCATCCAGGCGGTGCGTGAGGCACCCGGTCTGTCGGCCACCACGCTCACGATCCTCGGGCGTCCCGGCGATGTCCCGCTCGCGGTGCTGCGCTACAGCCATCGCCAACGGCGCGCTTTCGAAAACCTGAAGTTCGTGCTGGAGGAGGCGCTCGAGGGGCGCAGCGTCACCGCTCCGGACGCGGACGCAGAGTACGCAGCGAGCGTCGCGCGGCCGATGCGCGATGCCCAGGCCCTCGTGGCCGGGCGCCGGGTGGCGGTGATTCGTCGGCTGCTCGGCTATCTCGCGCCGTACCGCAGGCAGCTCACGCTCGGGATGGCGGCGGCGACGCTGATCACGCTCGTAAGCCTGGTGCCGCCCTACCTCGCCGGGTATGTGATCGACCGCGTAGTCCGGCCGGCGCAGGAAGGCCGGCTGGACGTCGGCCGCGCCGGCGCGATCGCCTGGCTCGCAGTCGCGGCGATGGCGCTCGTGTACGTGGTCCGCCAGGCGGCGGCCGTAGTGCGTCTGCGGCTGATGTCCGTCCTGGGCGAGTGGGTCGCCCGGGACCTGCGCGCTGAGCTGTACGAGCACCTGCAGCGGCTCAGCCTCGCGTTCTTCTCGCGCAAGCGCACGGGGAGCCTGATCACGCGCGTGTCGGCGGACACCGATCGGCTCTGGGAGTTCCTGGCCTTCGGCGTAGTGGATGTGTCGCTGTCGCTCGTGATGCTGGCCGGTCTCGGCGCCGTCTTGGTGTCACTCGACTGGCGGCTCGGCCTGGTCATGATCATCCCGGTGCCGCTCTTCTGCTGGGCAATTTACCGGCACGGCGAGGCGCTCAACCGGGCGTTCCTGCGCGTATGGCGCAAGTGGTCGCGGCTGACGGACGTCCTGTCCGACACGATGCCCGGTATCCGCGTCGTCAAGGCATTCAACCAGGAGGCCCGCGAGGTCACGCGGTTCGGCGGCCACAACGACGACGTGACGGACGAGATCAACCGCCTGCACGGCATGTGGACCACGTTCTGGCCGCTGCTGATGCTCGCGGTGCACGCGACCACGCTCGGTGTGTGGGTGCTGGCCGTGCCGCGCCTGTTGGGAGGCGGGCCGCCGCTGTCGGCGGGAACGTTCGTCTCGTTCCTCTTGTACACCACGATGTTCGTCGGGCCGATCGAGGTCATCGGCCAGATGGCGCGCACCATGCAGCGCGCCACGACTTCGGCGCATCGCGTGTTCGAGGTCCTGGACACCGAGCCCGACGTCAGGGACGCGCCTCGCCCGCTGCGGCTCGAGCCGGTGCGCGGGCGGGTCACGTTCGAGAACGTGACGTTCGCCTACGACGGCGTTCGCCAGGTGCTCCGGGGCGTGAGCTTCGACGTCGCGCCCGGAGAGTTGATTGGCCTGGTCGGTCCCTCGGGCGGCGGTAAGACGACGATCGTGAATCTGATCGCGCGCTTCTACGACGTCACGGGCGGTGCGATCCACGTCGATGGCGTGGACCTGCGGCGGCTCGAGACCGGACACTACCGCCGCCAGATGGGGATGGTGCTGCAGGACCCGTACCTGTTTCACGGCACGATACTCGAGAACATCCGGTACGGATTGCCCGCGGCGTCGCTCGAGCAGGTGGTCGCGGCGGCGCGAGCCGCCAACGCCCACGACTTCATCTGCAAGCTCCAGCACGGCTATGACACCGTGGTGGGCGAGCGGGGACACACCTTGTCGGGCGGTGAGCGGCAGCGGGTGTCGATCGCGCGCGCGATCCTCCACGACCCGCGCATTCTGATCCTGGACGAGGCGACGTCCAGTGTGGACACCGAGACGGAGCGGGAGATTCAGGAGGCCTTGGAGCGCTTGATCGCTGGGCGTACGGTGTTCGCCATCGCCCACCGGCTCTCCACGCTGCGCAAGGCGTCCCGCCTGTTCGTGATCGCGGACGGTCGCCTGGTGGAGAGCGGCACGCATATCGAGCTGCTCGGGAAGGCACATGGGAGGTATCGCAGGTTGTACGAGATGCAATTGCAACTGCAATAGCGCGGCTGACCCCGGGCCGATGGCCCGGGGTAAACCCAAACGGCGCCCCGGTTGGTCAACCCCGGGGCGCCGCCCCGGGGTCAGCCGACCCTTTCGAGGGAGGGGTTATGGAACTGACGACGTTGGGCAGACCCGTGGCCGCGGTGGCCTCCGAACTCACGCTCGAGCGCCGCGCCGACGGCCGCCTCTGGGCCGTGCGCGGCGGCGCCGAGCGCGCGGTGTGGGTGCGGCGCTGCTTTCCGTGGTCGGAGCCGGCGCGGCTCGTGTCGCTGCGCGACGATGAGGAGCGGGAGTTCGCGCTGGTGCGCGACCCTGCCGAGCTCGACCCCACCTCGCGGCGGGTGCTCGAAGAGGCGATGGTGGCCGCCGGCTTCGTCTTCGAGATCACCCAGGTGACGGCCATCGACGAGGAGGTCGAGATCCGGCACTGGCGGGTGGAGACTCGGCAGGGGACGCGCTCGTTCCAGACCCGCCTCGACGCCTGGCCGCGGCTGCTGCCGCACGGCGGCCTCTTGATCCGCGACGTGGCGGGGGACCTCTACCACCTCGGCGAACCCGGGGCGCTCGACCACCACAGCCGGGCGTTGCTGTGGGCGTTCGTGGACTGACGCGAACACCGGGTTCGGTACCGGGTTCCCATCCTGAAGGATGGGCTCGGCGCAGCACTGTGCAGAAGCACACTACGCTTCAGCGTCGTGGCGTGCCGAGCCCACGCTTCAGCGTGGGGACCCCGCCGCCCATGAGGCCCGGAGCCCGCGCTGGCGCTCTGTAGCCTCCGGGATCTCCTCGAGCTGCACGACCGGCCGCGCGTAGCCCGCGACTACTACGCTCACGCGCCACGCGCTGGTGGGGCGTCGCACGCTGACGATCACCGTATCGCCGATCCGCAGCCCGTTCACGAACGAGCGAAAGTCCGCCGTGCTCGGGAGCGTGGTTCCGTTCATCGTGGCGAGCCGGTCACCCGTGTGCAGCCCCGCCCGTCCCCACGCGCTAGCCGGGTTCGTGATCAACAGGCTGAGAGCGCTGTCGCGCGGCGGCTGCCAAGCGTAGATCCGCAAGTCGGCCGCGGGCCGCCCGTCCCGGCCGAGCGCCGGAACCCACGACACCCGGGGGCGCATTCCGATCAGGCGCAAGTAGCGATCGAAGTCGATCGGCCTTGCCCCGCGGACGTGCGTCTCGAAGAACGGCCGCACGTCGCAGCCGCACACCGCCGCCACCGTGCGCTCGATGTCCCGTCCCGCGAACCCCCGCTCACCCGAGAAGCGCTCCAGCATCGCGCGCATGACGTCGTCCATCGAGCGGGCGCCATTCGTCGCGTCGCGCACGATCAGGTCGAGCATTGTGCCGAGCAGCTCACCCTGCAGGTGCGTGCTGGCGCTGTAGTCACCGAGGGCGCCCGGTTCAGCGCCGTAGGCGATCACGCTCACGCTCTCGGGAGAGAAGCGGGAGTTCCCCGGGTTCGCGAGGTAGCGCCCGATGAGCCCCTCCAGATGCGCGACGCGGGTGGAGTCGAACACGGGCAGTCCTGCGCGCCGGCGTAGCAGATCGGCGTAGAGCATCGTGAGCCCCTCGCTCCACCATAACCCGCGCGCCCGCGGCGGCGTTCGGTAGCTCACGTCGCCGTATTCCACCGGATGGATGCGCATCAGGTTCCAGGTGTGGAAGTACTCGTGCGCGACCTCTCCGAGCAGCGCCCCGGGATCGCGAGCGAGGTCCGCGCTCGGCGCGCCGAGCGTGACCGAGCTGCGGTGTTCGAGCGCGCCGTAGGCACCATCCTGCAGGAGAAACGAATAGTCGCGATACGGCGCGCGCCCGAACAGCGCGACCGCCTGGCGGGCGAGCCGCTCGATATTGCCCGCGAGCGCCGTCGTATCGAACGGCGCCGCGTCGGGGAGCGGCCAATACACGACGCGGTGCGGTACGCCGTCCACTGCGAAGCGCCAGCCGCGGAGCCGCCCCACCAGCAGGGGCGAGTCCACCAGGACGCCGACGCTCGGCGCGAAAAACGTGCGCGGATCGAGCGTCGGCTCGAGTCCCGTCGCAATCTCCCACTCGGGCGGCAGCTCGAGCGTCACATGCGACGGCGCGAGCGTGGCGCCGACGACGTACATGAACGAATGCGGCCCGCCGACCAACCCACCCGTGGCGGTGAGGAACGGACGCCAGGCGGCGCGGGGCGACTCGGCCGGCGGCAGGTGGATCCGGTAGCGCACCAGCGCCTCGCCACCCGGCGCGACCACACGCCACAGGGCGCTGTCTTCGCGGGTCACCGTCGCCGCGCCGTTCGACGTCGCGACGCGCAGCGCCTCGACGTAGCGCCAATAGCGGTCGTCGTATTCGGGATGCGCAACCATCGCGAGGCGGAACGTGTCGGGGACGTTGCGGAGCCGCAGCTCGACGTCGAACCCGGAAAGGTCGCCGGCGTCGACACGCAGCGTGTAGCCGACGACGGGCTGGGCCACGCCCTCCGTGTAATCCCGCAGCGGATTCTGGCCCGATGCGGTGCTGCCGCGCACGGCGAGCGTCACAACAGTGAGGAAGCAGCCCGCCATCCTGCACATAGGTAGAACTCGTGGGTTCGGGACTGTCGCCGAGAGCGTGGCTACGATGCCGCGCAGGGGCGGAGGGTTTGTCACCCGCCGTGCGCCGGGTGAGCGAGAACGCCGCCTTGTACCATTCCTATTGACACATTGCGCCGCGCCGATCATTGTTCACTTGCAGTGGTACAAGTGGCACTCCACGTCGGAGGGCTCATGCACGCCCGCAGAGCAGGGTTCACCGATCGCGTCCAGATCGTGCTCCAGATCGCGCGCGAGGAAGCGTCGCGGCTGCACCACGGATACGTGGGAACGGAGCACATGCTGCTGGCATTGCTTCGCGAACGCCGCGGCGTCGCGGCAGCCGTGTTGACGAATCTCGACGCCGACCTCGACGAGATTCGACTGCAGATCGAACAGACCGTGGAGCGCGGCACGGCGCAGCCGGCCGCCGACCCCAAGCTTCCCTATACCTCTCGAGCCAAGCACGTCATCGAGCTGGCGATGCGCGAGGCCCAGGAGCTGGGTCATGACTTCGTCGGTACTGAGCACGTGCTGCTCGGCGTGTTGCACGAGGAGAAAGGGATCGCCGCACAGGTGTTGCTTGCGGCCGGCGTGACCCTGGAGAACGCACGGGCCGAAACGCTGCGGCTGCTCGCGGGTCTCCCGTCGGCGGTGGTCCGTAAAGCAGAGGCTGCGGCGCGCAAGTTTCGAGTTCGCATCGATGACGCGTCCGACCGGTCGATCTACGAACAGATCGTCGCCCAGGTGCAAGAAGCGGTTGCGACGGTACAGCTCGGACCCGGGGACCGGCTGCCGCCGGTGCGACAACTCGCCGACGAGCTCGACATCGCCCCCGGCACGGTGGCGCGTGCCTACGGCGAGCTGGAGCGGCGCGGCATCGTCGTCACGGACGGAGCGCGGGGCACTCGCGTGGCCGAGCGCTCACCGTCGCCGGTTCCGCCCAGTGAGCGTCCCGAGAACCTGGTGGGGCTGCTGCGCCCGGTCGCGGTCGCCGCTTACCACCTGGGCGCCACGGCGGCAGAGCTCCGGCGCGCCTTGGAGGACGCGATGCGCGACATCTTCGGCGATTCAAAGGAGCCGAACGCGGCGTGATGTCCCCCGTTACCCGCCGTCGCGCAGGCGACGCAGATACGTCTGGGGATCGTTCAGGAACGCCCGCGTCAGGGCCACGTGATCCAGCTCCCCGTACGCGACCGGCTCGATCGGGAGGCGGTCGAAGCTGTAGATGGTCGCGCCAGGAAACGCGAGCAGGATGGGCGAGTGCGTCGCGATGATGAATTGGGCATCGCGCTCGATCAGGTCGAGCAGGATCGCTAGCAAACCGAGCTGGTTCTGCGGGGAGAGCGGAGCCTCCGGCTCGTCCAGCAGGTACAAGCCGCCGGGCACGAACCGGCCCTGAAACAGATTGAGGAACGCCTGCCCGTGCGAGCGCGCGTCGGGATCGTGGCCGTAGCGCCGCTCCATGTCGCCCAGCGACGCCCGCACCGGACCGGCCGCGAGGCCTTTCGCCACCGCCGACCGGTCCCGATACTGCTCGTCGATCTCCAACAAGCGCTGCTCGAATTCCTGTCGCTCGGCGGCGAGCCGCCGCTGGAAGCCGAAGAAGTCCTCGGCGCGCAGGAAGAAGCCCCGGTGGGTGCGCTTCGACCAGGTGAGTCGCAGCGCGGCTGCGAGCTGCCGCTGTGCCGCGAGCGTGCCGTCCTGCGCGACTTCCGCCGCCCCCACCGTGGGAAGGCTCGCGGCGGCCGCGATCCCCTCGAGCAGCGTGGACTTCCCTGAGCCGTTCTCGCCCACGAAACAAGTCACGCGCGCCGACAGATCGAGCCGGGGCAAGGTGCGGATCGCGGGCACGGAGAAGGGGAACGCCGCCTCGTCGCCGGCGGGCGAGGCTTTCTTCAGGCTGACAGCCAGGAGGTGGGGCACGCGGCCTATTGATGGCACGGCCCGCGCGAGGAGTCAACGGTGCAGGCGGAGTGTCGCAGCGCGGGGTACAATGTGAGGTGCACATGCCCGCGGGCCGGATCGCCTTACTCGCAACGCTCGCCGTATTCCCCGCCCCCGCGGTGGGCCAAGCCGCCTCCAGCGACTCGGTCGTCTACCGCCTCTCGCCCGCCAGCCGGCTGGACGTTAAGACTGGCAAGGCCGGGCTGTTCGGCTTCGCCGGCCACGAGCATCTGATCCGCGCCCGGGGATTCTCCGGCCGGGTCGTGTATTTCCCCAGTGCGCCTGCGCTGTCCCGCATCGAGATCGTGGTCCGCACCGACAGCCTGGAGGTCCTCACGCCTCCGGACACGGAGGAGATCCGCAAAGTGACCGAGGCGATGCGGACCGACATCCTCAAGGTGGACCAGTACCCTGAGATCACGCTCGCGTCGAAACGCATCACGCCGTCGGACGGCGAGTACCGCATCGACGCTGAGCTGACGATCGTTGGCCAGACGCGCGAGCTGTCGGTCGAGGTGCGGGTCGAGATCGGGCAGGACACGCTGCGCGCCGTGGCCGCATTCGCGGTGAAACAGACCGATTTCGGGATCAAGCCGTTCCGGGGCGGGCCGGCAGGGATGGTGCGGGTAGCCGACCGGGTGACGTTCGACATCGAGGCGGTGGCGGTGCGCGACCGCTAGCCGTCACCGCCCTTCCAGTTCCTTCCTTCCAGTGATCCACAGCCTCGCGTACGGCGACGTCCGCTACTTCCGCATGGCCCGGACGTTCTTGGGCCGGGCGCTGTACTGGACGGGCGTGTATCTCGTAGACGGGCTCCTCGTCGACTCGGGCCCGCCCAACCTTGCGCGCGACGTGCGGCGCCTGGTGAGCGAGCTCGGGGTCCGTCAGTGCGTCACCACCCATTACCACGAGGATCACTCGGGCAACCACGCTCTCCTGGCGGGTGCGCTGCGCATCACCCCACTGGCGCACGCCGTGGCGGCGGGGCGACTCGCGCAGCGCGATGCGGCGCCGCAGCTGTACCGCCGCCTGGCCTGGGGAGTGCGGGAGCCCGCCCGCGTCGCCGCGCTGGGCGAATGGCTCGAGACGCCGCACCATCGGTTTCAGGTGATCCACACTCCCGGGCACGCTCCTGACCATGTGGCCCTGTGGGAGCCGCGGCGCGGCTGGCTGTTCAGCGGCGATCTCTACCTCGCGCCAAAGCTGCGCTATCTGCGGGCCGACGAGGACGTGCACGCGATGATCGAGTCGCTGCGGCGCCTGATCGCGCTCGAGCCGGCGGCGCTGTTCTGCCAGCACCGCGGACAGGTGGAGCACGGTGGCACGCGGCTCCGCCACAAGCTCGAATTCCTCCTCGAGCTGGGCGAGCGCATTCAGGCGTTGCGCCGGCGGGGGCTGGACGAGGCCGAGATCGCGCGGGCCTTGCCCGGGAGCGATCTGTTCTGGCGGCTCTGGACGGGGGGAGACTTCTCGAAGCGAAACTTCGTGACCGCCTTCCTGCGGCCGAGGAGCTAGCTCCCGGAGCGGCTCGCCAGATACTGGCGCGCTGCGCCGAGCACCTGTCGCTGCACGTCGGCGATCGACCCTTCGAGCGACGCTCCCGCCGCCCGCTTGTGTCCCCCGCCGCCGAACCGATGCGCCAGGTCCGCCACGTCCACGTCCCCCATGGAGCGAAAGCTCACCTTGATCCGGCCGTTCGCGATCTGGCGGAACAGCAGAGCGAGACGCACGCCGGCGATGGAGCGGGGATACTCGACGATTCCGTCGAGGTCGTCCGCCGTCGCCCCGTGGCGGTGCAGCGCGTCGGGCGGCACAGTTACCCACGCCAGACCGGCCTCCGGCTCCACCACCAGCGTCTGTAACACCTCCGTCATCAGCCGCACGCGGCCTTCGGGCGCGCTGGCGTACACCGACTCGTAGATCGACTCAGGGTCGACACCGCGCTCGAGCAGCGCCCCCGCGACGCGCAGTGCGCGGGGGCTCGTGTTCGCGAACCGGAAGGCACCTGTGTCCGTGAGGAGGCCGACGTACAGCGCCCGCGCCGCGTCGCGTGAGAGCGGCCAACCGACGGCGCACGCGAAGTCGAACACCAGCTCGGCGGTCGCTGCCGCTTCCGGCGCGACGAGCCGTGGTCCGTCCGGGAGCGACCCCTGGCTGACGTGATGGTCGATGCACACGACGGAGTGGGACTGCTTGATGGCGCGCTGCAGGTCGCCGAGACGGCCGATGTCGGAGATGTCGAGCACGACTACGACATCGGCGGCCTCGATCTCCTTCGCGGCCCGATCGGAATGGTCCGCCCCGTTCGGCACCAGAAAGCCGAAGCGCTCCGGGATCGGCGTCGGGTTCGCGATCGCCGGCCGATGCCCACGCGCGGCGAGGAGGTGCCACAGCGCCACCTCGCTGCCCACGCCGTCGCCGTCGGCGTTCACGTGCGTTGTCAAGGCGACGCGCGCACCCGGCGCGAGCACGGCCGCGACGCTCTTCGCAGCGACGGCGCGCTCGGGCGGAACCGGCACTCCATTCAGCATCACTACAAGATACGTCGAGCAAGGGCGTAGCACGAAGCCGTCGCGCAAAGGCGTCGCGCCAAGGGCGTCACGCGAAGGCGTCCGACGTCTCTGCGTGCCGTTGTTGCGTGCCGTTGTTGCGTGCCGTTGTTGCGTGACGGTGTCGCGTGACGTTTTCGCGCGACGCCTTTGCTAGACGCCTTTCCTCAGTCTCGAATGTTTCCGCCCGTAACTCCAGTAGATCGCGAGTCCGATCGCGAGCCACGCGGCCAGACGGATCCACGTATCGGCGGGCAGCGTCAGCATCAAGCCGAAGCAGCACAGGATGCCCAAGACTGGGACGACCGGAACCCAGGGCGTGCGGAAGGGGCGGTGCAGGTCGGGACGCTTGGACCTGAGGATCCACACCCCGCCGCACACCAGCATAAACGCCAGCAGCGTGCCGATGTTGACCCAGGTCCCGAGCAGCTGCAGCGGCAAGATCCCGGTGGCCAGACAGACCGCAATGCCGGTGTAGATCGTGGAGAGGTAGGGGGTGCGGAAGCGGGGATGGACTCTGCCGGCCCAGGGCCCGAGCAGGCCGTCGCGAGACATCGAGTAGAAGACACGGGATTGTCCCAACAGCATCACGAGGATCACGGAGCCGATGCCCAGGACCGCGCCGACGTCGATCGCGACGCGAATCCACCAGGGGGCGCCGATCCGCTCCATCGCATAGGCCATCGGCGCCGCAATGTTGAGGTCGCCATACGGGACCACGCCGACCAGCACGGCCGACACCACCACGTAGAGCAGCGTGCAGACCGCGAGTGAGCCGAGGATGCCGATGGGCATGTCGCGCTGGGGGTTCTTCGATTCTTGCGCCGCGGTTGAGACCGTGTCAAACCCGATATAGGCGAAGAACACGAGGCCCGCGCCCCGCAGCACGCCCGACCAGCCGTACGTGCCCCACTCACCCGTGTTGGGGGGGATGAACGGCGTCCAGTTGGCCCGATCGATGTGCGACAGGCTGACGAGCACCACGAGCAGGACGATCGCGACCTTGAGGATCACGATGACGCTGTTGACACGCGCCGACTCCCTGATCCCGATCACCAGTACGGCGGACATCAGCGCCACGATGAGAACGGCCGGCAGATTGATGACCGCTCCGGTGAGGTTCAGCGCGGGATGGGCGCATCCCGCGACGTGCGCGGCCGCCTGCGCGGCGGTGCACCATTGCGTGGGCGGGGCCGTGAGGCTCGCGGGAATCCGGACGTTGAAGAGCCCGAGCAGGGACACGAAATGGGCGGACCAGCCGACGCCCACCGTGGCGGCGCCGGCGGCGTATTCGAGCACGAGGTCCCACCCGATGATCCAGGCCGCGAACTCGCCCATGGTGGCATAGGCGTACGTGTACGCGCTGCCCGCGACGGGCACGGCGCTCGCCATTTCGGCGTAACAGAGGCCCGCGAACGCGCAGGCGACGCCGACGACGATCATCGACAGGGGCACCGCGGGACCGGCGTACAGCGCGGCCACCTGCCCCGTGATCACGAAGATCCCCGCGCCGATGACGGCGCCGATGCCGAGGGTGACGAGATTGAGGGGCCCGAGCGCTCGCACCAAGGCGTGCGCACCGGTCGCCTCTGCTTCGGCGCGAAGGGTCGCGATCGGCTTGGTGGCGAAGAGCGTCATCCCAGCAGAATGGGCGTTCTCCCCGCCGCCGGGCGACGCCGCCGGGACGAGCGGGATCGGACGGGGGACGAGGGGGCTTACGACGCGCTGGGGGCCAGCAGGTTGTGCCGGTAACGCCGGCTCAAGGTGACTCGTGTTCCGGTGTGGAGGATGATGATCGCATCCCCGTGGAACCAAGGCTGGAGCTCGCGCACGCGGTCGAGATTCACCAGCGCCGACCGGCTGATGCGGCGGAACCGCTCCGGATCGAGCCGCTGCTCGAGCGCGGCGAGGGTCGAGCGCAGCAGGTGGGTGCGATCGCCGACGTGGAGCCGCACGTAGTTCTTGGCCGCCTCGATCCAGTCGACGTCGGCGGTGCGCACGAAAAAGCTCCGGCCGGCGTCCTCGACCAGTAGGCGATCGGCCGGGCGCGCGACGCGGCGCTGCTCCAACGCGTGATGGTAATCGTAGGCATGGACGACCGCGACGATCGCCCAGTAGATCAGCACATTCCAGTGAAAGAAGATCGTGAAATCGTCCACCAGCTTCTGGGCGAAGGGGTATGGCGCACCAGCTGCGGCGTGCAGCAGGTCCTGGATGCCGACGGCGGCGACGAGCTGCAGCAGCGCGACGTCGAGGCTCGCGCCCAGGTGAATGAAGAAGTACCGGCCGAAGCTCGCCCGGTCCACCCGAAAGCGGCGGGCGAGCCACACGACGACGAGCGAGAGCAGTCCCCACACGTACCACGCGGGAAGCCCTGCGCCGAGCGCCTGCCACCAGGTTGAGGGATCGCGCGCCAAACGCTGCTTCGCAAAGTAGAGTTGCGCGCTGGAAACGACCCCGAGCAGCGTCCACAGGCCGAGCCACCTGAGGCGTGCTCGCATCGGGTCAGGGCTTCTGCGCGAGCTTCGAGGATCGCACGCCGTACAAGAAGTAGAGCACCATGCCGAACACGAACCAGATGATAAGCCGCCGCCACGTCGTCCACGGCAGCGAGACCATGAGGTACGCAGCGGACAGGGCGCCGAGCGGCGCCACGACGAAGACCGCCGGCGTTTTGAAGGCCCGAGGCAGGTTGGGGTCGCGCACGCGCAGCACCATCACCCCGATCGACACGATCACGAACGCGAGCAGGGTCCCGATCGACACCAGGTTGCCGGCTTCCCGAACCGTGAGCAGCGATGCCACGATGGCGACGGCGATGCCGGTGACGATCGAGGTGATGTAGGGCGTCTGGAACTTGGGGTGGACCTTGTTGACGAACTGCGGCAGCAGGCCGTCGCGCGCCATCGAGTAGAACACGCGCGATTGACCGAGCAGCATGACCAGAATCACGGACGACAGGCCGGCGATGGCGCCGAGCTTGATCAGCGAGGACATCCAGCCGAGGCCGGCGTGATCCGCCGCGACTGCGATCGGGTCCGGAACGTTCAAGTCCTTATAGCTCATCAGGCCGGTCGCGATGCCCGACACGAGGATGTATAGCACCGTGCAGATCAGCAGCGAGCCGATGATGCCGATCGGCATGTCCTTCTGCGGATTCTTCGCTTCCTGCGCGGCGGTACTGACGGCGTCGAACCCGATGTACGCGAAGAAGACCAGGCCGGCGCCCGCCATCACGCCGGTCCAGCCGAAGGCACCCCGGTCGCCCGTGTTCGGCGGGATGAACGGGTGCCAGTTGGCGGGGTTCACGGCGTGCGCCGCCGCCACGATGAACAGCAGGACGACGGCCACCTTGATGAAGACGATGACGTTATTGACGTTCGCCGATTCCTTGATGCCGATCACCAACAGTGTCGTGACGATCGCGATGATGATCACGGCCGGAAGGTTGAATACAGCCGGAGCGGTGCACTGCGGCGCGACGACGCCCCGCGCGGCGGCGAGGGAGCAGGGCACGTTGATGCCGACATCCTTCAAGAAGCTGACGACGTAGCCCGACCAGCCGATCGCGACGGTCACGGCGCCGAGGGCGTACTCGAGGATCAAGTCCCAGCCGATGATCCACGCGATCAGCTCGCCCAGCGTCGCGTAGCCGTAGGTGTAGGCGCTTCCCGCCATCGGCACGAGCGACGCGAATTCCGAGTAACACAGGGCCGCGAAGATCGACGCGATGCCCGCCAGCACGAACGCCAGCACCACCGCCGGCCCAGCGTTCTGCGCCGCGACCGTGCCCGTCAGCACGAAGATGCCCGTGCCGATGATGGCGCCGATCCCGAGCATGGTGAGATTGAGCGCGCCGAGGGCGCGCTTCAGGCTGTGGTCGGTCAGCGCCTCGGTCTGCAGGTCGGTGACGCTCTTCCGTCGGAGCAGGTTCATGCGACCCTCGAGCGAAGAGGAGAGCTACGGCCTGGGGACGGGCGCTAGAGTAGGCCCCGGCCCCCCGACCTGTCAAGCCGCGCCGGTCGTCAGATGCTGTAGTTGGGCGCTTCTCGGGTGATCACCACGTCGTGCGGATGCGACTCTCGCAACCCCGCGGTAGTGACCTGGATGAACTCGGTCTCGGTCTGGAGGGCCTTGATGTCGCACACGCCGCAGTATCCCATGCCGCTGCGCAGGCCGCCCGCCATCTGGAAGATCACGTCGGCCACGGGCCCCTTGTAAGGGACGCGGCCCTCGATCCCTTCCGGCACGAGCTTGGACGGCGACACCTCGCCCTCCTGGAAGTAGCGGTCGCCGGAGCCTTCTTCCATGGCGCCCAGGCTCCCCATGCCGCGGATCACTTTGAAGCGCCGTCCCTCGAGCAGGAACGACTCCCCGGGGCTCTCTTCCGTGCCCGCGAGCATCGAGCCCATCATCACGCTGGCGGCGCCGGCGGCGAGCGCCTTCACGACGTCGCCCGAGTACTTGATGCCCCCATCGGCGATCACCGGCACCTCCCCCGCCCCCTCGACCGCCTCGACGATGGCGGTGATTTGCGGCACCCCGACGCCCGTCACGACGCGCGTCGTGCAAATCGAGCCCGGCCCGACGCCGACCTTCACCGCGTCGACGCCGCGCTCGACCAGCGCCCGCGCCCCCGTCCCGCTCGCCACGTTCCCCCCCACGAGCTGCGTGTCGGGAAACGCCTCCCGCAGGCACGCCACGGTGTTGAGCACGCCCTCGGCGTGGCCGTGCGCCGAGTCCACGACGATCACGTCGCAGCCCGCGTCGAGCAGGGCCCGCGCGCGGGCGAGGGCGTCGGAGGTGCCGCCCACCGCGGCCGCGACACGCAGGCGGCCGTGCTGGTCCTTGTTGGCGTGCGGGTGCCGCCGGCGCTTGAAGATGTCCTTGATGGTAATGAGGCCTTTGAGGATGCCGTGCTCGTCGACCACCGGAAGCTTCTCGATGCGATGCTTGGCGAGGATTCGCTCCGCCTCGTCGAGCGTCGTGCCGACGGGCGCGGTGACAAGCCGGTCCTTCGTCATCGCAGCGCGAAGCGGGCGGTCGAGCTCGCGCTCGAACTGCAAGTCACGGTTTGTGATGATGCCGACCAGGCGCCCGGCGTCGTCCACGATCGGCACCCCGGAGATGCGGAACCGCTCCATCAGCCGGACCGCCTCGCGCAGCGGGCGGTCCGGGCCGAGCGTGATGGGATGCAGGATCATCCCCGACTCGCTGCGCTTCACGCGATCCACTTCCGCCGCCTGCCGGTCGATCGGCATGTTCTTGTGGATCACGCCGATCCCGCCCTCGCGCGCGATCGCGATGGCCATCTCGGCTTCGGTGACGGTGTCCATCGCCGCCGACACGAGCGGCACGTTGAGCGGGATACCACGGGTGAAGCGGGAGCGAACGTCGACGTTCCGCGGATGCACGCTGGAGTGCCGCGGCACGAGCAGCACGTCGTCGAAGGTGAGGGCAGTGCCCGGGCGGAAGCTTCCCATGGCGAAAGTTACTGGGGGGCCGGCGGTTCCTCAACCTTCTCCGGGCCCTTCTTCGCCGCCTCTTCCACCGCCGCTTTCCCCGCCGCCGCGAACTTCTCGAGCAACTTCCCGGCCTTTCCCACGGCGTCCATCGTCCCCCGGATGATGTTCACCGGCACCCGCCCCGCCCGCAGCGTGTCCTCGAGCGTCTCCGCCACCTTCTGGAACGGCGCGGCCCCAGCCGGGCGCTCGGCGTACTTCGACTCGAGAAACTCGACGTAGTCGAGCACCAGATAGGCCTTCTCCTCGGGGAGCGCGTCCAGCTTGCGCAACAGGCGGTCGCGCAGGATCTCGTTCATGGCAGCGTCTCCAACGACATGAGGTCGAGCACCGGATTGCCGAGGAACCGGGTGCGACCGGCGCGCACGCGGGCGGTGACCTGCACGGTCGCGAGCGGGGTGAGGGCATCGAGCTGGAGGCGCTTCGCCTCCGGCACGACGACGTAGACGAAGCCGCGCTCGGGCAGCGGTCCGCGCGCCAACAGGTAGGTCGCGCCGTTGGGGATGTCGGGCCGGAGCTCGTCCGCCTTCTGCACCGCGATGAACTGGAGCGTCCAGCGCAGCACCTGCCCCACGTAGCGCTGCGGGTCAGTGCGCAACTCGGCCGCCGTGACGCCGACCAGCACGCCGGCGGGTGCGGCCTGGAGGTCGCCGCTCTTCACCCACCCATCGATCTCGACCCGTGTCCAGTCACCCGAACGGCCCAGCACCCGCAGCGGCGCCGCGGGGGCGAGCGTTCCCGTCGGCGGGCCCTCGGGCGCGCGGTATAGCACCGTGCGCCGCGCGGACTCGACGCGGCTGGGATCGGGGGCGCCGCCGCTCGTGTCCCCGCGGCTGACCCCGGGCCGGCGGCCCGGGGTGTCCAGGGTCCCCTCATCCCCGGGGCTCCGCCCCGGGGTCAGCCGCGCCTGAGCCGTATCTGAGTCGGCGGTCCCCGCCGCCCGCGAGCCCGCCACCTGCGCCACCGCCTCGACGTCGCCTCTTTGGACCCAGCCGGTGCGTGTCACGTGTACCCAGCGGTCCGTGTCACCCGCGTTGACCTTCGTGAGCAGAAAGCCCTGCGGCAGCTTCGCCACCAGCGCGCCCGCCGGGGAGGAGCGGAGGTTCTCCTCGGGCGCGCGGATCACTGCCAGATCGAATCCGGCGCGCGGCGTTGGGCCGACCGACGTGGCGAAGATCCAGCCCTCGAGCGTGACGCCGAGCCAGTCGCCCTGCGCGTCGCCGCCCCCCGCTGAGACCAGGGCGCCCCGGGCGAGGCGCGCGAGGCGCTTGCCGCCCGCTTCCTGGAAGAACCAGGCGCCGTCGGTGGTGATGCGATAGCGCACTTGGGCGGCCAGCGGTGCATCCGGCGCGGACGGCGCGAGCCACAGGACAGCTGGTAGGGCACGGAGGGCCCGGCTAAATTGCATCGCTCTCAATATGGCAAAGAGGCATGGGCCGCGCACCCCGGTCGTTCTGATCGTGCTCGATGGCTGGGGCTTCCGTCCTGGCCGGGAGGGAAACGCCATCGAGCTCGGGCGTACGCCCACATGGCACCGTCTCTGGGCGAACGCGCCGCGCACGCTCCTCAACGCGTCCGGACTCGCCGTAGGACTCCCCGCCGGGCAAATCGGCAACAGTGAAGTGGGACACCTGAATCTCGGCGCCGGCCGCGTGGTGCCGCAGGACATCGTGCGCATCTCGCAGGCGATCGAGTCGGGCGAGTTCTTCCAGCTGCCACCGCTCGTCGAGCTGTGCCGCCGCGTCAAGCAGCGCGGCGCCACGCTTCACCTCATCGGCCTGATCGGGAACGGCGGCGTGCACGCCCTCGACAAGCACCTCCTGGCCGCCATCCGGCTCGGCCATGTGCACGAGCTGCCCGTCGCGATCCACGCCTGGCTCGACGGGCGGGATACGCCGCCGCAGTCGGCGCTCGGGTTCATGCGGGAGCTGGTCGAGGGGATCGGGGATCGGGGATCGGGGATCGGGGGTGGCGGGGCCCGACCCCCGAGCCCCGACTCCCGAGCCCCAGTCGTCTCCACGGTGGTCGGTCGCTACTACGCCATGGACCGCGACAAACGCTGGGAGCGCACCAAGATCGCGTACGACGCGATGGTCCACGGCGTGGGCCAGCCCGCCCCGGATCCTGTGGCGGCGATCCGCGCGGCGTACGAGGCCGGCGGGTCGGACGAGTTCGTGAAGCCGCGCATCATTGCCGGAACGCCCCGCATCAGGAGCGGCGACGGGATCTTCTGCTTCAACTTCCGCGCCGACCGCATGCGGCAGATCGTGCGGGCCCTCGCGCTCCCCGGTTTCGACGCGTTCGACGCCGGCGCGCGGCCGACCGTGGAGCTCGTCACGATGACGCAATACGACGAAACGTTCCCGTTCCCGATCGCGTTCGGGCCGATGGTGCTGTCGCAGATCGTCGCCCAGGTGCTGTCGGACCAGGGCAAGACAATGTTCCGCACCGCCGAAACCGAGAAGTACGCCCACGTCACGTATTTCTTCAACGGCGGCTTCGAGGTGCCCTACCCCGGCGAGGAGCGGCTGCTCGTGCCTTCCCAGCAGGTGGCGACCTACGACCTGATGCCGGAGATGAGCGCGCCCGGCGTCACCGACGTGCTGTGCCAGGCGATCACGGCCGGACACCACGATTTTATCCTGTGCAACTACGCCAACGGAGACATGGTCGGCCACTCCGGGGTACTAGGCGCGGCGGTGCGGGCTGTGGAGACTGTGGACCACTGCCTCGCGCGGGTCGTGAAGACCGTCGAGCAGGCCGGCGCCACGCTGCTCGTCACGGCAGACCACGGCAATTGCGAGCTGATGATCGATCCGACGACCGACGGCCCGCACACCGCCCACACCACGAACCCAGTCCCCTTCCTTATTGTAGGTGGGGACGACGCGAAGACCCCGCTGCGCCACGGGGCCGCCCTGTGCGACGTCGGGCCCACCGTGCTGCGGATGCTGGGACTGGAACCGCCGCCCGAGATGACAGGGCGGGATCTGCGAGAGGTTACATGACGCTACGACGCTACGTTGTAAGTCTGCTCCGTGGGGTCCTCGGGGCGATCGTATGGCTTAGCGTCGTAGCGTCGTACCACGGGAGTGCCGCTCAAGTCGGCCACGACCCCAGCCACTCTCCGTATCGCGACATCCGCCGGGGGGGGGTGGGCGTGATCACCTTCGGCTACCTGGGCGGCTCGCGCGGCGGCCCGGGCGTAGGACTCTCGGACGGGCCGACCGGCGGGCTCCGCTACGAGGTGGCCTTCGGCAACGCGATCGGCGCATCGCTCGGGGTCGCCTACGCCCGGACCACCCGGTTCGTCGTGGACCCGACGAAGGACTCGCTGTCACGCCGGACCGGCCCGTTCGACAACGACGTGGCGCTGGTCGACGTGGCGCTGCAGCTCGCGCTCACCGGCCGCAAGACCTGGCGCGGCTTCGCGCCGTACGTGGGCGGCGCTCTCGGGGTCGCGCTCGGGGGCAGCTCGCCACCCGAGCCCAACGGCTACGAGTTCGGCAGCAAGTTCACCGTGGCGCCCGAAGCGGGCCTGCGCTGGTATCCCGCGCGGCGCCTGTCAGTGCGCACCGACGTACGGCTGGTATTCTGGAGGCTCAAGTACCCGCTCGATTACAAGCAGCCGTCCTCCGACAATAGCCGGGTCCTGCCGCTCGACGCCCCCCTCATCGAGTGGACGGCCCATCCCTGGATCACCATCGGCCTGGGATGGACTTTCTAGGGGAAGGACTGCGGCGCGCCCTCGCCCTCCTCCTCGCGGGCGACGCCGAAGTGACGGGCGTCGTGGTGCTCACCCTGAAGGTCGCCGTCACGGCGACGGTGATCGCGTGCGCCATCGGGCTCCCGCTCGGCTTCTTTCTGGCGACGCGCCCGTTCTGGGGCCGCCGGGCGGCCTTCACGCTCGTCAATACCGCCCTTGCGTTCCCCACCGTCGTCACCGGCTTGCTGCTGTTCGGGCTGTTGTCCCGGCGTGGGCCGCTGGGCGGGCTGGGATGGCTGTACACCTGGCAGGCGATCGCCGTCGGTGATGTGTGCATCGCGCTGCCCATCGCGGCAGCATTGTCCGCGGCAGCCGTCCAGGGGGTGGACCCGCGCGTACGGCGCACCGCCCAGACGCTGGGCGCGTCGGCCTGGCGAACGGCCTGGGCTGTCGCGCGAGAGGCGCGTTTCGCCCTCGCGGCAGTCATCACCGCCGCCTTCGGCCACGTCATCGCGGAGATCGGCTCGGCCATGATCGTCGGCGGGAACATCCGCGGCTCGACGCGTACCCTGACCACCGCCATCGCGCTCTACACCGGACAGGGCGAATTCGGGCTGGCGCTGGCGCTCGGCGTGATCCTGCTGGTGCTCGCCCTGCTCGTGAACATCGCCCTGCAGGTGCTGCAGGGCAAAGCGCATGCTTGAGCTCGTGGGCGTGCGTCACTGCTACGGCGGGCGCATGGTGCTCGATCTTGAGCGGTTCGCAGTCCCGCCGGGTGCGCTGATCGCGATGGTAGGGCCCAACGGCTCCGGGAAGAGCACGCTGCTGCGGCTCCTCGCCCTGCTCGAACAGCCCACCGAAGGGGAGGTGCGGCTCGATGGCGAGCCCGTGTGCGGCGGGCCGGCGCGCTCCCGGCCGACCGCCGCGGCGCGCCGCCGCGTGACGCTCGTCGAGCAGCGGCCAGTTCTGTTTCGGGGGACGGTGCGGGAGAACCTGGGATACGGGTTGGTGGTGAGAGGTGTGAGACGCATAGAAGTGAACAGGGTGGTAGACAATGTCGCCGCGCGGTTCGGCATCGCGCCGCTGCTCGAGCGTCACCGCCACCAGCTCTCCGAAGGAGAGGTGCAGCGCGTCGCCGTGGCTCGCGCGCTCGCCGTCGAGCCCGAAGTGCTGCTGCTCGACGAGCCGGCGAGCTCCGCCGACCGCGCGGCGGCGCAGATGTTGTACGGCGCGCTCGCGGAAGAGCGCCGCCGGCGGCCGCTCGCCATCTGCCTCGCGTCGCACCAGCTCGAGGACGCCTACCGCTGGGCGGACGACGTGCGCGCCCTCGCGGAAGGGAAGCTCTCGCCCGTCACGCCGGAGAATCTGTTCCGCGTCGAGCTTCCGAACGCGGGCGCGGGTGACTTAAAGCATATCCGCGTCGGAACGATCGAGATCGCCGTGATGACCGACAGGGCCGGCCCGGCGATCCTCGCCGTCGCTCCCAGCGACATCTTTGTGAGTCGGGCGCCCCTGACCTCCTCGGCGCGGAACGTGTTCGCCGGGCGGGTGACGCGGCTCGCCCGGCAGCGTCCGGGGGTTGTGCACGTTACGGCCGACGTGGGCGTGGAGCTCGTCGCCGTCGTGACCGAAGCAGCGGCCGGGGACCTGCAGCTCACCCCAGGCGGCCCGGTGGTGTTCGCCTTCAAAGCCAGTGCGGTGCGACTGTTCTAGCGATGCCGATCAGCTATCTTACGCGTATCGTTGAGTTTACCGCGACGCACCGCATCCGGCGCGCGGACTGGAGCGCCGAGCGGAATGCGGCCGAGTTCGGCAAGGCGGTTGTCGATCACAGCCACCGCTATCAGTGCCGCGTCACCGTGCAGGGGCAGCTGGTGCCGGAGGCGGGCGGGGTGATGAGCCTGCCGGCGCTCGACGCCCTGCTCGCCGAGGAAGTGACCGGGCGCCTCGCGGGGCGCAGCATCAACAACGCGCTCCCCGAGTTCGCGGACGGTCGCCATCTCGCGACGGGCGAAGCGCTGGCCGTGTACGTCTGGGAACGGCTCGCCCCACGGCTGCCCGAGGGCGTGACATTGCACGCCGTGCGCGTGCAGGAAGGGCCGCATATCTACTCCGAGTACTATGGCGAACCGTGACCAGGAATCCCCGCCCTTACGGACGGGGCCATCCTCCATAGCCCCGGGCGTCAGCCCGGGGCCGCCGGAGGCCCGCACACCCGGCTCCCGCCGGGGTCGGATGCTCGCCGACTCGGCCGCGGTGGAGGAGTGGCCGGTCTGGCTCGAGGTCAACGGCGAGCCGGCGGTGACGTGGATGTGCACGCCGGGCCAGCTCGAAGAACTGGCCACAGGGTGGCTCCACGGCGAGGGCTACATCGAGACGCTGGACGACCTCGTCAAGCTCCGCCCCTGCGCCACGGACCTGGGTTTCTGGGCGGAAGTGAAACCGGAGCGTGTGGCGCTAGTGAAGGGCGAGGACCGCCGCCGGGTGCTCGCCTCGGGGTGCGGCGCGGTATCCACATTCCTCGCCGATCCGCCGGCGGTACGGCACGCGGTCGCCCGGGGTGAGCCCCCACCACCCGAGATACAGCGGGCGCTCTTCAAGGAGCTGTTCGCCCGCGGCGTGCGCTACAACGAGACCGGCGGGATCCATGCGGCCGCGCTCACCGACAATGCGACGCTCCAGTTCCACGCCGAAGACATCGGGCGGCACAACGCGGTGGACAAGGTGATCGGTGCGGCGGTCATCGCGCGACAGCCGCTCGCCGGCCGGGGACTGCTCGTCACGGGTCGGATCTCGGCCGAGCTCGCGTACAAGGCGGCGCGCGCCGGGCTAGCCTACGTCGCGACCCCGAGCGTGCCGTCGACGCTCGCCCTCACCATCGCGCAGCGCTCCGGCATGGTGCTGGTGGGGCGGGCGGTGAGCGGAACCCCGCACATCCATCGGCCGGACGCATGACCCCGGAGGCGCTGGCCGCCCTCCTCCGGGAAGCGAAGACGATCGCCGTCGTGGGGCTGTCCCCCAAGCCCTGGCGGGCGAGCCACCAGGTAGCGCGTTATCTGCAGCGGGCGGGTTACCGCATCGTGCCGGTGAACCCTGAGCACGACGCCGTGCTCGGGGAGCGGAGCTACCCGACACTCAACGCCGCGGCGCGGTCGCACCCCATCGACATCGTCGACATCTTCCGGCGCAACGAGTTCGTGGGTGCGATCGTCGATGAGGCAATCCGCGTCGAGCCGCCGCCCCGCCTCATCTGGCTCCAGGTCGGCGTGGTGGAAGAGGCCGCCGCGGCACGGGCCGCCGCAGCCGGCATTCCGTGCGTGATGGATCGGTGTCTGATGGTCGATCACCGGGAATTACTCGAGGTGTAATGCGCGGTCCCACGCTCCTGCCCCTCGCGCTGCTCGCCGGCACCTCTGTCACCCCGGGCCGATCCGCCGCACAGACCGGTCCCCAGCCCAACCTTGTCCTGACGCTCGCCGCCGGCGTCGCCGACGGCGGCGCGCTGTGGACGATCCCGCGACAGCCGTTCTGCCCGGCCTACCCGGGCGGCACCTGCACCGCGCCCGCCGACACGCTCCGCCTGGCGCGCGAGCAGGGCTCGAGCATCACGATCGGCGCGGCGGTGAGCTATTTCCCGGGCCCGAGCGTGGGAATCCAGGCCGAGATGGCCTACCTCGGACTACCACTGCGCGACGCCTGTGTCGTCCTCAACGCATCTCCCACTCGGCTCACCGAGCAGCTGTGCGCCAGTATGCAGGGCGCGTCGCACTCCACGGGCGCGATCTCGTTCGTGGCGAGCGCCCTGGTGCGCGCCGCCGCCCGCCACCAGCTCAGCCCCTATCTGCGCGGCGGCGTCGGGCTCGTGGCGTTCGATCACAGCACGATCGAGCTCGTCGGCGCCGACACCACGGGCCAGGCGTTCCAGATCCTGAGGGATGAATCGCCGCAGCGGCTCGCGCTCAGCGTCGTCGCGGGCGCGGGACTCACCCTGGCGCTGGGGCGCGCCTATCAATTCCGCTTCGAGGCCCGGGACGCCGTCGCCCGCTTCGAGCGGGTGACCGACGCCGCGGACGCGTTGCTGGTGCCGCCCACCGGCACCAGGTTCTTTCATCATTTCGTATTCACGATGGGAGTCGACGTGGTGCTCGAGCAGAAGCGCGGGCGCCGCTACTGAGCGTGCGCGCGGCCGTCCTCGCTGGCGGCGCGGCCCGGCGCTACGGCGGGCGTCCCAAGGGTCTCGTCGAGCTGGGCGGCCGCCGTATCCTCGACCGCGTGGTGGACGTGGTGCAGGCCGTCACAGGCGAGCCCCCGCTGCTCGTGGCCAACGCCCCCGACGGCCCCGGCTGGCGCCCCGATCTCCGGACGGTTCCCGACGTGCGGCCCGGGTGCGGCAGTCTGGGAGGGATCTACACTGCCGTCGTCTCGGGGTCCGGTCCAGTGCTGTGCGTGGCCTGGGACATGCCGTTCGTCAGCCCCGCGCTGGTGCGCGCGCTGCTCGACGGGTCGCCGGGCTATGACGCCTTCCTCCCGGAGAGCGACTCGCGCCGCGGCGTGGAGCCCCTGTGCGCCGTGTACGGCCCCGCGTGCGGAGTGGCCATCGAGCGTCAGCTGGAGCGCGGCGACTTGAAGGCGATCGGCTTCCACGCCGACGTCAAGGTCGGTACACTACCCCTCGAGCGGGTGCGCGCGTTCGGCGACCCGGCCGGGCTGTTCTTCAACGTGAACACCCCCGAAGACCTGGAGCAGGCGGAGGCCTTGTGGCGGCGACGCGCATGATCTCGATCATCGGACGCAAGAACGCCGGCAAGACCACTCTCCTGGTGGCCCTCGCGGCGGAACTGGCGCGTCGTCAGTTCCGGGTCATGACCATCAAGCACGGCACGCACCCGGCGGACATGGACCAACAGGGCAAGGACACGTGGCGGCACTGGCATGAGGGGAAGGCGGAGCGTGTGCTGATGGAAGCTCCCGGTGAGCGCGTGCTGTTCGAGCGCACCACCCAGGAATCGGACCCGATCACGCTCGCCCGACGCTACCTCGACGGAGCGGACATCGTGTTGGCGGAAGGGTTCAAGCGGGCGCCGCTGCCCAAGGTCGAGGTATACCGCCTCGCCGCGGGTCCTGACCCCATTTTCGACCCCAAGGCCCACGACCCGGCCGACTGGGTCGCGATGGTCACGGACAATCCGCGCTACCGCGCCGAGTTTCCGGTGTTCCGATTCTCGGACACTGCGTGGCTCGTGACCCTGGCCAACCTCGCGTGGGACCGCGCCAAGATCCTGCCGCCGTGAGATGCTGACCCCAACCGAGGCGGCTCAGACCATACTCCAGCACGTCACGCCGCTCCCCACCGAGCGGCGGGCATTGAAGGAGGCCCTCGACCTCGTGCTCGCCGAGGACGTTCGCAGCCCAATCGACCTGCCGGGCTGGGACAACTCGGCGATGGATGGCTATGCTGTCCGGGCGTCCGACCTCGCGGGCGCGGCCAGCGACCGCACGGCGACCCTAACGGTGATCGAGACAGTGGCCGCCGGGCGATTCCCCGCAAAGCCCGTCGGCCCGGGCCAGGCCACCAGGATCTTCACCGGCGCGCCGCTCCCCGCTGGCGCCGACAGCGTGATCCGCCAAGAGGACGTCGAGCTGCTCCACGACGGCCGCGTCACGGTGCGCGACGGCCGGGATGCCGGGAAGAACATCCGCCGCCGCGGCGAGGATATCAGGAAGGGCGACGTCGCGCTGGCGGCGGGCGCCACACTTGGCCCCGCCCAGCTCGGGGTGCTCGCCTCGATCGCCCACGGCACCCCGCTGGTGCACCGCCCGCCGCGGGTCGCGTTCATGGGGTCCGGAGACGAGATCGCGGACGTCGACGAAGCCGAGGCGATCCTCGCAGGGCGGAAGATCGCGACGTCGAACTCCTACACGCTGTTCGGGATGATCCACCGGGCGGGCGGTGTGCCCCTCGATCTCGGCGTGGCCCGCGATACCAAGGCGAGCCTGCGCGACCATCTCACCCTCGCCGGGGACGCCGACGTGCTCGTCACGACCGCCGGCGTCAGCGTCGGAGAGCACGACCTCGTCCGCGACGTGCTCACCGAGCTCGGCTGCGACATGAAGCTCTGGCGCATTCGGATGCGCCCGGGCGCGCCACTCGGGTTTGGCCTGCTCGCGGGGAAGCCGTGGCTCGGGTTGCCGGGGAACCCCGTGAGCACGATGGTGACGTTCGAGCTATTCGTGCGCCCCGTGCTGCGGAGGCTGCTGGGCCACCCCCTGCCCTTCCGGCGCACCGTGCCGGTATGCGTGGGCGAGCCCATCACGCTGGGTCCCCGGTTGCGACATTTCCTGCGCGCCGTCGTGAATCCCGAAGGTGCCGGCGGTTCGCTGGTCGCGCGCTTGACGGGCCCCCAGGGCTCGGGCATCCTCAGCTCCATGGCCCGCGCGAACGCGCTCCTCATCGTGCCGGAAGACCGGCCCTCCGTGGCCGCAGGGGAGACCCTCCAGGCGCTCGTGCTGGACGATCCCCACCACGTCGCCGAGGTCCCCTTCTAGGTGGCGCTCACCCCGGAGCTGCGCCGCGGCCTCCGCCTCGCTGCCGTCCTGGCGCTCACCGCCCTGATCTACTGGGTGAACCTCCGCACGCCCGCTGCGTTCCGCTTCGGCATCTTGTACGTGCTCCCCGTGCTGCTCGCGGCCTGGAACGACGGCCTCGCGTGGGGGATCGTGTTCGCGGGCGCGACCTCTGTGCTCCGCTATCTCGTCGGGATCGACCAGATGCCGGCCGACACGCCGCTCGAGGCGCGACTCGCGAACGAGCTCTCCTACCTCGCCGTCGTGGCGGTCGCGATCGCGGGGCTGTCGCAGCTGCGGCGCACGCAGGCGCAGCTGGAGCTGCTCGCCACGCACGATCCGCTCACCAACGTCCTCAACGCCCGCGCCTTCTCGACCGAGCTGGCGCAGGAGCTGGGCCGGAATCGCCGCTACGGCCGCCCGCTCGCACTGATCTATCTGGACTTGGACGACTTCAAGAGGGTGAACGACGCACACGGCCACGCCACGGGCGACGCCGTCCTGCGACTCGTGGCCGATGCGACGCGGAGTGCCGTGCGCCAGGCCGATGTCGTCGGCCGGCTCGGGGGCGACGAGTTCGCCGTCCTGATGCCGGAAACCGAAGGCACCGTCGCGCACGCCGCCGCCAACCGGCTCGCCGTCGGCATCCGCACGGTGTTCCGCGGCACGCCGTCCGTGACGGCCAGCATCGGCGTCGTGTCCGTGACGGGGAGCGAGGCAGGCACCGATGAGCTGCTTCGGAAAGCCGACCAGGCGATGTACGAGGCCAAACGAAGCGGGAAGGACCGCGTAGTGCAGGTGGCGCTGTGACGACGGGATAACGACGTTTCTGAACGCCGCTCAGCCCCGCCGCCGGTACTGGGGCGGCGGCAACGAAAGGTCGAACGTGGGCGGCAGGCGCCACGGCCGTCGCAACCGCGCCGGCTCGAACGCCTCGAGCGGCTGAGGGGCCACGACCTCGAACCAAAAGCTGTCCTTCCCCGCGTGCCTCGCCCCGTACAGCAGCCGGTCAGCGGCGCCGATCGCCGTCTCCAGGCTGTCTGCCGGTTGCAGGCACGTTACCACTCCCCCGCTCACGGTGAGCGGCAATCCGGTCGCCTGCGAGGCGTCCCGCAGCGCCTGCTGGAGCTTCCGGATCACCGCACTAGCGGCGTCGGAGCCGGCCTCGGGAAGCAACAGCGCGAACTCGTCCCCCCCCACGCGAGCCACCAGATCGCTCGAGCGAATGGACTGGCGCGCCGTTTCGGCCACCATGCACAGTATGCCGTCGCCCACTTGGCGCCCGAAGCGGGTGTTCACTTCCTTGAAGTCATCGACGTCGCAGTAGGCGAGCGTGAAGGGACGACCATATCGCCGGGCACGCTCGAATTCCCGGCTGGCGATCTCGTAGAACGCGCGCCGGTTGTCGATTCGCGTCAGGTCGTCGGTGCGGGCCAACGTGCGCTCTCGCTGATGTGCCCGATAATGCAGGAACCCGATGTAGCCGAGCGCCAGCAAGAGCGCCGTCAGAACGGCAATGTTCCAGGCCATGGAGCAGGACGGCCGAGCTCTACAGGTCTAAGCGATGGAAGCCCTCGGGGTCCGATGTGCGTCGCTCCGCTCCCGCGCGTCGCTGGGCGCCGGAGCGGCGATCGCCGCCCTTGCGGCGCTCGAACGGGACCGCGACCGCTTCGCGTCGCCGGTCGCGGACCATGCGGCGGCCCAGATCCCTGCGTCGATCCCAACCGCGCCGTCGGGGCTGGTCGCGTGGTGTGGTGGTTGTGCCGTTTCGCATCCCGTCTGCCTCTTCATGATATGGCTGGCGTCGCCGCCCAGCTTCCTCCCCTTCCCGAACGGGAGGAGAACGCAGTCGGCCCGTCAGCGTTGCAGGTTCGGGGCCATTCCCTCGGCTTGGCCCCGATCAGGCTATCGTGTTGACAGGATTGCAGATGTCGTATGACCAAAAGTTTTGGTCACTACGCCGGTGCACCAGGAGTGTGCGGGCGGCTCTACCACTGATGCAGTGTCGCCGAGGCAGTGACGCTGAGGCGTCAGTCGCGGCGGCGACCTACATGCGCTTGTACTTGGGCCCGCTCCCGCCTTCCCGCGGCGTCCAGCGAGGCCCCAGGACGTCGGTCGCCTTGCAATCGATGCAGTTGGGCGCGTTCACCCGCAGGCCGCGGTCCACCCGCTCGTACACTCCTGCCGGACACAGACGCGCGTAAAAATCCGCCGCCTCAGGTGACACGTCCCGGCCGACGATGAGGTGCGTGGGGATGGTGTCGCGGGTCGCGTTCCCGGACTTGAACACCCCGTCGACCTTGGAGAACGTGAGACGGCCGTCGGGAACAACGGGCCCCGGGCTGACGACTGGCCCCGGACTGACGCCCGGCCCCGGGCTGACGCCCAGCCCCGGGCTGACGCCCAGCCCCGGGCTGACGCCCAGCCCCGGGCTGACGCCCGGGGCTATGCGGCGTGGCACGTCCACATCGCGCGACATCGCGATCTTTCCGCCCGGGAAACGGCCCCCCGTGAGCGTCATGAGCCCGGCCTTGAGCCCGCCGGTGTAGAAGCCGTGCTTGAAGGCCAGGCGCATGTTCCGCGTGCGGTACAGGTCGTGGATGATGAACGATGCGTTCACCATACGGTCGTAGTCACCGAGCCGCGCGGCGGATGGGTCCCCGTGTTTGAGCGCGGCGAACACGGCCCGCGCGGCGAACATCCCCGACTGCATCGCGTAGTGGATCCCCTTGAGCGACGGCACGTCCACGAAGCCGGCCGAGTCGCCGACGATCACCACACTGTCGCCCGAGCGCCGCGCCGGGACGGAGTAGTACCCCCCTTCGGGAATCGTCTTCGCGCCCCATTCGACCATCTCGCCGCCCTCCAGGTAGCGGCGGAACAGGGGGTGCAGCTTCATCCGCTGGAACAAGCCGTGTACGTCCAGCGCGCTATCCCGGTAATCGAGGCCTACCACGAGGCCGAGCGCCACGAGGTTCGGCGCGAGCGGGTACATGAAGCTCCCGCCGAAAGCGTCGCTCGCTAGCGGCCAGCCGAGCGTGTGGACGATCGTGCCCAGCGGGCGCTTGGTTTCCCAGATTTCTTTGACGCCGAGCGCGAAGATCTGCGGGTTCTCCGCCGTCACCTGCTGCCACTCGGACCACGCCTGCGCCAGCATCCCCCGCGTCCCCTCGGCGAGGACCGTGACTTGGGCGACGAGGTCGTTCGGCGCAAGGTAGTTGGCGAGCGGGTTGCCCGCACGGTCGAGCCCTGTGGCCGCCGTGCGCACGCCTGCCACCCTCGGGCCGTCCACGAGCAGGCTCGCCGCCGGGAAGCCCGTGAAGATGTTCACCCCGAGCGCTTCGGCCTTCTCGCCCAGCCACCGCACGATCTCGCACAGCGACGCGACGTAGTTGCCCTTGTTGCGCATCGTTGGTGGAGTCGGAAGGCGCAGTCGCCTGTTGGCCGTCAACAGATACACCGCTTCGCCGCGAACCGGCGCGCGGAAGGGAAAGTCCGAATCATGCAGACCGGGGAACAGCTCGCGAAACGCCCGCGGGTTGACGACCGCGCCGGAAAGACAGTGCTCGCCGAGCGCGCCGGCCTTCTCGAGCACCCCAATGTTGAGCTCGGTGCCGTCTCGCTTGGCGAGCTGCGCTAGCTCGATCGCAGTCGCGAGGCCCGCGGGTCCGGCGCCCACGATCACCACGTCCAGCTCCATCCGGTCGCCCGCCCCCGGGGTGCCCACGGGCACGAGGAGCTTGTTCAGCGGCAAGGGCGGCTGGTATTGCGCCGGAATCACCTTTCCCCCTTCCCTGGCCTCTCACCCATGCAGTTTCCGGATCTCTTCGGTCAGCCTGGGAACCACCTCGAACAGATCGCCGACGACTCCGTAGTCGGCCACCTTGAAGATCGGCGCGTCTTTGTCCTTGTTGATCGCGACGATCACCTTCGACGTGCGCATCCCAGCGAGGTGCTGGATCGCGCCGGAGATGCCAACGGCGATGTAGAGGGTAGGACTGACGGTCTTGCCGGTTTGGCCCACCTGATCGGCGTGCGGCCGCCAGCCAGCGTCCACCACCGCGCGCGACGCTCCCACTGCCGCGCGCCCTCCGAACGCAGCCGCGAGCTCTTCGAGCACCTTGAAGTTCGCGGGCTCCTTCAAGCCCCGGCCCCCCGAGATGACGATCGGCGCTTCGGCCACGTCGAGCGTGCCCGCGGTGGCGGGCTTGATCGCCGTCACCACGACCCGGCCGGTCGGCGCGGGCACCGCCACGGTCTCAGCGCTTCCCGCTTTGGGGCGCTGCACCGGCGTGAATACATTGGGCCGCAGCGACACGATCGCCGGCGTTGCGGTGAGCTTGAGTTTGAGGAGCGCTTTCCCCGCGTACACGGGGTGGATCACCGTCACGGCGCCGCCCTCCACGGCCACGTCAGTGACGTCTTGCGCCAGCGCGACCCCCAGACGGGCCGCCACGCGCGGCGCTAGGTCCCGTCCGGTGGCGCTCGCGGCGAACACGACCGCGCGGTACCCCCCTGCCTTCGCGCGGTCGGCGATCACGCGGGTGCACGCCTCCGGCGCGTCCCTGCCGAACGCGTCGTTCGTCAGGGTAAGCACGGTGTCAGCCCCGAACCCACCCAGCTGGTCGATCCCCTGCACCGAGCCCGCCGCGAGGACCAGCGCGTCCACCCTCCCCGCCAGGCCGTCGGCCAGGCGCCGGGCGCCAGTCACGACTTCGCTCGAGACCTTGCGCAGCGCGCCCTCACGTTGCTCCAGCACGGCGAGGACTTTGCTCACAGCACCTTCGCTTCTTCGCGCAGCAGGCGGAGCAGCTCTAGCACGGCCGCCGGCCCCTCGCCCACGACCCTGCCTTCCTTGCGCTGAGGCGGGGGGGTCAGGGCGAGCACCTCCAGACCGCCCGCGCCGAGGCTCGCCGGTTTGACCTCGAGCGGCTTCTTCTTCGCGGCCATGATGCCCTTCAAGGCGGGATAACGCGGCTCATTCAATCCCTTCTCGGCGGTGAGCACGGCGGGGAGTGGAAAGTCCACGATCTCCACGCCGCCTTCGATTTCCCGCTCGGCAGTACCCTTGCCCCCTCCGATCTCGAGATGAGCGATCGCCGTGACGCACGGCAGATCGAGCAGCTCCGCCACCATCGGCCCGACCTGATGGTTGTAGTCGTCGATCGCCATCTTGCCGAACAGGATCAGGTCGTAGCCCGAGTCCCTGACCTCGGCGGCGAGGGCCCTGGCGATCTCGAGACCGTCGGCGGGAATCGTGTCCGTCTGGAGCAGGACGCCGCGGTCCGCCCCCATGGCCAACGCGGTGCGGATCGTCTCCTGCGCGGCGGCGGGGCCGACCGATACGATGACGACCTCGCCCGCGCCCGCCTGCTCCTTGCGCCGCAGCGCTTCTTCCACGGCGAACTCGTCATAAGGGTTGAGGATGAACTTGACGCCCGCCTCATCGAGCGATTTGCCGTCGGAGGCGATCTTGACGCGGGTCTCGGAGTCGGGGACGCGCTTGATGCAGACCGCGATCTTCATGCGGGAGTCATCAGCTGTCGGTTGTCAGTCGTCAGATCCGCCGCAAGGCGCAAGCCCCAAGCGGTTCATAGTCGTAAGTGCGCAGGAAAGCAAACCTGGCCACTTGCATCTGGCAACCGCTTCCGGCTTGTGGCTTATGGCTTACGGCTTCAGAACTCCGCACTCACGCTCACCTGGAGCTGCCGCGGGAATCCCGGCGTGAGAAACCGCTGCACCGGCGTGCCGGGCGCGAGCGGGTTCTCGGCGAAGGTCCCGAAGCTCGGGTAACGCCGGTCCAGCACATTGCGCACCGAGCAGCGCACCTCGAACCGTTGCCACTCGAGGGTGAGCGACGCGTCGGCCGCCGCGTAGTCGGGGAGCCGGCGCGTCGTGTTCGCCTCGTCGCCCCGGAGCCACTGGCGGCCCACGTAGCGCCCGTCGATGCCGAGCCGCAGCGACGGACCGGACGCGCTGCCGACGACAAGCGGCACCGCAATCCCCGCATTCGCCCGGTGATCGGGAACAAGCGGAAGCGCGTTGCCGGAGACGACGACCTCCCCTGCTGGGTCGCGCGGAGTGGCGAGGTCTACGGTGCTGTGGAATGTCGCCGCGGTATATCCGTAATTCGCGTACGCCCGCAGCCCCCCGCCCCCCCTGCCCCCCCCGCCCCCCCTGTCAGGGCGGCTCGACCATTGGGCCCCGAGCTCCAGCCCGGCCCGGCGCGTCGCCCCGATGTTCTGGAAGTAGCCCGCAGTGAGTGTCGCAGCGACGAAGAAGATGTCGTCCCGGACGTCGGTCCAGTACACGTCGGCGCTCAAGTCCACACGGCCCGTGCGGCCGCGGAAGCGCCACCCCGTTTCGTATGTCGTGGCGACGACGGGTCGGAGGGCGGGATCGGGGCCGAGCGCGAACGGCAGCGGACACGCTGCAGCAGGGTCCGCGCAGCCGATCTCGACGAGCGCCGGCGCGCGGAACCCTCGGCTCACCGACCCAAACAGCTCGTGCCCCGACGGCCCACGCCAGGTGAGCCCCACGCGTGGGCTGAATCGCCGGAAGATGTTGAGGCCGCTCTGGCCCGCATCCAACAGGTCTTCGAACGGCACGCGGATGTAGTCGTAGCGCCCCGCGATGGTGGCCGTGAGGGACGGCGCGAGCGGCCAGTTGGCGCCGACGAAAGCGCCCAGGTCCACTTCGTTCGCGAGGACTGACTCCGTGAGCGAGTCCGGTGCCCCTGATCGGACCGCGTAGAGCCGCACCCCCGTGTGCTGGTAGGCGCCGTCCACACCCGCAAGCCAACGCAGCGGGCGCGCCCTGAGAGAGAGTGTACCGGAGAGCTGCACCGCCCCTCCGCCGATGCGCTCGCGGTTGCGCTCGCGCGTATCCGGTGGGCTGGCGTTCTTGTTGAACTGGTCCGCGGTAAGCGTTCGGCCGAAGGCGTTCACCGCGACCTGCACGCGGCTCCCCCCGAGCAAGCGGTGCGCGTTCAGGGTGACCAGATGGGCCTGCGGGGCGAAGTAGTCGCCGCTGGTGAAGTTCACACGGGGGGCGACGGCGTACACGCTCTCGGGCAGGCTGCCCGCCTGGTAGATGCGGTTGTCCGCTGCCGCGTAGCTGAGCGTCGCGTCCCACGTTCCCGTGTTCACTCCGACCTTGCCGAATAGCGTGCCGATGCGGCTCCGCGTGAGCGCGCGCCAGCCGTCTTCGTGCTCGTAGCGCGCCCCGACGTAGTAGTCCCACATTCCCCGGCGATCGCCGGCGTGCGCCTTGAGCTCGTAGCGCCCGAAGCTGCCTCCCGAGACCTCGACCTCGCGGTCGGCCGGCGTGGCGCCGCGGCGGGTCACCAGGTTTACTGCGGCGCCGAGCGAGTTCCGCCCGAGCAGCACCGACGGACCATACGTCACCTCCACATGGTCCACGTCCTCGAGCGGCAGCAGGTCGAAGTTCACCTCGTGAGCGTCAGGCTCGTTCACCCGCACGCCGTCCAGGTACACAGTCACTCCCTGGGGGAGCCCGATCGTCGGGGAGACCTGAAATCCGCGGAGCGTCACGTCCAACTCGCTGGGCGCGCCCAGCTCGTCCGCCACCGTGACACCCGGCAGCTGCTCGAGCGCGTCCGCGAGCGAACGGACGCCGCGCGCATCGAGGTCCGCCGCGCTGAGTGTGGCGGTGCGGCCCGCGAGCCCCCGTGCCAGCTCGCGCACGGTAGGGAGCCGGACGCCGGTCACGACGACCGGGGGCAGAGTGTCGGTGGGGACGGAGTCGGGCTGTTGGGCCCCAGCGGGCGGGGGAAGCAGCGCGAGCAGTAGTGCGCCCTTCAGCAAACGCGGAAGTCGGAACGCGGAACGCGGAACAGAAGACGAGCGCACTGGTGGCCTCGTCCTACTGTTCCGCGTTCCGAGTTCCGCGTTCCGCGTTCTTAGTTGAACGCATTCAGCCCCGTAATCTCCTGCCCCAAGATCAGCGTGTGGATATCGTGCGTCCCCTCGTACGTGTACACCGACTCGAGGTTCGCGAGATGGCGCATCGCCTGGTATTCGGCGAGGATGCCGTTGGCGCCGAGTAGCCGCCGGGCCTCGCGGGCGATGTCGGTCGCCATGCTCACGTTGTTGCGCTTGGCGAGCGAGACCTGCTGCGGCGTCACCGTCCCCTGGTCCTTGAGACGTCCGAGCTGGAGGCAGAGGAGTTGCGCCTTGGTGATCTCGGTGAGCATCTCGGCGAGCCGTGCCTGCTGGAGCTGAAAGCCGCCGATCGGCTTCCCGAACACGACCCGGGTCTTGGCGTAGCTCAGCGCCTCATCGTAGCACGCCAGGGCGGCGCCCACGGCGCCCCACGCGATGCCGTACCGGGCCTGCGTGAGGCACATGAGCGGCGACTTGAGCCCGCCCGACTTCGGGAGCAGCGCGTCCTTCGGCACGCACACATCCTGTAGCACCAACTCGCTCGTGTCGCTGGCGCGCAGGGAGAGCTTGCCCTTTTGGTCCTTCGCCGAGAAGCCCTGCGTGTCGGTGGGGACGATGAAGCCGCGGATCGACTCCACGTCGTCCGGCGCCCCGGTCTTCGCCCAGACGATCGCCGCTTGCGCGGTCGAGCCGTTGGTGATCCACATCTTGGCGCCGTTCAGGATCCAGCCGCCCTTCGTCTCCTTGGCGACCGTGATCATCCCAGCGGGGTTCGACCCGTAGTCGGGCTCCGTCAGCCCGAAGCAGCCGATCACCTCGCCCGACGCCATCTTCGGGAGCCAGTGCCGCTTCTGTTCGTCGCTCCCGAACGCGTGGATCGGGTACATCACGAGTGCGCCCTGCACCGAGGCGAACGACCGGACCCCCGAGTCGCCGCGCTCCAGTTCTTGCATGATGAGCCCGTAGGCGACGTTATTGAGCCCGGCGCAGCCGTACTCCTCGGGGAGGTTGGCGCCGAACAGGCCGAGCTCGGCCATCTGCGGCACCAGGTGTTTCGGGAACTTCCCCGCCACGTAGTGTTCAGCGATGACGGGCATGAGGTTGTCGTCCACCCAGGCGCGCACCGTGTCACGCACGGCGCGCTCTTCTTCGGACAGGAGCCCGTCGACGTTGTAGAAGTCGACGCCCTGGAATTTGGGTGCCATAAACCCCTCAACTGGGTGTGAGAAACCCCGGGGCGCCGCCCCGGGGTCAGCCGCCCCAAATCGGTCGCGGCGTGGCTGACCCCGGGCCGGTGGCCCGGGGTCTCAAACCTACCCCGCCTGCCCGACCGGCAGGGAGTCCTTGCTCGGAACCGCTGCCCGGCCGGGCCTGGCGAACGCCAGCGTATCCGACGCCCGAAACCTCCCGCGCGCCGCCTCCCAGCGGAAGATCGTGATCTGGACGGCGGACGTCTCGATGGTGACGAAGTTGAAGCTCGACGGACGCCCGCCCCGTGTGCGCGTGGAGAGCGTCCCGGCGGTCGAGACGACCACGCGCCCCTGCAGCACGTCCGCGCCCTCCTGATGGTCATGACCGCACAGCACCACGTCCGCGCCCGAGTCGACGATGCGCCGCTGCGCCTGGCGCCAGCGGGCGAGCCCCATCCGGCGGGAGATTTCCCCGCGCAGCACGTTGTGGTGGAGCACCAGGACCCGCACCTGGTCGGGAGGTGCGGCGGCGAAGACCTGTTTCACGCGCAGCAGCTCCCGCTTCGGCAGGTGCCCCTTCACCGCCAGGTCCCGCGCGCGCAGCGTGAGCGAGCCCCAGGCCACGCCGTGCGATGTCAGCGCGCTCGCAATCACCGCGCCATGCACGGTGAGGGTCGGTGCCAAGTCCGCACCGAAGTACTGCACGTACTTGCGGTACAGCAGGTCCCTGGCGAGCGGGATGAGCGGCCGGGTCCACCACCGCACGTCGTGGTTCCCCGGAATCACGTGAACCGGAGCGGTCGCCGCGGCGAGGTTCGCGAAGGCGCGCGCCCGCTGCAGCTCGCCGTGCCGAGCGCGCTGGGACAGGTCCCCGGCGATCACCGTCACATCGGGCCGGAGGTCCGGAATCATCTTCTCGAGCGCTTCGATCTGCCGGATATCGGCAAGGCCGCCGAAATGCAGATCGGCGAGGTGGAGCAGCTGGACGGTCACGATTCGGCCTGCACGGTATAGCTGAGGGTGGCCGTGCCGGTCGCGGGCACGGGTACGCGGAAGCGGATCTCCGTCGCCGACAGCTTCTCGGCAGGGACGCTGCTCTCCACGATCTGCCACACCCCGGAGCGGGATTCGCGCACGTCCACCGTGACGGCCTCCGGCTTCGCGTTGGTGATCATCACCTTGTATGCCGCCGTGATGCGCTGCCGCGCCGCCAGGCCGCGGCGCGGCGGCGGCAGCTGCTCCTGATTGTAATCAGTCTGCACCCGCTCGGCAGTCACGTCGAACGCCTCCCCCGACTGCACCCGCAGGTCGCGCCCCGGCGCGGTGTGGTCGCTCCGTGCCTCCCCCACGAGCTGTACCCGGCCCGCGGAGTCCGTCTGATAAAGCTGCACGGTGCCTGCAGGCAACGGCCGATCGCCGAACGGCGTCCCGCGGGAACGCTTGAGCGTGTACCAGACCTGCACGGGCACGCGGTTGGGCTCGGCGGGAGACTGACCCAGAAAGCCGCGCCACGGCAACGCGCCGGGAATGACGAACTCCTGACTGGAGGCGACCGCCGTGCGTGGGAACAAGGCCGTGGTGACCGGGACGCCGCGCTCGAGCGCGAACCGGCCGGGGAGCTGGTAGACGTGCGTCTCACCCACCGCCTCCTCGGCAGTGCCTGGAAGAATGGGGGGCGATCCCACCACCATCCGCTCGACGCGCGCCGCTTCGAAGGCGACCGGAGCGGCGAGGCCCCGAACCCGGCTGATCGACCCCGCCACGAGCTGCACTTCCGCGCTGTCGGCCGCGAGCGACTGAGACGTGATCGTGGCCGTTCCTGACACCTGACACCTGGCACCCGTCAGTATCATCTGGTAGACCACTTGCCAGCTCGCGCCCTGGGCGACATAGGCTAGCTCCGTGTGCGGCCGCGCCCGGGCTGCCTCGAGCACCACCGCCGCCTCCGGCACCGGGCCGACCAGCGCCGCCGGGAACAGCGGCTCACCGGGCTCCGACAACACGAAGCGTCCGTCGGTCAGCCGGTATTGTGGAGGGTTGACCCGCACTACCGTCGCCCGCACCGTGTCGCTCCGGCCGTCGGCACGCTGCCGCACGAACGTGAGCGCCTGTCCCACCGCGTGCTGCAAGGCGGCGTCCCGATCGGTGGCCGGCCGGGCCACGCCCGAGACGAGTGCGACGCTCGAGTCCGGCGAGAACAGCGTGGCCGGGTCCAGGTCCTCGAGCTTCAGCGTGAAGGTGTTCCGCCCTTTCTCGAGCGCCTGGGGCAGGGTGCGGCGCACGACCACCCGACCGTCTGTATAGATCGAGAGCGAGGTCTGGCCGGCGAGCGGCGCCGCGACGGCCAGCCCTGCGAGCACGGGCAACGTGCAACGTGCGACGGGAAGCGTTATCGCATCCATTCGAGCGCGACCCTCTTCACGATACGATAGGTCAGGAGATACCACGCGACCACGGCCACCGCTCCCACGGTGCGGGCAGTCGCCTGCCACGCGGGGCCCACCGAGCGCAGGGTAAGGATCACATACCCTGCGAGCAGCACGGTTGTTACGATTGCCACGAGACGCCCTACACGTGACGCCTTTCGCGTGACGCCGTTCAAGCATCTCGGACAGAGTTCCCCCAGCGCGATACCCGCGGTGACTGTGCCGCACCGCGCGCAAGGGTGGCTAGAGCCGCCGGGCCACGGCGCGAGCGAATTCGCTGGTCGAAGCACTGCCCCCCAAGTCCTTCGTCCGGACGTTGTCCTTCACGATGACGGTCTCGAGCGCGCGGCGCAGCCGGTTTCCCGCCTCGAGCTCGCCGATGTGATCAAGCATCATCGCGGCCGCGAGCATCTGCGCCGAAGGGTTCGCGATCCCCTGCCCCGCGATGTCGGGTGCGGAGCCGTGCACGGCTTCGAAGATCGCCGCCCCCTCGCCGATATTCGCGCCGGGAGCGAGCCCCAGGCCCCCCACCAGTCCCGACGCCTCGTCGGACAGGATGTCGCCGAACAGGTTGGTCGTCACGATCACATCGAACTGCGCCGGGTTGATCACCAGCTGCATGGCGGCGTTGTCCACGATCTTGTCGTCCGAGGCGATCTGCCCCCCGTACTCCCGCGCGATCATCTGCGCTGTCTCGAGGAACAGCCCCGAGGTGGCCTTGAGGATGTTCGCCTTGTGCACCACGGTCACCTTCTTCCGCCCGTGCCGCTTCGCGTACTCGAAGGCGTAGCGGACGATGCGCCGGCAGCCGTCCCGCGTCATCACCGACGTCGCCTGGGCCAGCGCCTTGGGGTCGCCCCCGACCTTGAACGTGCGGTCCATGCCGACGTACAGGCCCTCGGTGTTCTCGCGCACGATGACGAGGTCGACGTTCTGGTAGCGGCCGCCCGGCACGATCGATTTCACCGGCCGCACGTTGGCGTACAGCTCGAACTCCTGCCGCAGCGCCACGGTGACCGAGCGGTAGCCGCCGCCGACTGGCGTCGTGAGCGGGCCCTTGAGCGCGAGCCCAGTGCGCCGGATCGAGTCGAGCGTGGCGTTGGGAAGCGGGGTGCCGGCCTTGTCGATGGCGCTCATCCCGCCGTACTCCTCGTCCCAGGCGATCTGCACCCCCAGGGCGTCCAGCACGTGGAGCGTTGCCTGTGTGATCTCGGGCCCGATTCCATCGCCGGCGATGAGGGTCGCCTCCCGCGTCACGGCAGCCCCGGCGTGAGGCTCTTCACCGCCCGGGCGAGTGCCGACCAGGGATCGTCGCCATCGCCCCGAGCCACGGTGCGGAACCCCACCCGCCCGGTGCGCACGTCGACCATCACGATGGACAATTCGGCCGTCGCGACGGGCGCCCCGGGCATGGTAGGGGCACGGCATGCCGTGCCCCTACATCCCGGGGCGCCCGCCCTGCGGAACACCAGCGCCGCCGGCACGAGCGCGTATCGGCCCCCGTTCCCGCCGAGCGCCACCAGGGTCCGCAGCTCGCCGCGCAGCGGGTCGGGGACGACCTCGATCCCCTGCGCCCGCAGTACGGCCGTGCCCATCCGGTCGGGATCCGGAGCGATCCCGGGGGCCCGGCGCGCCGCGCGCCGCAGCTCGTCGGGGAGCACCCACGTCACCTCCGGTGTGCGTGCCGTGAGCAGCGTGCCGATCACGCTATCGGCCTGGGCGAGCGCCGCGCGACGGTCCGCGAGCAGCGCCTGCCAGTGCAGCGAGTCTTCCGCGGCGAGCAGCGGGAGGGGCAGCACACTGACCTGTTGGGCGGCGAGCCCGGCGGTGGGGAGCGGCGTCGTGGGTGCCAGCGCGTCGGCGTGCTGCCTGCCGCCGCAACCCGCCGTGGCCGCGGCGATCACCCACCACGCACCACGCACTAAGTTTTTGATTTGTAAGGGATTAGTCACGGCGCCCAATATCGTGGGGGCGCGCGGCTTTTTCAAGAAGCGAGCGTCAGCCCGCCGTCCACTACGATCACCTGCCCAGTGATGTGCCGCGCCGCCTCGCTGCACAGGAACGCGATCACGTGCGCGACGTCTTCCGGCTCCGCCACCCGTCCCAGCACCGACTCGTGCTCCGCGCGCTCCAGCACCTCGCGTGGCAGCTTGGTGAGCAGATCGGTCTTCACGAAGCCGGGGGCCACGGCGTTGACGTTGACGTTCGAGGGACCGAGGTCGACGGCGGCGGATTTGGTGAGGCCGATGAGCGCCGCTTTGCTGGCGGCGTAGTTGGCGATGCCGAAGCCGGGGCGGAACGCCTGGTGGCTGGCGACGTTGACGATCTTACCGTAGCGCTGGGCGCGCATCGGCTGGGCGACCGCCTGGATACAGTTGAACGCGCCGGTGACGTTCACGTCCAGCACTTCCTGCCACGCCTCGGGTTCGAGCCGCCAGAGCGCGCCGTCGTGCGTCACCCCGGCGTTGTTGACCAGATAATGCACGCCGCCCAGCCGCTCGCGCACCGCGGTGACGAACTTATCCACTGCCTCGTGGCTGCGCACGTCGCAGCGGGCGCAGTAGACGGGGACGCCGAGGGCGCGGATCGCCGTTTCGGTGAGGAGGGCCTGGGCGGCGACGTCGCGCCCGGGGAGGTCGACGTAATTGATGGCCACCGCCATGCCGCGCTGCGCGAACTCGAGCGCCGTGGCGCGTCCCAAGCCCGTCGCGCCGCCGGTGACGATGGCCACCCGGCCCTGTACGGTCTCGGCCAGGCGTTGCGGGTCGGGACGCACCTCGGTAGCCGGCGCGCCGACCGCAGGCTCCCCCCGGGATGCGAGCACCCATGACGCTTGAGTGGTCAAGATTTCGAACCTATGTTCGAAATTGAACATCGGCAAGTCAGGGCGTAACTTACGCCCCATGAACCGGCTCGCCGCGCTGCTCTTGTGGGGCGGGATTTCCGCCTTGGGCGCCGCGGCCTTCGGGGTGCTTGCCCTCTCCCGGGGGGAGCCGGTCAACGCCGCCTGGCTGCTCACGGCGGCCGTGTGCACCTATGCCGTCGGCTATCGGTTCTACTCCCGGTTCCTCGCTACCCGCGTGTTCGGACTGGACGACCGGCGTGCCACCCCCGCCGAGCGCTGCAACAACGGCCGCGACTTCGTCCCCACCAACAAATGGGTCCTGTACGGGCACCATTTTGCGGCGATCGCCGGGGCCGGCCCGCTCGTCGGACCGGTGCTGGCGGCACAGTTCGGCTTTCTGCCGGGCACGCTGTGGCTGGTGATCGGTGTGGTGCTGGGGGGCGCCGTCCAGGACTTCACGATCCTGTGCTGCTCGCTGCGGCGCAACGGCAAGTCGCTCGGCCAGATGGCGAAAGAGGAGGTGAACCCCGCGGCCGGCGCGCTGGCGATGCTCGCGGTGCTGTTCATTATGATCATCCTGCTCGCCGTGCTGGCGCTGATCGTGGTGAACGCGCTCAAGGCGTCGCCCTGGGGGCTGTTCACCATCGCGTGCACGATTCCCATCGCATTGCTCATGGGGTGGTGGATGAAGGTGTGGCGGCCCGGCAGGGTGGGAGAAGCGTCGGTGGCGGGCGGCGCGCTGCTGCTCCTGGCGTTGGTGGGTGGGGGCTACGTGGCGAGCCACCCCGCGCTCGCGTCCATCTTTACCCACCCCGGCGTCGCGATTACGTGGATGATGGTCGTCTACGGATTCGTCGCTTCGGTGCTGCCGGTTTGGATGCTGCTGTGCCCGCGCGACTATCTCTCGACGTTCCTCAAGATCACGACGATTCTCGCGTTGGCCGTCGCGATCCTCATCATCCTGCCACCGCTCAAGATGCCGGCGCTCACCCCGTTCGCGACGCTGGGCGAGGGGCCTGTGTTCGCCGGCAAGCTGTTCCCGTTCGCGTTCATCACGATCGCCTGCGGGGCGGTGTCGGGATTCCACTCGCTCGTCGCGTCCGGGACCACGCCCAAGATGATCGCCCGGGAGACCGACGCACGCTTCATCGGATACGGCGGGATGCTGATGGAGTCGTTCGTGGGGGTGATGGCGATGATCGCGGCGTGCACGCTCGATCCCGGCATCTACTTCGCGATGAACACCACCCCCGCCGCGCTGGCACAGGCGTCGCAGGTGCTGGGGCAGGCCGGGTTCGTCGTCACGCCGGATGTCATGGGCGAGCTTGCGTCGCGCATGGGAGAGACGACGCTGATCGCGCGCTCGGGCGGCGCGCCGTCGCTCGCGGTCGGGATGGCCCAGATCTTCGCGAGCGCCACCAGCGTCCTGGGCGGCAAGACGCTCACCGCGCTGTGGTACCACTTCGCCATCATGTTCGAGGCCTTGTTCATTCTGACCACGATCGACACCGGCACGCGGGTCGGCCGTTTCATGCTGCAGGAGATCGTGGGGCACGTGTGGCCGAGGTTCGGCGAGACGTCGTGGTATCCCAGCGTGATCGCCGCTAGCGCCGCTGTCGTCGCGGGATGGGGGTACTTCCTCTACCAGGGCGTGGTGGATCCACTCGGCGGGATCAACTCGTTGTGGCCGCTGTTTGGGATCTCGAACCAGCTGCTCGCCGCGGTGGCGTTGTGCGTCGGCACCACGATCCTCATCAAGATGGGCCGGCAGCGGTTTGCCTGGGTCACCGTCGCGCCGCTCGCCTGGCTCGTGACGGTCACGATGACGGCGGGATGGCAGAAGGTGTTCTCGGCCGACCCTCGGCTCGGCTTTCTCGCGCACGCGGCCTCGCTGGCGGGGTCGCCCAACCCTGACACGGGACGCCTGATTTTCAATGACCGGCTGAACACGTTCGTGGCACTGCTCTTCATGGTGGTCGTGACCGTGCTGATCGGCACGTCGCTGCGCGAGTGGTGGCTGGTCCTGTCGGGCCGGAAGCGGGCGGAGACGCATGAGGCTCCGTATGTGGAGACGGCATATGCGGCGGGGGACTGAACGGGAAACGGGAAGGGGGAAAGGGGAAAGGGCCCGACCCTTCCCCGCCCGGCTCGCGGGCGTCCTCCGGCGCATCATCGGGGCGCCCGATTACGAGTCGTACCTCGAGCATTGTCGAGCCGCCGGGCATCCGCCGCGGCTCAGCGAGCCGGACTACGTCGCGCAATTCTTCGAGGCGAAGGGAAAGGGAGTGCGCTGCTGCTAGCGGGCGCCCATGGTTTTGGTCCGGCCTGGGTCGTCCTGTGTGTCGCGCTCGCGATTCACGTAGCGGACGAAGCCCTCACTGATTTCCTGTCGGTCTACAACCCTGCGGTCCGTGCGATCCGGGCGCGGTTTCCCTTCCTACCCCTCCCTACCTTCACATTCCGCGTCTGGCTTGGCGGGCTGCTCGTGGTGACGGTCCTGCTGTTCGCCCTCTCGCCGGCGGCCTTCCGCGGGGAGTCCGGGATGCGACCGGCGGCCTATGTCTTCGGGCTCGTGATGGCGGGGAACGGCTTGTTGCACCTGGTGGGATCAGTCTACATGAGGAAGGCGATGCCAGGGGTGTACTCGGCGCCGCTCATTCTCGGGGCGGCGCTGTATCTGCTCGCCTCCATGCCCTGAGTCGCCAAGCTTGACAGTCCCGTTCGTAGGTGCAAATTGAAACCAACTCAGGTGCTATGAACCCCGTGGCGCGATGATGTGCGGCTCGCCCATGCCCCGGGGGGAGCGAATCGCGAAGCCGGCTGAGTGGGGACATCCCCCGGTCAGCCGGCTTTTCATTGTTGCAAGGGATGGCGGATGGACGACTGGGTCGCCGAGCTGCAGGCGGGCAAGCCGGAATCCGCGTGGGACCGGTTCCTCGATCGCTACCGCCGCCTCATCTTCTCGGCGATCCGCCACTACGCCCAGGACTACGACGACGTCATGGACGTGTTCGCGCAGGTGTGCGAAGCCCTGCGCGCCGACGATCTGCGACGGCTCCGCTGCTATGTCGACCAGACCGATCACCGTGCCCGCTTCTCCACCTGGCTCGTCACCGTCGTCCGCCACCTCACGATCGACTGGTTCCGCCACCGCGACGGCCGGCGTCGCATCTCGACGGTGGCCGAACGCTTACCACCGCTGCAACGTCGCATCTTCGAGCACGTCTTCTTGGACCGGCGCAGCCACGCCGAGGCGTATGAGCTGATCCGAACCGGAGAGACACGCGACCTCTCCTTCAAAGAGTATCAAGCAGAGCTGCGGGCGACGTATCGCGCCGTGACCAACGGGCGGCGGGGCGGCGTGCTGCGCGAGCTGGGCGCGCCGCCGCCGCCTGACGTCGAGTCCGATTCCCCCCACTACGCCGACAGGCGGGAGGCCCGCGAGTTCATCGCGCGAGCCCTTGGCGCCTTGAGCGACGAGGATCGCGTGGCGGTCGAGCTACACGTCGTCGAGGAGCTACCCGCCGCCGACGTAGCCCGCCTGCTCGGGCTTCCGAACGCGAAGGCCGTCTACAACCGCGTCTACCGGGCGCTCGAGCTGCTGCGAGGGCAGTTCGAGCGGGCCGGTCTCAGTCGGGAGGACCTGTGAGCAGTCGCGTGGCTCTTGGCCGTCTCATGGCCTCGAGATCATGCACGCATTCGCCCACGGAGGACCACGCCGCGTGACCGACCCCGATCCAGCCGCTAGGGACCGGTTCGACCTCGTCCGCCGAGCGCTCGTGGCCTTGGAAGCGAGCGAGACCACCACGCCCGACTGCCTGGACGACGACACGATCGCCGCCCACGCCGAGGGGACTCTCGATGCAGCCGCGCGCGCGGCGGTGCTGCCCCACCTCGCGACCTGCCGGCGCTGCCGCGCCGCCGTCGCGTCGGTCGCGCACGCGCTGGCGGACCCCGCCGTGTTGCGCGAGATCTCTCGGGCCGATGGCGCAGCCGGGCGCCGCCTGTGGCGGATCGCACTGCCGGCTGCGGCGGCGGCAGCGATCCTGGTCGCGATCGGGTTGCCGCGCTGGGGGAGTGACGACAGGCATCGCGCACCGCCCCAGCCGGTCGTCCAGGTCCCCACGCCCCTGGCACCCATCGGAGTCGTGGCCGAGGCGTCGGCGCTGCGTTGGGCCGCGGTCGCGGGTGCCGATCGCTACAGGCTCACGCTGTTCGACGCCGGGGGTCGGGTGTTGTACGAGGCCCAGCTCGGCGACACGGCGGTGGCGCTCCCCGATTCGATCTCTCTCATCCCCGATCATCCGTACCTCTGGAAGGTGGAGGCGCGCACCGGGTGGGATCGCTGGTCGGCCTCCGAGCTCGTCCAGTTCTCGATCGCGCGCGGCCTGCTCCGGTGACGACGATCGGGCCGTTGCTCGTGATTGCGGCGCTGACGACCCAATCGCCGGCGGCGGACACGCTGCGGCTGCTGGCGAGCCACCTCCCCGACTCCGCGCTGGCCGCCGCCGTGCTGGCCCGTCCGTTCGCGGTGCGCGACGCGGTGACCGACGCGCTGCGGCAGGTGGTGAAAGGCCCGACCGCTAGTGCACGCGACGACCAGCTCGCCGTGGCGCATCACCTCGCAGCCGCTTACGCGGTGGGGTGGCGCGACTCGTTCCTGCTGCGGGAGGTGGAGCGGTTCGCCGCCCGGCCCACCCTGCAGCGCGCCAGTAAGGTCTGGGTCGACAGCGTGCGGCGCGCGGGCATCGCGGCCTACGGCCGGGACGGACCGGCCGCGGCGATCAGCGTGTGGCGACGGGCGCTGGCGCGCACGCGCGCGATCCACGACACCGCCGGCATCGCGACGGTATCGGGCAACATCGGCGCGGGCTTGCTCGCCGAGGGCCGGCTCGACAGCGCCGTCGTATACCTGGAGCGGGCGCGCGCCCTGGCGACCGCCGTCGGCGACGTGCGCACCCAGGCGAACGCCGTCGTGGCGCTCGCCGGCGTGAGCGAGGACAGGGGCGATCTGGCGGCGGCGCGCCAGCGCTACGCCGAGGCCCGCGCCCTGCAAGACCGGATCGGGGACACGCGCGGCATGGCCGCCGGCTACAACAACCTCGGCCTGCTGGCCCAACGCGTGGGTGACCTCGACGAAGCGCGCCGCCAGTTCGAGGCGGCGCTCGCGCTCAACCGGCGGGACGGGCGTGACGAGGTCGCGGCGACCAACCTGGTGAATCTCGCGGGGCTCGCGAGCCTCGCCGGCGACTTCGCCCGGGCCGAGCAGCTGTACCAGGATGCGCTCGCGACGTGGCGCGCGCGCGAGGCGTGGGCCGACGCTGCGGACGCGCTGCACGGGCTCGGGCAGCTCGAGCTGCGCCGCGGCGATTATCCGGCTGGCGCCGCAGCGCTGCGCGAGGCGTTGTCGATCTACGACCGCACGGGGCCGCTCGCGGACGCCCTAGCGGTGCGGCGCGAGCTCGCCGGGGCGCTCGCCGCCATGGGGGAGCTACAGGGCGCGCTGGACGAGCTGCGCCACGCCGACCGGCTTGCTGATTCGGCGCGTGCGCCGCCCGCTGCTCGTGCCGGCGTCGCGCTCGAGGGCGCCGATCTGGCGCGGCAGCTGAACATGCTGGGCGAGGCGGAGCGGCTGTACGCTCGCGCGGAGTTCCTGTACCGTCAAGCGGGCGACCCAGGCGGCGCCGCCGAGGCGGAGCAAGGGCGCGGTCTCCTCTTGCTCGAGCGCGAAAACTATCCCCGTGCGCAGGTGTTGCTCGCAGCAGCGCTCCGGACGCAAGGGTCCTCCGGCAACGAGCGCGGTGCGGCGCTCACTCGTCTGCTGCTCGGCGAAGGGGCGCTCGGGCGGGGCGACACGGTGGAGGCGCGGCGCCAGCTCGCGCGCGCGGTGTCAGATCTGAAGCGTGTGGGCGACCCGGTCGCTGAAGCCGCTGCGTTGGGAGAGCGTGCGGCGCTCGAAGCCGGAGCCGGGTCGCCTGCTGTCGCCGAGTCGCTCTATCGCGCGGCGCTCGCACTGGTCGAAGGGCGCGTCGCGCCGGAGGTGGCGTGGCGCCTCCACGCGGGGCTCGGGCTCGCGCTCCGAGCCCGGGGGGCGGTGGACTCGGCCGTCCGCCAGCTCCGCGCCGCGCTGGCGGAAATCGAGCGGCCCAGTCGCTCGCTCGCCTTGCCGGAGCGACGCTCGGCCTTCTTCGCCGACAAGTGGGAGGTCTACGCGCAGCTGGCGCTGCTCGAGCACGCCCGGGGGCGGGTCGGCGCAGCGTTCGAGACGAGCGAGCGGCTGCGCGCGCGGGAAACGCTCGAGCTGCTCGTGCGCAGCCGCGTCGACGCGCTGGCCGATACGACCGCCGAGCTCGTGGCCCGCGAGCAGGATCTCCGCCACCGCATCGCGGAGCTGACGCACGAGGTCGAGGGTGGGACGCCGGGCGGCGGAGGGTTGCGCGGCGCGGATCCCCCGCCCGGACCGGCGCCCGGAGCCCGCGAGACGCTGGCGCGTGCCCAGGAGTCGTACGCCGACCTGCTAATCGAGATGCGCGAGCGTGCGCCGCGGCACGCCGCACTCGTCGCCCCCGCGCCGGCGACCTGGCGGGACGTGGCGCGGCGCCTCGCTGCCGACGAGGCGTTCATCGAGTACTTGGTCAGCGACTCGGGCTCGGTTGCGTTCGTTGTTACGCACGATAGCGTCGCCGGCGTCGAGCTCGGGATCGCTCGCCGCGACCTCGCCCGGCTTGTCGGGTTCGCGCGCGGCACGCTGGCTCTCACGCCCCATCTCCCCTCCGACTCTTTGTGGCGCGGGCCGCTGCGACAACTCCACGAATACCTGATCGCAGCGGTCGAGGAGACTGGCCTGCTCGCGGGCAAGACCCGGCTCGTGCTCGTCCCCCACGCCGAGCTGCACTATCTGCCCTTCGCAGCGCTGATCGAGCGCAACGGGGAAGGCCGATTCCTGATCGAGCGTTACGAGCTGGCCGTGACGCCGTCGGCATCGGTCTGGCTCGCGCTCGGCGACCGGCCGGCGAGCCGCGCTGGGGCCGGGGTGCTCGCCCTCGCACCGCGGCCCGATGCCCTGCCGGCCTCCCGCGAAGAGGTCGCCGTGATCGCCCGGGCCATGGGAGCGGCGACGCAGGTGCTCGTGGGCGAGACGGCAACCGAAGCGGCGTTCCGGCGAGCGGCACCTGCTCAGCGCGTGCTGCACCTCGCCACTTACGGCGTCCTGAACAAGCGCAACCCGCTGTTTTCGTTCGTCGAGCTCGCGCCGGGTGACGGGCACGACGGGCGGCTCGAGGTTCACGAGGTGTTTGGCCTGCGGCTGCAGGCGGAGCTGGTCGTCCTCTCGGCGTGCCAGACGGGCCTCGGCGCCGGGGCCCTCGGAGATGTGCCGACGGGGGACGATTGGATCGGACTCACGCGTGCGTTCCTGTACGCCGGGGCGGCGAATGTCGTCGCAACGCTCTGGCCGGTGGAAGACCAGGCGACGGCCGCGCTGATGGAGCGGTTTTACGAAGGATACCAATCCGCCGCTGATCCTGTACGAGCGCTCGCCCGAGCTCAGCGCGCGCTGCTGTCGGCGCCAGCCTCCGCGCACCCGTTCCATTGGGGAGGGTTAGTCGTGGTGGAGGGCTCCCAGTGAGCAAGCACCAGCGTGGTGTCCGTCGTATAGGGAACCACGTGAAAGGTCACTGTGCTCGCTGAACGGACGCTCAACCTAGGCACCGCCGTTGTCGGGTGGGTCGCCCTCGCGTTCATAGGCGGGTGCTCCGATAGTTCCGGCCCATGCCTTTCCTGCTCCCTGCCTTCCCAGGGCTTGATCGTCTCGCACCCCGTTCCGCTGGCCGGAGCCGCCGCGAGGACCGGGGCACAGGGTCTGGCGGCCGGTGCAGGGGATAGTGTGGTGTACGTGTCCTTGACCACGGGTTCCGTCCCAGCCGGCGCTAGCGCGGCCATCCGCCGAGTCGGAGACGAACCCAGGGCGATTACGGCTGTCCTCGATGGCGGGTTCAACCCCGTTGTCGTCCCGGCACGCGTGGGCGATTCCGTCGAAGTCGTGGTGAGGGATGCCGGGGGTGGAGTCGTGACACAGATGCGCATCGGCGTGGCGGCCACTCGGCCGCCGGTCGTGGTGCGCACCGAGCCGCCGCACGGCAAGCGGGATCAGCCGCTGAATGCGTCGCTCGTCGTTGTGTTCAGCGAGCCGGTCGACGGTGCGTCGACGACTCCCACCTCGATTCGCTTGCTCGGCGGATCGAACGCCGTCAGTGGAGCCGTGCGGTTCCTCGACCCGTCCCTCGACGCCAGCCACGTGAGCGTAGAGTTCGTCCCCGACAGTCCCCTGGCTCCGCACACGCAGTATCAGCTCGTGGTGACACGGCAGGTGCGTGACCTGAGCGGTGATCCGCTGGCGGCGGCCGACACAGCCGAGTTTACGACGGGTGCGTCATCGACGGGACCCCCGGCCTCGATCCGGGCATCACCGGATTCCAGTCTGTTCCTTGTCGCCGGTGAGACTTATCAGTTGACGGCCGTGGTTCGGGACGTGGGGGGGAATGAGATCACCGACCAGCCGGTCACGTGGGCGAGCAACAGGGACAGCGTGGTCACGGTGTCACCCACGGGGCGCGTCACTGCTCTCATCGATGGGTGGGCCGCCGTCACCGCCAGCGTGGGCGGGGTGAGCAAGCCGGTCTTCGTGTTCGTTGCCCCCAACCCCGCGGCGTCGATCACGATCGCGCCCAATCCGACCACGGTTGCGGCGTCCGACACCCTCATTCTCGCTGCCATGGTCCGCGATGCCGCGGGGCGGGTGATCAACAACCCGTTTCCGTATGTGGAGTGGACCAGTAGTGACCCGACCGTGGCGACCGCCACCGCCTATGGATACGGGGCTGGGACGGTGCTCGGGAAGGTCACTGGCGTGAGTCCGGGCAGCGTGACGGTCACCGCCACGAGCGGCACGGCGCGTGGCACAACGGTGGTCACGGTCAGCCCCCGACCGGTTGCATCGGTGACGATTGTACCCGATTCGGCGACAGTGGTGGTCGGGGGCGCGGCGAAGCTGCGCGCGACGCTCCGTGACTCGAGCGGTCGCATCATCTCCGGACGCCCGATCACGTGGTCGAGCGACAACGCGACTGTCGCGACCGTGGACACGAGCGGCATGGTACGGGGCGCGACTCTGGGGTCAGCGAAGGTCATCGCGGCGAGGGAGGGAGTTAGCGACACGGTGGCAATCACGGTCCGCACGATCAGCCTGGCAACGGTGAGCGCGGGCGGGCGACATACCTGCGGCCTTACCAGTGATGGAGCGGCTTACTGCTGGGGAGACAACTTCTTCGGCCAGCTCGGCTTCGGCGCATTTCAAGGCCCCGACGACTGCGGCAACGGCTTTGTTGAGCCGTGCAGCACAGCACCGGTGGCCGTCGTGGGCGGCCTCAAGTTCAGCTACGTAGCAGCCGGATTTGACGATGCCTGCGGCCTCACGGAGACCGGAGCCGTGTACTGCTGGGGCCAAAGGCAACAAGACTGGCGCCCCTTCAACACCAGCGAAAGCGACTCGGTCCCGGTCGCCGTGAGTGGTGGACTCACCTTCTCCGCAGTCAGCGTTGGCCTTGCATCTACCTGCGGCCTCACCACCGGTGGAGCCGCGTACTGCTGGGGCTCAAACGGGCCGGGCCTACTCGGTGATGGCTCCGGCGTTGAAAGCCACGTTCCCGTGGCCGTGTCTGGTGGGCTCACGTTCAGCTTGCTGAGCGTCGGTTGGTACCATGCCTGCGGGGTCACGACCGGTGGAGCCGCGTACTGCTGGGGCGGGAACAACTATGGCCAGCTAGGCGTAGGCGACAGCTCAGCTCGCTCGGTTCCCGTACCTGTTGCCGGCGGGCTGACGTTCACGTCGGTGAGTGCAGGCCAGTCTCATACCTGCGGCGTCACGACAGGTGGAGCTGCGTACTGCTGGGGATGGAACTTTTCGGGCCAGCTGGGCAACGGCTCAGCCGGCTTTACCATCACGGCTCCCGTACCTGTCCCCGTTGCCGGTGGGCTCACGTTCGCCGCGGTGAGCGCAGGCGAGTCTCATACCTGCGGTATCACGATCAGCGGAGCGGCATACTGCTGGGGCGGCTCGACCAACGCGGATTGGGTTCCCGTGGCGGTCGCTGGCGGGTTCACGTTCTCCTCTCTCAGCGCGGGCGCAACACATAATTGCAGCCTTAGCGCTGGTGGAACGGCGTATTGCTGGGGGGACGGCGGCGTCGGCCAGCTGGGCAACGGCTCCACGACGGGCAGCAGCGTACCGGTCAAGGTGAAGGGGCAGCCGTAGGGCTATGACGATTCCCGAACCCCGGTGCTCGCAAGCGATCGCCCTCGCGCTACTGAGCGCGCTGGGCTGGCTGGGCGGCTGCTCCGACAATCCCGGGGGCCTCAACTCGAAGCTACAGCCGCCACCGGAGGACCTGGTCGTCTCCAACCCCGCGCTGATAGCCGGCGTCACGGCCCGCGCAGGCTCGGCGTTGGCTCGACCCGCCGGTGCCACCGACAGCGGCGGCACCGTAGCGTACATATCCCTGGCTCCGGGCACAGTGCCGGCAGGGAGGAGTGCGACCGTGCGCCGAGTGGGCGATGTCGCCTCCGTGACGACGGCGGTGCCGGACGGCGGGTTCGATCCGGTCCCGCTCGGCGCGCGCGCAGGCGACTCCGTCGACGTCCAAGTCACGGACGCCAATGCACGAACGGTTTTCCAGCGGCGCGTCGCCGTACCGGTCGCTCTTGCACCAATCGTCGTCCGCACGTATCCGCCTCCCCGCAAACGGGACCAGCCCCTCAACGCGAGCATCGTGATCGTCTTCAGCGAGCCCGTGGATGGAGCCACGGTGAGCGCGGGGTCCATCCGCTTGCTGCGAGGGCAGACCGCGGTGGGTGGGACCGTGCGCTTCCTCGACCCGTCGCTCGATGCGACGCATCTGAGTGTGGAGTTCGCGCCCGATGCCCCACTGGGCGCCGCGACCGACTATCTGCTCGTGGTGACTCAACAACTGCGCGACCTCAGTGGCGACCTGCTGGCAGCGCCAGACACCGTGACGTTCACCACAGGTCAGTCAACGATTGGGCCGCCTGACTCGATCCGGATCGCACCGGACTCGCAAGTCGTCCTGGTAGTTGGAGCAACCTATCCTTTGACGGCGACGGTGCGCGACCGCGCGAGGAACCTGCTGACAAACCAGCCCGTCACGTGGTCAAGCAGCGATCCCACCATCTTGACGGTCTCCCCGGCCGGGCTGGTGACCGCCCAGGGAGATGGGTTCGCCTTGGTGTCTGCAAGCGTGGGCGGCGTGAGTACCGGGGTGGGCGTCTTCGTGAAGGCACAGCCTCCGGTTTCGTTGTCCATCTCACCCACACTGGCCACGGTCGCGGCGGGCGATACGCTCTTCCTGTTGGCGACCGCGCGGGACGCCGACGGCCGGACGATTAACAACCCATCGCTCACCTGGACCAGCAGTGATCCAGCGGGGGCCACTGCGGCGCCTGCGGGGCCCCAACAGCCGAGGTACGCGATCGTTACCGGCGTGACACAAGCCAACGTGACCATCTCCGCAACCAGCGGGTCGGCGAGGGGGACGGCGGCGGTCACCGTCGGCCCGCCCTTGGCGGTGGGCACGGTGACGATTGCGCCAGATCGAGACACCCTGCCTCTCCAGGCGACGCTGCAGCTGACTGCAACGCTCCGCTCCGCGAGCGGGAGAGGGATCTCCGGGCGCGCGATTACCTGGAGGACCAGTGATCCGGCCGTCGCAACCGTCGACGCGAACGGCCTGGTCACAGCTGCAGGCGTGGGGTCGGCCGGAGTAACCGCGACGAGCGAGGGCGTGGACGGCAGCGCGACGATCACGGTCATTGCGCTCCAGTGGCTGTCAGTGAGCGCGAACACAGGGTTCACCTGCGGCGTGACGTCTAGCGGAGCTGCGTATTGCTGGGGCGACAATTCCGCGGGCCAGCTCGGTATCGGCACCCAGCATTCGCCTGACAGCTGCAGCGCGATCGGCAGCTACGGTTGCAGCACGGTGCCAGTGGCGGTGATCGGCGGCCTCAGCTTTACAAGTGTGACTGGTTGGGAGCAACACGCCTGCGGCCTCAGCACGACAGGAGCCGCATACTGCTGGGGAGAAAACGCCTCCGGCGAGCTCGGCATTCCAGGCGGAGGGATGGCTCCCTCCGAACCGGTGACCGGCCACACGTTCTCCTCGCTGAGTGCCGGTGAGAATTTCACCTGCGGTGTGGAGAGCAACGGCGCTGCGTACTGCTGGGGGTGGAACGGCTTTGGCCAACTCGGCACTGGCGGCCCAGCCGACGGTTCCCGCTGGGTGAACCCTCGGCCCGTGGCCGGTGGGCTCACCTTCACTATGGCGGCTGGCAAAGACAACAATGCGTGCGGGCTCACCACGAGCGGAGCCGCTTATTGCTGGGGAGATAACACCGCCGGCCAGCTCGGAATCGGTACCACGGACGGGCCGGAGCACTGTTCCCCATATGGAGACCCCTGCAGCACGGTCCCCGTGGCGGTCAGCGGCGGGCTAACGTTCTCCTTCCTGAGCGTCGGCGGCCGCCACGCCTGCGGTCTCACGACCACGGGAGCAGCATACTGCTGGGGTTTCAATTCTGTCGGCCAACTTGGCGACGGATCGAACAACTCCAGTTCGGTCCCGGTGCCGGTGACCGGTGGGCTGAGCTTGAGTACAGTGAGCGCCGGTGGAACTCGCACGTGCGGTATCACGACCAGCGGATCCGCTTACTGCTGGGGCGCCGGATCGGCGGCCCCTGTGGTCGTGACCGGTGGGCTCGTCTTCAGGACCGTGAGCGTCGGTCGGGAACACGTCTGCGGCGTCACCACCAGCCAGGTCGCGTTCTGCTGGGGCAGCAACTTCTACGGCCAGCTCGGCAACGGCTCGCAGATCGACAGCAGCATGCCAGTGAAGGTCGCGGGGCAGCCGTGAATCAAACCGCGGACGGTGGACTTCGGATGGGGCGACAAGTCATTCCCTCGCTACACATCTTCTGCCTCGAGCAATCGGCATCGCGCGTCCGTCCAACGTGAGGTGAACGTGCGGGCGCCGGCTGCACCATGTCGGCCGCGCGGAACCCTCTCCGGAGCGTGCCATGCTCACTCTGCGCCACTTCTCTCTTGCTGGCTCGGTGCTGCGGCTGACCATTTCTGGCTGCGACTGCGACCAGCGTAAGCCGCTCCGCCCTGACGATCGCCGCCCGGGGATCAACCCCAGCGGCGGGAGCCGCATCTGCACCCCTCGCTTGACTCCCTCTTGCCGCCTCCGGCCGATGATTCCCCGACCGTCAGTGCGAGGCCAACGAAAGGAAGGTCGTGCCATGACCACAACGTCGCGCCTTTCTTCGCTTGCCTGCTCGCTCCTTTTGCTCGCGCTCGGCGGCTGTGACGGGCGCCAGCCGCTCGCGCCGAGCTTCGCCGTCGTGAGCACTCCGGCGGTCCTCACCGCCACAGCGGTCTGGTTCAGCCAGATAAACCTCGCCTGGCAGGATAACTCGAAAAACGGGAGCGGCTTCGAGGTCTACCGCTCGACCACGGGGCCGAGCGGCACCTTCGCGCTGCGGGGTTCGACGGGGGCCGGCGTCACCAGCTACAGCGACGGGGGGCTTTCGGGCTCGTCAGAGTCCTGCTACAAGGTCCGTGCGTTCAGGGTGAGCGGGCCCAACAAGAGCTACTCCCCGTTCTCCACCACCGCCTGCGCGACCACGCCGGCTGCACCGGTCCCTCCGGCGCCATCCGCTGTGAACGCCGTGCCACGCTTCTATAGGTTCGACGTCACCTGGTCTGACAACTCGACCGACGAGACCGGGTTCCGCGTGGAGCGCGCCGCCGCGAGCACCGGTCCCTGGACGAGCGCCGGCACGACGAGCGCGAACGCGACGTCCCTCGCGGACTACCTCGTGAACTACCCGTACCCCGGCGACGACAGGCCGGCCTGCTACCGCGTGTTTGCCGTGAACTCGTACGGCGATTCCGACCCGTCCAACGTCGACTGCACCGCAATGCCGGCCATGCCGACGAACCTCAAGGCGAATCCGGTTGGTGGCACCGCCGTGGACCTGACGTGGACCGACAACTCCGCGGTCGAAGATGGGTTCGGGGTGTGGCGCGCTGGTGGCGGGGCCGACTGGAGCATCGTCGTGACGCTGCCGGCCAACACCACCGGCTACCACGACGCTGGGCTGACGCCCGACAACACGTACTGGTATGCCGTGCACGCGACGAAGGATGGCGGGTCGTCCTATGACACGGACCCCGTCCAGGTGGTGCTCGCCACGACACCGCCCATCGCTCCCTCGAGCCTGGGCGTGCAACCGACGTCGAGCAGCAGCGTGTACGGCTCGTGGCTCGACCAGTCCAGCAACGAGGCAGGATTCCGCATCGAACGCTCGAGCGACGGCGGAGCGAGCTGGGCTGCCGCGGCCACCACCGGCGTAGACGGGTACGACGTCAACGACCAGGGACTCTCCGCCGAGCAGCAGGCGTGCTATCGAGTGTTCGCATTCAACAACCTCGGCGACTCGCCACCTTCGAATACAGCCTGCACGACGCCGCCAGCAGGCCCCACGAACCTGACCGTGGTTGCTCTCGATGCCGTGACCATCGACCTCGCCTGGAGCGATAACTCCGCGGTGGAGGATGGCTATGAGCTGTGGGCGGACGATGGCTGCTGCAACGTGTACCCCGTGGCCTCGCTTGGGTCCAACACCAGCACCTTCCAGTACGTGGACCCGTACTGCACCTACTGCTACGGGTACTTTGTCGTGGCCATCAAGGACGGCGGGTATTCCGACTGGTCAAACGAGGTGTTCCCGACGCCGCCGCCGGGCGCCAGCATCGCGCGAGTGGGGTCTACCTTACGGCCAGCTGCCGATCGAGGGGTGAACATTATGTCCTCTCCCAAGCGAGCTGCGACGTTGCCATCCAGGATGGCGGCTCCTCGACGCCCCCTCGGCCCCACCACGCCGCCTCACGGCTCGACGTCGCGAGGGCCGGCCACTCGGCCGTCGACACGGACGGGAGGTAAGCCATGAACCGCCATGCTGCGCAGCTCATCGCACTGGGCGCCGCCCTGGGGCTCCAGGCCTGCTACGATCAACCAGTGCCGACCGAGGCACGCGCCCGGGGGAAGCTCGCCGCGAGTGTGACCCCCGCCGACGCGGCGGGCCGCCATCTCGTGGTCTTCACGGCCGAGCGGGTGCCCGCCGACTTCGGCGAGCGAGCGGCGCGGCTAGGCGGCTCCCTCGAGACCTCGCTCGACAACATCGGCGTGGCCGCGGTGACTGGTCTGTCAGAGACTGGCGCGGCTGAGCTGGCGGCCGGCACGGACATCCGGGCCGTGGAGCCCGACCCGATCACACGCGGGCATGATGACAACGAGGCCACGGACGATCCCACAGAGCAAGCGACGAGCGAGGCGGCCGTGCCCGCGGACGCGACGGCGTCGCCGACGACGGCCCGGTTCTACGCGCGGCAATGGAACATGCGGGCGGTGTTCGCGAACCAGGCGTGGGCCGCTGGCTTCCTCGGCTCCCGCGATGTCAAGGTCGCGATCCTCGACAGCGGCATCGACTATCTGCTTCCGGACCTCGCGGGGCTCGTGGACCTCGAGCACTCCACGTCGTTCGTCCCCGAGGACGTTACCCGGCACTTTCCCGGCCGGCTTCCATTCAGCGACCTCCACGGTCACGGCACCTTCGTGACGTCCATCGTCGCGAGCAATGCGAACGTCCTGGCCGGGATCAACCGATACGTCACACTCCTCGCCGTGAAGATCAACGACTCGACCAGGGCGAGCTCTGCCAGCCGCTTCCTCAGCGGCATCATGTACGCCGCAGACCAGGGCGCCGACGTGATCAACATCAGCGACGGCCGCGAGTTCGATAAGAGCAAGCATCCCGGTGTCGTGGCGGCGTTCGAGCGGGCGGTCAACTACGCCTTCCGGAAAGGCGCGCTGCTCGTCACGGTCCCCTTCAATGACGGCGCCGACCTCGATCACAACGGCGATCTCGTCCGGCTGCCGTGTGAGGCCGCCAACGCCATCTGCGTGGCCGGGACCGGACCGACCGGCGCCGCCGGGGTCAACGGGCCGTGGCAGAACGTGGACGCACCGGCCTGGTACACCGCGTTCGGCCGCTCGGCGGTCAGCGTCGCCGCGCCCGCAGGTGCCGGCCCTCCTCCCATCGTCAACGTCTGGCTGCCGTGCACGACCACGCCGTCGCAGACTGCTGGTCGCCCGGATTGCCTGGCCGGTCTGGCCATTACCCACAGCCGTGGCACGAGCTTCGCCGCGCCGCACGTCGCCGGGCTCGCGGCGTTGCTCGTGGCGCAATTGGGTCACGGCAATCCCGCACTGATCAGGGCCCGGATTCTTCAGTCAGCGGATGACCTCGGCGAGCCCGGGACTGATCCGTACTACGGCAAGGGGCGCATCAACGTCGCCCGGGCGTTGGGAATCATTCGCTGAGCGGGCGCGCATAATGACGTCGACTAGAGCAAGAGCGATCCTCGGCAGCTTGGTAGCTGCCTTAACAACCCTGAAGCAGTAACGGTAAGCGCCGCTTGACAGCCACGCCGATTGGTGCAGATTGAAACTGACTCAGATGCTATGAACCCCGAGGCGCGATGTCGTGCGGCTCGCCCATGCCTCGGGGGGAGCGAATCGCGAAACCGGCTGAGTGGGGCACACCCGTTCGGCCGGTTTTCATTTGCTGCGGGGTGGTTGATGGAAAGTAGCATGACGTGAACATCGCGTCGTCCCGCACGCCACTTGACCGGTCCTTGCTCCCGCCAGCCCATCGTAGCGCGCAGATCCTGGAGCCGTCCATGCGCACTCGCCTCGCACTCGTGGCCCTCGCCGCCGCCCTCTCCACCGCCTGCGGGGAGGGGCCACTGGTCCCCACCACCGGCGCGATCCGCGTCGCGCTCACGACCACCGGAGCCGACCCGGATGCGGACGGCTACGCCGTCACGCTGGACGGTGCCGCTCCGCAGACCGTCGGCGTGAACGCGACGCTGCT
>Ga0209057_1000037_pt1 | contig 104494 bp, 89 predicted proteins | sample GraSoiAngelo_146_FD_185903 | JGI IMG/M metagenome (GOLD analysis project Ga0209057, IMG submission 185903) | Grasslands soil microbial communities from the Angelo Coastal Reserve, California, USA - 14_1009_05_30cm (SPAdes) (version 2) | ecosystem: Environmental > Terrestrial > Soil > Grasslands...
AGTCGGCCCGAAGAACAGCGCTCGCGTCCTTCATGGCCCGCGGCACGTGCAACGAGAGTCCGAAACACGGCGTTGCGCCGATGTCCGATAGCGCAAGGGGGACCGCCGCGCGGATCGCGCGGGGCAGCGGCGACCCGGGAGCGACACCGGTTGCCCGGCACCGAGTAAAGAGCTACTCTGAAGTAGCCATGAGAACGATGACCGCGAGGGAGCTGAAGAACCGCACCGGCGACGCTCTGCGCGCGGTGGGGCAGGGTGAGCAGGTCTTGATTACGCGCAGGGGCAAGCCGTTTGCTCTCGTCGTTCCGGCGACCGCGGCGCCACGAGAGGCTGAAGACGATGCGCTGCTCGAGACCCTTCGGGTCAACGCCCGCAGGCGCCCGTTGCCCTTCTCATCCTACGAGGAGTTCAGAGCATGGAGCCGCGGTTCGTCTTCATCGACTCGGGCCCGTTCGTCATCGACCTCGCGTTCCCGCAAGACCCGCGCGCGGGACTGACGCGCCGCTTCTTGGAGCGTGTACGGACCTCGGGGAAGGGGGTGACAGCCGTCGTTGCCGTGCTCGAGGTCGCTGGCGCGGTGTCGTTTCATTCCTCCGTGGAGGAGACGACGCGGCTCGCTCGTCGCTTCGGCGAGCTCTATGGGGTGCGGGTGTGGCCGGAGACGCGACGCCTCTACTTCGAGGCAGACGACGTCACCGCTCGCCTGGCTCGGCGAATGAAGCTCGGGGACGCGCTGATGCTCACCGCCGCCGAGAGCTGCCGGCCGCGAGCGTCGACGTTCATCACCTGGAACCCCGCCGACTTTCGCGGCCGGACGGCGCTGAACGTGGTCACGCCGCAGCAGTTCCTGCGCGGCTGACCCGCGCGGGGCCGATGCCCCGCGCCTTGTGACTATGCCCCGCGGTTGTCCGAACGCCTCAGTAGAGTTCGGCGAACGGCAGCGCGACACTGAGCGACGTGAGCTGCACGAGCGCATCGAGGCGTGATCGCCTGCTTGAGGGGGTAGTCGAAGAAGGTCCAGGGGAATAGGCCGCCCTTGTGGTAACGTGGGGTAGCGGTGAAGTCGAGTTGAGCCGTGAGCGGCGCCTTGGGTGTGGACTCGGCGGCCGACCTTGTTCCACTCGTTGCCCTCGTCGTGGCGGGCTTTGTGGGGACTGCCCCGGGCCCTCGGCGTACGAGCGCGTGGCCGGTACGGAGCGACGAGTCGTGCTCACCGGCGAGCGAATTCGCTGCAGGCGGCCGGCCACGTGGAGGTGACCGGGTGGGGGAGGGCGCGCCGTACGCCGGCGTCCTCGCCCCGGACAGGCCGTCGTGCTCCGGCCCTGAGCTGTACGGACTCGCGCGGCGTCGTTCAGGCCGGCGTCAGGCGCTCGAACGTCCGCCAGATCGCGGCACCGTCGAAGAGGAACGGCTGACCGAGCCGATGATGGCGAGGCAATCGACCATCTGGTCCGTCACGGCCGTCACATTGCGAGGCCGCTCCAGCACTACTTCAGCTTGCAAGGTGATTACTGATGCGCTGGACCAGCTCGTTACCAAGCCTCGGGTATGGATCCTCCCCCCAGTCGATCTCGATGTACCTAATCCCCAGCAGCTTTGCGAGCCCCCATGCCGGAGGCGCCGAGAGGTGAAACTTTCCCGCGTTGATGACGATCACCTTACTCGTGGGGTTCATCCAGACGATATTCGCCAGTTCTGCACCTCTGATGGCGATGATTCCCTTGCAGTTTCGAAATGTCCGGATTTGCTCTGCCAGCGTGTGTCTCCCCGGCTCAAAGACGGCTACTCTGTGCGACTGCCGACTCAGGGCGACAGCGGCCTCTTCGATCCCCAGCAGGGACCGCCTGCTGGTTCCGTAGGTGCGCCGTTCCGCGCGCCCGCCTTCCGGCGCGTAGAAGGCCGGCTCCTCGGAACGCTTCAGGATATAGTAGCAGGGCGGATCGTCGCCGAATGGCGTGGCCTCGTCTCGAGGAGGGACCTTTGCCAGGATGGTATGCCTCACATGCTGGATCTCCCGGACGACCCTTGGTTTGGACCAAAGGATGGGAGGTATGGATCTGTATTTGACCGCTTGCCGCAGCAACCTTAGCGTCGCAGCTCCGAGACGCAGCCTCGAGTACCCCGCGTAATCACAGATGAACGAATCCCAGCGTCGCACGACCAGGTTGGTCGTTCCCGGTTTCCTGGCCTCCCGCTCGTCCCGAACGATTGAGTATTCAACACCCAGGAAGCCGGCCATCTCAGCGGTCTTCGTGTCCATAACCGGTCCACACGAGACGAATATGAACTCATTCTCGAGGGGATGCGATAGGCAGTCGGATTGAAGCTCGATTATGTCATGGGCTGCCGGTAATAAATATCCCCACAGGAAATGGAAGAAGTGCTCGCGCACGCCTGTGCCCCTGCGTCCATCAAAAGCCAGGAGATAGTTGCGGCGCATAGCCTGATCAGATAACCACGGCGCCCATAGCAGGTGGCCTTGGCTTTCGGCAAGGTGTGATCGTGCGACTATGATCGTGCGACGGTCCTCGCGCGACCGCATGTCCCGCGGCGAACAGGTCAATAGACGGGTAAATCGGGATCAGGCGGCGTCTCGATCTTACCTCGATGCCGCGCGGCGTCTTCTCCCGCACTCTCTCCCTTCCTTCGCTTCCTGGGCATGCTGCGCCTCCTCTGGTTGAGGCAGCCGTGTCAGGCCATCAGCCAGCTGTCGCTGGGCGTCAGCCCGCCCCGCGTGCATCAAGAGCTGGAGATAGTTGCGGCGCATCAGATTGACCAGACAGCCCGTCGCGGGTACCGTGGCCATCAGCGACGTCTTCCATGCGTTTCACCCATCTTATTCGCGCGGCGTGGCGACGAACCGTTCCGATACGAGTCAGGCGCCGCCTCTTGAACCTGTGGAAATCCCCCGCGACGGAAGTGAGCAGGTATCTACGCGCTCTCAGGTGGAAGGCGATGAGTCAGCAAAAGCGGGTCAGGTGGTCGCGGGACTACAATGAGAGGACGACGGAGTTCTGGCTCTTCATTTTGGGATTGCACGGATCGGGAACGACCTTGTTAAAGAGCATCCTGGAGCAGCACCCGAATATACGATCCATGCCCAGAGAGGGGCAATATTACACAAATGCGATCCCTCAGGTGGTGATGTACGGGTTTGTACGCAAGTTTACGGCGCGTTTGGATCTTTTCCGATTGACCGAAGCGGATTCGGCGATGGCTGCTCTGCGAGCGCAGTTCGATTGGTCATTCGTCTACCCAAGGGAAAAGGGTATCAAACTCGAGAAGAGCTCCACGAACCTCATTCGTGCGCGCTGGCTGCAGGCCCATTTTAAGCCGTCGCGGTTCATCACGATTTTCCGTGACCCCTATTCCGTTTGCGCGAGTACGAGGCGCCGCTACCCCAAGTTTGCCATTGAGAATATCGCCCAGCAATGGAAAATCGCCCACGACCTGCTGTTGGAGGACCTTCAGTACCTCGGGAGCAATTTGATCGTCTATTATGAGGACCTCTGCAGCCGCCTGGAGGAGCAGCTGCAGAAGCTCTCGGAGTTTTTGGAGTTCAACCCGAGGTTGACCCGGGCGATGCTCCCCTCGCGCATACCGACGGCCAAGAATGTATATTACCTCTACTTACCGGTGCAGAATCTCAACGCAGAGAATAGAAATTGCCTGACGGCCGAGGAAATGCACACCATCAAGTGCATCGCGGGTGAAACGATATCGAGAGTGGGGTATCCGCCTGAAGCCGCAGACGGAGCAGATCCTGTGAATCGGCTAGGAGCCTGTCCGAGTAACGAGCGCGAAACGCCGTAACTGGTTGAAGTTGCTAGTCATGTACCAACATAGTGCAGTCAACAATTTCGGGGACTTACCGATTACTCGGACGGGCTCCTATAAGGCGGGCGACCTGTCCGGTCCTCGGGCGGTGGGGGGCAGAGAGCGTAGCCCCGTTTGGGGCAAGGGCGCCGATGGACGACAGTTTGGCCATGGGCAGATGGCGCCAGCGCGGATCGAGACCTCGATCTGCTGAGCTTCGACTGGGACTTCGGCGACGGAACGATGTCCGAAGGTCGCGACTTGTATACCGTGTCAACCGGGGGCGGGGATGCGGAAGGAGGCCTGCCAGCGCTCGAGGGCGCGCATAGCCTCGGGGAAGGCGCCGGCGCGGCGGTCGTTGTCGGAGAGGATGGGGTCGCGGAAGGGCCAGGGTATGGCGAGCTGCGGATCGTCCCAGCGGCAGCGGATTTCCTCTGCCGGATCGTAGGTGTCGCTCTCGACGCTGACCAGGAGCGACTGGACCGGGAAGTACAGGCCGTGCAGCACGCCGGGGGGCACGATGAGCGCCTCGGGGCGCTGCGCGTCGAGCCCGACGAGCCACGTGCGGCCGAAGGCGGGGGATGCCCGCCGCAGGTCTTTGAGGCCGACGGTGGCGGCGCCAGAGGCGAGCACGAAGTAATCGGTGTGGCGGCCGTGGACGTGGCTGCCGCGCAGCACGCCGGGAGCGCTCGAGCTGACGTTCACCTGCGCGCCGGCGACGTCGGGTTCCCATTCGGCACGGAACGCCTCGAAGAGCCAGCCGCGCCGGTCCGCGTGCGCTGTCAGGCTTCGCAGCCGCGTGCCAGGCGGGAGGTTCACGGGGCGGCGGCTCCGATGCGGCTGTAGGCAGGGTCGGCGCGTACTGGCGCGCGCGGCGCCTCGTCGAGCAGGTGCCGCTTTTGCAGGTTACCGGTCCCGAGCGCGCGCAGCACGGCCTATCAGATCACCATCACGTCCGGTACGAACGCCGAGTACTGCCTGGCGCGCAGAGCCGTGCGGAGGTGCGTCAGGACCATCGGTCTTACAGCTCCGGACTCGCCGGCAGGAACGTCTCGCCCATCAGGTACGCGTCGACCCCGCGCGCTGCCTCGCGGCCCTCCCAGATGGCCCACACGACGAGCGACTGCCCGCGCCGCGCATCCCCGCACGCGAACACGCCCGGCACGGTGGTCTGGTAGTCCGGCCCGGCCTTAACGTTGCCGCGCTCGGTGAGTACGCAGCCGAGCTGGGAGATCACGGTGTCCGCCTCCGGGCCGAGGAAGCCGAGCGCCAGCAGCACGAGCTCGCACGGCAGCTCGAACTCGCTGCCCGGCCGCTCCTTCATCACCGGGCGGCCGTTGTCGGTCTGCCAGTCGAGCCGGACCGCACGCAGCGCGCGCACGCGCCCCTTGGCGTCGGCGAGGAACGCCTTCGTGTTGATCGAGAAGTCGCGGATGACGCCCTCCTCGTGCGACGACGACGAGCGGAGGATCATCGGCCAGTTCGGCCACACGAGCGGCGGGCGGTCCTTCGGCGGCTCGGGCAGCAGCTCGAACTGGTGGACCGAGACGGCGCCCTGGCGGTTCGACGTGCCGAGGCAGTCGGACCCGGTGTCGCCGCCGCCGAGGATCACGACGCGCTTCCCGGTCGCGAGGATCTGCCCGTCCACCTGGTCGCCGGCGTTCACCTTGTTCTGCTGCGGCAGGAACTCCATGGCGAAGTGGATGCCCGGGAGCTCGCGGCCCGGCACGGGCAGGTCACGCGGCTTGGTCGCGCCGCAGGACAGGACGATCGCGTCGAACTCGCGCCGGAGCTCGTCGCCCGGGACGTCCACGCCGACCCGCACCGACGTCCGGAACGTCACCCCCTCGGCCGCCATCTGCTCCGTGCGGCGGTCGATGAGCCACTTCTCCATCTTGAAGTCGGGGATGCCGTAGCGCAGGAGCCCGCCGATCCGGTCGTCGCGCTCGAACAGCGTGACCGCGTGGCCGGCGCGCGCGAGCTGCTGGGCGCACGCCATGCCGGCCGGCCCGGAGCCGACGACGGCCACGCGCTTGCCGGTCTTGCGAGGGGCCACCAGCGGCGCGACCCACCCCTCGTCCCACGCGTGGTCGATGATGTGCTTCTCGATGTTCTTGATCGTCACCGGGTTGTCGTTGATGTTGAGGACGCACGCCTCCTCGCAGGGGGCGGGGCAGATGCGGCCGGTGAACTCGGGGAAGTTGTTCGTCGAGTGGAGCCGGTCGATCGCCTCGCGCCAGCGGCCGCGGTACACGAGGTCGTTCCAGTCGGGGATGATGTTCCCGAGCGGGCAGCCCTTGTGGCAGAAGGGGATGCCGCAGTCCATGCAGCGCGCGCCCTGACGCCGGAGGACGTCGTCCGGCGTGCGCTCCTCGAACTCGCGCCAGTGCCGGAGCCGCTCGGGCACCGGCTGCTTGTGGACCTTCTCGCGCTCGAACTCTAGGAAGCCGGTGATCTTACCCATGCTTCGTGCCCATGCTTCGTGCCATCAGATCGACGCGAGGCGCGCCGCCTCCGTGTCGAGGTGCTGCTTGGCGAGCACCGAGCGGTACTCGACCGGCATGACCCTGACGAGATGCGTGACCGTGTCCTTCCAGCCCGAGAGGAGCCGCCACGCGACCGCCGAGTGCGTGTAGTCGTAGTGGCGCTGGATCAGCGAGCGGACGGTCGTGAGGTCCCGCTCGTCGAGGGGGTCGAGCTCGACCATGCTCTTGTTGCAGCGCTTCTCGAACGTGCCGTCGTCGTCGAGCACGTAGGCGACGCCGCCGCTCATGCCGGCGGCGAAATTGCGGCCCGTGCGGCCGAGGACCACGACCAGCCCCCTGGTCATGTACTCGCAGCCGTGGTCGCCGACGCCTTCGACCACCGCGGTGACGCCGCTGTTGCGCACGCAGAACCGTTCGCCGGCCTGGCCGCGGAGGAAGACCTCGCCGCCCGTCGCGCCGTAGAGCGAGACGTTGCCCACGATGATGTTCTCCTCCGGCGCGAAGGTCGCGTCATGCGGCGGGTAGAGGACGATGCGCCCGCCCGAGAGACCCTTGCCGAAGTAGTCGTTCGCGTCGCCCTCGAGCTCGATGGCGATGCCCTCGGCGAGCCACGCGCAGAAGCTCTGGCCCGCGGAGCCGGTGAATTTGATGCGGATCGTCTCGGGCGGCAGCCCCTCGGCGCCGTGGCGGCGGGAGATCTCCGCCGACAGCATCGTGCAGGCCGTCCGGTTACGGTTCGTGATCGGCAGGTCGAGCGAGACCGGCTCCCGGCGGAGCAGCGCCGGCTGGCAGCGATCGATCAGCGTGTTGTCGAGCGCCTTCTGGAGCCCGTGATCCTGCGTGGTGATGCACCGGGTGGCGACCGTCGGTGGCACGTCGGGCTTGTGGAGGATCTGCGAGAGGTCGACGCCCTTCGCCTTCCAGTGATGCGAGACGTCGCGCACGTCGAGCATGTCGACCCGTCCGATCATCTCGTCGACGGTCCGGAAGCCGAGCTCGGCCATGATCTCGCGCAGCTCCTCGGCGATGAACATCATGTAGTTGACGACGTGCTCCGGCTTGCCCTCGAACTTCTTCCGCAGCACCGGGTCCTGCGTGGCGATGCCGACCGGGCAGGTGTTCAGGTGGCAGACCCGCATCATGATGCAGCCCGACGCCACCAGCGCCGACGACGCGAAGCCGAACTCCTCGGCGCCGAGCAGCGCGGCGATGGCGACGTCGCGCCCGGTCTTCAGCTGGCCGTCGGTCTCGACGCGGATGCGGCTCCGGAGGTCGTTGGCGACGAGGATCTGCTGCGTCTCGGCGAGCCCGAGCTCCCACGGGATGCCCGCGTGCTTGATCGAGGTGAGCGGCGAGGCTCCGGTACCGCCCGAGTCGCCGCTGATGAGGACCACGTCGGCCTTCGCCTTGGAGACGCCGGCCGCGACCGTCCCGACGCCGACCTCCGCCACGAGCTTCACGCTGATGCGCGCCTGGTTGTTCGCGTTCTTGAGGTCGTGGATCAGCTGGGCCAGGTCCTCGATCGAATAGATGTCGTGGTGCGGGGGTGGTGAGATGAGCCCAACGCCCGGCGTGGAGTAGCGGATCTTCGCGATGTACTGGTCCACCTTGTGGCCGGGGAGCTGGCCGCCCTCGCCGGGCTTGGCCCCCTGCGCCATCTTGATCTGCAGCTCGTCGCAGTTGACGAGGTAGTGGCTCGTCACGCCGAAGCGGCCCGAGGCGACCTGCTTGATCGCGCTCCGCCGCCAGTCGCCGTTCGGCTCGCGCTGGTAGCGCACCGAGTCCTCGCCGCCCTCGCCGGTGTTCGATTTGCCGCCGATCCGGTTCATGGCGATCGCGAGGTTCTCGTGCGCCTCGCGGCTGATCGACCCGAGCGACATGGCGCCGGTCTTGAAGCGCTTGACGATCTCCGCCGCCGGCTCGACTTCCGCGAGCGGCACGGCCATCCCCGCCTTCAACTTGAGGAGACCGCGGATCGTGCACAGCCGGCGGCTCTCGTCGTTGACGAGCGCCGTGTACGCCTTGAACTTCTTGTAGCTTCCCGCCCGCACGGCGTGCTGGAGCGTTGCCACCGTGTCCGGGTTGTACATGTGGTGCTCGCCCCGCCGGCGCCACTGGTACTGCCCGCCGAGGTCGAGATCCCCGTCGACCGACGGCGAGACGACGTAGGCGTGCTCGTGACGCGCCTCGGCCTCGGCAGCGATCACCTCGAGGCCGACGCCTTCGATGCGCGACGCGGTCCACGTGAAATAGCGCTCGACGACCTCCGCGTTGAGCCCGACCGCCTCGAAGATCTGCGCTCCCCGGTAGCTGTGGAGCGTCGAGATCCCCATCTTGGTCATGACCTTGAGGACGCCCTTGTCGATCGCCTTGATGTAGTGCGCGACCGCATCGTCGGCGTCGACGTCCTTCAGCACGCCGGCGGCGACCTGATCGCGGAGCGTCTCGTAGGCGAGGTACGGGTTCACGGCGCCCGCGCCGTAGCCGAGGAGGAGGCAGAAGTGCATCACCTCGCGCGGCTCGCCCGACTCGACGACGATGCCGACCCGCATGCGGGAGCCTCCGCGGATCAGGTGGTGGTGCACGGCAGCCGTCGCCAGCAGGCTCGGGATCGGCACGTCCTTTTCGCTGACGCCGCGGTCGGAGAGGACGAGGATCGTGCAGCCGTCGGCCACGGCCTCGGCGGCGCGCCGGCAGAGCTCGTCGAGCGCCCGGCGGAGCCCGGCGCCGCCCGAGCGCGCCGGGAAGAGCATCGGCAGCGTGATCGCACGCAGATGACCGTCGTCGAGCGTCTGCACCTGGACGAGCTGCTCGTTCGTCAGCGTGGGGCCCTTCAGATGGAGCTGGCGGCAATGGAGCGGCGTCTCGTCGAAGAGGTTCTGCTCCGGCCCGATGGTGGTCTGGAGCGACATGACGAGCTCTTCGCGGATCGGGTCGATCGGCGGGTTGGTCACCTGCGCGAACAGCTGCTTGAAGTAGTTGAAGAGGAGCTGCGGGCGGTCGGACAGGCAGGCGAGCGGCGTGTCCGTGCCCATCGAGCCGACGGCCTCCTGGCCGTTGATCGCCATCGGGCTCATCAGGAGCCGCAGGTCCTCGACCGTGTAGCCGAAGGCCTGCTGCCGCGTGAGGAGCGTGTCGGGCTCGTAGGCCGGCGGCACGTCCGACGGAGGCGGCAGGTCGGCGAGCCGCTTCAGGTTCTGATCGAGCCACCGCCGGTAGGGCCGGCGCGCCGCCATCGACTCCTTCAGCTCCTCGTCGCCGACGATCCGGCCCTGCTCCGTATCCACCAGGAACATGCGGCCCGGCTGGAGGCGGTCCTTGTGGAGGACGTTGGCGGGCGGGATGTCGAGGACGCCCACCTCGGAGGCCATGACGACGAAGCCGTCCTTGGTGACGACGTAGCGCGAGGGCCGGAGCCCGTTGCGGTCGAGGACGGCGCCGATCACGCGCCCGTCGGTGAAGGCGATCGACGCCGGGCCGTCCCAGGGTTCCTGCAGGCACGCGTGGTACTCGTAGAAGGCGCGCTTCGCCGCGCTCATGCTCTCGTGGTTCTGCCACGCCTCGGGGATCATCATCATGACGGCGTGGGCGATCGAGCGGCCCGTGCGCTGCAGCAGCTCGAGCGCGTTGTCGAACATCCCGGAGTCGCTCGTCGCGGGGTCGATGATCGGGAAGAGCTTGCGGACGTCCTCGAAGCGCGGCGAGGCGAACATCGCCTGGCGCGCGTACATCCAGTTGATGTTGCCGCGGAGCGTATTGATCTCGCCGTTGTGCGCGATGAAGCGGTACGGGTGCGCGCGATCCCACGAGGGGAAGGTGTTGGTGGAGAAGCGCTGGTGGACGAGCGCGAGCGCCGAAGTGAAGAGCGAGTCGGTCAGGTCGGCGTAGAAGGCGGGGATCTGCTCGGGCTGCAGGAGCCCCTTGTAGACGATCGTCCGCGACGAGAGGCTGGGGATGTAGAACCGCTCGGAGTCGGGCATGCCCGAGGCGCGCACCAGCTGCTCGACGCGCTTGCGGATGACGTAGAGCTTTCGCTCGAGCGCTTCCCGGTCGTCGGCATCCCGGCCCGCCCCCACGAACACCTGACGGATCTGGGGCAGCACGCTGCGTGCGAGCGGTCCGGGCGCGTTCTCGTCGACGACCACGCGACGCCAACCGAGGAGCTGCTGCCCCTCCTCGCGGATCACCTTCTCGACGATGCGCTCGCACTCGTTCTTCTGACGCGTCTCGCGCGGCAGGAAGACCATGCCGACGCCGTAGGTCCCCGGCGCCGGGAGGGCGATGTCGAGCCCGCGGCACTCCAGGCGGAAGAAGTCGTCGGGGATCTGGACGAGGATGCCGGCCCCGTCACCGGTGAGCGGGTCGCACCCGCAGGCGCCGCGGTGGGTCAGATTGCGCAGCACCGTGAGGCCCTTCTCGATGATGTCGTGCGAGCGTTCGCCCTTCACGTTGACCACGAACCCCACCCCACACGCGTCCCGTTCCGCCCTCGGGTCGTGGAGCCATCTGGTCCGGCGTTCCATGCTCACGCTCTCCGCAGGTTGGGGGTTCGTTCCCCGTTGCGCCGCGGTCGCTTGCCGGCCGGGGCGGGCTCGGCCTCGCTCGGGTTGAGCGCGAGCTGCACGCGCTCGGTGTGGGTCGAGAGGACGACCATCGTCTCCGTGCGGGCCACGCCCGGCAGCGACCGGATCTCGCTGATCAGCCGCTCGAGCGACGACGTGTTCGCGGTCTTGGCCTTGAGCAGGAGCGTGTACCCCCCGGTCACGTGGTGGCACTCGAGCACGTCGTCGAGCGCCGCCACCTTGCGCTCGAAGTCGGCGATGCGGTCGGGATGGCTGATGATCACGCCGATGAAGGCCGTGATATCGAGGCCGAGGCGACGGGCGTCGAGCAGCGCGCGGTAGCCGAGAATGACGCCGGCCGCGTCGAGCTTCTTGATGCGCTCGAGGATGGCGGGAGCCGAGAGCCCCACCGCCTCCCCGATGCGCGCGAGCGGCGTCCGGCAGTCGTCCTGGAGGAGGCCCAGGATCTGAAGGTCCGTGTCGTCCAGCTCGGGATCCGCGTGTGTGCCGAATCTCATAAGGTGTAACAGCTCATTTACGGAACAAGTAACCGGAATGATGGGGTCTTGTCAATGGTTTGTTAAGGCCACGCCCCGCAAGGACCGAGGCGTCGTCCCGGGGACCGGGGGGCAGGCCCGCGAGTTTTTTACTTGCGATCCGGCATCCACCTGTGGTGAAAGACCCCGTTCCCCCGGGGCCCGCCCCCCCCAAATCGGAGGAGGAGTCGCATGTCTCGACGTCTCGCCGTGGTCGCGTTCATCGCGCTCGCCATCGCCGGGTCCCGCCCGGCCGGCGCGCTCGTGAACCCCTGTCAGAACGCGATCGGTCGCGCGGTGGTGGGCTACTCGAAGGGCAGGATCAAGGTGATCTCGTCCTGCGAGGACAGGCGATCGAAGGGCACCGTGCCGGCCGCCACGATCTGCCGCCCGCAGTGCAGTGGCGGCTTGACGCCGCAAGCCCCGTGCCGGACCGACCTCGACTGCCCCGGAGGCGGCACGTGCCAGGCGGTGACGGACCCCGCGACCAGCTCACGGCTGAGCGGCTTGCAGAGCAGATTCACGGCGATGATCGTCCGCGGCTGCCCGGGGAGCCTTCCGCCCATCGGCCCCGCCTGCGACGACAGCGCGACCACCGCCTCGACCCTGGCGGGCTGCATCACGGCCCCGGTGCAGGATACCGACGTGGAGCCGATCAACCTCGACACCCTCGCCCGCACCATCTACGACTCGGATGCCCCGATCACTGACACCGGTCTCCGCAAGTGCCAGGCGGCGATCAGCCGGCAGACGCGGAACTATCTCGGGCGGCGCATGAAGGCCGTCAAGAAGTGCGAGGACAGGCGGGCGCGCGCCGTGATCCCGGGTCCCTGTCCCGACGCCAGCGCCGATGCCGCCATCGAAACCGCGCGACTCAAGATGGACGCCGGCATCCGGAAGTTCTGCTCGGAGGCTCAGCTGGCGAGCACCATGCCGGAGCTGAAGTTCGGCATCCCGTGCGAGAGCTACAAGCTCGTGACCTACAAGCGGGGCCCGATGAACGAGAACACGATCCCCGTGCAGGATCGCCTCATCCGCTGCGTCACCGACGCGGCGGCCGGGGTCGTCGACCGCATGATCGACATCCCCTACGTCGATCCCGAAGCCGACTTCGGTTCCGGCGTCGCGGTGGGCGACGGGTCGCCGACCGGGGCCATCTTCTGGACGAGGCTGCCCGACTCCACGATGGGCGCGTTCCTCGACGTGGTGCTCGGCGCGGACTTCACCGGCCCGCTCGTCGGCGGCACTCCGGTGGCGGTGAGTGCGAACGTCGGCGACGATGGCGCCGTGAAGCACGAGGTGACGGGCCTCAGCCCCGCCACCGTGTACAGCTACCGCTTCCGCCAGGGCGCGAAGACGAGCCGCATCGGCCGTCTCGTCACGCCCCCCGCCCCGAGCACGCCGGCCCCGGTGCGGCTCGGCTGGAGCGGCGACGCCAACGCTTTCTTCCGGCCCTTCAGCGTCCTCGACCAGCTGCGGCTCCCGGCGGTCGACGCCTGGCTCTTCATCGGCGACACGATCTACGGCGACGACCCGCGCTCGAGCGGCCTCAACGCCATGACGCTGCAGGACTACTTCGCGAAGTACCGCGAGAACCGCGAGGACGCCGCGTTGCGCGACATCCTGGCGACCGCCGGCACGTACCTGCAATGGGACGACCACGAGGTGCGGAACGACTTCGCGGGCGCGTCGCCCATCTGGATGATCTCGCCGCGGATGACGAACGGCAACAAGGCCTTCCGCGTCTACAACCCCATCCGCGAGAGCACGACCGATCCGATGCAGCTCTATCGGAGCTTCCGGTGGGGCAGCCTCGCCGAGTTCTTCCTGATCGACGACCGGCAGTACCGCTCCCCGAAGTACACCTGTTGCAATACGGCGGCCGAGTCCGGCTTCGTGCTCACCGACGACGACACGACCTGCCACGTGAGCGGCGAGGCACTGGCGCCATCTGCCGCCTGCAACACCGCGATGGCAGACTCCTCGCGCACGATCCTCGGCGCGGCGCAGAAGGCGTGGCTCGAGAGCGGCCTGATGAATTCGACCGCGACCTTCAAGTTCATCATGAACGGCCCGCCGATCACCCAGCTCATCTTCGTCCCCTATGACCGCTGGGAGGCGTGGCCTGCGGAGCGCAACGAGATCCTGGACTTCATCACGAACAACGGCATCAACAACGTCATCTGGCTGTCGACCGACCTGCACGGGATCGTCATCTCGCCCGAGCGCCTCGAGCCGTCGACGAGCTCGACGCACCTCACGCCGGAGATCGTGGCCGGGGCGATCGGCATGGACCCGATCTTCCGCGAGCTGCCGCCCTCGGTCGTCGGTCTCCTGCCCGTCATCCCGAGCGCCCTCACCCAGGTCAGCGAGTTCGACCTCGACCGCTTCAACGTCGTGACCATCAACGTCGACCCCGGGGCGCCCGCGATGGCGCGCTTCGACTTCCTCGACCGCACGGGCGCGACGATCCACTCGATCAGCTTCAACGCGGTCCCGTAGGGACGGCGGTGCCGGCGGGCCTGCCGCGGGCAGGCCCGCCCCCCGCGCGCTCAGGCGCGCGGAATGCGGCCGCGCTCCTCGAGGCAGGCGAGGATCTGCCCGACGCTCGCCTCGACGCTCTGATCCCGCGTACGGATCACGAGCTCCGGCGCGAGCGGCGGCTCGTACGGCGCCGAGACCCCCGTGAACTCCGGGATCTCGCCCGCCCGCGCCTTCTTGTAGAGGCCCTTCACGTCGCGCGCCTCGCAGGTTTCGACCGGGCAGTCGACGAAGACCTCGATGAAGTCGCCGGGCTGCATGATCGCCCGGACCTGATCGCGGTCGGCGCGGTAGGGCGAGATGAAGGCGGTGAGGGCCACCATGCCGGCATCGGTGAAGAGCTTGGCGACCTCGCCGATGCGCCGGATGTTCTCGGTGCGGTCGGTGGGCGAGAAGCCGAGGTTCTTGTTGAGGCCGTGGCGGATGTTGTCGCCGTCGAGGATGTAAGCCCGCACGTCGCGCGCCCAGAGCTCCTTCTCGAGGGCGACCGCGATCGTGGACTTCCCGGAGCCCGAGAGCCCGGTCAGCCACACGGTGCAGCCCCGATGCCCGTTCAGCTGCTCCCGGTCGGCGCGTGTGACCGCGCCGGGATGCCACACGATGTTGGTCGCTTTCTGCTTGGTCATCGGGCGAGTCCTTTACCGGCCCGACGGCGGTGCGGCAAGCGCGCCGCCCGGCGGTGCGGCTCCGCGCGGACTTGACCCGCGGCCCGATCGGTGCGCATGCGGAGGCTACCGTCGAACACGTCATGCGACCCGTCGACCCCGACGATCCGTCCTGCCGGGATCCGGAGTTCATCCGGACCTACGCGCTGCCGTTCTTCCGCTTCGTCGGCGAACGGTACTTCCGCGCCGAGGTCGAGGGGGAGGAGCATTTCCCGCGCACCGGGCCCTTCATCGCCGTCGCGAACCACAACGGTGGCCCGATGCTGCCCGACTGCTGGGTCATGGCGGCGTTCTGGTGGGCGTCGCTCGGCCCGGAGCGCCCGGCCTACGCCATGGTGCACGACGCGGCGCTCGCCGTACCCGGGCTGCGCACCTTCCTCGTCAGGGTGGGCGGCCTGCGCGGCACGCGGGCGAACGCGGAGAAGGTCCTCCGCCTCGGCGCCCCGCTGCTGGTCTATCCCGGGGGCGAGCTCGACTGCCTGAAGAGCTTCTGGCGCCGTCACACGATCGATTTCCACGGCCGCACGGGCTTCATCGAGCTGGCCATGAGGACGGGCGCGCCCATCCTCCCCGTGGTGAACGTCGGGGGGCACGAGGTCTACCTCACCGTCTATTCGAGCCAGCGTCTGGCGCGGTGGACGGGGATGGCGCGGCTCACGCGCGTCAAGACCCTGCCGGTGAACATCGGCCTGCCGTGGGGCGTCTGGCTGACGGGCTTCCTGCCGTACCTGCCGCTGCCCGCCAAGTTCGTCTACCGGATCGGTGAGCCGATTCATCTCGGACACGACGTCAGGCGGGCGCGCGACCGGCGCGCGGTGCAGGACGCCTACGCGCGGGTGACCGGTGTGATGCAGGACATGCTCGACGACCTGGCCCGCCGGCGCCGCCTGCCGGTGCTCGGGCTGGCCGCGTGACCGCCTAGCGTCGCGCGCCCCAGGCGTTCCAGTGCGTGAACTGGTGCGCCGGAAGCCGGGCGGCGGGCTTGAAGTCCGCGCCCTTGACGTGCGCGACGGGGAGCAGGGCCGCCTGCGTCACGTGCTCGGGAATGCCGATCAGCTCCGCCACCTCGCGCTCGTACATGATGTGCAGCGTCGTCCAGGCCGAGCCGAGGCCACGGGCGCGGAGCGCCAGCATCAGCGACCACACCGCCGGCAGGATCGACCCGTAGTGCGACGCCTGCGCGAGCGCCCCGGCGTTCTCCACACGGCCTTCGATGCAGGCGATCACCAGCACGGGCACCTCGTGCAGGTGGTTGGCCAGGTAGGTCGCCGAGTCGATGATCCGCGGCAGCTGCCGTGCGCGCGGATCGTCAGGCGCGAGCGTGTCGCGAAACGCGTTCGGCATGTTCGCGTACGCCTCGAAGGCCCGGCGATAGAGCGCGCCGATCCGCGCGCGCTTCTCGGCGTCGGTCACGACGACGAAGTGCCAGCCCTGCGAGTTCGATCCCGTCGGCGCCTGGAGCGCGATCTCGATCGCGCGCTCGAGGAGCGCGGGGTCGACGGGACGCGCGAGGTCGAGGCGCTTGCGGACCGAGCGGGTGGTGGAGAGCAGCCGGTCGGCGGTGGCGAGGTCGATGTCCATGGGATCCTCCCTCAGTGGATGCGCTTGTCGTGACCGGCCCACTCGCGCTCGCGGAGCACGTACTTCTGAACCTTCCCGGTCGACGTCTTGGGCAGGGGGCCGAACGCGACGGCCTTGGGGCACTTGAAGTGGGCGAGCAGTCCCCGGCAGTGCGCGATGACCTCGTCCGCCGTCGGCTGGCGGCCCTCCTTGGGCACGACGAACGCCTTCGGGACCTCGCCCCACTTCTCGTCGGGGACGGCGATGACGGCCACCTCGAGCACGTCGGGGTGCCGGGCGATCGCCTGCTCCACCTCGATGGTGGAGATGTTCTCGCCGCCCGAGATGATGATGTCCTTCTGGCGGTCGCGGAGCTCGATGTAGCCGTCGGCGTGCATGACGGCGACGTCTCCCGAATGGAACCAGCCGCCGCGGAACGCCTGCGCCGTCGCCTCCGGGTCGTGGAAGTAGCCCGCCATGACGTTGTTGCCCCGCATCACCACCTCGCCCATCGTGGCGGCGTCGGCGGGCACGTCGCGCATCTCGGCGTCGACGACGCGGAGCTCGCAGGCCACCAGGTTGGCCACACCCTGCCGCGCCCGGAGGCGCGCGCGCGTCTCGGCGTCGAGCGCGTGCCACTCGGGGTGCCAGTCGCAGTGGGTGTGGGGCCCGTAGGTCTCCGTGAGGCCGTAGATGTGGGTGATCTCGGCTCCGATGCGCTCCCACTGCGCGAGGAGCGTCGGGGAGGGAGGCGCGCCACCCGTGGCGATACGAAGTGGATGGGCGAGGCGCCCTCGAGGCGCCTCACTGTCATTGATCAGCATGATCAGCACCGTCGGGGCGCCGTTGAAGTGCGTGACCCCCTCCTCGGCGACGAGTCGCCAGACGAGCGGCGGGTCCACCTTGCGGAGGAGCACGTGGCGGCTGCCTGCGCCCGTGAGGGCCCACGGGAAGCACCATCCGTTGCAGTGGAAGAGCGGCAGCGTCCAGAGGAAGACGGACGACGACTCGAGGCGCTGGACGACGATCTCGGAAAGCGCGTTCAGGTACGAGCCGCGGTGGGTGTACATGACGCCCTTCGGGCGTCCGGTGGTGCCCGAGGTGTAGTTGATCGAGTAGAGGTCGTCCTCGGCCGGCATACCGCAGGCGAGCGACTCGTCCGGCGGCACGTCGATGAAGGCCTCGTACTCGGGGCCGCCGAACGTCGGCGGTGCGCCGGGCGCGAACTCCGGATCGTCGATCGTGATCGTCCGCGCGCCCGTCGCGAGCGCGCCGAGCCCGGCCCCGAGCTCCGCGTCGACGAAGAAGAAGCGCGCCCCGGAGTGGCCGAGGATGTAGCCGACCTCGTCGGCGTTGAGCCGGGTGTTGATGGCGACGAGGACCCCGCCGGCGAGCGCCACCCCGAAGTGCGCCTCGAGCAGCGCGGGCACGTTCGGGGCGAGGAAGGCCACCCGGTCGCCGCGCTCGAGCCCCGCCCGCCGGAGCGCGGTCGCCAGCCGGCGGGCGCGCCCGCCGAACTCCCCGTACGTGAAGCGACGGCGGCCGTACACGACGGCGGCGCGCCCCGCGTACACGCGGGCGGCGCGCTCGAGGAAGAGGAGCGGCGTCAGCTCGGTCCGGTTCACCTGCACGGGCGGTTCCTCCGGCCCTCGAGGCTAGGTCACTCCCCCCTGCTGGGGCAAGCCGGGAAGGCCCCCATCTCTTTTTCACCTCGTGCGTTGACCCCGCGAACGTCCCGCAGGTAGAAGAGCCGCCATGCGATCAACTCTTTTGCTCTCCGCTGCTCTCCTGCTCACCCTGCCGGGCGGAGCCTTCGCGCAGGCCGAGCGGCCCGACTGCGAGGCCGAGCGCTGCGCGGCCCAGGCAGCCATCAGCCAGGACTGTCCGGCCTGCAGCGAGGCGTCGAACCACGGCCGCTACGTGAGCTGCGTCGCGCACGTCGTCAAGCGCACCGTCTCGCCGGGCTGCCGCGGCAAGGCGATCCGCTGCGCCGCCCGCTCGACGTGCGGCAAGCCCGGGTTCGTCACCTGCGAGAGGCCGACCGACACGTGCGATCTCTCGACGGGCACCTGCGCGGGGAACCCGACCCAGACCTGCGCGACCGACTTCGACTGCGGCACGCGGTGCAGCATCAAGAGCTCCGCGGACCGGTGCACGGCCGCCGGCGGTCAGGTCGGCGCGAGCAGCAGCTGCTGTCCGGGCTGCGGCTGACCGGGGCGTCGCGCTTCAAATGCCGCCGTGGCCGGGCTATCGTAGACGGCCATGAGCGGCGCGCCGATGACGCTGGAGGGTTGGTACGCCCTCCACGACTTCTACGCCGTCGACTGGCCGCGGTGGAACGCGCTCGCGGTCGCGGATCAGGAGGCGATCCTCCTCGAGGCGACCACGCTGCTCGAGAGGCAGACGCATCCGCCCGACGGCCACAGCGCCTGCTGGACGCTGCTCACGCAGAAGGGCGACCTCGCCTTCCTGCACTGGCGCCGCCAGCTCGAAGCGCTGCGCGGCGAGGAAACGGCGCTCAGCCGGGCGCGGCTGCGCGCGTACCTCCGGCCGACCTACTCCTACCTGTCGGTGATCGAGCTCGGCACCTACGAGCTCGCGGGGCACGCGGCGGCGATGCTGGAGCGGAAAGGCATCCGGGCCGGCAGCCCGGGCTACGACGACGCGCTCAAGGCCGAGCTCGAGCGTCTGGCACGGCCGCGCCTCTTCCCCGAGGTCCCTCCGGGTCGTTACGTGTGCTTCTACCCGATGTCGAAGCGGCGGGGCGAGCAGGTCAACTGGTTCGACCTGCCTGCCGAGGAGCGCGCCGAGCTGATGCGCGGTCACGGGGCGATCGGCCGCAAGTACGCCGGCCAGGTGGTGCAGGTGATCTCGGGCTCGGTCGGCCTCGACGACTGGGAGTGGGGCGTGACGCTCTTCACCGACGATCCGCTCGTCTTCAAGAAGCTCGTCTACGAGATGCGCTTCGATCCCGCGAGCTCGCGCTACGCGCTCTTCGGGCCGTTCTACGTCGGCATCCGCTTCGCCCCCGCGGCGCTCGCCGACGTCATGCGCGGCGCGGTCGCGGCGCCCTGACGCCCGTCACTCCGCCCAGCGCACCTCGTGCAGCCGGAAACGGTGCGGGAAGCCCTTGAGCGCCACGCGGCCGCGATTGGAGAAGGCGAAGCCCTTCCCGGCGGCGAGCTGCCGGACGACGTCGGCGACCAGGATCTGACCCGGCCGGGCATACGCGGTGATCCGCGCGGCCGCCTGGACCGCGCTGCCGAAGAGGTCCTGGCCCTCCGCGACCGGTTCGCCTGCATTGAGGCCGATGCGGACGCGGATCGCGCCGTCGGGCTCGTCCGCGTTGTGGGCGGCGATCGCCTTCTGCACGGCGATGGCGCACTCGATGGCGCCCGAAGCCGACCCGAACGATGCCATGACGCCGTCGCCCGTGTGCTTGATCTTCGTGCCGCCGTGCTGGCGAAGCGCGTCGCGGATGATCGCATCGTGGACGCGCAGCAGCTCCTGCGCGCGGGCGTCGCCCAGCTGGTGGGTGAGCGCGGTCGAGCCCGACATGTCGGTGAAGAGGATGATCTGCAGGCCGGACGCGGCCTCGGGTGCGGCCGGGCGCGGCGGCGCGGTCGCCTCCACTGCGCCCGCGGGATCGCCGAGGAAGGCCCTCAGGGCCGCGAGGAGGGCCTTGGTGTCGCCCTGCCAGGGCAGGTGCTGATCGCCGGGCAAGGGGACGAGCTGGGCGTTCGGCAGGAGCGCGGCCAGCTCCCGGCCGCACTCGAACGGCACGGCCGGATCCCCGCGGCGGTGGGCGACGACCGCCGGCATCGTGAGCCGGGGCAGGTACTCCCGGACGTCGATCCGGAACAGGCTCTCCTCCATGATGGCGGCCGCCGTCTCGGACGACGCCGCCTCCTTCTGATAGGCGCTGATCGCGTCGGTCGTCGCCTTGTCGGCGCCGGGCGCGATGAAGTCGACGATCGCCCGCGAGCCGAGGCCCCACTCGGCGCGGATCAGGTCGACGAAGGCGCGGCCGAGGGCGTCGCGGCCGGGAGCCATGATGTAGCGCGCGAAGGCCGCGTAGCAGACGAGCCGGCTCACCCGCTCGGGATGCGTGGCGGCATAGATGATGCCCGCCGGGCTGTTCAGGGACCAGATGAGGAGCGTGACGCTCTCGAGCCGGAGGTGATCGACGACCGCCTCGATGTCCCGCGCGCGCGCCGCGGCCGCGACGTCCGGGACGTCGCGGTCCGAGAGCCCGGTGCCGCGCCCGTCGTACCGGATGACGGTTCGATGGGTGCCGAGCTGGTCGTAGAAGGACGGGAGGAGATCGAGCAGCTGCAGGTCGAGGTCGAGGTGGGACACCCAGGGCGGCGTCACCACGATCGGCGGCCCCTGGCCGCTGGCGCGATAGGCGATCACCACGCCGTCCGAGGCACGGGCGAACTGGATGCGCTGCTGCATGCTCAGCGTGGACGCGTGACCGCTCCCTCCGCCGCCGAGGAGACGAGCGCGACGTACTTGGCGAAGACGCCGCTCGTGTAGCGCGGGGCGGGCGCGCGCCAGCGGGCCAGGCGTTCACGAAGCGTCGCCTCGGACACCTCGAGGTCGAGCCGGCGCTGCTCGACGTCGAAGCTGATCGGGTCGCCCTCCTCGACGGCCGCGATCGGCCCGCCCACCGCGGCCTCGGGGGCGACGTGTCCCGCCATCAGACCGCGCGTCGCGCCGCTGAAGCGCCCGTCGGTGAGCAGCGCCACCTGCTCGCCGAGCCCCTCGCCGACGAGCGCCGCCGTCACGCCGAGCATCTCGCGCATGCCCGGCCCCCCGCGCGGTCCCTCGTACCGGATGACGACGACGTCGCCGGCGCGGATCTCGCGCCGCGTCACCGCCGCCATCGCATCCTCCTCGCGCTCGAAGACGCGCGCGGGGCCCCGGTGCCGCAGCCGCTCGTGGCCGGCCATCTTCACCACGCAGCCTTCGGGCGCCAGGTTGCCGCGCAGGATGACGAGGCCGCCGGTCGGCTTGAGCGGCTGCTCGAGGGGCCGCACGACCTCCTGCCCGGCGCGCTCGACCGCGCGCGCCGCCTCCTCGGCGAAGGTGCGGCCCGTCGCGGTCACGGCAGCGCCGTCGGCGAGGCCGGCGGCGACCAGCCGCCGGGCGACCACGCCGCTGCCGCCTGCATGGCCGAGATCGACCGCCGTGAACCGGCCGCCGGGCTTCAGGTCCGCCCAGAGCGGGGTCCTGCGGCTGACGCGGTCGAAGTCGTCGATCGTCAGCGGCACGCCGACCTCGCGCGCGAGCGCCAGCAGGTGCAGGACGGCGTTGGTCGAGCCGCCGCTCGCGGCCACGCCGGCGATCGCGTTCTCGAAGGCCGCGCGCGTGACGACGTCGCGGGGGTGAAGGCCGCGGCGCAGCACGTCCATCACGAGCCTTCCGGTCTCGAAGCCGACCGTGTCCTTGGCCGGGTCGGTCGCCGCGACGCTCGCCGTGCCCATCGGCGAGAGGCCGAGGAACTCGAGCGCCATCGCCATCGTGTTGGCGGTGAACTGCCCCCCGCAGGCGCCCGCGCCGGGGCAGACGCTGTCCTCCAGCTCCCCGAGGTCGCGGTCGCTCATCCGCCCGGCGGCGTTCGCGCCCACCGCCTCGAACAGGTCCTGGATGGTCACGTCCCGTCCCTGGAAGCGGCCGGGCTGGATCGAGCCGCCGTAGAGGACCACGCCCGGCACGTCGAGGCGCAGCAGAGCCATCGCGCCGCCCGGGATCGTCTTGTCGCAGCCGACCAGCACGACCATGGCGTCGAACATGTGGCCGCGCCCCACGAGCTCGATCGAGTCGGCGATGACCTCGCGGCTCACCAGCGACGTCTTCATGCCCTCGGTGCCCATGGTGACGCCGTCGCTGATGGCGATCGTGTTGAACTCCATCGGCGTGCCCTCCGCCTCGCGGACGCCGCGCTTCACGTGCTCGGCCAGGCGGCGGAGGTTGAAGTTGCAGGGCATCGTCTCGGTCCAGGTGTTGGCGATGCCGACGATGGGCCGGGCGATGTCCTCGTCGGTGAAGCCGATCGCCTTCAGATAGGATCGCGCGGGGGCGCGGGCGCGGCCTTCGTAGAGGGTGCGGCTGCGGTGTCGCGGGTCGAGCATGGCCATGCGGGTCTCCCGGCGTCGCAGATTGACCCGCTCGGCGTTGGCGCGCAAGGCGCCATGGGCGGCGTGCTCACCCGTGACGGGTGCCGGACCTATTGCCCCGGCAATTCGCCGCGGCTACAAACCGGCCACCGGCGGTCGGAAGGAGGACGACATGGCGATCAAGGCTGGCGACACGCTGCCCCTCGACCTGAAGCTCAAGGAGATGGGCGACGGCGGACCGAAGGACGTGACCGTGGGCGACGTCTTCAAGGGCAAGCGGGTGGTGCTCTTCGCCGTCCCCGGCGCGTTCACGCCCACCTGCTCCCTGAAGCACCTGCCGGGCTTCCTCGAGCAGGCCCGAGCGATCAGGGCCAAGGGGGTCGACGAGATCGTCTGCCTCTCGGTCAACGACGCCTTCGTCATGGGCGCGTGGGGGAAGGCCAACGATTCGGCGGGCAAGGTGCGCATGGTCGCCGACGGCAACGGCGAGTTCACCAGGGCGGTCGGACTCGCGCTCGATGCGAGCGGCTTCGGCATGGGCGCCCGCTCGCAGCGCTACGCGATGATCGTGAAGGACGGCCGCGTGGAGCACCTGGCCGTGGAGCCCGGTCCGGGGCTCAACGTGTCGAGCGCGGAGTCGATCCTGGCGAAGCTGTGAGCCGCGCGGCCGCACCCTACGCCGCGTAGAGCGATCATCCGCGGCTCTACGGGATCGATCCGCGCGCCCGCCGCTGCACGGTCGACGGGATCGACCGGATGCGCGCCGAGCAGCGGGGCTTCCGCGCCGGGCGCAGCCTGCGGGTGTACGGGCCGGGACGCGGCGCGAGTTCCTCGCGCTGCTCGCGCACGGGGCGCGGCCGGGCGGCTAGCACGCGATCGCGGCAGGGGTCCAGCCCGGGTTGTGGGATTCCCGCAGGCGTGTCGGGGAAAACCCGCAGGTGCTGCCTCTACGTCGGTGGCATTCCGAGACGAAAGTCCTATTGACTTCCACCTAGACGCACGCGTAGTTTTGCTCTCCCCAGCGAACACCTCGCGCCGGCCGGCGCGAGTGAGAGGAGATAGAAAACATGCATCGGCGACATTGGACGAAGCGGAGCCGGACGACGGGCACCGTCCTCGCGATCGTTGGGGTGACGCTGCTCGCCGTGGATGCGGGCGCGGGCGTGCACATCAAGCGCGCGCTGCAGCCGACCGGCGTGGACGCGGACGCCAGGGGTCAGGCCGTCGTGGTGATCAATCACAACGGAGGACACGGCAGGCTCGTGGTGCGCGGCATCAGGCTCGCCCCGCAATCGACGTTCGGCATCATGCTCGGCGGCGTGCGCATCGGGTCGCTCGCGACCAACGCGCGAGGCAAAGGCCGCGCGCGCTTCAGCAGCCGGCCCGGGGCGAACGAGCAGACGCTCGGCACGGACCCGCGCGGCAAGCACCTCGAGGTCGCCGACGACCATGGCGAGGACGTGCTCGACGACGACATCCCGGACGACACCGTCGAGCCGGACGAGGTGGCGTGCTGCCTGTCCGATCACGACGAGACCGAGTGCGAGGATCGAACGCCCGACGAGTGCGGGGCCGAGGGCGGGACGATGCCCGGCCCCGCGTCATGCATGCCGAACCCCTGCGCGACGACCCCTCCGGAGGAGGAAGAGGCCGGCTGCTGCATCGCCGAGGACGACGAGGGGGAGTGCGAGCGGACCACGGCGTCGGAATGCGCTGCGCGCCACGGCGTCAAGGTCGACACGTGCGACCCGAACCCGTGCGCGCCGAGCGCGCCGGGCGTCGTCCGCTGCTGCATCCCCGAGCACGGGAGCGGCGGCGGCTCGGGGTCGGGCAGCGGAGGCGCGGATCCCGGCGGGTCCGACGAGACGGAGAACGAGCGGCCGGAATGCGAGCAGCTGACGTCCGACCACTGCATGCAGGAGGGTGGCACCCCCATGGACGCCGGCTCGTGCGAGCCGAACCCGTGCCCGGCGTCGCCGTGATGCGCGTCTAGATCGCGCGGGCCGCGCGTCCGGGGGCGCGGACCTTGACGGACGCGCGGCGGCCGAGGGATGTTCCGGGCCATGACAACACAGGCCCTGATCGCACTCGTGTGCGTGCTGCCCGCCGTGGCGCTCGCGGACCTCGCGGGCGACGTGAAGGCTCACGAGGAAGCCTTCGCCCGCGCCTGCGTCGCGGGGGACGTGGCGGCCGTCGTCGCGCTCTACGCCGACGACGCGCGGCTCGTCTGGCCGGGCGCCGGGGAGGAGGGCAGGGGCAAGGCCGACGTCGAGCGGATGGTCACGACCTTCTGCAAGAACACGAAGGACCTGAAGCTGACCCTGACCGGCGTAGACGCGGTCCCGCTCGACGACGCGCATGTCGCCACCGTGGCGCACTGGGAGAGCTCGGCCACCGCGCCGGGCGGCACGCGCGTCTCCGCCAAGGTGCGGAGCACCGAGGTGCTGGTGAAGAGCGGCGGCGCCTGGCGTTACCTCGTCGACCACGCCTCGGTCGGGCAGCCGCCGCCGCGCCCCGCGCCGCGCCGGGCACGGAAGGCGCCATGAGACGGCCGCGCTTCGGCATCCAGCTGCCGTGGTGTCCCTTCGCCGAGATGCGCGAGCTCGCGGAGCGTGCCGAGGCGGCCGGGTACGACTCGATCGCCGCGGCCGACCACTTCTTCATGCGCAGCCCCATGGAATCGCCCGACGACCCGCTGCTCGAGTGCTTTTCGCTGCTCGCCGCGCTCGCCATGATCACGCGGCGGGTCAAGCTCGCCCAGCTCGTCGCCTGCAACTCGTTCCGCCATCCGGCGCTCACCGCCAAGGCGGCGACGACCCTCGACCACGTGAGCGGCGGCCGTCTCGAGCTCGGCCTCGGCGCGGGCTGGTTCCTCGAGGACCATCATCGCCCCCCGCCGAGCATCCGGCCGATGCCCCAGCCCACCACCGCCGAGCCGAGCGCGATGGCCGCGAACTCCACGCCGGAACGGAGGAGCGGCTGGCGGGTGAGGACGCCCTTGAAGACGCCGACGCCGAGCAGCGTCGCGACCGACACCCCCCACACCGCCGGGAGCGTGGCCGTGCCCAGGGGCAAGAGGAACGGCACGACGGGGATGAGCGCGCCGATCACGAACGAGGCGAACATCACGAAGCCCGCCTTGAGCGGCTGCGAGAGATCGACGGTCGAGAGGCCGAGCACCTTCTCCTGGACGGTGCGCAGGAGGAGGTCCTCGCGCCGGCTGAGGGTCGCGACCACTCGGTAGGCGGAGGGGCGGTCGAGCCCGTCCGCGGTCAGGGACTCGAGCAACGCCTCCTGCGCGAGGTACGGCTCGCTGGCGGCCAGCCGCTCCTGGTCGCGGAACTCGCGTTCGAAGATGTCACGTTCGGTCCGTGCCGCGAGATAGGATCCGGTCGCCATGGAGATGCCGCCCGTCACCCCGGCCGCCACGCCGGTGATCACGATGACCCTACGGTCCTGCGTCGCGACCGACACGCCGCTCAGGAGACCGACCGTGCTGAGCAGCCCGTCCTGGATGCCGAAGACGAGCTCGCGCGCGCGGATGCGACGCTGGAGAGCTTCCTTCTTCGCGCCGAGGACGGCCATCGAGCCGCGCGCGACGGTCAGTAGCGCAGGTCGGGATCGAGCGTCGGCTGGCCGGGCTGCCAGTCGGCCGGGCAGAGGCGCCCGGTGGCAAGCGCGCCGAGCACGCGGAGCGTCTCCTCGACGCTCCGGCCGACGTTCATCGGGCTCACGACCTGGTACGCGATCTTCCCCTCGGGTGACACGACGATCGTGGCGCGCCAGGCGCGCTGCTCGGCCGGGTTCAGGACCTCGTAGGCGCGGCAGACCTCGCGGGCGGTGTCGCTGAGCAGCGGGAAGGCGACGCCGCCGAGCTCGGCCGCCCAGGCGCGGTGCGTCTCGACGTCGTCGACGCTGATGCCCAGCACCTGTGCCGCCGACGCCTCGAACTCCTCGAGCCGCTTGCTGAACCCGACCACCTCGGTCGGGCAGACGAAGGTGAAGTCGGCGGGATAGAAGAACAGGATGACCCACTTCTGGCGGAAGTCGGCGAGCGAGAAGCGGCGCACCCTGCCTTCGTGCGCGCCCTCGAGCGTGAAGGGCGGCGCCGGCGCATTCAGGTCGAGCATCCGGTGAGTGTAGCCGGTCCGCGCCTAGCGGCGGAAGGCCTCGACCATGGCGGCGGTGTCGTTGTCGATTTGCAAGCCGTCCCGCACCCCGCTAGACGAGCCGCAATCCCATGCCGAAGACCGAGCGGCCTTCTCGCTTCCGCCTTTCCCCCGACGTCCGCCCGCGCGAGTACGACATCCACCTCGAGCCCGATCTCGACGCCGGCCGCTTTCGCGGCGAGGTACGGATCGCCGTCGGCCTCGACCGTGCGCGCCGAGAGGTCGTGCTGCACGCGGCCGAGCTCAGGGTCGAGCGCGCCGCGGCGAGCCTCGACGGCGACGAGGTGGCGGCCCGCGTGCGCGCCGACGCCGCCGACCAGACCGTCACGCTTCGGTTCCCGCGCGCGCTGCCGGCGGGCGAGGTGCGGCTCGTCCTCGGCTTCGCCGGACGCCTCAACCAGCACCTCCGCGGCCTCTACGCGGCCAGCGCCGACGGCCGTCACTACGCCTTCAGCCAGTGCGAGGCGGCCGACGCGCGCCGCATCTTCCCCTGCTTCGACGAACCCGCCTTCAAGGCGCGCTTCCGGCTGGCGGTCACCGTGCCGCGCGGGCTGCGGGCCGTCTCCAACAGCCCGATCGAGCGGGAGGAGGACGCGCCCGGGGGGCGCGTCGTCCACTTCGCCCCGACGCCGCCGCTCTCGACCTATCTCTTCGCCCTCGCCGTCGGCGCGCTCGAGGCGTCGGCCGAGCGGCTCCTCGGCACGGTCCCGATCCGCATCTGGCACGTGCCGGGCAAAGGCCATCTCACCGAGCTCGGCCTCGAGGCGGCGGCCGAGGCGCTCCGGCGTCTCGAGGACTACTTCGACATCCCGTACCCCTACGGCAAGCTCGACCTCGTCGCCGTGCCCGACTTCGAGGCCGGGGCGATGGAGAACGCGGGCGCGGTGTTCTTCCGCGAGACGCTCCTCCTCCTCGATCCAGCGACCGCGTCGCTCAACGAGCGCAAGCGAGCCGCCGAGGTGATCGCCCACGAGCTGGCGCACATGTGGTACGGCGACCTCGTCACCATGGCGTGGTGGGACGATCTCTGGCTGAACGAGGCGTTCGCCACCTGGATGGCCTACCGCGTGGTCGACGACTGGCGGCCGGAGTGGCGGCTCTGGCACGGGTTCGAGCACGACCGGGCTGGCGCGCTCGCGCTCGACGCGCTCGCCAACACACATCCGATCTATGCCGAGGTGCGCAGCGTCGCCGAGGCCACCCAGAACTTCGACGCGATCACCTACGAGAAGGGCGCCGCCGTCGTGCGCATGATCGAGCACTTCCTCGGACCCGAGAACTTCCGCGCCGGCGTGCGCCTCTACATGCGCCGCCATCGCGAGGGCAACGCGGTGGCCGCCGACCTCTGGCGGGCGCTCGAGGAGGCGTCGGGACGCGAGGTGGCACGCGTCGCGCAGGCGTGGATCGAGAAGGCGGGCTTCCCGCTCGTCACCTTCGGCCCGGCGAAGGGCGACGCCGACCGCGCGCTGCGGGTCCGCCAGGAGCGCTTCTTCGCCGACCCGAAGATCCCCCCGGCGCGCCGGCGGGGGCGCTGGCCGCTGCCGCTGGTCGTCCGGTGGCGCACGACGGAGGGTGCCACGGGGGTCGACCGGCTCCTCGTCGACCGGGCGGCGGACGGCGTGAGGCTCGGCGCCGAGACGCGGCTCCGCTGGTACTTCGGCAACGCCGAGGCGGGCGGGTTCTACCGGGCGCTGCACGACCCCGCGGACCGGAGCGCGCTGCTCGGGGACCTGGCGGCGCTCACGGCGGTCGAGCGCCTCGCCCTCGCGGGCGACCAGTGGGCGCTGGTGCGCTCCGCGAAGGCACCCATCGAGACCTTCCTCGCCGTCGCCGAGGCGCTCGGCGACGAGACCGACTACGATGTGCTCGACGGCCTCGCCGGGCCGCTCGCGCTCGTCGACGAGCAGGTCGTCGAGCCGGGCAGCGTCGAGCAGGCGCGGCTCCGAGGCTGGATCGCCCGCCGCTTCGGGCCGGCGCTGGCACGCCTCGGGTGGAGACCGGCGCCGGACGAGGACGATCCCACGCGGCTGCGCCGCGCGGCCCTCCTGCGCCTGGTCGGCGGCGTCGCCGAGGCTCCGTCCGTGCTGGCCGAGGCGCGCGAGCGGCTCGACGCGTATCTCCGCGACCGTGGCGCGCTCGACCCGAACCTGGCCGACCCCGTGGTCGGACTCGCCGCCCGCGTGGGCGACCAGGCGCTCTACGACGGCTACCGCGGCCTCGTCGCCGAGGCGCGCACGCCGCAGGAGCGGCGCCGGTTCCTCCTCGGGCTGGCCGCATTCCGCACGCCGGAGACGATCCGCCGCACGCTCGCCGCGACGCTGTCGCCCGACATTCCCACGCAGGACGTGGCCTTCATCTTCATGCGGCTGCTCGGCAACCCGGCCGGCCGGAGCCACGCGTGGAAGTTCCTCACCCGCCGCTGGTCGGCGCTCCGCCGCCGCATTCCGCCGCTGATGATCTCGCGCCTGGTCGAGGCCCTACCGGCGCTCCGCGAGCCGCGCGCGGCGCGCGAGGTGCGGGCCTTCTTCGCCGCGCACCCAGTGCCGGAGGCCTCGCGCGCCTTGAAGCAGACGCTCGAGGTCTTCCGCCTGAACGCCGAGCTCAGGCGCCGGACGGCACCGGGGCTCGCGCGCTGGCTCGCCGAACGCACGGCCTAGAACGCGGTGTCCTCACCCGCGTACGACGCCGCCGTCATCGGCGGCGGCATCGTCGGCCTGGCGACGGCCATGGCGCTGGCGGCCGAGCGCCGGCTGTCCGTGGTCGTGCTCGAGGCCGAGAGCCGGCTCGCGGCGCATCAGAGCGGCAACAACAGCGGCGTCATCCACGCCGGGCTCTACTACAAGCCGGGCTCGCTCAAGGCACGCAACTGCGTCGAGGGCCGCGAGGCGATGTATCGCTTCTGCGACGAGCACGGCATCCGCGCCGAGCGCTGCGGCAAGCTCGTGGTCGCGACGGAGGAGCGCGAGCTGCCGCGCCTCGACGAGCTCGAGCGCCGCGGCCGGGCCAATGGCCTCGAGGGGCTCGAGCGGCTCGGGCCCGAGGGCATCCGGGAGCGCGAGCCGCACGCGGCGGGGATCGCGGGGCTCTGGGTCCCGCAGACCGGGGTCGTCGACTTCGGCGAGGTGACGCGCGCCATGGCGGGCGTCGTCCGCGAGGCGGGCGGCGAGATCCTGACCGGCGCGCGCGTGCACGGCTGCCGCCCGCTCGCCGACGGTCTTCTCCTCGAGTCCGTCCGCGGCGAGACCTTCTGCCGCGCGCTCGTCAACTGCGCCGGTCTCCAGTCCGATCGCGTCGCGCGCCGCTGCGGCGCCGACCCCGGGGTGGCGATCGTGCCCTTCCGCGGCGAGTACCACGAGCTGGCTCCCGACCGGCGCGCGCTCGTCCGGAGCCTCATCTATCCGGTGCCCGACCCCGCGTTTCCGTTCCTCGGCGTCCACTTCACGCGCACGCCCAGCGGCACGGTCGAGGCCGGGCCGAACGCCGTGCTGGCGCTCAAGCGCGAGGGCTACAGCGCCGCGGACGTCCGCCTCCGCGACCTCGTCGAGATGGGCCTCTACCCCGGATTCTGGTGGATGTGCGGGCAGCACTGGCGGACGGGGCTCGCGGAGATGTACCGCTCGATCAGCAGGCACGCCTTCGTGAAAGCGCTCCAGAAGCTCGTCCCCGCGCTGGGACCCGACGACGTCCGCTACCTGCGCGCCGGGGTCCGCGCCCAGGCGGTCGGCCCGGGCGGCGCCCTCCTCGACGACTTCCACCTGGTCGAGGCCGCGCGTTCGGTCCACGTGCTGAACGCGCCGTCGCCCGCGGCGACGGCGTCGATCACGATCGGGCGCACGATCGCGGGCATGGTGGCGAGACAGCTCGGCAGGTGAGGCAAGGCGGCGCCGCGATCAGCTCAGGGCTCGCGTCGGCTCGTCCGGCCTGCCCGCGATCCTGCCCAGCAGCTCCGCGAGGACGTCGAGGTCGGGCGGCTTCACGAGATGATGGTCGAAGCCGGCGTCGAGCGCGCGGCACTTGTCCTCCTCTCGCCCGTACCCCGACAGCGCCACCAGGACGGCGTCTTGGAGACCGGGGCGCTGGCGCAGCCGCCGCGCGAGCTCGTAGCCGTCCATCCCGGGGAGCCCGAGGTCGGAGAGGACGACGTCGGGCTCGCGGCGCGCCACCAGCTCGAGCGCGGCGAGGCCGTCGGAGGCCGTCTCCACCGCGTGCCCCCAGAGTTCGAGCATCATGGCGAGGCTTTCGGCCGCATCCTGGTTGTCCTCCACGATGAGGACCCTCAGGCGGTTCCCGGCGCTCGCGTGCGGCTGCCGGACTCGTGCCGGTCTCCGCTCGGGGGCCGCATCCTGCGCCACGGGCAGCTGGACGACGAACTCGCTTCCCTGCCCGAGCCCGGCGCTCCGTGCCTCCACGCGCCCACCGTGCATCTCGACGAGGCTCCGCACGATGGTGAGCCCGATCCCCAGTCCTCCGCGCGCGCGGTCGAGCGACGCATCGCCCTGGACGAAGAGGTCGAAGACGTGCGGGAGGAAGTCCGGCGCGATGCCGATGCCCGTGTCCCTGATCCGGACGGCGACCTCGCCGCCCGTCCGCTCGGCCGTGAGCCAGATCGAGCCGCCGCGCGGCGTGTACTTGGTGGCATTGCTCAGGAGGTTGCCGACGACCTGGGCGAGGCGCGCCGGGTCGGCGTCCAGCCGGATGGGCTCGGGGGGGAGCGAGACCGTGAAGGCGTGCGCGCGGGAGTCGATGCTGGCGCGGATGATCTCGACCGCCTGCTCGACGACCGCGGAGAGCAGCACGGGCTCTCTGCGGAGGGTGATCTTGCCCTGCGTGATGCGTGAGACGTCGAGCAGGTCGTCCACCAGCCGGGCGAGGTGCCGCACCTGGCGGTCCGCCATCTGCACGAGGCCGTCGCGGCCGGGCACGTCGAGCTGGAGCAGGTGGAGCGAGGTGCTGAGCGGGGCAAGGGGGTTGCGGAGCTCGTGCGCCAGCATCGCGAGGAACTCGTCCTTTCGCCGACCGGCGTCCGCGAGCTCGGCCGCGCGCTGCTCGAGCTCGTCGGCCAGGCGCTTGCGCTCGGTCACGTCCGTGCCGACGCCGATCATCCGTGCCACGCGGCCGGCGGCGTCGCGCACGACGCGGCCCTTGGCGGCCACCCAGCGGATGCTCCCGTCGGGCCGGACGGTACGGAACTCGACCTCGTAGCCCGGGCCCTCCTCCGCGGCGCGGCTGATGGCGCGGTTCACGAGGTCGCGGTCGTCCGGATGGACGAGCGCGCGAAACGCCGCGTATGTGCCTCCGAAGCTGCCGGGCGGCAGGCCGTGGATGGCTTCCAGGTTCTCGGACCACTCGATCTCTCCGCTGAGAAGGTCCCAGTCCCACGCGCCCATGCGGCCCCCTTCGAGCGCCAGACGGAGCCGTCCTTCGCTGACCTGCAGCCGGACGTAGTCCGCGGCGCCGCGGCCTTCGGCGCTGTCGCGCTCGGCGATGGCCGCGCCGAGCAGCAGGGCGCTGACGGCCACCACCGCGTTGAAGAACTGCAGCGCGACCAGGTTCTCGTGGGGTGTGCCCATCGAGAAGGGGCCCCAGCCCTGCACCGAGCTCAGCACGGCCAGGCTCGAGGCGACGAACGTCACCGTCACCGCACCGCGCTGGCCGAAGCGGAGGGCTCCCCAGATGACGAAGGGAAAGACCTTGTACGGCAGCGCGTCCCGCATGAGCCGCGCACCGGCCGGCTCGATGAAAACGAGCAGGCCGACGGCGAGGAGCCCGCCGAGGAGCACCAGGGCTTCTCCGACCCGGCGCGGTCGCCATCCCGTCCGCGGCGCGCGCGCCCAGACGAGGAGGACGGGAGCCATGACGAGGTCGCCCATCGCGTCGCCGATCCACCACACCCACCAGATCGATGCGAAGGCGTCCCAGGGCTGAACGCCCCCGACGCAGAGGCTCGTGACGCCGACCGTCGCGCTGACGAGCGTGCTCCCGAGGGCGGCGAGGACCACGAGGGCGAGGACGTCCTTCAGGCGTTCGAGTCTGCTGTCGAACCCGACGCGGCGCAGCAGCCAGGCGCCGGCCACGGCTTCCAGCGTGTTGCCGGCGGCGATGCCGCACGCGGTGCCGAGCGGCTCGTGGTGCGTGGCGTTGGCGAGGAACGCCCCCAGCGCGATCCCCGGCCAGGCGCGGCTGCCGAACACCAAGAGCGCGGCGAGGGAGATTCCCGTCGGCGGCCAGACGAGCGTCACCTGCTCGGCGACGAAGGCGAGACGAAGCCCCAGGGTTGCCGCCACGAAGTAGATGGCGGCGGTGCACACGACGACGGCGGCAGGGGCCAGGAGCTGCCGCCACGCCGCGGACTCGCTCACCCGTGGCTCGGCCTCTGTCCGGCTCTTCGCCAGCATGATTCCGCAATGCGCGAGCCGAGGTTCCGTCGGCCGGCAGCCCCGCTCGGGCTACCACCCCGAATATTGAGGGTCAAACGCCACTTCCATCCGGTGGCCGCCCGGCGCAAGATTGGCGCGATGCTCGTCGCCGGCGTGGCCGCGGCGCTCCTGCTCGTGGGATCCGCGGCGGACGTGCCGCCGGCCGCGCCCGCCGCGCTCCGCCGCGCGCTGCATGCGGCGAGCGTCCAGATCGATCCGCCGGGCTGCTCCGGGGTGCTCGCCGAGAACGACCAGATCGTGGTGACCGCCCGGCACTGCATCGACCCCGGTGTCGAGCAGCTCAGGGTCCGCTTCACGAACGGGGTGACGCGCACGGGCTGGGTGGTGGCCACTGACGCCGCCGCCGATCAGGCGGTGCTCTTCCTCGAGGACCCGGTGGACATCGAGCCGCTGCCGATCGTGCGCCGCCGGCAGATCCCCGGGACCGTGCTCTACTTCGAGGGGAACCCGTCGCGGCCGCGCTTCCAGAGCGCGCGGCTCGACAAGATCGACCGCTGCCCCTCGCTCCCCGACCTTCCGAACGCGCTCTTCACGAGCATCGCCGGCGTGCCGGGCGACTCGGGAGCGCCCCTCGTCGACGTGGTCGCGGAGGTGGTCGGGCTCGTGCACGGCGGGGCGCGCTGCCATATCGCCACGCCCGCCGACACGCTCGTGCGACTGGTCGACCGCGTGCTCGAGCGGGACGACGTCCGGATAGCGGCACGCTCGCATTCACGCGGATCGAACTCCGCTGACGGGTCGTGCCTCGCGGGTCGTCATGCCGAGGCGGCGCATCTTCGCGTAGAGCGCCTCACGGGTGATCCCGAGGCTGCGGGCGGCGGCGGTCTTGGTGGGCTTCTCCTGCAGGCGCTGGCGGATGAGCGCGATCTCGACGCGCTCGAGGAGCCGGGAGAGCGGCTCGTCGTGGGCCGCGGGATCGGCCTCGCGAATCCGCCGGGCCAGATGCTGGCGGCGGATGCGCTGCCCCTGCGCCAGGCAGAGGACGAGCCGGTGAATCTCGTTCTCGAGCTCGCGCACGTTGCCCGGCCACGGGTACGCCTGGAGGACGCGCAGGGCGTCGCCGTCGAAGCCGCCGGTCTCGCGGCCTTCCCTCGCTTCGAAACGGCCGAGGAAGTGCCCGATCAAGCCGGGGATCTCGGCCGAGCGATGCCGCAGGGGCGGGACGCGGAGGGGCAGGACGGCGAGACGGTAATAGAGATCCAGTCGAAAGCGCCCTGCCCGCGCTTCGGCTTCGAGCGGCCGGTTCGTCGCCGCGACGATGCGGGCGCGGACGTGACGCACCCTGTCGGCGCCGACGGCCTTCACCTCCTCGTGTTGCAGGACGCGCAGGAGCTTGGCCTGGACTGACGGCGGTGCCTCGCCGACCTCGTCGAGAAAGACCGTGCCGTCGCCCGCCTCCTCGAACAGGCCGCGCCGGTCGCGGTCGGCGCCGGTGAAGGCGCCGCGCACGTGTCCGAACAGCTCGCTCTCGAGCAGCGACTCCGAGATCGCGGCGCAGTTCTGGACGAGAAACGGCGCCTCGCGCCGCGGGCCGCGGCGGTGGATGGCGCGGGCGATCAGCTCCTTCCCGGTGCCGGTCTCGCCCTCGACGAGCACCGGTACGGCGCTCCTGGCCGCGCGCTCGACGAGGCCCATGACCGCGCGCATGCCGGCCGTGGTCGCGATCAGCGATTGCTCGTCGATGCCGCCCCCGGCCAGCGGCGGCGCGTCGGTGCCCGCGGCATCGACGCCGGCGAGGACCGAGCGGCCGAGCGCCTCGCGGACGAGGAGCGGGAGCTGCTCGACGTAGCGCGGATGCTTGCTCAGGTAGTCGGCGGCCCCGAGCTTCATGGCGGCGACGGCGAGCTCCTCCGAGCCGGTGCCGGTCGCGACGATGATGGGGACCTCCCGCCGCGCCGCGCGCAGCGCGCCGACGATCCGATCGTCCGCGGCGTCCGGCAGGCGGAGATCCGTCACCACGCACCCGATCGCCGGATCCCGGAGCGCCACCAGCGCACGGCCCAGGCGGTCGACGGTCGTCACCCGCACGCCCGGCTCCATTCGCATCAGCGCCTGCCGCATGGACGCCGCGTGGTGAGGGTCGTCCTCGACGACGAGAATATGCAGCTGAGGCCAGTCCGGGTGCCCGTCCATCACGTCGATCCCCCCTTTCCGTCCGGCCGCGGGCAGGAGGTTTCTGTAAGACGATAGGTGAGCCGAGTCAATGTCTACAAAACTTCTAGCTCGCGGATGACGCCGGCTTCTGCATGCTGCGGTGCAGCGTGGATCGCTCCGACGACGCAATGCATGCGTCAGGGGCAGGTTGTTCGCGTCACTCCGGCGCGAGCCGCATCGTCAGCGGGTGATCCATGTGCCGGACGAGCACGTCGCTCCAGTACTTGTCCGCCATCGCGTGCGCCACGCGCTCGACGGACTCCGGCGCCGCCACCGCCTTGATGCGATCGAACTGCTGCCCGGCCACGCGCACGCCGACGTAGGGCTTGGTCGTGTTCCGCTCGATCCGCCCCGCCGCCCGCGTCCCCAGCCGCACGTACACCTGGTCGTCGATGACGACGAGCCAGACCGGGAACCAGTGATCGCCTTCCCCCGGGGCCGTCGTGCGGAGCTCGAGCGTGCTTTCCGAGGCGTACGCGCCCGGCTTCCACTCGGCTGCCAGGGTTGGCGCCGTGACGACGGCGATGAAGGCGGCGACGGCTAGGGACCTCAGCATGGCCCGCGGCTATAGCCGACTCGCCGTCGGGCGACCAGACCTGGGTTCACAGGGACGCCGTCCTCGGGGTAAGGTCCGGCCGGGAGGGACGGCCATGCACGAGATCGTCGACGGCATCGTCATGTGGTCCTGGCTCTCCGAGCCGCACGGCTACAACTTCAACGGCTACTTCGTCCGCCACCGCGCCGGGAACCTCTGCATCGACCCCGTCGAGCCGGGGGACGACGTCCTCGCCCTCCTCCGCCGTGAGGGTGTGGCCCGCATCCTGATCACCAACCGGAACCACGTCCGGAAGGCCAACCTCGTGCGCGAGCAAACGGGCGCGCCCGTCGCGATCCACCCGGCCGACGCCGCCTACGCCCGGGGCCAGGGCGCCGTCATCGATGCCGAGCTCCGCGCCGGCGAGCGCGTCGGCCCCTTCGCCGTCGTCGGGGTGCCGGGCAAGTCGCCGGGCGAGGTGGCGCTGTACGACGCGGCTCGCCGCCTCCTCGTCGTCGGCGACGCCGTCATCGGCAACCCGCCCGGCCGCCTCTCGCTGCTGCGCGAGAAGGTGATGGACGACCCGCCGCGGCTGCGCGAGAGCGTGGAAGCGCTCACCAGCCTGGAGATCGACACGCTCCTCGTGGGCGACGGCGAGCCCATCCTCCACGAGGCGGGCTCGCGGCTGCGCGAGCTCGTCGCCACGTTCCCCGCCTAGGAGCTCGACTCGAGATGGAATCTCCGCGCGCGCCGCGCGCGCGGCCGAGCGCAGCGAGCGAGGAGTGAGGACCCGGCGGGCTCCGCCCGACGGGGCGAGGGGCGGGGAGCCCCTCGCTGATCTAGCTCCCGCGCGGCAGGCCGAGCACCTGCATCGCGATGATGCCGCGCATGATCTCCGACGTCCCCGATGCGATGCTCGCCGCCGGCGATCCGAGATATCCCTTCTGCACCCACTGCGCGGGGCTCGCGGTCCCGTCGTAGCGCAGCCCCTCGGGCCCGAGGATCTCCATGCCGATCCGCGGCATCGCCTGCGTGAGCTCTGTCCAGTGGAGCTTGATGATCGAGGCCTCGGGGCCCGGCATCTCCATGCGCAGCAGCTTGTCGAGCGTCCGCTGGCAGTTCATGCGGAAGATCTCCGTGCCGAGGTGGACGGCGGCGAGCGCCTGGCGCCGCACGGGGTCGCGCCCGGCGCCGCGCTCGCGTGCCAGCGCGAACAGGCGGTCGCGCGCCCCGGAGAGCAGGATCTGCATGCCGACCACGTAGAGGATGCCGCGCTCGTTCTGGAGCGCCGAGACGGCGATCTGCCAGCCGCCATGCAGCTCGCCGAGGAGGTTCTCGCGCGGCACGCGGACGGACTCGAAGAAGACCTCGTTGAACTCCGCCTCGCCCGTCATCTGGCGGAGCGGGCGGACCGTGATGCCCGGGCTCTGCATGTCGACGAGCAGGCAGGAGATGCCCTCGCGGCGGCGGGTCTCGGGGTCGGTCCGGCAGAGGAGCATGCACCAGTCGGCGTGCTGCGCGAGCGTCGTCCACACCTTCTGGCCGGTCACCTCGAAGTGGTCGTCCTTGGGAAGCGCGGCCGTGCGCAGCGACGCCAGGTCGGAGCCGGCGCCGGGCTCGGAGAATCCGAAGCACCAGAGGTCCTCGGCGGTCAGGATGCGGCGGAGGAAGCGGCGCTTCTGCGCCTCGTCGCCGTAGGCCATGATGGGCGGGCCGGCGATGCCGATCCCGAGCTGGCCGATCACCTCCGGCGCCCGCGCGCGCGCCATCTCCTCGGTGTAGGCGATCTGCTCCGGGATGGTTGCCGCCCGGCCGCCGAACTCCCGCGGCCACGTGATGCCGACCCAGCGCGCGTCGGCGAGCTTCTTCTGCCAGGCGCGGAGGCGCCGGACGCGCTCGGCCTCCGGCAGCAGGGCGGCGTTCTCGCCTCGGAGGTCGTCGGTGACGTTCTCGGCGAGCCAGCTCCTCAGCTCGGCGCGGAACGTCTCGAGATCTGCCATGGTGCCCCGATAGCAGGAACGCCCGGCCGCCGTCGAGGCACGAGCTTGCGGGCGGGCAGCGGCCGGGGTACCTGAGACCTCCGACGGTGCAGACGCCCCGGGTGGTCACGACATCGCACGCGCTCGACGCGCTCGCCGCCGAGGTCCGTGCGGCCGGGCGCCTCGCGCTCGACACCGAGTTCGTGTGGGAGCGGACGTACCGGCCGAAGCTCGGCGTCGTGCAGGTCGCCACCGAGGCGGGCGCCGCCGTGATCGATGCCGTCGAGCTGCGCGACCTCTCGCCGTTCTTCCCCGTCCTCCGCGACCCGCGCGTTCCCGTGGTGCTGCACGGTGGCACGCAGGACCTCGAGATCTTCGCCTCGCTCATGGGCGAGACGGTGCGGGGCGTCGTCGACACGCAGATCGAGGGCGCGTTCCTCGGCTACGGGCTCCAGGTGGGGCTCTCGACGCTCCTCGAGCGGGTGCTCAAGGTCCACATCAAGAAGGACCAGACTTACACCCACTGGGACCGCCGGCCGCTGCGGCGCGAGCAGCTCGCCTACGCGGCGGAGGACGTCCTCCACCTCCTCCCGCTGCATGATCGGCTGCGCGCCGAGCTCGAGGCGCGCGGCCGCGTCGAGTGGGCGGAGGAGGAGATGCGGGCGCTCGAGGACCCCGAGCGCTACACCCCGGTGCCGCCCGAGGAGCGCTACCAGTGGGTCAAGGGATGGCAGCGGCTCGGCGGGCGCGAGCTGGCGGTCCTGCGCGAGCTCGCCGCCTGGCGCGAGCGGGCCGCCGAGCGGGCCGACATCCGCCCCAACTTCGTCGCCAACGACATCGTTCTCACCTCGCTCGCGGCCCGCCCCGTGGAGACCATGGAGGAGCTGCGACACGTCCGCGGCCTCGCCTCGGGCGCGGTCGACCGGCACGGCCGCGCCGTCCTGGCCGCGATCCGGGCCGGCGTCGCGTGCCCGTCCGAGCGCTGGCCCGAGCGGCCGCCGCGCGTGCGCGGCAAGACACCCCCGCCCGGGCTCGCCGCTCTGCTGCGCGCCGCCGTGCAGGCGGTGGCGGAGCGCGAGGACATCGCGCCCGAGGTGATCGCGAGCGGCCGGGAGATCGAGGCGCTGGCGAGCCATGGCGGCCAGGGCGAGGTGCTCGACGGCCTCGGCGTCGTGCGTGGCTGGCGCCGGGGGCTCGTCGGCGAGACGCTCCTCGCCATCGCGCGCGGCGAGCTGGCGATCGCCTACGATCCCGAGCGGCGTGAGGTCGTGGCGCGCGGCATCAATCCGTCGACGTCACCTTGACGATCACCGTCTTCCCGGCCCGCACGCGCTCGGGGTTCGGGCGGAAGAGGCCCAGCCAGGCGATCCAGTACTTCCGGCTGTACACCGGTGCCATGCGCGCCGCGACTTCGGGGTCGCGCACCAGCTCGGCCTGCCCGACGAAGTGCGGTCCGCTCGTGCTGCCCACCCAGACGAGGAGCGGGCTGCCGCGCGCGACGCGCCGCGCCTTGTGGCTGTCCGGTCCGGTGGTGAAGTAGATGGCGTCGCCGTCGAACATGAACCAGACGGGGACCACCTTGCTCTCGGTGCCGTCGGCGCGTCGCGTGGCGACGTAGATCTGCTTCGAGGTCGCGAGCGCCGCGGCGGCGTCGGGCTGAAAGCTCGCGGCCACCGCAGCTGCAGCGAGCAACGCGAAGACGACGGAGAGGACCCCGGTCATGGCGGGCACGCGGGCGGTGCCGGTGACTTGGCCGTGAAGAAGCTCTTACCCGGCTTGAACGTCTGGACGCCGTCGAAGGTCATGCAGTACCGCTTTATCCCCGTGGTGAGGACGACGTCCACCGGCCGCGGGCTGCCCGCGAGCGAGTGCGTGAGCTCAGCGCCGGCTCCCATCGCCTTCAGCTGATGAGGCTTGGCGTTCTTCAGGACCACGACCCTGATCGGCCCGTTCGCCTGCGTGGGGTCGCGGTACCGATACCCCTTGTCCGGACGCTTCCCGACCCGCCTCCACGCAGACGCCGGAAGGCTGTACGTGCTGTCGCACGGGGTCAACCCGCTCGGGCCGCAGCCGCCGCCCGTGCGCACGCGGAGGCTGCCCCCGCCGAGCGTGGGGTCGTCGGGGCTCCCGTTGCCGGGGCCGAGCTCGATCGCCGCGTCGATGGAGAGGACCATCAGCTTCCGCCTGGCGGGGCTCGACGGGTTGTCCTTGAGCACGAGCTTCTTCCCCGACAGCGGGCGATCGGTCCCGGCCGGGACCGTGGTGGTCGTGGTGGTCGCGCGCGGCCGGGTCGTCGTCGTCGCCCGGAGCGTGGTCGTTGTGGTCGGTTCGGTGCACGCCCCGAAGCTGCCGGTCACCTCGGCCCCCTCGAGCGGCCCGTTGTTGGTGGGCGTGGGGCAGGCGAGGGCGAAGTCGTTGCTCGCGTTCGTCTGTCGCACGAGGCTGTGGACGCCCTCTCCGGGCGTGGCGGTCGCCGGCGAGTCCGCGTCCGTCTTCTGTGGACCCGCATACGGGCCGTAGGCGACGCAGTCGACGTACTCGTTGGGATCCGTGGCGTCCCACGTGGTCGGGTCCTTGGAGAAGCTGGTCACCGGGTCCACCGGCCCGCCCCAGCACACCATGCCGCACGCGGCCGGGATGCCGGGCGGGAAGGTGAAGTCGGGCGTCACCGACGGCGTCGTCTTCGTGGCGAGGCTCGACGTCCCCATGATCCAGTGCCGGCCCGCGCCCTGGTTCGGCACGTCCCCGCCCGAGATGGTCGGCGGCGGGATCGTGAGCAGGACGGTCGCGGTCGTGCCGGCGCAGTCGAACACCGTGAGGCGGGTGTTGCCGACCATTTTCTGGAAGTCGAAGTCCATGCGGATCTCGACGTACTGCACGCTCGGGTCGCCCGCGACGCCGGACATGACCTCGCTGATGTGCGCGAGGTGGTAGCTCGCTTCGGAGCGGGCCGGGCCGAGCAGGAGGAGCGCGATGGCGGCGGCAGGGCGCGACATGAGCTGTCGGAGAAAAAAAGAGGGGCGGGATAGCTTCCCGCCCCCCTCGGGCTGCTTACGGACCCAGTCTGTCTACGGGCATGGATAAGCGACCTCGTTGGCCGCCTCGATCTGGCTGATGACGTTCGCCGCGAGCATGTCACGGCTGGTCCGCGACAGGCACGTCTGGGTGCAGGTGCCCTTGAGATCGAGCTTGTCCATGGCCGCGCTGTACTTCTCGTGCGCGGCCTTGTGCTTGACCGGGTCCGTCTCCTCGCACGCCTCCTCGTCGAAGGGCTTGAACGCGAACCTGGCGTCGGCCGCCTTCTGGTGGCACTTGATGACCGCGGCGGCGAGCTTGCCGAGCTCCGCGCCGACCGTGTCGGCGCACTTGAGCCGGTTCTTCGCGTCCGCCGCCGCCATGTCGACCGTGCCCGCATCGTCGCCGCTCGCGTCGATCGAGGTCGTGCCGTCGCAGTAGACGTTCCCGTTCTGCGCGTCGAGCGAGGCAGGGTTCGTCTTGGAGGCGAAGAGGGTCGTCTCCTCGGCCGTGGCGCCGCTCAGCTGCTGCCCGCTGCAGAGGGGCGAGAGCTTGGCGATCGCCGCGTCGAGCTTCTCCTTCGCGGCCTTTCCGGTGCCGGTCCCCTCCTCGCAGGCTTCGTCGTCGGCGGGCGGACCGGCGAAGGCGGCGTGGGCCTGCTTCTGGTGGCACTTGATGACCGCCCGGATCGCCTTGCCGAAGGCCTTGCCGAGACCGTCGCCGCACTTCAAGTGACCCTTCGTGTCGGGCACGCAGCCGGTGTCGTCGCCGCCGAAGGCCAGGGTCGTGGAGGTCGTGGTGCTCGTCGTGCTCGTGCTGGTGGTGGTCGGCGGGGTACACGAGCCGAAGGTACCCATCATGTTCGCGTTGTTCGTCGGGCTGGGACAGTCGAGCGTGAAGTTGTTGCTGAACATGAGGTCGTCGGCCCGCCGCAAGCTGAAGGTCGGGTCACCCGGCGTGGCGCCCGCGGGCGGGTTGCCGGCCGGCTCGGGCGCCCCGTCGTAGGTCCCGTACGCGACGCAGTCGGTGTAGTTCGCCGGGTTGGTGGCGTCCCAGGTGGGAGGATTCGGCGGGACGGTGCTGCTCGGTGCCCCCCAGCAGACCATGCCGCACGCGGTCGGGATGCTGCCGATCACGGTGGCGTCCCAGGTGAAGTCGGGCGTGATTCCGGACTGCGCGAGGAAGACGGCAGCGCTCGGGCTGGCCATGATCCAGCGTAGGTTCGGCCCGCCGTTGGGAACATTCGCCGGGAGATCGGCGATGAGGACCGCGGATCCACCCCCGTCCCCGCTGCACTTGAAGACGGTGAGCCGCGAGTGGGCGACGAGCGTCTGATTCGCCGAGAGCATGCGGATCTCCACATACTGAATGCTCGGGTTCCCGTTGGCGCCGGACTTCACCTCATCGATCACGGCCAGGTGGAAGAGCGCCTGAGTCTCGTGGGGCGTCAGCAGGGCGAACAGGGTGGCGAGGGTGGCTACGAACCGCGACATGTCTGACCTCCTCCGAGGAAACCAACCCTATTCTCGGCGCTTCGCCGCCGTCAACCACCTTTCTCGCGATTCGGTCCTCGAGGCTCCACACGGCAACCCGCCCATCGCCGTCGCCGGAGAGGAGGGTTTCTCCGGCCCAGGCCAGACCCCATACCGGCGCCCGGTGCCAGGCGAGCTCCTCGACGAGCGCGCCGCTCGCGAGGTCGATGAGGCGGATCTTCCGGTCGAGGCCGCCAACCGCCGCAAGCTCTCCCCGAGGCGCCATCGCGGCACGGTGGAGGCTGGTGGGGAACTGGTGGCGAGCGAGCACGGTGCCGCTCGCTGCGTCCCACACGCGAATGATGCCATCGGCGCTCGCCGAGAGGAGTCGGTCGCCCGCGAACGCGAGCGCCTCCACAGCCCGCTCGGAGTCGGTGAAGAGACGCGGTGCGACCTCACTGTCGAGGTCGAAGATCGCGATGGGTCCCGCATCGCTCGCGACGGCCGCCCGCCTGCCGTCGGGGGAAAAGGCAACGGCCGCGCCCTCGCGCTCCACCACGAGACGCCGGACCTCGCGTCCGTCGCCGGCCGCGAGGAGGTGCCCGCTGGGGTCGTAGAATACCGTGACGAGGAGCCGCGCGGCAGCAGGCGACCAGGCAAGGGCGCGCACGACGCCGGGATAGGCGGGCAGCTCGCGCAGGAGGCGACCGCCCGCCGTCGCGTAGACGAGGACACGGTTCTCCACCGCCACCGCCGCCTCGGCCCCATCGGGACTCACCGCGATGGCGTTGGCCGCCTCGGGGTGTGGCACCTCCGTCACGGGCACGGCGATCGGCGGAGGCGGTGCGAAACCCTCCAGGAACTGCACGCCCGGCATGCGCCACGCGCTCACGCCCGTGCCGAGGACGCCGACGAACGCCGTCGAGCCGTCGGGCGACGCAGCGATGAACGTCACCGTGCGGGGGAAGGCGAGCACGCAGCGGGGCAGGCGCTGCCCGTCGTCCGGGCGCCGATCGGGCGGGACGCAGCCCTCGGGTGGAATTCCCGCTGCGCCCGTCATGCCCGTGCCGAGGGGCACGACGAAATGGGATTCGAGGAGCTCCCCCGCCTGCACGACGCGCACGTGCGCCGCGACCGCGTCGCCCGCGAGCGGCGGCCCGCTCCCCTCGAGGGCGCCGTCGTGCGCGGCGAGCGGGATCTCCCGGCGCCCTTCCGGCAGGTCCACCGTGACCGTGCCGGTCGCCCCGGCGAGCGGGAGCGGCCGCCGCCAGACGTCGGTCAGGTAGACGCGGACGCTCCCGTCGCGCGCCGCGACGGCTTCGAGATGGCGCATGCCCACCATCGCGACCACGCCGCCGTGGTGCGGCGTGTGGTCGTGGATGCCGGGGCGGCCCGCCGCGGCCGTACCGAGCGCGACGAGTCGGGTCACGATCAGGTCGTGGCCGGCGCGCACGAGCTCGAAGCGGACGCGCGTGCCCGGCGCGATGCCGGCGAGGACGTCCGCCGAGCGCACGGGGAACGCCATGGTCATCGCGCCCATGAGGCCCGGGATGTCGTCGTGGCTGATCGTCACCCGGAGCGCGGCCGGGTCGACGGCCGTGACGTCGCCGGTGGCGGTGTAGGTCGAGCGCCCGCAGCCGAGGGCGAGCGTCAGGACGACGACGGGCGCGAGCCACCGCATCTCCGGACTTCTGGAGCGCGGCGGGTCTTTTTTCCAGCCCCGCTAGGAGGCCGACCCAAGACTTCGTCTTGGGTCGCAAAGCGAGGATGTGCGCCGCGTGAGCACGCGACCGTCATGCCGCGGCCGGCGAAGCCGGCGCGGCAAAACGAGCCGGACACGTCAACGACCCGAAGCCCCAGGCCAAGACGGGGGAAGCGCGTGTCAGTTTGCCGCGCTGGCTTCGCCAGCCGCGGCACGACGGCGGCGCGTGATACCGACGCCCCATGCTCGCGTCCGTTTCGCGACCCAAGAAGTCTTGGGTCGCGCTCCTAGGCTGCCGTCGAGGCGTCGGCCGGCAGGCCGTCGCCCCGGACTGGTGCCGACCGGAGGCTCGGCGCGACGTACGGCAGCGTCACCGTGAAGCGGGTACCGACGCCGACCTGGCTCGAGACGCGAACCGAGCCGCCGAGCACCTGCACGAAGCGCTGCACGATGTGCAGCCCGAGGCCGACGCCGCCCCCGCCCGACCCCGGCACCTGGCGGAACATCTCGAAGACGTAGCGCACGGCCTCGGGCGGGATGCCGCGGCCGCTGTCGGCGACCGTGACCTCGACGCCGCCGCCGGGGGTCGTCTGCGCCGAGAGGGTGACGTGGCCCTGCTCGGTGAACTTGAGCGCGTTGTGGATCAGGTTGCGGACCACGGTCTTCACCTTGTGCGCGTCCGTCTCGATCACCGGCAGGTCGGCGGCGACGTCGAGCCGCAGCTCCACCTCCGCTCGTCCCCAGTTCTCGGGCAGCTGCTGGAAGACGGTGCGCAGCAGCTCCGTCATCGCCACGGGGGTGCGGTGCACGGGCAGCCGGCCGGCCTCGAGGCGGTTCAGGTCGAGGAGCGCCGTGATCAGCTCGAGCAGCTCGATCGACTGCCGGCGAGAGCGGCGGAGCGCGTCGTCAAGCTCGGGGGCGATGTCACCCAGCCCCCCGTCGAGCGCCATCTCGAGGTAGCCGAGGATGACGTTCAGCGGCGAGCGCAGCTCGTGCGAGATGGCGCCGACGAACTCGGACTTGAGCGCGCTGGCCTGCTTCACCTCCTCGAGGAGGCGGGCGTTGTGCATGACGATGGTCGCGTGGTCGGCGATGCCGGCGAGGAGTCTGAGCGCCCATTCGCTCGACTCGACGAGCAACTCCGTATAGCCGACCGCCACGAAGCCGACCATGGCCCCGTGGTTGTGGAGCGCCGCCAGCAGGACCGTCGCGAGCTTGCGGTCGCCGGTGAAGACGGCGGGCGTGCACTCGGCCAGCCTGCCGTTGAGCACCACCACGCGATGGATGGAGAGACGGCCGACGGCCGACCAGCTGGAGAGCGGGAACTCGATGCGGCTCAGCTCGCTCGACGAGAGCTGCGAATCGGTGGCGGCGGCCAGGTGGAAGGTGTTCCGCTCCAGGTCGACGAGGAACGTGGCGCCCCAGTCGGCGCAGAGCTGCTCGCGCGTCGTGCGCGTCAGATGGTCGAACAGCTCGGGCGCCTCGACGCTGGCGCTGAGCGTCTGCGCCGCGTCCACCAGCGCCGCCGACAGCCGGCCCTCGGCCGCGAGGCTCTGGCGGCTCTCCTTCAGCCGCTCGGCGAGGCCGGTGAGGACGCGGTTCTTCTCGTGCAGATGGGAGCCGTAGAAGGCCGTCTGGTGGGCGATGAGGAAGAAGAGGAACACGGGCACGAGCGACTCGACGCCGACGAACGCGCCGGGCGCGAAGCCGTGCTCGATGCCGACCAGCAGCTCGTGGCCGATCGTCGCCACGGTGGCCGCCATGAAGCCCGCGGGGGAGGAGAAGAGGCTCGCCGGCACGATGACGAGCGCGTAGATGAGGTGGAACAGGCCGACCGACTGGCCCGACGCCGAGAAGCCGATGCCGAACGTGATGGCGAGCAGATCGATGGCCGTCTGGGCATAGAAGAACGGGATCGGCAGGAGGCGGAGGGGGCGGACGGCGAGCCCGACGAGCGAGGTGAGCGCCAGGCTCCCGCAGACGGCGAAGACGCCGATCAGATTGATCGACGCGAGCCCGAGCGGCGCGATGACGGTCGCGAAAGCCGCGACGGCGGCGGCGGCCCGCAGGCGCGTGAGGCAGAGCCAGCGGTTGAACGCCGCGAGGTCGCTCGTGCTGGATTCGCCCGCAGCAGGGCCGTCGCTGGGCGTCCCCATCGTCGCCGGGTACAGCAACGACGATGCCATGGCCTACGGCTTTTCATGCAGCCGTTACGGGGGAGCAGAGCGTCGAAAATCTGCCGGGTGACGCAGGGGCACCAGGCGTTTGCCTTGCGAAGCTGCATCCGGTGCGCCGACATGATATGGGGGGCCTTCCGTGACGCCTCCGAAGAAGCCCGGTCGCTCGCGCCGCGCGCGCACTGCCCGCGCCCGAAAGACACGGGCGCCAGCGGTGACCGCCGCGGAGGCGGCCCCGGCGGCCGAGGAGCCCGCGTCCGAGCCACCGGCGAGCACCGCCGTCGAGCCGATATTCGCGGCGCGGGTGCCGCCGCCGCGAGCACCGGCACCGCTCCCGAGCCCCCGCCGCGCCGTGTTCTTCGACGTCGAGAACACCAGCCGCGCCGAGCACATCACCCGCGTGCTCGCGCACCTCGAGCTCGACTGGATGCACCATGCCACCGAGCTGGTCGCGGTCGGCAACTGGCGCGTCATCGGGCACGACACCGCGCGTCTCCTGGCCAGCCGCGGCGCACACCTCGTGCACAGCGCGCCATCGGTCGGCGTGCGCGACTGGAGCGACCTTCGCATCGCGGTGGCGGCCGGCGCGTGGCTCGCCGCGGCCCGGCCCGGCGACCTGCTCGAGATCGTGACCGACGACCAGGCGTTCGACGCGGTGGGCGACGTGGCGGCGAGCCTCGGGGTCACGTTCCGGCGGCTCTCGTACCGGGCGCTCGCGGGCATGGGGGAGGTGCCGCGCGTAGAGCCTGCGCGCGAGCGGCCGTCGCGGCGGCGGCGCCGCGGCAGCCGGCGTGGCGGTGGGCCGCGCCCGGCGGCCGTGCCGGTCGAGGCGCCCGGACCGAACGGCGGCGCTCCCGCCGAGCCGCATACGGCGCCGCACGACGAGCTCCTCGCCGTCGCCCGCGAGCTCGTCGCCGCCTCGCCCGAGCGGGCGGTGAGCATCGACGCCCTCTCCAACGCCCTCAAGGAGCGCGGCTTCCGCCGCACGCCCGGCTCGCCGCGTCTGGTGACGCGTCTGCGGCGGATCAAGGAGCTCGAGGTCAACCGCCAGGGCACCGTCCGTCTCCTCGAGGCGGGTGCCGAGGAGCCCGCTGCCGCGGAACCATCAGGCTCGGCGCCGCACGCCGCGCAGCCCGAGCACGCCGCGGAAGGAGCCCCGACCGAGGGCGAGGCGGCCGCCGCTCCCGCGCGCCGCCGTCGTCGCCGCCGTGGCGGGCGCCGCCGCCGCGGCCGCGGCAGCGCTCAACCCGCCGCCACAACTCCCGAGTAGGAGGCTCCCCGCAAGCCGCGCTACGCCATCCCCAGCCGCTCGCGACCCTCCGGCGAGATCATTTGCGGATTCCACGGCGGATCCCAGACGATCTCGACGTCGGCCTCCTCCACCCCGGGCAGGGCGAGCAGCTTCTGCCGGGCGTCGGCACCGATGAAGTTGCCCATGCCGCAGCCCGGCGCGGTGAGCGTCATGCGCACGTCCACCCGGTTGCCGCCCGAGGCGCTCGGCGTGACCCGCATGTCGTACACGAGCCCGAGGTCGACGATGTTCACCGGGATCTCCGGGTCGTAGCAGGTCCTCAGGACGTCCCAGACCTGGTGCTCGAGGTCGGGCGCGTCCGCGGCCGCTTCGGCCGGCGCCGCCACGGGCTCCTTGCCGAGCGCGTCGGCGTCCTCGCCCGCGATGCGGAAGAGGCCGCCGTAGGCGGCGGCCTGCACCGTGTACGATCCGCCGAGCGACTGCGTGATCACCACGTCCGTGCCCTTCTCGAGCGTCACCGTGTGGCCGAAGGGAATCTGTACGGCCTCGCAGTCACGCGCGAGCTCGATTCGCTCCATGTGGACTCCTCCCGTCGCATTGTGGAACGATGCTCCAAGCAGCGCAAGGCGAAGGCGGGCGCGCTCCCTCGAGGCTCCAGGTGAAGCTTCTTGTACGCCGCCGCAGCCTTGATAGACACTGGCGGCGCGCATGACCGTGCCCGTGGCGCTGGCCGTGGTCGGCATCTGCCTCGCGGCGCTCGCCCTCCTGACGGCTCCGCAAGCCTCGAGACTCCTCCGCCCCGGCACCCCGCCGCCGAGACCGCGTCGCGTCTGGGTGACCCTTCTCGCCGCGCGCGAGATCGGGACGGGCGGCGCCGCGGCGGCGGCCGCGTGGGCGGCGCTGGCCAGCGGCAGGATGCCGGCATGGGCCGCGGCGGCGGCCGCCGGGGCGGCCGCCTACCTCGTCGCCGAGACGGTCGCGCCGGCGCTCGGACTCGCCATGCCCGCCGGGCTCGCCGACTGGCTTGGCGACGGCATCGACCGCCTGCTCGCCCCCCTTCGCCGGCCGCTCGAGCGCCCCGCCGTCCTGCTCGCGACCTGGCTCGCCGGCGAGCGCGGGCTCGCGCCCGCGAGCGTGCTCCGCTTCGCGGCGGACGGCGCGGTGGAGGAAGACGAGGAAGCGGCGCTCGACGCTCTCGGCCGCGAGCTGCTCGGCCGCCTGCGCGACTTCCAGCAGCGCCCCGTGCGCGCCGTCATGACGCCGCGGCTCCGCATCGTCGCCCTGCCGGTCGACCTGCCCGGGCCCGCGCTCCTCGCCACGCTGTACGAGCACCGCTTCTCGCGTCTGCCCGTATACCGCGGCGACCGCGACAACGTGATCGGCGTGCTCTACGCCAAGGACCTCTGCGGGCTCGACGTCAAGGCGCCCGGCTTTCGTCTGGAGCCGCTCCTCCGCCCGCCTACCTTCGTGCCGGTCAGCATGCGGGCGGGTGACGTCTTCCGCGAGCTCCGCCGGAAGGTGCATCTCGCGCTGGTGGTCGACGAGTACGGGGGGATCGCGGGCCTGGTCACCATGGAGGATCTCCTCGGCGAGCTCTTCGGCGACGTCGCCGACGAGTACCGGGAAGCCCGCGCGCGATGACCGCCCTCCTGGTCGCCCTCCCGTCCTTGCTCGCCGTGCGCGCGCTGGCCGCGGCGGGCGAGGTCCTCGTGGCGAGCGGGCCGCGCCGCCCGTCGCCGGTCGGCGACGCGACGCTCGCCTCGGCCGCCCGCGCCGTCGCATCCGTGGCCGGTGGCGCGGCCGTCGGAATCGCCGCGGCGCTCGTCTGGGCCTATGCCCGCCGCGGCGCCGTGCCGGTGGCGCTGGCGCTCTTCGTGCCGGCGGCGCTCGTCCTCTCCGATCTCCTGCCGCGGGGCCTCGCGCCGGGCCTGCCCGCCCACTGGCAGCGCCGCACGGAGCGCACGCTCGCCGCCCTCGCCGTCGTCCTCTGGCCGCTCGTCATCCTCCAGCGCGCGCTGGGCGCGCTCCTCGTCGGAGCCGGCCCCGGCGGACCGCTCGTGATGCTGCGGCAGCTCGGTGCCTGGCTGGCGGTGCGTCCCCAGCGCGGGGCGCTCGACGTCTCGGAGGCAGGCCTGGTGGCGCGCATCGCCCGCTTCGCCGCCAAGACCGTGCGCGACGCGCTCGTGCCGCACGTCGACGTCTGCGCCGTGCCCGACACGGCCCGCGTCGGCGACGTCGTGGCGCTCGTGCGCGAGCGCGGCTTCTCGCGCCTGCCCGTCTTCCACGAGCGGCTGTTCAACACGATCGGCACCGTGTCGAGCTTCGACCTGCTCGGCGTCGATCCGGCGCTGCCGGTCACGGCGGTGATGCACGAGCCCTTCTTCGTGCCGGAGACGAAGCCGCTCCCCGAGCTGCTGGCGACGTTGCAGGCCGAACGGCGCCACCTCGCGCTCGTCGTCGACGAGTACGGCGGCTTCGTCGGACTGGTCACGGTCGAGGACCTGGTCGAGGAGATTGTCGGCGAGATCGAGGACGAATATGATGTGCGTCGCGAGCTCTACCGGCGAGTGGCGCCGGGCGTCTTCGTGGTGAGCGCGCGCGCTCCGGTGGCCGACCTGAACGAGCGTTTCGGCTGGAACCTGCCCGTCGGCGACTACGAGACCGTCGGCGGGCTGCTCCTCGACCGCCTCGGGCGTGTGCCGAAGCCGGGCGACGGGGTGCGCGCCGGGCGCGTCCGCCTCGAGGTCACGCGGGCGAGCGCGCGTGCCGTGCTCGAGCTGCGGGTGGCGGTCGGCTGACATGGAGCGGAGGCAGCTCGCCGACCTGCTCACCGCCGTGCGGGCGGGGGACACCTCGGTGGACGAGGCGCTCGCCCGGCTGCGCGAGCTGCCCTACGAGGATCTCGGGTTCGCGCGCGTCGACCACCACCGCGGCCTGCGCAACGGGTTCGCGGAGGCGATCCTCGGCGAGGGGAAGACGCCCGAGCAGGTGATCGCGATCGCCGAGCGCATGGTCGCGGCGGGGACCAACGTGCTGGTGACACGCCTCGAGCCCGACCCGGCCGCGCGCCTGCGCACCGCGCTCCCGGGCTTCGAGTACCACTCGCTGCCGCGGCTCGCCGTGCATCGCACGCGAGCCGTGGAGCCCGAGGGGGGCACCGTGCTCGTGGTCACGGCGGGGACGGCGGACCTGCCGGTGGCGGAGGAGGCGGCGATCACCGCGGAGCTGATGGGGAACCGCGTCGAGCGGCTCTACGATGCCGGCGTGGCCGGCATCCATCGCCTGCTCGACCGCCGGGTGCGGCTGTGGGAGGCGGCGGTGCTGATCGTCGTCGCGGGCATGGAGGGCGCGCTCCCGAGCGTCGTCGGCGGCCTCGTCGACCGCCCGGTCATCGCCGTGCCCACGAGCGTCGGCTACGGCGCGCACCTCGGCGGACTCGCCGCGCTCCTCGGCATGCTGAACACGTGTGCCGCGGGCGTCGTCGTCGTGAACATCGACAACGGGTTCGGCGCGGCCGCGGCGGCGACGCGTATCAACAGAAGAGACGCGCCGTAGCGGCGCGTCGGTCCTCTCCCGTGGCCGACATCACCTCCGGGCGCACGCGCCGCATGCTGTCGGTCGGGCGGCTCACGACCTCGGTCGGCGGCAGCTACCTCTGGCAGGCGATCAAGCGCCCGTTCCAGTCGGCGTCGCGCCACGAGCGGACCCTGCTCGAGACGCACATCCGGAACGCCCAGCGGGTGGTCGCCCGCTCGAAGGAGCTGCGCGGCGCCTTCATGAAGCTCGCGCAGATGCTGAGCATGCGGAGCGACCTCCTACCGGCAGAGGCGCTCGAGGTCCTGTCCGTGGTCCAATCGTCGGTGCCGCCGATGCCCTGGGCCCGCATCCGCAGGGTGCTGGCTGCCGAGCTCGGCGCCCCACCCGAAGAACGCTTCCGCCGCTTCGAGCGCGAGGCGTTCGCGGCCGCGTCGCTCGGCCAGGTGCACCGTGCGGAGCTCGCACGCGGGCAGCGGGTCGCGGTCAAGGTGCAGTATCCCGGCGTCGCCGCCACCGTGCAGCAGGATCTCAAGAACGTGAAGGCGCTCCTGCGGGTCTTCACCGCCATGGCGCGCGACCTCGCGCGCCAGGACGTCGACACCGGCGAGGTCGCCGCGGAGCTCGAGGCGCGGCTCCGCGAGGAGCTGGACTACCTGAACGAGGCGGCGAATCTCGAGCGCTTCCGCCGCCTGCTCGCCGACGACCCCGAGGTGGTGATCCCGCGCGTCCACCCGAAGCTCACCACCCGGCGGGTGCTGACGATGGAGTACCTCGAGGGCTACCCGATCCAGGACATCATGGCGCCGGGCGTGGACCAGGCCCTCAAGGACTGGGTGGCCGAGAAGCTCTTCCGGCTCCTCTGGCGCCAGGTCCTCGAGCTCGGGGCGCTGCACACCGACCCGCATCCGGGAAACTACCTCGTCACCCACCATCCCCGTCTCGGCCTCCTCGACTTCGGCAGTGTGCGGCTGTTTGAGCCGGACATCCGCAGCGGCTACCTCCGCCTGGCCGAGGCCCTCCTCGCGCACGACGACGCCGGGATCGCCGCCGCCTGCGCGGCGCTCGGCTTCATCGGCCCGCACGACGATCCGGGCCCGATGGTGAAGATCATGCACGTCGCGTGCGAGCCGCTCGAGCGCGACCTGCGCTTCGATCCGCGCGACTACGACCTCCTCGCGCGGGGTGCGCAGATGGCGGAGATCGCGCTCGCGCATCGCATCTTCCGCGCTCCCGGACACCGCGTCTTCCTCCTGCGCGCGCTCGTCGGCCTCGACGCCTATCTCAAGGCGTTCGGCACGGTACGCAACTGGCACCGGCTCTTCCGGGAGATCGTCGAGCGTGCTAACGGACACGCATGAGCGTGAGCGAAGGATACTGATGAGGCGCTGGTTCGCGCTCTCGGCCATCGGCCGCGACCGCCCGGGCATCGTCGCCGACCTCGCCGAGCTGATCTACGAGTGCGACTGCAACCTCGAGGACTCGAGCATGACCATCCTCGGGTCCGAGTTCGCGGTGCTGCTGCTCCTCTCGTGCGAGGGGGAGGACGTCGAGCGGCGGCTCACCGCCGGCTGCAAGCGGCTCGAGTGGGAGAGGCGGCTCACCGTCTTCTTCCGCCCGCTCGAGGGCGACGGCCCGCCGCGCCCGGCCGGGGTGCCCGGCAGCCCGATGGAGTGCGCCGTGACGGGCGTCGACAAGGCAGGGATCGTGGCCCGCGTCGCTCGGGTGCTGGCGGGCCACGGTGTCAACATCACGGCGCTCAACACCCAGTCCCGGCCCGAGCCGGAGACGGGGACGCCGATCTACACGATGCGCATCCAGATGATCGTGCCGCGCGCCGTCGACCGCCAGGCGCTGCGCGCGGAGCTCGAGCGCGTGGCCGCCGACCTGCGCGTCGAGCTGACGCTCGCCGAGACCGCAGCGGGGTAGCGTAGCCGGTCGGCGCCGCGTCCCGGGCGCCGCCGAGCCGGCGGGTTTCGCTTCAGTAGCGGAGCACCAACTCGAGGTCGCCGTAGTTCGCGTCGGCCCCGCTTCACCACCCCCCTGCCCGAAAGCATGCCCGTAGTGCGCGTACGCCGTCAGCCGCGTGAGCAGCGTCGCGCTCGCCGAGGGTCAAGGCGATCCGGTCGCGCCACCCGCTGGCGTCGTCTGCGCCGCGGGCGACGCCCGCCGCGAAAAGACCGAGGCCCAGTACGCGGGCGATTCCTCCTCGCATTCAGCGCTGGACAACGACCGGCAGCGGGGAGTCTCGCTGCATCGGTCGGGGTCCGGTCCGGACCGCCGACCGCACGAGCCGCGCCCGCCCGCCGTCGCCCGCCCAGGTGAGCCCCCAGCCCCTGCTCACCGCCAGCACGAGCGTCATGCCCCATACGCAGACGGCCGAGAGCGCCAGGAGGCCGGTCGCATAGGTACCCGTGATGTCCTTGAGCATGCCCAGGATGGACGGGAGGAGGAAGCCCCCGAGGCCTCCTGCGGCGCCGACCAAGCCGGTGATCACCCCGATCTCCCTTTGAAAGCGCAGCGGCACGAGCTGGAAGACGGAACCGTTGCCCGCGCCGAGCAGAGCGAGCGCGGCGAAGAAGAGCGCCGTCGCGAGCCAGAGGGGAGGCAGGCTCGCAACGCCGAGGAGAAGCAGGGCCACGGCAGCGTAGAGTACCGTCAGCACGCGGATGCCGCCCTGGCGGTCGGCGAGCAGCCCGCCGATCGGCCGCATGAAGCTGCCCGCGAACACGCAGAGCGCGGTGAGGTCGCCAGCGGCGACCTTGCCCACCCCGTACTGGTCGTGGAAGAAGATGCCGAGAAAGCTCGCCAGGCCGACGAAGCCGCCGAAGGTGATGCCGTAGAAGAGGCAGAACCAGAGCGTGTCGAGCTCCCTCAGCAGGGCGGCGTAGTCGCGGAAGCGCCTCGGCGCCGGCTGGCTCGAGCTGTCCCGGGCGCAGAGGAAGAAGACGACGGCCGCGACCGCCATCGGCACCGTCGCGAGCCCCATCGCCGCGCGCCAACCGAACGCCGCGGCCAGCCGCGGCATGAAGAGCGCGGCGAGCACGGTGCCCGAGTTCCCCGCACCCGCGATCCCCATGGCGAGGCCCTGGTGCTCCGGCGGATACCAGCGTGAGACGAGCGGCAGCGCAACGGCGAAGCTCGCGCCCGGCACGCCGAGCAGCACGGCGACCGTGAAGAGACGCCCGAGGGAATCGGCGAAGAGCCAGCCGAGGAGCAGCGGCACGAAGGTCAGGGCGATGCCGACGAGCCCCGTGCGGCGCGGGCCGAGGTGGTCGGTGAGCCCGCCCATCACGACGCGAAAGATCGACCCCCCGAGCAGCGGGGTCGCGACCAGGATGCCCTTCCACGTCGCGTCGAGCCTGAAGTCCTCGGCGATGAAGTTGCCGAGCGGCCCGAGTAGCGACCAGACGCAGAAGCTCAGGTCGAAGTAGAGGAAGGCGGCGACGAGCGTGGGCCAGTGACCGGCCTGCTTGAACGCCCTCAAGCTCATGACGCCGCCACTCGCACGGCCGTGAGACCCCGCCGCGGCGGGCCGAACAGCACCCGGCCGGTCCGCGCGTCGAAGGCCGCGCGGTGACAGGGGCACTCGAAGCGCGCGCGCTCGGCCGACCAGAGGACGGGGCAGCCGAGGTGGGGGCAGCGCCGGTCGAACGCCACCACGGAGCGGGGATCGAGCCGGACCACGAGGATCTCGCGCCGATCGTCGGAGGACCCTAGCGTGCGGGCCTCGCCCGGAGGCAGCTCGACACCGTCAGGGAGATGGATCGCCTCGAGCGGCCCGGGCTCGGAGAGCCGCTGCCCGATCCATTCGCCGCCCAGGGCGAGCACTGCGGTTGCCCCGGCGGCTTTGAGGAAGCGCCGGCGATCGAGGCGACGCTCGTCCGCCAGCGCAACGGGGAAAGGGTCTCGCTTCTTCAACACAGCGCCTCCTCGAGATGCTGCTCGGCGGGCGTGCGCGGCGGCCGCTCCGTCGGGGTGACCGCGAGTACCCGGGTGTGGGCGGGTACCATCAGGTGGTTCTTCGTGCGCACGACCTCGTCGCCGAACTCGAAGACGTTGAGCGACCGCGCCGAGCGCAGGTCCTCGACCTCTTCGCGGGTGCCGAAGAACAGCGCGCCCGACGGGCAGACGGTGGCGCACATGGGCTTCAAGTCCACGGAGGTCCGGTCGTAGCAGAGGTCGCACTTCATCATGAGGTCGCGCGCGGCGTGGAGCTCCGGCACGCCGAAGGGGCAGGCGAGCACGCAGTTGCCGCACCCGATGCACCGCTCGGCCATCGCCGTGAGGACGACGCCGTCGGGGTCGACCTTGATGGCGTCGGCCGGGCAGACGCTCGCGCACGCCGGGTCCTCGCAGTGCATGCACACCGTGGGCGCGGTCTGCACCGACGTCGCGCGCTCGAGGAAGTCGAGGTGGATCATGGTGTGGCCACCGTGGCCGGGGCACTCGCTGCACGCCTCCTCGCAGGCCCGGCAGCCGATGCAGCGGTTCGGGTCGATGAAGAGCTCGCCGGTCAATCGATGTCCTTCGCTCACGCTCACGCGATGTCCTTCGCTCACGCTCACGCGGGCAGCCTTTCGATCCGCACGGCGGCCACCTTGAACTCGGGGATGCCCGCGATCGGGTCGTAGGCGCGGAGCGTCAGGCGGTTGGCCGAGCGCTCGCCCGGCCAGTGGTAGGGGATGAAGACCGTGTCGGGGCGGATCGTCGCCACGACGTGCGCCGCGAGGTCGAGATGACCGCGCCGGCTCGAGACGCGGACCCGGTCGCCGTCGCACACGCCGAGCCGCCCGGCGAGCTTCGGGTGCAACTCGACCTTCGGCTCGGGGTACTGGTCAACGAGCGGCCCGATGCGTCGGGTCTGCGTGCCGGAGAGAAACTGAGAGACCACGCGACCCGTGGTGAGGATGATCGGATAGTCGGCGTCGACGTCCTCGGCCGGCGGGCGGTACTCGACGGCGTGGAAGCGGGCGCGGCCGTCGGGATGGTGGAAGCGCCCCCCTTCAAAGAGGCGCGGCGTCCCGGGGTGGTCGGCGTCCGGGCAGGGCCAGAAGACGCCCATCTGCCGCTCGATCTTCTCGTAGGTGATGCCGGAGTAGTCGGCCACGCCGCCGCGCGACACCCGGGTGAGCTCGGCGAAGATGTGGGAGGGCGAGTGGAAGTCGAACTGATGGCCCTTTCCGAGCCTGCGGGCCAGGTCGCAGATGATCCGCCAGTCGGCGCGGGCCTCCCCGGGCGGGTCGACCGCCTTGCGGATGCGGATCACTCGCCCCTCGGTGCTCGTGACAGTGCCCTCGTCCTCCTCGTGCAGCGAGCCCGGGAGGACCAGGTCCGCGTGGCGCGCCGTCTCCGAGAGGAAGAAGTCGATGGCGACGAAGAAGTCGAGCCGCTCGAGGGCCTCCTGCGTGAACGTGGCGTCCGGCAGGGAGACCAGCGGGTTGAAGCAGATGGAGACGAGGCCGCGGATCTCCCCGCGGTGGATCATCTCCACGATCTCGGGGGCGGTCGCCCCCTTGCCGGGCAGCGCGCTCTCGGCGACGCTCCAGGCCGCGGCCACCTCGGCCCGGTGCGCCGGGTTCTCGATGTCGCGCGCCCCCGGGAGCTGATTGCAGCGCTGGCCCTGCTCGCGTGCCCCCTGGCCGTTGCCCTGCCCGGTGATCGTCGCGTAGCCCGAGCCCGGCTTGCCGATCTTGCCGGTGGCGAGCACGAGGTTGATGCAGGCCAGCACGTTCTCGACGCCCTTGGTGTGGTGCTCGATGCCGCGCGCGTGGAGCAGCATGGTGCGCGGCGCCTGCACCCACAGCTCGGCCGCCTCGACGATGCGTCGCGCGGGGATGCCCACCAGCCGCTCCACGGTCTCGGGCGCGTAGCGTTCGACGAGGGCTCGCACCTCGTCGAAGCCCGTCGTGTGCCGCTCGACGAAGTCGTGGTCCACGCCGCCGAGCCGGATGACCGCGTGCAGGATGGCGTTCATCAGCGCCGAGTCTCGCCCGGGGCGCACCGGCAGGTAGAGGTCGGCGGTGCGGGCGATGGGGGTGAGGCGCGGGTCGACGACGACGAGCTTCGCGCCCCGGTCGCGCGCCCGCCAGATGTAGTCGGTGGTGATGGGGCTGCACTCCGAGACGTTCGAGCCGAGCACCATCACGAGGTCCGTGCTCACGATGTCGGCCCACGGGTTGGCCGCACGGTCGATGCCGAAGGCCCGCAGGTTGCCGGCCCCCGCGGCGACCATGCAGAGGCGCCCGTTGTAGTCGACGTGCCGCGTGCCGACCGCGAGGCGCGCGAACTTGCCCATCAGGTACGCCTTCTCGTTGGTGAGCGACGCACCGGAGAGCACGGCGACGCTGTCCCGCCCGTAGCGGGCCTGGAGGCGCCCGACGCGCTCGGCGACGAGGTCGAGGGCCTCGTCCCACGGGATGCGGCCGAAGCCGCGGCCGGTGCGCACGAGCGGGTGGAGCAGGCGGTCGGGGTGGTTGTTCTGGAGATAGCGCTTGATGCCCTTCGGGCAGAGCTTTCCCTGGTTGAACGGGAACTCCTCCCAGGGCTCGATGCCGACCACCCGCTCGTCCTTCACGAGCAGCGTGACGCCGCACTGCTGACCGCAGAAGCAGCAGTGCGTGTTGACCTTCCTGTCGGGCGCGGCACGGGCGGCGAAGCCGCCGGGTGGCTCGTAGCTGAGGTGGGGGCCGAAGGCGTCGGCGAGCGCCTCGGCCGGAGCGGGGAGACGCGCCATCCCTACGCCGCCTCCGGGCGGGCCGCCGACGCCGCGGGCCGCGGCTGGAACTGCGCGCCGAGGAGCTCGGCCTGTGCGGTCGCCACCTGGCGGCGCCGGCAGGCCGGGCACCGGCGCTGATGGCGGGCGAAGCGGAAGCCGCGTGCAGCCAGGAGCCGCTCGACGGCATCGCGCTGGGCGACGGGTGCCAGCGGCGCGCCGCAGCCGATGCAGCCCGCCCGGAGAGCTCCCGGCGCGCGTACGAGCTGTGCGCCCAGGTGAAGCGGGCGGATCAGGAGGTGCGCGAGCTTCGTGAACGGGAGCGCCAGGAGGAGCGCGACGACCGAGACCTCGTGCACGAGCGCGGCGGCCCGGAAGAGCCCGGGCAAGCCGCTCCGGCCGGCGGCGGGCAACGCGAGTCCGCTGAGGGCCACTGCTAGGAGGAGGAGCAACGGGGCCAGGTGGAAGCCGGCGGTCTCGTGCGCCCCGCCGCGCGCCCGCAGGCGGACCAGGAGGAAGTACGTCGCTCCGAGTGCGACGGCGACCGCCGCCAGGGAGAGCCCGTGAAACACGAGCCAGCCTACGACCCCTTCGGGGGCGAAGCGGACGACCGGTACGGCGACCAGGATCGCGCGGTAGGAGCGGCCGCCGTCGGCCTCGAAGCGGAGCCAGCCCCAGACGAGCGGCAGCGTGATCGCGAAGCTGACGAGCGTGCCGACAGAGAGGAGCAGGTGGGCGAGCCAACGTACCCGGGAGCGCCGGGCGATGAAGCGTTGCGCCGCGAGGTCGCGTCCCGCCGCGCCGAGCAGCCGGCGGAGCTCGCGCGGGCGGCGTACGGCCTCGAGCAGCGCCCGGGCGTAGAAGGCCGACGGCGGGCGGCGCCAGAAGGCGCTCGTCCGGTAAACGGTCACGAAGCAGGCGGCCACGGTGGCCGCGAGGTAGCCGAGCAGGGCCGCGTCGAGATGTGCGAGGCCGGACGAGCCGCCGTAGACGGCCGCGAGGAGCAGCGCCGTGGCCAGGGCCGCGTCCCGAAGCGGAAGCCAGCGGCTCACTGCGTCCTCGCGCGCGCGACCCGCTGCTTTGGAAAGAAGCGGGCGAGGTACTCGAGGACCTCCGGCAGGTCCGAGAGCGGCACGTTCTCCATGATCCGCTGCCCGGGACGGGGCTCGGGGCCGCTCCGCCCGCCGACCCACACGTCCACCGCCTCCACCACCTTGTTGTTCACGCGCACCTTTGTGCCCTCGAAGCCGATATCGGCGAGCTGATGGTTCCCGCAGCCGGCGGGACACCCCGACCAGTGCATGCGCAGCGGCTCCTTGCGATCCGCGAGCCTGGCGGCCAGCGCACGGGTCATGGGCAGCGCCCGCGCCTTCGTGTCGATGAGCGCGAGATCGCAGAAGTCGATGCCCGTGCAGACCACGAACCCCCGCAGGATCTCCGGCGGGTTGTAGGGCAGCTCCTTGAGGAGCGGCTCCTGCGTGAGCTCGCGCAGGCCTGGGTCACTGATGTTCGGGATGATCAGGTTCTGCTCCGTGGTGAAGCGCACCTCACCGCTGCCGTAGGTCTCCGCGAGGCGGGCCACCTCGGCGAGCTGCACCGCGGTCACGCGCCCGCCGGGGACGACCACGCCGACGAAGCTGCGCCCGTCCTTCTGCCGGTAGATGCCGACGTGGTCGGTCCGGTTCGGGCCGCGCGCGTCCTCGCCGGCGGGCTCGAGCGACCGCCCGCAGGCCTCCTCGACGGCCGCCCGCACGCGTGCGACCCCCCAATCGTCGACCAGGAACGCGAAGCGGCTGCGGTTCCGCGCCTCGCGCGGGCCCTGGTCCCGGAACACCCGGACGATGGCCGCCGCAACCTCCGCCGCGGCCGCGGGCTCGACGAAGACGTCGAGCGGGTCGGCGCGGCGATAGCCGCCCGAGCCCATCTTCCCGCCCACGAGCACGTTCAGGCCGACCCGCTCGCCCTTCCGCGCGGGCACCATGGCGACGTCCTGGCTCTCCGCGCCGACGCAGTTCTCGGGGCAGCCCGTGATGGCAACGTTGAACTTGCGGGGGAGGTTCGTGTAGGCACGGCTCCCGACGAAGAGCCGGGTGAACTCGCGCGCTGCCGGCGACGCGTCGAACAGCTCGCGCGGCGTGAGGCCGGCCACCGGGCAGCCGATCACGTTGCGAACGTTGTCCATGCCGGTCTGGAGGGAGGTCAAGCCGACGGCCTCGAGCTGCGCGAACACCGCGGGGATTCCGTCGATGCGGACGCTGCGGAGCTGGACCTGCTGGCGGGTGGTGATGTCCGCGAAGCCGGCGCCCAGCTCCTGCGTGATCTCCGCCAGCGTGTGCACCTGCTGTGCAGTCGCGATCCCGTTCGTGATGCGGATGCGCATCATGAAGAAGCCGGGCGTGTGCTTGCGGAAGAAGACGCCGTACCATTTCATGAGCGCCTTGTCCCGCTCGCTGATCGAGTCGGGGCCCTCCCGGCTGTAGCGCTCGATCTCGGGCAGGACGTCGAGCCCGTCCTTCTCCCGCTTGAAGTCCTCGATACGGTTCATCGTCCCGTCCCTGCCTTCGGCATCGCACGTGCTTCTGGGAGGTCGCGAGATCGCTGATGGCGTGCTCGCGCCGACCCCCGAGAGAGGAAAAAGCAACGTGAGTGCCCGCAGGGCCGAGCCCCAATCGCCGTCGCCGTATCCGGCGTGCCAAATCTCCGACATCGTCGTGATGCTCAAGAGCGGAGCAGCGGGCTGCTCGCTCAGGCGGCACGCGGCGCGGCCGCTTCGTATTCGTTCCGGCAATGCTACGCGTGGCAGTTCGTAATGGGAGGAGTTCGCGCATGCTCGAGACAAGGCCGCTGCTCATCTTCAAGACCATCGTCGACGTCGGCAGCTTCACGCGTGCCGGGGTGCGGCTCGGCCTGAGCCAGCCGGCGATCAGCCAGCACATCCGGGCGCTCGAGCGGGAGGTCGGGGCGCCGCTCCTCGTGCGGCTCGGAAAGAGCGCCAAGCCGACGCCGCAGGGCGAGATGCTGCTCCACTACGCCCGCCACGTGCTCGGCAAGATCGAGGAGGTCGAGCGCCTGCTCGCCGAGGCGGCCGACGGCCGGACGGGCGTGCTGCGCATCGGCGCCGGCGGCGCCGCGTGCCAGCATCTCTTGCCGGGCGTGCTGCGCGAGTTCCGCAGCCGGTTCCCGAAGGTCGACCTGCACGTCCGCAGCGGCTACACCCAGCTCACCCTCGGCCGGGTGCTCGACGGCGACCTCGATGTCGGGCTGGTGACGCTGCCGCTCAGGGCCCCGCAGGTACGCGTCACCGAGGTGGGCCGGGACGAGCTGGTCGTCATCGTGCCCCCCCAACACCCGTGGGCGGCCCGGCGGCGGGTCCCGGCCGGCGAACTTGCCGGAAAGCCGCTCGTGCTCTACGAGCGGCAGAGCCAGGCGACCGACCTGATCATGCGCGCGCTGCTCGAGCAGGGCGTCTTTCCGCGCATCACGATGGAGATCGATCAGATGGACGCCGTGAAGGAGATGGTGCGGCTCGGGCTCGGCTTGGCCGTGGTCCCGGAGTGGGCCGTGCGGCGCGAGGTGGGCGCCGGCGCGCTCCATGCCGTGTCGCTGGGTAAGGCGGGGCTGTGGCGCGCGTGGGGCCTCGCCTGCCTGGAGCAGCTGCTGCCGTCCCCGTCGCTGCGCGCGTTCGTCCGTCTTTGCACCGAGCACCTGCCGCGCGCACTGGCGGCGTGACCGCGTCCGCCCGCACGGCTTAGCAGACTTTCCGCTTGACGCCGCGATCGGCTCGCCAGTAGTGAGCGGGCGAAAGGGAGGCCTCGCTCGAGCTCGCATGACCGTCCTCGTCCTCTTCTGGCTCAACGTCCTCCTGCTGTCGTTCTTCGCCTCCCTGACGCTGCAGCCCCGGCTGCTCGGCTTCGCCAAGGGCGGGAAGTGGTACCTCACCTGGTTCGCCGTCGGCCTGATCACGCTGATGGACGAGCTGACGTCGGTGTTCTACGCCCCCGCCGAGGCGCACCGCTTCATCGGCACGCAGGCCATCTTCTTCATCGCGGCCACGTCGCTGCTCATGCGCGTGCTCTCGACCCGCATGGTCGAGATCGCGCAGATCCTCGAGCTGCACGACATCCGTGGCGGGGGCGTCTACTCGTTCTCCTACTTCGTGCTCGGGCCCGTCGCCTCGTTCGTCGCGGTCGCGTCGATCATGGTGTCCTACATCCTGACGGCGTGCATCTCGACGGTGAGCGCCGTGATCAACGGCACCGCGTTCCTCCCGCTCGGGCCCGCGACCGAGTACGGGCTCATCCTGGGCGTCATCTGGGCCATCGCCGGCCTCAACATCCTCGGCATCCGCGAGAATGCGCGCGTGACCTTCGGCATCTTCGTGGTCGCGGCCTTCGTGCTCGTGAACCTGATCGCGCTCGGCTTCCTGCACCTCGCGCCCGGGAGCCCGCCGATCATGCTCGGCAGCGCGCAGAACGTGATCGGCTCGGTGACGGGGGCGGGGCTGCCCCACGCCGTCGCGGTGGTCACCGTGGGCGTGGCGAGCTGCATCCTCGCGTACTCCGGCATCGAGTCGGTCATCCAGACCGCCGGTCTGGTCGACAGCTGGCGTGACGTCGCCCGGGCGTACTGGTTCCTCGCGCTGACCGTCGGCATCGCGACGCCGCTCATGTCGGCCCTGGCGCTGTCGGCACCGATCGACCTCGCGGCCCACGAGGGCGACCTCATCACCTACTGGGCGACAGTCGTCGGCAACGTGCCCTTCGGCGTGGTGGTGGGGCTGGTGGGCAGCGTGATCCTCGTCATGGCGGTGAACACCGCCTACGTCGCTTCGAGCGAGCTCCTGGAGCGCGTCGGGCACCGCTATCGCTTCGGCTGGCTCATCGCCACCAACCGCCGGGCGTCACTCTACCGCATCCACATCCTGAACGGCGCGCTCTACACGAGCATCATCCTGCTGACCGAGGGCTCGCAGGCGATCCTCGCCGAGATGTACGCCGTCAGCCTGCTCGCGAGCTTCTGCATCAACATCGGCTGCCTGCTCATCTACCGCTACTTCCAGGGGACGAAGGAGATCCGCGCCTACCACACGTCGCGCACCGGGACGCTGCTCCTCGAGCTCGTGCTTCTCGCCTGCTTCGTCTACCTCGCGGCGCACCGGCCGTACGGGACGGGCCTGTGGGCGGCCGTCGTGGGCGTCCTGCTCGCGGCCGGCATCCCGTTCTCGCGCCGCTACGGTCCCGAGGCGCAGGAGATCCGGCGCAGCGACTACCCGATGGAGATGCTGCTCGCGCTCGGCGAGGCCGACGGGCCGCTGCACGTCTGGTTCCGCCGTCCGGGAGAGGTGGACGCCGGGCAGCACGGGGCGGGGGCCGTCTTCGTCACGTTCTTCTCGCCGCGCCACACGATCCCGCCGAAGGTCGGGCCGAACCACTACCGCTTCCCCATCCAGGGCGGCAGCGTCTACCGGAGCATCACGGTGCTGCTGGCGCTCCTCGAGGAGGAGCTCGAGGGCTGCGACGTGACGGTGCACTTCGGCTGGCCGACCGCGTCCTGGCTCGACCGCATGGCGACCGGCGTGTTCGTCGCGAATCTCATGCGGCTCCCCCGCCTCTTCCCGACGCTCCGGTTCGCCATCGACTACCTGCCACCGTCGGGGACGCACCGCGACCGCCGGCAGACGATCTCCTCGCGGATTCTCCCCTTCGGGCCACGCCTCGGGATCCGGATGCGTCGCGGCAGCTAGGGCTTGAGCCCGGGCGCCGCGCGATTGTGCAGGCGCTGCCCAACGATCGCGCATGAGTCGACCCGCGGCCCGCCCGGGGCGCGCCTCCGCTGAACCGCCGCCGTGGTTGGCGTTTTGCTTGAGGGGGGTGAGCCCATGAAGCGGATCGACGCGATCATCAAGCCCTACAAGCTCGACGAGGTGAAGGAACGGCTGGCCAGCGTGGGGGTGCAGGGCCTGACGGTGAGCGAGGTGAAGGGCTTCGGCCGCCAGAGGGGTCACACGGAGCTCTACCGCGGGGCGGAGTACATCGTCGACTTCCTCCCCAAGGTGCAGATCACCGTGCTGGTCCCGGACGAGCGGGTCGCGGAAACCGTCGAGTCCATCGTCGAGAGTGCCCGCACCGGACGGATCGGGGACGGCAAGATCTTCATCACCGCGGTCGAGAATGTGGTCCGCATCCGCACCGGCGAGCGAGGAGCGGGAGCCGTTTAGGAAGACCAGGGCATGGCTGCGATCGTGCTTCATTTTCCGCGGCGTGCGCGGGCGCTGCCATGGTGGCGGCGGGTGATCGGCTGGATGCGCCACGGGCGGATGTCCGCGTGAGCGCCATGGTGGGGAAGGACGAGGACGCGTCGGTCGTCAGCGCACGCCTGAGGGACGCGGCGGAGCGGGGCGAGGCGCTCGAGCTCATCCTCGTTTTGCGCGGCACGGTGCGACCGGCGTGGGGGAAGGATCCCGGCCGCTGGCACCTCCGGGTGCGCGGGCAGCCCGTGTTCACCTTCCCGGCCGAATCCGTGATCGCCGCCACGCCGATCTGCCGCGGCGCCGGCCGGGCGCCGCGCTAGGCGCCGGGCCCCCCCCTCAGCGTCTCGGGCCCCTGCCGCCGGCGCGGGGTCCGTTGCTTGGGCCCGGCTCCGTGGGCTTCCCGCGGCGGGCGTCGCTCGCGCGGCGGATGATGGACGGGGTGGACGAGCATGTCGTCCTCGGGCACCTCGAACGGCAGCTTGAAGCCGATGTAGCGCTCGATCGGCTCGAGCCCCTCGACGTAGTCCTCGCAGGCGAGGCTGATCGCCCGGCCCGAGGCGCCGGCGCGCGCGGTGCGGCCGACCCGATGGACGTAGTCCTCGGCATCGAGCGGCAGGTCGTAGTTGACGACGTGGGTGACGCCCTCGATGTGCAGCCCGCGCGAGGCGACGTCCGTCGCGACCAGGATCGGCAGCCGTCCTTCCTTGAAGTCGGTGAGGACTTTCAGGCGGCGGCGCTGGTCGACGTCGCCGGTGATCGCCGCGGCGGTCAAGCCGTTGGCCTCGAGGGTGCGGACCAGCCGCTCCGCGGAGCGCCGCATGTTCACGAAGACGAGCACCCGGGCGTCGGCCTCGCGGCGGAGGAGCCCGACGAGCAGCGGCATCTTCTCGTGCACCCCCACGTGGTAGACGAGGTGCTCGACCTTCTCGGCGGTCACCTGCTCGGGGGTCACCGACACGCGCACCGCGTCGTTCATGAAGACGTACGCCAGCTCCATCACGTCGTGGGTGAGCGTCGCCGAGAAGAGCATCGACTGGCGGCGGTCGTAGGGCGGGAGCTGACGCAGGAGGTAGCGCAGGTCCTTGATGAAACCCATGTCGAACATGCGGTCGGCCTCGTCGATGACGAGGATCTCCACGCTCCGGAGGTCGTAGACGCGCTGCTTGAAGTAGTCGATCAGCCGGCCGGGCGTGCCGATCAGCACGTCGACGCCCGCCTGCACGTCGGCGCGCTGCTTGCGGTAGTCGATGCCGCCGTACACGGCGTGAATCGTGAACGGCGTGGCGTCGCCGAGGAGCCGGGCGTCCGCCGTGATCTGCACGACGAGCTCGCGCGTGGGCGCGATGACGAGCGCCCGCGGCGCGGCCGGCCGGCCGGGGCGGCCGTGCGCGAGCAGGCGGGTGAAGATCGTGATCAGGAAGGCGGCGGTCTTGCCCGTGCCGGTCTGCGCCTGACCGGCGACGTCGCGTCCGGCGAGTGTGAGCGGCAGGACCTTCTCCTGGATTGGGGTGCAGCGTGTGAACCCGGCGCGCTCGATGCCGGCGCGGACCTCGGGAGGGAGGTCGAAGCTGTCGAAGCGGCGGCCCGCATGCGGGGAAACCCGGGGCGCCGCCACCTCACCACTCACGTCACTCCCCTGATGCCGGCCGCGCCCGGGGTGTGTCAAGCGTCGACATGCTTGACGCTCGCCCGCGCGGCGTGAGAAAAGTTGCGCGGCTGACCGATGAACACGCCGCTTCGCATCATGCTCGGCTTCATCGTGAGACGCTGTGCCGTCGCGCTCGGCCATCCGCCGACGCCACAGGAGCTGGCGGAGTGGGCGAACAACCAGCGCGACGCGCGGGGACGGTATCGCATCTTCGGCCGGGCGATCAGCGCCGAGGAGGCACGGGTCATCCTGCGCCACCCGGGAAGGCTGGTAACGGTGCGGCCGGACCCGCGATGGGCGATCGCGGCGAACGCGGAGCGCTAGGGGCCCCCGAGCCGCGCCTGCCCGTCCTCACCGGCCGGGTGTGGGCCTTCGCCGACGATCTGGCGGCCGAGGACATCCTCCCGGCGCGCTTCGCGACGCTCGCACCCGCCGAGGCGGCGCGCCGGCTGTTCGCCGACCTCGACGCCGGCCTCGCTGCCCGCTTGGCGCCCGGCGACGTGCTCGTCGGCGGGCAGAATCTGGGGTGGGGCTCGGGTGGCCCGGCCGCCGCGCGCGCGCTGGCCGCCGCGGGCGTGATCGCTGTCGTCGCCGGCAGCTGCGCCGCAGGATTTGCGGACGCGGTGCTCGCCGCCGGCCTTCCGGCCCTCGAGGTGGACGCGCCGGCCATCTTCCACACCGGCCAGCGCCTGCGGCTCAACCTCGAGGGCGGCGTGATCGCCAACCTCTCGAGCGGCGATCGGCTCCCGGTGCGCAACCTGTCCGAGGAGCTGCTCCAGGCGCTGCGCGCGCGCCTCGGGCGCTGACAGCCCGGGCGGAGCCACCCGCTATGGGATCGTGTCGAAGCCGTACTGACGGAAGTGCCGGTCGAACGTGAACGCGGTCCGCGCCCGCAGGCGATCCATCACCGCGAAGGCGATCGCGTCGCAGAGGCTGAAGTCCTTGTCGCGGTAGCGGATCACGATCCTCTCGCCCCGTACCTCGTCCGCAGGCTCGGGGCGCACGGTGGGCGATGCCGGAGCGGAGAGCCACTGACGGGCCGCGTCGGCCCCGAGCCGGGCGAGCAACAGGGCATGCGTTTCCACCCGCAGGAAGGTCGTCTGGAACAGGCGGCAGCGCAGTCGCGCGAGGTCGGTCGAGGCGCGAAGCGCGCGGGCGTGGTGCGTGTCGGACGCGTCGAGCGCCGCGAGGACGGCGCTCGAATCGAGGAGGACCAGCGCGCCCGGCTTCAGCGCTTTGTCCCGAGGTGGCGGTGCTTGTCGGACGCGCCTGGGCCGGCGGCCGTGCTACGGAATCGCCCCGCGAGCGAGAAGAGGGGGCTTTCGAGCGTCAGCGGCGGGATGTCCTCGGCCTTCACGGGGCGAAGGGGACGGACCAGCCGGCCGACGGCGCCGGCGGGGATGCGACGGCGGCCGCCGAGCTTGACGCTCGGCAGCTGCTCGCGCCGGAGGAAGCGCCAGACCGTACTCTCCGAGACCCCGAGCTTCCGTGCTGCTTCGGCCGGTGTGAGCCATCGGACCGCCATCGAGTCAATCCCTATCAACCCTGTCAAACTCGATCAAGCTACGGGCCTGCCTCGCCCGTGACGTCGACCGTGAGGGGCGCATCGAGCTGCGCCAGCACGCGGCGCTCGTCGCCTGCATGGTAGGGGCTCAGGACGAAGATGCGGAGCTGGAACTGGTAGCGGTCTGCGGGCAGGCGCTCCACGTCGAGCCCGCGATAGCCGACGAGCGGCACGCTGCCGGGCACCGCCTCGGGCGGGGCGCGGCGGTCGGCGTCGTCGACGTAGACCAGCTTGATGCGGAGGCCGCGGCGGAGGTTCTCGCTCATGCGCGTCACCATCATGATCGCCGCCTCGCCGCGCGTGAGGAGAAACCAGTCGCCGCTCGCGTCGAACGCGCGCTCCGCCTCGTCCATGTGGCCGTCGACGCGAAAGCCCTCCGCGGGCGTGCCGGGGGCATGGTAGCGCCAGCCGCGCAGGTCGCGGAAGTCGGCGCCGCCGAGCGCGGTGATGTCGCGGAACACCCAGCCGGGCGAGAGCGGCAGCTTCATCGATCCCGGGCCGAAGACGTGCCGCGGATAGAAGTAGCTGTGCGCCCGCGCGGCGGTCAGGTGGATGCCGACGACCCGTACCTGATGGAGGGAGCGGCGGACGACGCGGACCGGGCCGGCCTTCCACGCGATCAGCTCGTGTTCCCCTTGCTGCTCGTCGAGCGTCCAATGGGCGAGTTTCGCCAGCAGCGTCGCGTCGGCGCGGAGCCGGAGACCGTCGAGCAGGTTCGGGCCGACGGCGCCGTCGGAGAACAGCGCGAAGTAGTTCGGCAGCGCGTTCACCATCCCGACGCGGTAGCGGGCCGTGCTGACGAGGTCGCCGCGGCCGTCGTACGCGACGTATCGCGCCGGTGACGCGGGCGGCGCGTCGGCGACCACCAGGTAGACGAAGCCCGCCGTGTGGTCGAGGGGATCGTCGAGATGGATCTCACGCCAGCGCGAAGGCGCCCTCCCGCCGCCGCGCTGCTCGACGTCCGCGGACGTCATCCGCTCGCCGGCGTCGCACGCCATGAAGACGACGAGGTCGTCGGGGCCGAGAATGCCGGCGCGCTCGGCCCGGGTCGGCTGGGGGCCTTCGGGCAGCGCCAGCTTGCGACCGTTGCGCTGGTCCACCTGGAAGGGGATCGGCCGGACCCGGCCTTGACGCAAGGCGACGAGCCCGAGGCGGCCGACGGCCGTGCCCTTGAGGTCACGGAACCGGGCCGCCGGCAGCTCGACGGGATCATAGGGGCGGTCGACCGGGCCGCACGGGCCGAGCGCTGCCGGCGGCTCCGCGGCAACCCGCGCCGACAGCGTGATGAGAAGCGCGAGCGCATACACCCGTCCCGTCGCGATGTGGCTTGCCTCGCGCCTCGTCACCCGCGGAGCACGGCCGTCAGGCTCGGCGCGGCGAGCGCGCGGCGCCAGGCGTCCTCCACCTCCGCGGGCCGGAGCGACGCGATCAGACGCTCGGTCGCCACCAGCGAGGGCTGCGCGCACGCGGCACGCGCGGCGTGGCCGATGGCCCGCTCGAGCCGCGAGTCCGCGAGCCGCGCGAAGCGATAGCGGACCTTCTTGCGCGCCCGGGCGAGCTCCTCGGCGGCGAAGCCGCCCGCGGCGTCGCGACACGTCCGGTCCAGCGTCTCGCGCAGCCGGCGCTCCTCGTCGCGCGCCGCACTCGCCGCCAGCACCGCCACCGCCCAGTCGGGGCCCTGCTCGACGGCGGCGCTCAGGTCGTAGCCGAGCCCGAGCCGCTCGCGGATCTCCTGGAAGAGGCGCGCGTCGGGGTCCGCGCCCATGATCTCGACCGCCATCGACAGCGCGAGCACGCCGCGCGGGTCGCTCGGCGCGGCCATCAAACGGACGAGGTAGGCCTGCGAGAGCTCTCGCCGGCGCAGGCTGAGGAGCCCGGTCCCGTCGGTGCGCGCACGTCGCGCCCGGATGCGCGGCGGGTTGCCGTCGCCGGGAAACGCCCGCCGCAGCGCGCGGCGGATCCGGTCGCGCCCCACGCCGCCCACCAGCGCGAGGACCATGTTGGCGGGGACGAAGTGACGGCCGATGAAGGCTCGGACGGCGTCGCGGGTGATCTGCTTGACGCTGGTGATCGTGCCGCACACCGGATGGCCGAGCGGCTCGCCGAAGAAGCGCGCCCACGCCCGCTCGTGGACGTAGTTGCCCGGGTCTTCCTGCCGGCCGCGGATCTCGTCGATCACGACGCGCTGCTCCTTGGCGAGGCGGTCGGCCGGGACGGTCGAGTGGAAGCACTGCTCGGCGAACAGGCCGAGCGCGTCTTCGACGTCCTCGTTGAAGACCTCGAAGTGGAGCGCGATGTCCTCGTAGCCGGTGTCGGCGTCGTGCTCGCCGCCGAGCTCGCCGGCGCGCCGGTTGAGCGCCGCCTGATCGAGCTGCCCCGTGCCCTGGAAGAGCATGTGCTCGGTCATGTGGGCGATGCCCGGGTGGGGCCCGTCGAAGCGCGAGCCGGCGCGGACGGCGAGCGCGATCGCCGTGAGGGGTCCGGGCACCGGATCGTAGAGCACCCGGAGCGCTCCCTGCCGGAAGCGCTCCGGCTCGCGCAGCCGCCAGCTCACGCCCCTCTCCCCGTGCGCAGCACGGTCCCGGTTCATAGCCCCGGTCGCCGCCGGGCGGTAGGGGTGTTAGCCTCCGGACCATGTTGGAAGGGCTTCGCGCCACGTGCCCGACGCTCGCGCTCGACACGGCGCCGGACGCCTGCGAGGCGGCGAGCGTCGACGCGCTCAATCCGTTCCGGGCGCGGCCCGACTTCGTGGCCGTCCGCGCGCTGGCGGTGGCCGAGCCCGCGGACGCGGGCGAGCTGTCGGCGGTGGTGCGCTCGGCAGCCGCGGAGGGCGTGCCGCTCGTCGCGCGTGGCGGCGGCAGCGGGCTCATGGGCGCGGCGGCGGTCGTGCGGCCCGCGGTCGTCGTCGACTTGCGGCGGATGAACGCCGTGGCGATCGACGCCGATGCGTGCCTGGTGCGCGCCGGAGCGGGCGCGACGCTCGCGAGCGTCGAAGAGGCGCTCGTGCCCCACGGTCTGATGCTCGGCCACGACCCGTGGACCGTCGGCGTGGCGACCGTCGGCGGCGCGATCGGCACCAACGGACTCGGCTACCTCGGAGCGCGTGCCGGAAGCATCGCCGCGCAGGTGCAGGCGCTCGAGGCGGTGCTGGCCGACGGGCGCATCGTGCGCACCCGGCCGTCGCCGGCGCGCTCCGTGGGTCTCGACCCGGCGCGCCTGCTGGTCGGCACCGAGGGGACGCTCGGCATCGTCACCGAGGCGACGCTCGCCGTCCTCCCGCGCCCCGAGGAGCGACTGGTACGAGGCTACCGCATGCCGTCGTTCGAGGCCGGCGTGGCGGTTGCGGCGCGCTGCCGTCGCACCGGCATCCGCATCGCCTCCCTGGACGTCTCGGCCGAGGACCTGCCGCCGGCTCCCGCCTCGCTCCTGATCGTCTTCGACGGCCTGCGGGGCGAGGCGCACCTGCATCCGCGTCGCCTCCCTGGACGTCTCGGCCGAGGACCTGCCGCCGGCTCCCGCCTCGCTCCTGATCGTCTTCGACGGCTTGCGGGGCGAGGCGCACCTGCATGCCGAGCGGGCGCTGGCGCTCGTGCATGCCGCGGGCGGCGAGGCCTCGAGCGACGCGGAAGCGGCGGAGAAATGGGCCGCGCGGCACGCGATCGCGGAGCGCTGGGCCGCCAGCCGCAACGCCCGCGCCGGGGGCTGGCTGCGCGGCGGCCAGTTCGACTACGCGCACGTGGGCGTGCCGCTCGCCGCGCTCGGCGAGGTGCGGGCAGCGGCGCACGCGCTCATTCGCCGCCACCGGCTCGACCTCGTCGAGGAGGGGCTCTGGCACTGGCCGGAGCTCTACTCCGTGGTCGTCACCGGGCCTGTCGACGCGGCCGCCGGCGTGCGCGAGACGGTCGAGGGCGTGCTCCGCGCCGCCCAGGACGCCGGCGGCACGATGGAGTACTGCCACGGCGTCGGCTGGAAGCTCGCGCACCTGATGGAACGCGAGCACGGCGCCGCCGGGCTCGACGTGCTGCGCCGCGTGAAGGCGGCGCTCGACCCGGCGGGCATCCTGAACCCCGGGAAGGACGGCCTCTGAGCTACGGCCGCTCGTGCATGCCGATCAGCCCGCGGCGCAGCGCGTAGAGCGTCAGCTGGACGCGGTCGCGGAGGCCGAGCTTCTGGAAGACCTTGTTCAGGTGGGTCTTCACCGTGTCCTCGCTGATCGCGAGCCGTGCCGCCACCTCGGCGTTGCGCAGCCCGAGCGCGACGTGGCGCACGATCTCGCGCTCGCGCGGGGTGAGCGGCTCGGGCAGCGGCGCATCGAGCTCGGTCGCCCGCAGTGCGGGCGCGACCCACACGTGTCCGTCGGCGACGGTGCGGACGGCGTCGACCAGCGTCTCGATGGCAAAGCGCTTGAAGACGACGCCGCTGGCGCCGGCGCGGATCGCCGCCAGCGCGTCCTCCGCGCGCTCGCTGGCCGTCACCACGACCACTTTCGTAAGCGTGGCGAGCGCGGCGATGTCGGGGAGCGAGTGGCGGTCCATCTGGAGGTCGAGCAGGAGGACGTCGCACGGCGTCTCCCGGAGCATCGGATGGAGGCCGTCCACCCGGTCGGTCTCGGCCACGACCGCGACCCCGGCTCTGAGCGCGAGCAACGACCGGAGGCCCTGGCGGAAGAGCGCGTGATCGTCGGCGATGGCCACCCGGACCGGCATCGGCGAGGCGACCTTCATGCCTCGGGGAGCGTGAGGCGGAGGTGCGCGCCGGGGCCGTCGCGCAGCACCCGGATCGTGCCGCCCGCGTCACTCACCCGCGACGAGATCGACCACGGGACCCGCTCGGGGTCGGCGAAGCCGGTCCCGTCGTCGTCGACCGTGACGTGGACCTGCGCGTCGGCCGCGCGGATGGCGATCACGGCGGACGTGGCCCCGGCGTGACGGCGCACGTTCGCGGCTGCCTCGCGCACGACCTGCAGGACCTGATCGATGAGGGCGTGCGAGCCGGCGAAGTCCGCGCTCACGATGAACCGCGTGTCGACCTCCCCCGCGCGCGGCGCCGAGCTCGGCTCGACGTCGGCGAGATCCCGGACGTACGCGCGCAGCTCGTCGTACTCGCGCTGGATGCTCGCCTGGAGGTCCCCGAGGGTCGTCAGGACCTCGTCGCGACGGTCCGCGCGCGCGAGCTCCTGGCAGCTCTCGAGCGTCAGGTTGATCCCCGCGAGCGTCTGCACGCAGCCGTCGTGCAGCGCGCGGGCGATCCGGTTGCGCTCCCGCGTGGCGCGGAGCTGGTGGACCTGGGCCTGGAGGCTGAGCCGCTGCTGGCCGAGGTAGGCGGTGAGATAGCCGACCACCGCGAGGTAGACCGGCCGCATGATGTAGAAGTTCGCCTGCCCGTGCCACGCCACGAGGATGAGGCTCAGGTACGCGCCCACGCTCACCGTCGTGACCGCCATGCTGCGCCGGAAGCCGCCGTGCGTGCCGGCGGCGAACACCGCGAACACGAAGAAGGCCCAGAAGGGGCTGCTCGTCCCCTCGGTGAACACCACGATGGCGGCACCGAAGAGGACGTCGCACCACGCCGTGATCGTGGCGAGGCGGCGGCGCGAGACGAGGCCGCGCGTCACCACGTGGCACACCGTCAGGCTGTAGAGGAGGTGCGCGCTGAGGACGGCGAGCGCATACGGGTCGATGGCGAACCCGCCGCCCGCGAGGTGGAGCCACGGCATGAGGGTCGGTGCGGTCGGGTCGATGTAGACCGCAACGATCGCGACCAGCGAGAGGACGAGGCGGCAGCGCGCGATCTTCGGCTGGATGTCGGCGACGCCTGTCCCCATCCCCGGTGACACAGCAATCGCCATACCAGGAGATCGGCTCCGCTCGCGCGGCCCGCGACGGAGGGCGGCGTCAAGAAAGTGCCGGTGCCATCGTCGCGCGCAGCTCCGCAAGCAGCGACGCGATGACCGCGAAGCCGCGGTCCCAGAACGCGGGGTCGTCCACGTCGACGTCGAGCCGGCGGAGCAGCACGTCGGGCGCCTCGCTGCCGCCGGCCGCGAGCAGCTCGAGGTAGCCCGGGACGAACGCCCGCCCCTCGTCCTGATAGCGCTGGTAGAGCGCCAGGACGAGCAGCTCCCCGAAGACATAGGCGTAGCAGTAGAAGCGGCTGTGGATGAAGTGCGGGATGTAGCTCCATCCCCAGCGATACGCGGGGATCATCTCGACCGCGTCGCCGTAGAGACGGGCGTTCTCCTTCCACCAGAGGTCACCCAGCTCCTGGGCGCTGAGCCAGGCCGTGCGCCGGCGCGCGTGGGCCGCCATCTCGAAGCGCGTGAGCGCGTTCTGGCGGAACACCGTGGCGATCGTGTCCTCGAGCCTCGTGCAGATCAGTTCGCGGCGGATCGCGGGGTCCGACTCGTGCGCGAGCAACGCGCGGGTCAGCACCAGCTCCGCGAACGTCGAGGCCGTCTCGGCCAGCGGCAGCGGGGGCTGGTAGTTGATCGGCCGCTGGCGTGCGGCGAGCCGGTCGTGGATGGCGTGGCCGAGCTCGTGCGCCAGCGTCGAGACGTCGCGCGGCGTGTCGGTGTAGCCGAGGAGCACGAAGGGGTTCGCCGACGGCCCGAGGGAGGCGCAGAAGGCGCCGAGACGCTTACCGGGACGCGGCTCGGCGTCTATCCGCCGCTCGGCGAAGAAGGTACGGGCGAGCGCGCCGAACCCGGGGTCGAAGGCGTCGAACGCCTCGAGGACCTGCCGCCGCGCCTCCTCGAACGCGACCGTCACCCGAGCGGCGCCGAGCGGGGCATAGACGTCGGTGTTCTTGAGCCGCGGGAGACCGAGGAGGCGGGCCTTCAGGCGGAAGTACTCCTGGGCGAGACCGTAGTGGCGCTCGGTGGCCGCCATCATCGCCTCGACCGTCTCGGTGCGCACCTCGTTGTCGAGGTGCGTCGGGGTGACGGGGTCGGGAAAGCGGCGGACGTCGCATTCCAGGCGATGGTCCTGCAGGAGCGCGTTGAAGATCCCGGTCAGCACCACGCCCTCGGCGGCGAAGCCCTCGAGCAGCGCGCTGAAGGCCCGCTCGCGGAGCTCCCGCTCGGGGCGATAGAGGAGCGCGAGCACCTCGGCGGCCGGGAGCTCGCACTCGGCGCCGTCGACCGTGAGACGGAAGCGGAGCGATGCCGAGAGCTCGTCGAAGAGCCGCGCGAACGCGTCACGTCCGGTCAGGTTCTTCTGGTTGATGACGCGCTCCTCGGGCTCGGACAGCGTGTGCGGGCGGAGCTTGCGCAGGCCGTCCATCCAGTGCCGGCAGTCGGCGAGCGCTCGGGAAGCGACGAGCGCGGCGTAACGCTCGTCGGGCAGGTCCTTGACCTCGAGCTCGAAGAAGGTGAGTGCGTTCACCACCTCCACCCACACCTCGCGGGTTCGCTCGGAGAGCCGCTTCGCCGCCTCGTCCTGCGTGTCGGCGGCGAACAGGAGCGAGGCGTAGAAGCTCGGGCGGCGGCCGCGCTCCTCGATCGCCTCGTACTCGGCGATCGCGACGGCCAGCTCCGCCGGTGTGAGGCTCGCCGCCCGGCCGCGGTAGCGGCCGGCGAAGTCGTCGGCCGCGCGCCGCGCCTCGGCGAGGTCTGCCTCGAGGCGCGCATCGTCGGGGCCGGCGTAGAGGGTGGCGAGGTCCCACGTGACGCCGGCGGCGCTGGTCGCGCGACCCGCTGCGGCGGGCTCGGCCGTGCCCGAATTCATCATACCGTCGAGCGGGAGGATTCCAGCCGCCGGCGAATGAAGCTCCGCATGCGCGCGATGCAGCGATCGGCCGCCTCGCCGGGGAAATTGGCAAAGCTGTGCCCGACGCCGGGGAAGACCTCGAGCTCGGCCTCACCGCCCGCCCGGCGATAGGCCGCGACGAAGCGCTCGGTCATCGGCAGCGTCACGTTCTCGTCCAGCTCGGGATGGGCGATCCAGATCGGCGGCAGGCCCTCCGCCTCGCCCGCCTCCACGACGCGGAGGGCGCTCGCCCGGGCCATCGTCGCCTCGTCGCCGAAGAACATCTCGTGCGACTCGATCAACCGCTCGGGCATGAAGAGCGCGTCGCGCGGCGGTGTCGGATCCCTCCTCCGCTCCAGGAGGTAGCGGTAGCGTGCCAGCGGATCGAGGATCGGCCAGAGCGGCATCGCGTAGGCGACTCGCGCGTCGACGCCCTCGGCACCCGCGACGGGGGTGGTCGAGAACTCGGGCGCGCTCGGGCAGAGCGCGGCGAGCATCAGCAGGTGACCGCCGCTCGATCCGCCGATGAGCCCAGCGTCGTCGGCACGCGCGCCGAGCGCCGGCGCGTGGGCCTTCGCCCAGCGGATGCCGGCCACGACGTCGGCGACGGCCGCCGGGTAGCGCGTCGGCGCCAGGCGGAAGTCGAGCGCGACCACCACCATGCCGTCGGCGGCGAGAGCCGAGTCGAAGTACCAGTCGACCTCGCGATTGAAGTACGTCCAGGCGCCGCCGTGTACGTCGACGAGGAGCGGCCAGGGCTCCGCTTGGGCCGCCTGCGGACGGTAGATGCGTGCGAGGAGCGGCTGGCCCCCGGGCCGCGCGTACTCGACGTCGTCCTGCACGACCTCGGGCGGCATGCGGCGAGACCCTTAGCGTCGGCACCGGCTCGCGGCAAGCGGAAGCCATGGGACCGTCAGGCGACCGTCAGCACTACCTTGCCGACGTTCTGCCGCTCCTGGATGTAGCGGTGGGCGGCGGCCGCCTCGACCAGCGGGAACGTCTTGCCGACGACCGGCCGGATGCGCCCCGCCTCGTAGTCGGCGAGGAGCGCGAGCATCTCGCGTCGCAGCATGTCCATCCGGTCCCAGAGGTGCCCCAGGTTCACGCCGATGACCGCCTTGTTGTCGTTCATCAGGCGGATCGGATGGAACCAGGGGAGCGAGACGAGCTTCGGGATGACGGCGAGCCAGTTGGGCGCGAGGCCGGTCACGGCGCCCGAGAAGCCGAAGCAGACGAGCCGGCCGAGCGGGGCGAGCGTCCGGTAGCTCTTGCGGAAGGCGCCGGTGGCGTCGAGCACGACGTCGACGCCGCGCCCACCGGTCAGCCGCTTCACCTCCTGCTCGAAGTCGCGCGTCCGGTAGTCGATGGCGTGCGTCACGCCCGCCTCGCGGAGCACCGCGTGCTTGGCCGCCGACGCCGTCCCGATCACCTCCGCGCCGGCGATCCGGCAGAGCTGGATGGCCGCCATGCCCACGCCGCCGGCGGCGGCGTGCACGAGCACGCGGTCGCCCGCCCGCACGTTGGCGAAGTGGCGCAGCATCAGGACCGCGGTCAGGTAGTTCACCGGGACCGCGGCGGCCTCCTCGAAGCTCATCCGCTCGGGGATCGCGAACACCTGCGGCGCCGGCACGGCGACCGCCTCCGCGTAGCCGCCGAAGCGGGTGAGCGCGACGACGCGGCGGCCGACGGGAAGGTCGCCGTCGAGGCCCGGGCCGAGCCGCTCGACCGTACCGGCGACCTCGTAGCCGACCACGCACGGGCGGGGCGGTGCGTCGGGGTAGAGACCGAGCCGCGCCGACACGTCGGCGAAGTTCACGCCCGAGGCGCGCACGCGGACCAGGACCTGGCCGGGTCCGGGAACCGGATCGGGACCGTCGCGTACCTCGAGCACCTCGGGCGGGCCGGTGCGGGTGATCCAGACCGATCGCATGGACACCTCCGACGGCGAGTGTGGGGCGCCCGCCACTAGCGTGCGCGGTGCGAAGGTGTCAAACGCGCGCCCGAGCTCTTGCGCCGCACCACGGTTTCTTGCTTCGCTGCCCCGCATGAACCTCGCGCTCATCTTCGAGGCGCTCGCCGCGGCCTACCCCGACCGCGAGTCGATCGTCACCCCGACGCGACGCCTGACCTACGGTCGCCTGGCGGAGCACGCCCGCCGGCTGGCGAGCGTGCTCCACGCGCACGGCCTCGGGTGCCGGATCGAGCGGACCGCGCTCGAGAACCACGAGTCGGGCCAGGACCACGTGGGACTCTGTCTCCTCAACTCGCCCGAGTACCTCGAGGCGATGCTCGGCGCCTACCGCGCGCGCGTCGCGCCCTTCAACGTGAACTACCGCTACGTCGACGACGAGCTCCTCTACCTCCTCCAGGATGCCGACGCCGCCGGGCTCGTCTACCACGCGCGCTACGCGCCCACCCTCGGCCGCATCCGCGATCGGCTGCCGCGCCTTCGGCTCCTGCTCCAGGTGGACGACGGCTCGGGCGAGCCGCTCCTTCCCGGCGCCCTCGAGTACGCGGCCGCGCTCGCGGCCGCGTCACCGGCCGGCCCGCCGGTCGCCTGCTCGCCCGACGACCTCTACATCCTCTACACCGGCGGCACGACGGGCGCCCCGAAGGGCGTCCTCTGGCGGCAGGAGGACATCTACTTCGCCGCCATGAGCGGCCAGCCGCCCGGCGTGCCGCCGCCCGCGACGATCCCCGAGCTGGTCGCGCACGCGGCCGCCGGCGCGTACCTGCGCAGCATGCCGACCCCGCCGCTCATGCACGGCGCGGCGCAGTGGGCGGCGTTCGGCGCGCTCCACCAGGGAGGCACCGTGGTGCTGCAGGGGCGTCCGGAGCGGCTCGACCCGGACGACCTCTGGGGGACGGTCGAGCGCGAGGGGGTGAACCTCCTCGTGCTCGTCGGCGACGCGTTCGCGCGCCCGCTGCTCGACGGTCTCGATCGACGGTCGTACGACCTCTCGAGGCTCTTCGTGATCGTCTCGGGCGGCGCGATCCTGTCGCCGCACCTGAAGCAGGCGCTGCTCGAGCGCGTGCCGCACGCGACCGTCATCGACGGCTTCGGCGCCTCGGAGACGGGCGGGCATGGAACGCGGTCGACGCGCGCCGGCGAGCCGGCGACGACGGGCACCTTCTCGATGGCGGACACCGTCGTCCTGCGCGAGGACCTGTCGGGCGCGCTCCCACCCGGCTCGCCGGAGGTGGGCTGGGTGGCTCGCATGGGTCACGTGCCGCTCGGCTACTACAAGGACGCGGCGAAGACGGCGCGCACCTTCCCGGTGATCGGCGGCACGCGATACGCGGTGCCGGGCGACCACGGGCGGATCCTGGCCGACGGCTCGATCGTCGTCCTCGGGCGCGGCTCGGTGTCGATCAACACGGGCGGCGAGAAGGTCTACCCCGAGGAGGTGGAGCAGGCGCTGCGCCGCCATCCGAGCGTCTACGACGCGGTGGTCGTCGGCACGCCCGACGAGCGCTTCGGCGAGCAGGTGACCGCCGTCGTCCAGCTGCGGCCCGACGCGCACGCGACGCACGAGGAGCTCGTCGTGTTCGCGGCGCGCCAGCTCGCCCGCTACAAGCTCCCGAAGACCACCGTCTGGGTCGACGAGATCGCCCGCAGCCCGAGCGGCAAACCCGACTACCGCTGGGCCCGCACGAGCGCGCTGGCAGCACGCGGCCTGAAGCCCCAGTGAGACGACGGCGCGCAAGGCGTCCGCCTCCCCGCCGGTCGCTCACTCGAAGATGCCGGCGACCGCGTGCTGCTCGCGCGCGAGGCCGGCGAACATCTCGGGCCAGGCGTCGGCGGAGAGCAGCCCCGGCGCGAACGCCCGGACCTCGTCGAGCACCTGGTCGCGCGCGACGCCGCTCGCGGGATCGGTGGCGTTGACCAGGCGGTCCGCCACCGCGACCACCGCCGGGAGGTCGAGGCCGAAGTCGGCCACCAGCGCCTCGTGGTGCAGCGCCACCGGGTCGACGAGCGCGGGGGGCAGCCCCCAGAGCTGCAGGAGCCAGCCGCCGACCGTGGCGTGATGGCAGCCGAACGTCTCCAGCTCCACGGCGGCCGCCTCGCGCCCGCCCTCCATGGCCTCGTCGAGCAGCGACCAGTACGCGTCGCCCAGGCGGAGGCCGAGCGCGAGCTTGCCGACGTCGTGCAGGAGACCGGTGGCGAACGCGGCGCCGCTGTCGCCCCCGGTCCGCTCGGCGAGCGTCTTGGCCGCGGCCGCCACGAGAGAGGTGTGGCTCCAGAGGGTGCGCCGCCAGCGGCGAGCCCCGGGCCCCTTGCCTTCCAGCGCGCCCCACACGGAGAGGCCGAGCACGAGGTCGCGCACGCGCGCGAAGCCGAGGAGCGTGGTTGCCTGCTGGATGCTGGTGACGCGCGTGCGGATCGAGAAGAAGGCGCTGTTGGCGAGGCGCAGCAGCCGGGCGGTGAGCGACTGATCGCGTACGATGAGGGCCGTCAGGTGCCCGACGTGCGCGTCCTCCCGGTTGATCGCGACCAGCAGCCGCTGCGCGATCTCGGGCACCGACGGCAGCCGGTCGACGGCCATCAGCTCCCGGTAGAAGCGTTCCTGCGCGGGCGAGCGCTCCGGTGTGTCCCAGCCCTCGCGACGCCTCGTGCCTGCGGCGTCGTTCGCCATCGCATCGTGCGACAGCAACGCCTGTGCCATCGCCCATGCACGCGGGAGGGCGCGGGGGCCGGGGAGTCCCGTCGAGAAAATGCCGGCGCGGACGCTACGCGACCTGCCGCTGCCAGGTGGCGAAGTCGAAGTAGTCCCGCCAGGCGGCGATCTTCCCCTCGCGGATCTCGAAGACGCCGGCCACCGGCAGGGCCACCTGCCTGCCGTTCATCGTGAAGCGATCGATCCGTTCGGTGAACACGAGGCTGCCCCGGCTGGCGACGTTCACGATCTCGAACTCGGCCGCCTCGGCCGCCGGCGCGAACATGTTGAGCAGCTCGCGAATGCCGTCGTGCCCCGTCACGGGTTCGACCGGCATGTTGTGGTAGACGGCATCCGCCGTGAAGTAGCCGAGCAGCTCATCAACACTACGCCGGCTCCAAGCCGCGCAGAATTCGCGCACGACACTCTCCGGATCTCGCATGCCGCCCGGCTAGCACAGGTGCCCTCCAGTTAGAAGCCGCCCGAGCCTCCGCCGAGGCCAGGGCGCAGCGCGGCGCCAGCCGCGCGAGCCCAGGACGGGCCCCCGGGAGAATCGGAGCCGCAGCCCCAGAAGCCGGCCGAGGCTATGCCGAGGCCGGCGCGGGGTCCGGGGGCATCGGAAGCGCGCAGCGCGGCGCAGCCGCGCGAGCACTGGACGGGCCCCCGGGATACATTGACTTGGCGCGCCAGCCAGCGTACCGGCGTCATATGCGCTGCGCCGCCTGCGGCGCCGAGCTGATCACCGGGAAGAAATTCTGCCACGCGTGTGGAGTGCCCGTGGCAGTGCAGTGCCGGGGCTGCGGCGCAACGATCGACCCGGACTTTCGCTTCTGCCCGGACTGCGGCCTCCAGCAGAACGCCGCCATCCACGACACGGCGCCGCCGCCCGCCACCGACGCCTTCACGCGGCTCTCGCGGCACATCCCCACCGGCCTCGCCCACAAGATCCGCGCCACGCAGGGGGCGATCGAGGGCGAGCGGAAGCAGGTGACGGTGCTCTTCTGTGACCTCGTCGGCTCGACGGCGATCGCCGCCGGCCTCGACCCCGAGGAGTACGCCGACCTGCTCGACCGCTACCTGGAGATCGTCTGTCGCGAGGTCTACCGCTTCGAGGGCATCGTCACCCATCTCGCCGGCGACGGGCTGATGGCGCTCTTCGGTGCGCCGCTGGCGCACGAGGACGCCCCGCAGCGCGCCGTGCGGGTGGCGCTCGGCATCCACGAGGCGCTCGCCGGCTTCAGCGGGGGGGCAGGCGTCGCGCTGCGGGCGCGCATCGGGATCAACACCGGGCCGGTCGTCGTCGGGACCGTCGGCAACGACCTCAAGATGGACTACACGGCGATCGGCGACACCACCAACCTGGCGGCTCGCCTCCAGTCGCTCGCGGAGCCGGGGACCATCCTGATCAGCGAGACGACGCACCGGCTGGTGCGCGGCTTCTTCCAGGTGCGGCCGCTCGGGCCGCTCGCGATCCGAGGAAAGAGCGAGCGGGTCCCGGCCTACGAGGTCCTCGGGCGCAGCGAGCTCGCCACGCCCATGGCCATCGCTTCGGAGCGCGGGCTGACGCCGCTGGTCGGGCGGACCGCCGAGCTCACCCAGCTCGAGGCGTGCTACCGACGGCTCGGCAACCGGGCGCAGATCGTCTCGGTGGTCGGCGATGCGGGCGCGGGCAAGTCGCGCCTGGTCTACGAGTTCAAGCGCAGCCTCGCGGGCGAGCCGGTCGTCTTCTTCGAGGGACGCTGCTCGTCGCTCGGGCGCACCGTGCCGTACTTCCCGTTCCTCACCATGTTCAAGCACTACTTCGGCCTCGCCGCGGGGGAGTCGCCGGAAACGGTGTGCGCCAAGGTGGCGGCCAGGATCGGGGTTCCGGTGGAGCGCATCGCGCGCGGCTACCCGCTCCTCTCCCGCTTCCTCTCGCTGACCCTCGGCGAGGGGCGCGGGGCCCCCGTCGACGAGCTCAAGCGCGAGTCGTTCGACGCGATCGCCGGGCTGGTCCTCACCGAGAGTCACGAGGCGCCCGTCGTGATGACCATCGAGGACCTGCACTGGACGGACGAGTCGTCGATCGAGCTCCTGCGCAGCCTCGTCGTGCGGCTCGCGAGCGCGCGGGTGATGGTGCTGGTAACCGAGCGTCCGGACGCGCAGACCGCGTGGCCCGGGCACGTGGCGCTGACGCGCATCGTCCTCCCGCGGCTCACGGACGATGACGTGACGGCGATCATCGGCGCCGTGGCCGGCGCGCCGCTGCCGGCCGAGCTCGAGCGCCGCCTCGTGGAGAAGGCGGAGGGAAGCCCGTTCTTCGCCGAGGAGATGACCCGCGCCCTGTTCGAGGAAGGCCATCTGGTGCGCGACGACGGGCACAGCCGGGTGACACGCCCGGTTGCGGACATCCCGATCCCGGGCAGCGTCCAGGAAGTCGTTGCCGCCCGCCTCGACCGGCTGCCGCCGCCGGCCAAGCGCGCCGCGCAGGTGGCGGCCGTGCTCGGCCGCCAGTTCGGCCGCGCGCAGCTCGTCCACATGCTCGACGGGGAGGAGATCGGGGTCGACCGCGCGCTCCACGAGCTCGAGCACCGGGGACTGCTCCACCGCAAGAGCGCGCTCGCCGGCGACGAGTACCGCTTCGGGGAGAGCGTCACCCAGGAGGTCGCCTACGAGGGCCTGCTCCTGAAGCAGCGCCGGCAGCTGCACGAGCGTGCCGGGCTCCTGCTCGAGGTCAGCCCGGGGGAGGAGAGCGCCGAGGTGCGCGCGCTGATCGCCCAGCACTTCGCGCGCAGCGACAACCGGGCCAAGGCCGTCGAGGCGCTGTTGCGCGCGGCCGCAGATGCGGAGCAGCTGCCCGCCTATCGCACCGCCGCCGATTTCTACCACCAGGCCTGGGAGCTTGCCGAGCAGGAGCTGGCCGCCCATCCCGAGGAGGAGAGCCGCCGCCGTGCCGTTCTCGTGGGCTCGCTCGGGTTCTGCCGCCTGACCGTGATCTTCGGACTGCCGAACCTCGCCGAGGCCCGGCGGGCGGGCGAACGTGCGCGGCTGCTCGCGCAGGAGCTCGGCGACCACGAGTCGGTCGCCGGCCTGTGCTACTTCCTCGGCGTCATCATCATGCTGACGGAGCGCGACGGCTTCGCGCGCGGGCTCGAGCTGGCGGAAGAAAGCCTCGCCGTCGCCGAGCGGGCCGGGCTCAAGCTGACGGCCCTCCGACTCTCGCGCGGCATCTGCATCCAGTACGCCTTCGACGGGCGCTTCGAGCTGGCGCGCCGCGCCGCCGACTGGGTGGTCGACGAGCTCGAGAGCTCGGGCGACCGCGAGCGACTGGCGGACCTGTATGTGAGCGCCCGCTCGGTGCGCGAGGGGGTGCTCGCGCTGGCCGACGACCTCGACGCGGCGGAGCGGAGCGCGGTCGAGACCTACGAGCTCGCCGGCCGCATTCCGAACCGTACCGTGCGGAGCATGACCGCCAGCGCCCTCGCCCAGATCCACCTGATGCGCGGCGAGTACGCAGAGGCGAAGCGGTGGGCGGAGGAGAGCCTCGAGATCGCCGAGGCGATCGCCAACCTCGGGGCCCTGCCCGCGGCGGCGGCCGTGGCAATCCTCGCACGGCTTGCGCTTGGGGAGACGACCGCGCCGGAGCGCTACCTCACGGCGATCGACGAGGGTCTGGCGGGCTCGAGCTCGCCGCAGCTGAACGTCCGCTTCATCGCCGACGCGTTCCTGTCGCTCGGCGACCTCGCGCGGGCCGGGCGATACGCCGAGCAGCTGCGCGACCGTCCGTTCGGCGGCCGGCTGCGGGAGGCCCTCGTCGCGACCACGCTTGGCGAGATTGCGGCGCGTCTCGGGCGCGCCGAGGAGGCCGAGGGCTGGTACCGGCGGGCGATCGGTGTCGCCGAGGCGATCGGCGCCCGCTCGGTGCTCGCGATCGCAACCCTCGGCACGGCCGAGCTGGCGGCGGCGGCGGGCACGCATCCACCGGGCGCGCGCCAGCTCGAGCAGGCGCTCGCCGTCGTCCGTGCCCTTCGGCTCGAGCGCTACCGGCCGCGCCTCGAGCGCGTGATCGCCGGCGCGGGCGCGGCGGTGGTCGTGTCGTGACCGCGCTCCACCCCGCCCGCTGGTGGCACGCGGAGGGGCAGGGGAAGCTGCGCTGTACGCTCTGCCCGCGGTACTGCCTGATCGGCGAGGGCCAGTCGGGCTTCTGCTACATCCGCCAGCACCACGCCGGGCGGCTGTGGAGCACCGGCTATGGCCGGCCGAGCGGCTTCGCCGCCGACCCGATCGAGAAGAAGCCGCTCAACCATTTCCTGCCCGGGGAGCGCGTGCTCTCCTTCGGCACGGTCGGTTGCAACCTCGGCTGCAAGTTCTGCCAGAACTGGGACATCAGCAAGGCGCGCGACGAGGAGCGCGGCCTGCGGGCGGTAACGCCCGAGGAGGTGGTCGCGCTGGCGCGCCGCACCCGCTCGGCCGGCATCGCCTACACCTACAACGACCCGGTGATCTGGGCGGAGTTCGCGATCGACGTCGCCCGCGCGGCGCGCGCCGCCGGGCTGGTCAACGTCTTCGTCACCGCCGGCTACGTGACCGGCGAGGCGCGCCCCGAGCTCTTCGAGTACATGGACGCGACCAACGTCGACCTGAAGGCCTTCACCGAGGAGTTCTACCACCGCATCACGCTGTCGCACCTCCAGCCAGTCCTCGAGACGCTGGTCTGGCTCCGCCGCGAGACCACGGTGTGGACCGAGGTCACGACGCTCCTGATCCCGGGCCTCAACGACGGCGACGAGGAGATCGGGCGCGAGTGCGACTGGGTCCTCGAGCATCTCGGCCCCGACGTGCCGCTGCACTTCACGGCCTTCCACCCCGACTACCGCATGCTCGACCGCCCGCGCACGCCGGCGGCGACGCTCGGGCGGGCCCGCGCGATCGCCCGCGCGCGCGGCATCCGCTACTGCTACGTCGGCAACGTGCACGACGCCGAGGGGCAGACCACCTTCTGCGCGAGCTGCGGGGCGGTGCTCATCGCGCGCGACTGGCACGCCGTCCGCCTCTACCGCCTCGACGGCAACCGCTGCGTCGAGTGCGGCGCCGTGCTGCCCGGGCGGTTCCATCCTGGACGCCACGACGGGGACGAGCGGCTCACGCCCGGCACCCGGTTCGCCGTCTCCCTTTGAGGGCAGCCGCCGCCGTGCGCCACGCGGCACGCGTTGCGTGGTGCGCTGTGCCGCGCGAGTGGCGACGGCGGCATGCCGCCGCCGCTCGCCCGCGCGCGGCAGGCCGTCTTTTCGCTGCCTTTCCGGCGGCGCGGAACGTGCATCCTGACCGTTCGCCGGAAAGCGTCCGGGACGGAGGCGGAGGTCATGCGGAGGCAGCGGAACCAGACCATGCGGCTTGCGGCAGCGGTGTTCGCGAGCGCGCTCGTCGGGCTCGTGGCGGCGGCCCCGGCGCACGCCGGCTGCGGCTGCGACAAGCCACCGCCGCCCAAGGCGGCGGTGCGCCCCTTCGTCGGCTGGACGAATCAGATGATCACGCTCTTCGACAGCCGCCTGGTGCCGGGCCAGTTCTACTCGGTCGAGTTCCTGGCGGCGGACGGGACCTCGGATTGGAGCCGCGGCAAGGTGAGGTCGAAGCGCGACCTGGCCGACGGCCAGTACCGCGCGCAGCTCCGGGTCTCGGTCGGGGCAGTGTCCCTCGGACCGTGCCAGATCAACGTGTACGGCATGTCCAACGGCGGGTCGACGAACGTCACGACGTTCCTCTACGGTCTCGGCGACGACCAGTTCACGGTGACGGCGTCCCCGATCGCGCTACGCGACATCGACGAGACCGTGAGCCAGGGCGGCTACCAGGCCGGCGTCGGGCGGGACGGCTCGGTGTACATTCCCGTGGACGTCACCGGCGTCAGCGCGGCGACCACCTTCACCGGCACCGGGCTCGGCTTTCCGCTCGCCTTCGGCTCGTCCAACGTCGCCATGTACAACGATCAGGGCTTCCTGATGCAGCTGCTCGACCCGAACGTGCCGGGCCTCTTCCAGATCTCGGCCGGGGACGCGCTCACGAGCAACACGCTCTCGTACTGGCGGCACGAGTTCGCCACGTACAAGCAGGCGCACCGTCAGGTGGACGCCTACTACACCGACAACGATCCCAACTGGCACGCGGACGGCACCCGTCACGTCAACCACAACCTGATCGTGGTCGCCATTCGCGGCAAGCTGGCCGACGGTACGGCGCCGATGCCCGGCGCGACCCCGCCGTTCCAGCTCGTCGTCACCTCCACGCCGGCCGAATAGCGGTCGACCCGGCCCGCGCGGAGCTCATCCCCCATCCGGCGGCGGATGCACCCGGTGCTCCGCCGCCGTTTTTTCGAGCGCGCGCGCGATGCGCAGCGCGAGCCCGTCGCGGCCGGCCGCCGCGACGATCTGCACGCCGAGCGGCAGGCCCCCGCTCGTGCCCGCCGGGAGCGCGACCGCCGGCAGGCCGGTCAGGTTCGCGGCGCCGGTATACGCCGCGCAGAAGCCGGCAAGCCGCGTCTCGTCGTCCGTCTCGATGCGCGGCGCCGTGAACGGGACGGCCGGCAGCACCAGCGCATCGACCTCGGCGAACGCCGCGGCATAATCGCGGCAGACGAGCTGCCGCTCGCGCTGCGCGGACACCCAGCCCGCGGCGTCGAGCACGGGTGTCATCTCGCGCATGCGGGCGACCTGCGGGCTCAGGCGCCGCGGCCGGTCGCCGAGCCGCGCCTCGAGCGCCACCTCGCCTTCGATGGCGAACATCGCCATCACGACCGGCAGCACGAGCTCGTGGTGCGGCATCGGCACCTCGACGACGCGCGCGCCGAGGGCTCGGAGCCTCCCGAGCGTCGCCTCGATGGTGGTGCGGACCGCGGGCGCCGGGTGCGGGCGGAAGACGTCCGGGCTCGTGCCGAGGCAGAGGCCGTCGACGCCGGCCTCGAGGTCCTCGAGGAGGTCCGGAACCGGGCCGGGCCGCGAGTAGGCATAGGCCGGGTCGAAGCCCGCGAGCGCCTGCGCCACGATGGCCGCGTCGCGGACGGTCCGCGCGAGCGGCCCCGGCACCGAGAAGGAGGAGTCGCCGCCCCCCGTGTGGCCGCGGTTGCTGATCAGGCCGAGGGTCGGCTTGAGGCCGACGACGCCGCAGAACGCGGCGGGGACGCGGATGGACCCTCCGCCGTCGGTCCCCACGTGCAGCGGTCCGAGCAGCGCCGCCGTCGCGGCGGCTGCGCCGCCGCTCGACCCACCCGGGACGTGGTCGAGGTTCCACGGGTTGCGCGTCGGGCCGAAGAAGTAGTTGTTGGTCGTGACCCCGCGGCCGAATTCGTGCGTCGCCGTCTTCCCGACGATGATCGCGCCTGCGGCGCGCAGGCGCTCGGGGACGGCGCCGTCGGCCGCCGGCACGTGATCGCGGAACATGCCCGACCCGTAGGTCGTGCGGAGCCCCGCCGTGTCGATCAGGTCCTTCACGCCGGCGGGAATGCCGTGCAGCGGGCCGCGATACCGGCCGGCGGCGATCTCGTGCTCGGCGGCGCGCGCCGCGGCGCGCGCCTCGTCGACCGGGACGAGCGTGGTGAAGGCGTTCAGCCGCGGGTCGACCGCCGCGATGCGCGCGAGCACCGCGTCCAGCAGCTCCACGGGAGAGACCTCCCGCCGCTGTATGAGAGCGGCGGCCTCGGCGAGCGACAGACGGACGAGCGCGGGATCGACCACCCGGGTTCTCTATCACGCCCGCCGCGCGGAGACACGGCGCGTCAAGCCCCTGGCCCCGGTCGGATGCGCGGGGCAATATGGCGGGGTGGCCGAGCGCGGCTTCATCCTGACGCCCACCTACCGCGTCGTCGGCGGCCGTCCCGAGGTCCACCTGTACGGCGTCCTCGAGGGCGGCGAGCCGGCGCTGATCGTCGACGACCGCCAGGCGCCCTACTTCTTCATTCGCGCGGCCGACGCGGGCCCGGCGGCGGGCCTCGCGGGAGGCGCGCGCATCGTTCCAGCCGACCTCGTCACCTTCGCCGGGGAGCCCGTGGCGCGCATCGAGATCGCGCGGCCGGCCGACGTGCCGCCGCTGCGCGCCCGTCTCGGCGACGCCGGCATCGAGTGCTTCGAGGCCGACCTGCGCTTCGCCTACCGCTACCTGATCGACCGCGGCGTGAAGGGGGGATTCCGGGTCGAGGGGCCGTTCGAGCGCCGCTCCGGCGTGGGGCGCGTCTACCGCAACCCCCGGCTCGAGCCCGCCGACTTCGCCCCGCGCCTGCGGGTGCTCTCCCTCGACATCGAGACGAGCCTCGACGCGAGCCGGGCCTACTCGATCGCGCTCGCGGGCGCGGGCGGCGAGCGCGTGCTGCTGATCGGGCGATCACCGGTCGCGGGAGCCGACGTCTTCCCCGACGAGCGCGCCCTCCTCGCCGAGTTCCTCGCCCACGTCCGCCGCGTCGACCCCGATGTGCTGACGGGATGGAACGTGTGCGAGTTCGACCTGGCGGTGCTCCTGCGGCGCTGCCGGCGCTACGGGCTCCGCTGCGCGCTCGGCCGCACCGAGGACGAGGTCGAGATCCGCCGCGACCAGAACTTCACGCGCGAGCCGCGCGCCATCCTGTGCGGGCGCCAGGTGCTCGACGGGCTGGCGCTCATGCGGAGCGCCTTCCTGCGTCTCGAGGACTATCGCCTGGAGACCGCCGCGCAGGCGCTGCTCGGCCGGGGCAAGCTCTTCGGGCCCGAGGACCGCGGCGCCGACATCGAGAAGGCGTACCGCGAGGACCCGGCGCGTCTCGCCGCCTACAACCTCGAGGACGCGCGCCTCGTGCTCGCCATCCTGGAGAAGACGGCGCTCGTCGAGCTGGCCGTCAAGCGGAGCCTCCTGACCGGCATGCAGGTCGACCGCGTGGGGGCGTCGATCGCCTCGGTCGACTCGCTCTACCTCGGCGAGCTGAGAGCGCGCGGGCGGGTGGCCCCGTCGGTGCGGGCCGCGGCGGAGGGAGACGACGCCGGCATCGTCGGCGGGCTCGTCCTCGACTCGGTGCCGGGCCTCTATCGCAACATCCTCGTCTTCGACTTCAAGAGCCTCTACCCGAGCCTCATCCGGACCTTCAACATCGACCCGCTCACGTTCGTCGCCGACGGTGCCGCCGCGGGCGCGCTCCGCACCCCGGGCGGGGCCGCCTTCCGGCGCGACGAGGCCGGCATCCTGCCGGGGCTCGTCGCGCGCCTGGCCGAGGAGCGGGCGCGCGCGCGCGGCGCCGGCGACGGGGTGGCGGCGCAGGCGATCAAGATCCTCATGAACTCGCTCTTCGGCGTGCTCGGCTCGCCCGCGTCGCGGCTCTTCTCGCCGGCGGTGGCGAACGCCATCACGACGGCCGGCCAGCACGTCATCCGGCTCGCCGCCGCGGCCGTCGCCGAGCGCGGCCAGCGCGTGATCTACGGCGACACCGACTCGCTCTTCGTCGACGCCGGAGAGCCGGACACCGCGCGCGCGGCGGCGCGGGCCGAGGAGCTGCGCGACGGGATCGGCCGGGACGTCGCCGCGGCGCTGACGCGCGACTTCGGCTGCACGAGCCACCTCGAGCTGGAGTTCGAGAAGGTCTACGCCCGCTTCTTCATGCCCGAGATCCGCGGCGGCGCCATGGGCAGCAAGAAGCGCTACGCGGGGCTCGTGGTCGGGCCCGCGGGCGAGACGCTCGAGATCGTCGGGCTCGAGGCCGTGCGGCGCGACTGGAGCGAAGTGGCGCGCCGCTTCCAGCGCGCGCTCCTCGACCTCGTCTTCCACGACCGTCCCGTCGCGGAGTTCATCCGCACCTTCGTCGCGGACCTGCGCGCCGGCCGCTTCGACGCCGAGCTCGCCTACCGGAAGGCGATCCGCAAGCCGCTCGCCGAGTACACGAAGACGACGCCGCCGCACGTGAAGGCGGCGCGCAAGCAGACGGGCGCGACGGGCCGCATCGTCACCTATCTCGTGACGCGCGCCGGGCCCGAGACGGTGGGCGAGACGACCGCACCGCCGGACTACGACCACTACGTCGCCCAGCAGCTCCGGCCGATCGCCGACGCGATCCTGCGCTTCCTCGGCGGCCCGGACTTCGATGCCATCGTCGGCGCGCGCCGCCAGCTCTCGCTGTTCTCGTAGCCCTCAGCCGAGGCGCGCGAGCGCCCGGCGGGCCGCCGCGAGGCCGGCATAGGCCCCGATGTCGAGGACGGCAGCGGGCGCCTCGAGCGTGGACGACGCGAGATAGAGCCCGTCGATGCCCGGGACCTCGAGCCCGTGCCGGACGACCGGCGCCCACGCCCAGCTCATCGACTGCGGCGCCGTGACGTACTGGTAGGCGCTCCACTCGAGGCACGCGTCGAGGTCGGCGTAGAAGCGGCGGAGGTAGGCGATCGCCTCATCGAGCGCCGCGCGCGCTGCCGTCCACGGCTGGCCGGCGGTCGAGCCGCCGCGGAAGAAGCGCGCCATGACGAGGGAGAGGAGGTGCCGGCCGGCCGGGGCGGCGTGCCGGCTGGTGAGCGAGGTGATCTGGTAGCCGCCGCGGTACACCCGCTCGGGCCCCGCCAGCAGGCGGTTCCAGCCGGCATGGTCATCGGGGTGCCCGGTGACGCGCACGGCCGGCAGCCGCCGGAGACCGGCCTGCCAGCCGACGAGGTCGGCGCGATGCGCCTTCAGCCGCCACGCGGCGGCGGCGAGGTCGGGTGGAAAGAGCCGCTCGTCGATCAGGTCGAAGTTCTCCCACACCGGGTAGGTGCTGATCGCGACCGGCGCCCGCACCTCGCGCACCAGGTTCGCGCGGTCGACCGCCACCGCGCCGCGCACGCGGCCGCCGTCGACGACGATCTCGACCGGCTTCCAGCCGAGCGCGATCTCGCCGCCGTGGGTCCGGAGGGCACGCGCCCACGGCTCGATCAGCCCCTGCATGCCGCCCACCTCGCCGTCGTCGGGGATGAAGGCGCCGCCCGCCGCCCGGCGCTGGAGGAACTGCATGAAGCGGCCGGCCGACGCCTCCTCGGGATGGCTGTGGAAGACGACCGCGGCCATGAGGAGGATCGCCTGCCGCACCTCCGCGCTCCGCGTGTGCGCGCCGAGCCAGGCGCCGAGCGTCTCCGGGATCGCGCGCGCCACCTCGTCCGGCTCGGCGGCGGCGAGACGGCCGACGAGCGCCCGGAGCTCCTCCACGCTATCCGCGCCCGGGGAGAGGGCGGCACACGCCATGGCCGCGAGCCCGGCGGCGCTCCAGTCGCCGCCCGTGGTGACGCCGCCGTCGGGCAGGTGGTGGACGCGCAGCGGCGCCGTCACGCGACGGAGCGTGACCTCGACGCCGGCCTCGCGCGCCGCCTCGACGCCGTGGTGCCAGGCGACCTGGCAGTCGCCCACGTCGTGCCCGTCGCGGTGGCCGAAGTCGATCCAGTAGCCGTCGTGCGGGACGCTGCCGCCGCGTCCGCCGACCGTGTCGGCGTGCTCGAGGACGACGACGCGCTTCCCGCGGCGGGCCAGGATGGCGCCCGCGACGAGGCCGCCCAGCGCCGACCCGACGACCACCGCATCGGCCTCGAGCTCGCGCCGCTCCATCGGCGCCGGAGGCTCGCACTCGCCGTCGCGGGCTGTCAACCCAACGTCATGCGGCGCGCGCCGGACGCTCAGACCCCGGATGGCTCGAGAACCAGCCGAACGCCACTCCAGATCTCGGCGAGCCTCGGGCGAGAGAGTCGTCCCGCGACCGACTCGATGTCCAGTCGATCGATGGTGGCGATCTGCGTGACGTTGACGACCGAAATCGCCTTGCGGCTCGTGTGCCGCGTGTGTTAGCGCGGCGCATGGACACCGTGATCTTCGACGTCGCCGAGCGCGTGGCGACCATCACGCTCAACCGCCCCGACCGCCTGAACGCCATGAACCAGCAGATGCGCGACGAGCTCCGCGCGTGCTGGCAGCGCGTCAAGGACGATCCCGACGTCTGGGTCGCGATCGTCACGGGCGCCGGCCGGGCCTTCTCGAGCGGCGCCGACGTGGAGGCGCTGGCGACCGGCGGCTTCGTCAAGCCCGACCGCTGGCGCGAGCTCGCCATCCACGAGGGAATCGCGCTCCTGCCGACGCCGCGCCGCATGCGCGTGCAGAAGCCCGTGATCGCGGCCGTGAACGGTGTCGCCGCCGGCGTGACCCTCGACCTCGTCACGGAGGCCGACATCCCGATCGCCTCGGAGCACGCGGAGTTCGTGGATCCTCACGTCTCGCTCGGCTACGTCTCGTCGCACGAGATGGTGAACATGGCGCGCCGCGTCCCGGTGGCGGTGTGCCTGCGGATGGCGCTCCTCGGCAGGCACGAGCGGATGAGCGCGCGGCGGGCGTACGAGGTGGGGCTGGTGACCGAGGTCGTACCGCACGAGAGCCTGATGGACCGCGCGCAGGAGCTGGCCGCGCTCGTCTTGAAGAACGCCCCGCTCGCGGTCTGGGGCACGAAGATGGCGATCGTCCAGGGCCTCGGGCTGCCGATCCCCCAGGCGGAGGAGATCGCCGCCGGCTACCTCGAGGTCGTCGAGCAGAGCGAGGACCACGCCGAGGGCCCGCGTGCCTTCGTCGAGCGCCGCGAGCCTCGCTGGAAGGCGCGCTGAAAGCCGCGTGGCGGATCAGCCGGCGCGCGGCGCCAGCCGGCGGAGTACCGGCCGCGCCCGCGGCGCGTGGGCCAGGGCCCGCGTCGCGCCGGTCAGGATGGCGGACGCGATGTCGATGCGCAGGTCCCACTCCGCCGCCGTGGCCCACCGGCTTCGCCACGCCGCGAGGCCGGCGCGCCGCACGGCGCGGCGATGGCGGTCCGGCGTCTCCCAGTCGAGCCCGCGGCACTCGAGGTAGGCGATCTCGCGCGCCAGGCCGACGATGAGCGCCGCCCACTCGCCGTAGACCGCGGCGTCGCGCGCGCGCGAGCGGGCCAGGAGCCGCGTGACGAGCGCATCGGTGGCGACGAAGGACGGCACCAGGAGGTCGATCCGGCCCACGAGCCCGAGGCGTCCGGCGAGCAACCGGTTCGCGACGGCCTCGGTCGCGTAGAGCGGGACGTGATGTGAGCGATGGGCCTTCTCGGTTCGCCCGAGGACGAGAACCGGATGGCGGCGGGCGGCGCGGAGCACGGCCGCGAGCTCGCGCGGCGCGCGCCGCACCCAGTGCAAGGCGCGATCGAAGTCGACGTAGTGGACGCGGGGCGCGCCGGTCGCCAGCGCCCGTCTGAGCGCGAGACGGTAGAGGGGGCCGCGCCGGTTCGACGGCGGGGTGCCGGCGTGCACGCCGGCGCTGGCGAGGAGCGCGGTGACGCGGGCGTCGGTCGGAGGGCTCGTCGCTACCACGACGCCGCGATAGAGCGCGTGCAGCCGCGGCAGCAGCCGCTCGACGTCTTGCCGCAGGGCCCCGGAGGAGTCGTGCAGCGTGGCCGCGAGCGCCACGTCCGTCGGCCGGACGGGTCGTGACACCGGCAATCACCCCAGATCGGGACGAGAGCCGTCGAGCGGGCGGACCTTCCGCAGCTGCTCGGCGAATACCGTCGGGTCGGTGGTCGGCAGCTCGCAGCGGCGGCGCTCGCAGACGTAGGCGGTGGGTCTGCCGCCTTGCGCCACCTTCCCCTCGACGAGCGGGACGAGGTGAGCGACGCGCTCGGTGTCGGACGGCACGACGAGCACACGGTTCGGCACGAAGGTACCCCGGACCGCCCGCAGGAGAGGCTCCGCCGCCGCACGTCCGCCTGCCGTCACGATGACGATCTCCTTCGGCGTGTCCAGCGCGAAGTCGAGCGCCAGGAGCATCTCGGAAAGGCCCGTCGGCGCCCGGCCGAGGACGTCGCCGAAGGCGGCGAGCGCCCGCTCGGCGCGCTGGCGGTAGCGCTCGTCGCCGGTGAGCTCGGAGAGCCGGAGGAGGTTCATGATCGCGACCGAGTTGCCCGACGGCTCGGCGCCGTCGCTGCTCGGCTTCTCGCGGGCGAGCAGCGCCTCGCCGTCCTCTGCCGTCCGGAAGAAGCCGCCGGCCTCCCGGTCCTCGAAGCGCGCGCCCAGCACGCCGTCGAGCGCGATCGCGGCCTCGAGCCAGCGGGACGCGCCCGTCGCCTCGTAGAGATCGAGGAGGCCGGCGCCGAGGAACGCGTAGTCCTCGAGATAGCCGGGCGGGCCCGCACGTCCGTCCTTCACGGCCCGCGGGAGCCGCCCCTCGCGGTCGCGGTGCGCGAGGAGGAACTCGGCGGCGCGCGCCGCGCGCGCCGTGTACTCCTCGTCGCCGAGCGTGAGCCCGGCGCGGGCGTAGGCGGAGATCATGAGGCCGTTCCAGCCGGCGAGGATCTTCTCGTCGCGAGGCGGCGGCGGCCGGCGACTCCGTGCGGCGAGGAGGAGGCGCCTGGCCTCGTCGAGCGCCCGCTCGGCCTCGGCGGGCGGCAGCCCGAGCTGCCGCGCCACGTCGCTCAACGGCTTCGGATTCGGCAGGATGCTGCGTCCGTGGAAATTGCCGGCCGGCGTGACGCCGTAGTACGCGATGGCGAGCGCCGCGCGGTCGGCCCCGACGGCCGCCTCGATCTCGGCGGGCGTCCAGGTGAAGAACCAGCCTTCCTCGGCACGGCCGTCGGCGTTCGGGCTGTCGGCGTCGGTGGCGGCGTAGAAGCCGCCCTCGGGCGCCGTCATGTCCCGCGCGACGTAGGCGAGGATGTCGCGCACGATGCCGGCGAACTCCTCCCGCCCGGTCGTCTGGTAGGCGTCGAGGTAGGCGAGGGCGAGGAGCGCGTTGTCGTAGAGCATCTTCTCGAAGTGCGGCACGAGCCAGCGCGCGTCGGTGGCATAGCGGTGAAAGCCGCCGCCGACCTGGTCGTGCATTCCGCCGGCCGCCATCTTCTCGAGCGTCAGGGTCGCCATGCGGAGCGCCTGCGCGTCGCCCGTCCGGCGGTGGTAACGGAGCAGGAAGCGGAGCGGGAGGCCGCTCGGGAACTTCGGCACGCGATCGGCGCCGCCGTTCGCGGCGTCGAAGTGCGCCGCGGCCTCGCGCGCGGCCGCATGCAGCACGGCGGCGGTCGGGAGGCCGCTCGGCCCGCCGGGCCCGACGCTCCGCCGGACGCGCTCGGCGACGTCGGCGGCGGCATCCGCGACGCGCGACGGCTGGCGGTCGAAGGCGTCCTTCAACGTCTTCAGCAGCGTCAGGAAGCCCGTCCGCACGCCCCGCTCGCCGTCATGCGGGGGAAAGTAGGTGCCGCCGTAGAACGGCTGGCGCTCGGGGGTCAGCCAGACGGTCATCGGCCAGCCGCCGCCGCTGCCCATCGCCTGCACCGCGGTCATGTAGAGGCTGTCGACGTCGGGACGCTCCTCGCGGTCGACCTTGATGGCGACGTAATTCTCGTTCAGGTAACGCGCGATCTCCTCGTCCTCGAACGACTCCTCCTCCATCACGTGGCACCAGTGGCAGGTCGAGTAGCCGACGCTCAGCAGCACCGGCCGCTCGAGACGCTTGGCCGCCTCGAACGCTTCGTCGCCCCAGGGATACCAGTCGACCGGGTTGTGCGCGTGCTGGCGGAGGTAGGGGCTCGACTCGAGCACGAGGCGGTTGGTGTAGAGCGGCGCGCCGTCGGGCCGGAGGTGGCGGGTGTGAGGCGGCTCGCCTGCATGCTGCGCGGCCGCGAGCGCGGCGACCAGGCGGGCGTCGAAGGGCGGCGCGCCGGGCAGCGGGTTCGTGATCTCTCGGCCGCGCCGGCAGGCGAGGGCAGCCAGGAGGACCGTGAGCCTCAGCCGACTTGCGGCATGACTTCGCGTGCGAACCATGCGACCCGCTCGAGGAACTCGGTGAGGCTCCGCGCGCCGAGCCCGACGTGGAACGACGTCGCTCCGGCCGCCAGCCACCGGCCGGCCTGCTCGACGACGGACGTCGATGCTGCGTCGGGTGCGACGGCGAGCGGCGCGACCAGCTCGAACGGGGCGGTCGTCGTTCGCTCGGCGCGGGCGTAGGCGGCAGCGGCGGCGAAGTCGTCGGGCGTGAGCTGCCACGGGATCCAGCCGTCGGCGTGGCGGGCGGCGCGGCGCACGGCGGCCTGCGAGTTGCCGCCCACCCAGATGGGCGGCCGCGGCCGCTGCGCCACGCGCGGCGCCACCATGACGTCGCGGAAAGCCACCGTCTGGCCGTCGAAGCCCGCGACCTCCTGCTCCCAGGCCGCGGTGATCGCATGGATGTACTCGTCGGTCACGCGGCCACGCCGGGCGTAGTCGGCGCCGAGGACCGCGAACTCGGGCTTCAGGTGCCCACTGCCGACGCCCAGGATCAGCCGTCCGCCGGAGAGGTGGTCGAGCGTGCCGTACTGCTTGGCGACGACGAGCGGGTGGCGATAGGGCAGCACCAGCACGTGCGAGAGGAGGGCGATCCGCGTGGTCGCGCCGGCGACGAAGGCGAGCGTGCTGCCCGCGTCGTACCAGGTGGCGCCCATGGTGTCGGCGCGCGACGCCGGCACCAGCACGTGGTCGCTGCACGACACCCAGGCGAAGCCGGCGCGCTCGGCCGCGCGCCCGGCCTCGACGAGCTCGGCGCCGCCCACCTCGCGCTCCCACGGCTGGCTGCGCGACGGGATCTGCTGCACGCCGGGGAGGCCGAGGCCGAAGCGGCGCATCGCGTGTCCCATAGCAGGCAGGGGTCGGCCTTCACAGGGCCGTGCCGCACGGGGTTCCCGCGCGGCGAGCCTGCGGATATAAACGTGGAGCATGGACGCACACGAGCACCACGCGAAGGCGAAGCGGGTGGTCGTGTGCGCCGTCCTGACCGTCAGCGACACCCGTACGGCCGAGACCGACACCAGCGGGACGTGCATCCAGGCGCTCCTCGAGCAGGCCGGGCACCGGGTGGCGAGCTACACGATCCTGCCGGACGAGCCCGCGCGCGTCCGCGCGCACGTGCAGGGCGTGCTCGGCGACCCCGAGGTGGACGTCGTCATCCTGAACGGCGGCACCGGCCTCGCTCCGCGCGACCGGACGTACGAGGCGATCGTGGATCTCCTCGAGAAGCAGCTCGACGGCTTCGGGGAGCTGTTCCGCATGCTCTCCTACCCGCACGTGGGAGCCGCCGCCATGCTGTCGCGTGCCGCGGCCGGCGTGGCGCACGGCAAGGTCGTGGCCGCGCTCCCGGGCGCGACCGCCGCCGTCGAGCTGGCCATGACCAAGCTCCTGCTTCCCGAGCTCGGCCACATGGTGCAGTTGCTGCGCGGTTGAGGCATGCGAGTCCGGCTGCGGTTCTTCGCCGTGCTGCGGGAGCAGATGGGCGCCTCCTCCGCACGGGCGGTCCCCGCCGGGACGACGGTCGGGGCGCTGTGGCGGAGCGTCGTGGCGGAGCGGCCCGAGCTGGATGCCATCCCGGTCCGCTTCGCGGTGAACCAGACCTACGTCGAGGCCTCGCATCGCCTGGCGGAGGACGACGAGGTCGCGGTCTTCCCGCCGGTCAGCGGCGGGTGAGCGGCTCGGCGCCGTCGGCCACCCGGACCGCGGCGCGCGCGGGGAACCGCTCCGGGTGGAGTATCCCGGCAAGCAGCTCGAGGCTGTCGACGATGCGCGGGCCGGGACGGCTCAGGTACACCGAGCCGTCGACGGCGTAGACCTCGCCCGCGCGCACCGCGGGCAGGTCGTCCCACCCCGGCTGCCGTCGCAGGATCGGCACGTCTGCCAGCGTGCGCTCCACCCGGTAGCCGCAGCAGGCGAGCACGAGGACCTCGGGCGACGCCGCCCGGACGTCCTCCCACGAGACGCGGGCTGCGTCCTCGCCCTTTCGGCCGAGCGGCTCGACGCCGCCCGCGATCTCGACCAGCTCGGGCGTCCAGTGCCCGCTCCGGAAGGGCGGGTCGATCCACTCGAGGACGACGCAGCGACGCCGGGGCGCGCCGGTGGCCCGGGCGCGTACCGCCTCGACGCGCGCGCCGAGCGCGGCGACGACGGAGGCCCCTCGCTCGCGGACGCCGAGCGCGTCGGCCACCGTGCGCACGTCCCGCATGATGTCGGCGAGGCTCGACGGATCGAGGTCGACGACGCGCGGCGGCCCGGGCAGCGTCTCGGCGAACGCCTGCACGCTCGCGTAGCCGACGGCGCACACGTCGCACAGCCGCTGGGTGATGATGACCTCGGGCTCGAGGCGGCGGAGAAGCGCCTCGTCGAGCGTGTAGAGCGTGCCGCTTCGTCGGAGCGAATCGGTGACCCACCGGTCCACCTCGGCGCTCGGCAGGCCGGACTCGTGGATCGGGCAGTGGGTGGCCCGCGGCTTGGCGTTCACCTCGGGCGGGAAGTCGCACTCGTGGCTGACCGCGACGACGTGATCGAGCATGCCGAGCGCGGCGACGATCTCGGTGGCGGCGGGGAGGAGGGTGACGACCCGCACGTTCGTCACGCGTCGCCCCGCTCCAGCTGCGGGAGGCCGTCGGTGATGGTGAACCAGGGTGCCTTCGACCCGACCCAGACGTGGAGCAGGGGGCGTACACCCGGATCCTCGTCGAGGGTCCCGAGCCGAACACGGCGGAACTCCGGGTGGTCGCGCCGGCGGCTGTAGACGGGTGAGCCGCAGCGAGAGCAGAACGCCCGGAACTGACCGGGAGAAGACTCGTACTCGCGGACCAGGTCTGCGCCTGCTCTCAGGTGGAAGTCCGCGGCGGAGATGCCGGCGTTGGTCGCGAACGCGCTGCCGCTGGCGCGCCGGCACTGCAAGCAGTGGCAGAAGCTCGGCGAGCCGATCTCGCCGGTGATCTCGAAGCGCACGCCGCCACAAAGACAACCTCCGGTGAGCATGCGCGCGAGGATCGCGCCACCCGGCGCTCGATTCAAGAGCCGCGCTGCGCCTCGCCCCGGGTCCGTTTTCTTATATTGACACCCGCCCGCGCACGGCAGTAAGCGGGACGGGCCGGCTCGCCCGAGCCTGGCCCTCCGGGTGTGTCGCCTCGAGGTTCCCCAACGGAGAAGAGCCATGAAGGGTCTCCTGCAACTCGCCCTCGGCAGCCTGCTGGTTCTCCTGACGAGCGGCGCCCTCGCCGCGCCGCCGACCCCCGGCCAGCACTTCGATTGCAGTGACGGAGGGTCGGGCGCCTCGTGCGCGAGCGACGACACGGGCTGCGTCCCAGAGACCAAGGACGACCCGTCGGGCGGCGTCGCCGCGACCCTCAAATGCGGCGACTCGATCGCGAAGGCGTTCGGTGCGGCGGTCAGAGCCGTCATCAAGTGCCACAAGGCCATGGCGGACTCCGTCCTGAAGGGCTCGCCGGTCGACGACGAGGCCTGTGAGAGCGGGCCTGGCAAGTCAGCCAAGGGGAAGCTCGACGCGGCGATCACCAAGGTAGGGCCGGTCTGCACCTCCACCCAGCTGACGCTGGCGGCGGCGGAGGAGGCGACGCTGTTCGCGAACAAGTCGAATCCGCTCTCGCTCGACGCGCAGGCGGCGGCCGTCTACTGCGACGGCTCGATGCCGATCGACCCGGCGGGCGCGGGGGGCGACGACGCCGGCACGATCGACTCGACGGCGGCGGATGCGAAGGACCGGCTCAAGTGCGCCGACACGGTGGGCTCGGAGCTCGGCAAGCTCGCCGCCGCGGCGATCAAGTGCCACATCAAGCTCGCTGACAGCGACTTCAAGGCCAAGGACTTCGACGAGAACGTGTGCGAGGAGCTCGACCCGGTGAAGGGCAAGTCCGCGCTGCAGAAATACAATGCGGCGATGACGAAGCTCACCTCGAAGGGCATCTGCACCCAGAGCTGCCTGACGGAGCCGAACCGGCTCGCGCTCGGGCAGAACATCCTGGCGCAGGTCGAAGCGGGCAACCAGATCACCTACCCGTGTGCCGGCACGACCTCGACGACGACGACCACGACGACCACCTCGAGCACCACGACCACCTGCCCGCCGATGAGCTGCAGCTGCGCGGGCGGCACGCCGTCGACCTTCAGCTTCACGACCGTCATCGGCTCCGGCACCTGCGGCCATCTCGACGGCGACGGGAACCCGAACATGTACTCGCTCGCCTGCGGTGGGCTCTACTTCGGCGGCGCGGGGGTGGGCGTGCCCCTGCCCTCGAAGGTGCCCGACTATGGGAGCTCGTTCCTCAACGCCTGCTGCAGTGGGACGACGCTCACGTTGAGCGGCACCTCGTCCGCCCAGGCGGGCGGGAACCGCTGCATCCAGGGGTTGTCCTCGAAGCGCGGGATGTCCTGCACGACCAACAGCGACTGCGCGGGGCCGTGCAGCCTCAACTCGGACTGCTCGCCCGGCGGGACGTGCTCCGGCGGCGGCACCTGCACCAGCGCGAAGTGCGCGCTGCTGCAGTGCACGAACGCCGGCTGCCTCTACGGCCCGCCGCTGCCCATCCCCAACGCGGCGCACAACAGCGCGGCGACGAGCACCTGCGTCATCAACACCATCACCGCCAACGGCAGCGGAACGGCGGACTGCTCGGCGGGTTCGGTGACGGCGCTCAACCTGCCGCTCAGCTCGGCGCTCTTCCTGGATTCGGACCTCATGACGATGCGGTGCAGCGGCGGCTCCAACGCGGGCGCAAACTGCACCGGCAACGGCGGCTGCGGCACCGTCGCCGCCGGCACGCCGTGCCCCGGGGGCACCTGTGTCAATGACACGGGTCGTTGTCGCAACGGCTTCGGGGACCCCGCCGACACGCCGTGCTGCTCGGACACGGACTGCGGCGGTGGCGCGGGGGTCTGCGAGACGGGCAGGTGCCAGGGCGGCTCGAACGCCAACTTCGGCTGCATCACCGACGCCGACTGCCCGGGCGGCTCGTGCATCACCTTCATCCAGCCCTGCCCGATCTGCGGCCCCAACAACAAGTGCGACGGCGGCATCAACGATGGCCTGAGCTGCACGCCGGGAGACACCATCCCGGACGGGGACTATCCGACCAGCCACGACTGTCCGCCGCCGCCGGCGGCCAGCCTCGGCGCGCTGCCGATCCCGTACCTGCTCGACACCGGCACCGTCCAGAAGGTGTCGGTCGACCTTCCCGATCAGGCGGCCGTGTTCTGCGGCTTCTGCCGGAGCAAGACCCTCAACACGTTCGCTCGCCGGTGCAACGGCTCGGCCTCGGGCGTCGCCTGCTCGTGCTCCATCGGTACGCCCTGCGTCGCGTGCGGCGGCGACCCGTGTCTCCCCGTGCCGTGCACGTCGAACACCGACTGCTCCACCCTGGGTGCCTTCAACAGCTGCGGCCAGCGCACCTCGGGCGCCTTCACCGCTGTGGACGTGGCCCGCACCATCGTCGAGACGGGTACCACCGCGGGGGCACTGACGACCGGCGGTCTGCCGCAACCCGGCAACCTGGTCAGCATCTTCTGCATCCCGCTGACCTTCAACTCGCTCGTCGACTCGGCCGGCGACCTGCCGGGCCCGGGCGCCGTCGCCCTCCCGGTCACGATGCAGATCCAGTAGCGCTGCAGACGACCCGCGCCGCGCGGCTCCGTGCCGCGTGGCGCGAGGTTCCGCTCCTGCTCGCGCACGGTCCGGGCCGGGTCGAGCGCCGGACAGCCGTCAATCCCAGCGAACCGGGGCAACTTATGGTGACCTCCCTGATGGGCCCTCTCCCCGTCTCTCTCATCCTGAGCACCCTTTCAGCGCACAGCTTCAACTTCGTCGAGGCAAACGCACCGGGGGGCACCCACAACGTCACGATGGCATGGTACTTCGGGTGCGACGACGGCAGCGGCCAGCTCGCCACGAGCAAGTGCACCACCACGTTTACACCGGGAACCGCTGCCGCGTGCGCGGGTCCGGGGACGCTCACTGTCCAGCAGGTCCAGAACTTCCACAGGGACAGCCAGGCCCAGAGCACGGGCCCGTGACCGACGGCTCCCCTTTTGATCGGCTGTTGTTGGTGCGCGGCGTCGCCGGCGTGATCGCGTCGGCGGGAGGGGCTTCTTGCGCATGGCGCGGGCAATCCGTACGGTAGCGCGGACTCGCGAAGGCTTCGTTCCCGGAATGCCATGGCCAAGAAGCCCCGGGCATCGACGAGACGCGGGCAGCAGCGGACTGGTGGCACACGCGCAGCGAGTCGAGGCGCGCGACGTTCTGGAGCAGAGCGGACTTCGCCGCCCGCCACGGCGCCGGCCACACGCTGCGACCTGTGTGGCGAGGCGACCAGTGGGGGGCCGCGACATGCCTCGGCGGCTGAATGCTTCGTGGCCCTGCGGCAGGCCCTCGACGCCGCTCGCGAGGAGGTGACGCTGGCGCGTGGCCGCCTGGCACTCGTCGAGCATCGTGCCGGCGGCGCCGAGGAAGCGCTGCGCGCGGTCGCCGAGTTGTTCCGTGGTGACACGACACCGAAGGCGCTGCCTCGGCTCGTGGCACGGATCAAGGAGTTGATCGCGCTGCACGCTGGGAGCCCCGCCAAAGGCTAGGAGCGCGACCCAAGACATCTTGGGTCGCGAACCGGACGCGAGGGTGTTCCGTCGGGATCACGCCCGACTGTCCTGCCGCGGCTGGCGAAGCCAGCGCGGCAGACGAACACGCGCGTTTCCACGGCCGCCGCAGACCGGCCCAATCGCCAACCGGTACGCATCAGCGCCGCGAGACCTCTGGAACGGCGCGTGTCCGTTCTGCCGCGCTGGCTTCGCCAGCCGCGGCACGGCGGTCGCGCGTGCCGCGAGCGCCACATGCTCGCGTCCGTGCCCGCGACCCAAGAAGTCTTGGGTCGCGCTCCTAGTCGAAATCAGTCGGTCACCGGCGGCCTGGGCGCTTCCGGCGGGGCGGGCGGTAGATGCCCTTCAGGAAGAGCGCGGTCGTGGCGCGTTCCATGCGGGCAAGCCCCTCCGCGCTGAGGAGGGAGGCGCCGAGGTGCCGCCGCAGGGTGGGTTCGATCAGGAACGCGCCGATGTTGATCAGGATGACATGCAGCGCGGCCCAGTCACGATCAATGTCTGGCCGCAGCAGCTTCTCGGCCGCGAGCTGATCGACCTGTGCCCGCGCCAGGACGAGCAACCGCTCCAACAGCGCGCCGCCAGGTGCATCGCCCTCGAGCAGCGAGCGGCCGATATACGCGAAGACGGCCGGGTTCCTCCGGATGAACTCCGCGATGCGCGCGCCGAGCTGGCGCGCGTCCTCCCCAGGTGATGTCCCGCGCACGGGATCGCCGAACACCTCGATCGCCCGCCCCACGACGAAATCGTCGACCGCGCGACGGAGCCCCGCCTTCGAGCGGAAGTGGTGCTGGACGAGGCCGGGGGAGACCGCAGCCGCCTTCGCCACATCACGGATCGACGTCCCGGCGACCCCCTGCGCAGCGAACGCCTGCAGTGCGGCGTTCCGGATGCGGGCTGCGCTGGTGAGGTCTGAGGGGGCTCTTGCCATACGATCGTATTGTAGATTATACGATCGTATCGTCCGGAACGAGGAACGTCCAACGATGTCGGACACAACGAAGCGGCGCTTCGAGGCGGCCATGGGCCTCGCCTTCCTGGCGCTCATGTCGGTGGCGCTGTTCCTCCCCGGCCAGCCGCCCAAGGCGCAGGATTCCATCGAGACGATCACCGCCGTGCTCCTCAACCGGCGACTGGCGTTCCTCGTGGGCAGCTACGTCGCCGGCCTCGCGGCGATGGCGTACCTCTGGTTCTTGGGCGGCGTCCGCGACTATCTACGGGCGCGCGGTGCCGACGGGCTCGGCGTGGCGGCGTGTGCGGGAGGCGTGTTCGCGATCACCGTAATGCTTCTCGGCATGGCGATGTTCAGCGGCGTGGCGTTCGTCGCAGCACGGCTCGGCGATCCTCCGCTCGTCCGGGCGCTCACGGATACGGGCAACATCGTGATCGAAACGAGCAAGTTCGGGTTCGCGGTCTTCGTGCTCGCCGTGTCATCTTCGGGCTGCGAGCCAGGCGCGCTCCCGCGCTGGCTCGTGCGGCTCGGCATCGCGTCGGTCGTGCTGATGCTCGTGAGCGCCGTCGCGCTCTTTTTGGACCACGGCGTCTTCCAGTTCGGCGGGCTGATCGACCTCGGGGGTGCGGTCCCGGTGCTCGTGTGGATCGGGGGCCTGAGCGTCGTGATGCTCAGGAGCGCGCGATGACGATCGACCTCGCGATGCTGACGGCGAGCGCCGTGCTTACGGGGTGCCTCGTCCTCCCGTACGGCTTCGCCATGTGGACGCAGTGGCGCATCGTCGACGTCCTCGGGAACCGGGAGAACCCGCCACCCCTACCGCCGTGGGCCGAGCGGGCGCGGCGCGCGCACCAAAACATGCTCGAGAACTTCCCGCACTTCGCCGCGCTCGTCCTCGTCGCGCACGTGAGCGGCCTGTCGAACGCACAGACCGCCCTCGGCGCCACCCTGTTCCTCTGGGCGCGCGTCGTGCACGCCGTCGTCTACACGACGGGGGTGTGGCGACTGCGGGCGCTCGCGTATTTCGCGGGGGTGGGCGGGGAGATCCTGATCCTCGTGCGGTTGCTGTCGGCCGCGTAGTCATTCGCCCCGCCTCCCCGCGGTCGGTCCCAGGAAAAAATCTTTCGCAGACACCGATCACTGCGAAGGCGCGCTGGAACATACGGCTCCTGTGGGCTCACCGTTTCGCGAGCGCAAGGGCTCGTCTCGGGCGTGAGCGTCGGGTAAGGTCCGCTCGATGGCGGTTCGCCCGTTCGATCCAGCCACCCAGCAGATGCCGTTCAAGGCCCTTCTGGATCGCGTCTTCAGGACGCGCTGGGGCACCTGGGTCGCGATCAACGTCGGCCAGCGAATCGACCCGTATCTCATGCGCGCCACGCGCGGCCGGGTCCGCATCAGCTTCACGGCGCCGACCATCCTCCTGAGTCACACCGGAGCAAAGACCGGCAAGCGGCGCACTACGCCGCTCCTGTACTTCACTGATGCTGCAAACGTGGTGCTCATCGCCTCTAAAGGCGGGGCGCCGCAGCATCCCGCCTGGTATCACAACCTGAAGGCGCACCCGGAGGTCGAAGCCTCCACGGACGGTCGGCCCGAGCGGTACGTCGCCCGCGAGGCCGAAGGTGCCGAGCGCGACCGTCTCTGGAGACTCGCGATGAAGCTCTACTCCGGCTACGAGGAATACCAGGCGCGGGCGACCAATCGCCGCATTCCGGTCATCGTGCTCGAACCTGCCAAGCGCTAACCGCGCTGCCGGCCCATCTGCTCCCACGCGGCCTGTGCCCCGCCGTCCTCGAGATGGCGCTCAGTGTGCTCGGACGATGCTGAGAATCATCCCGAGTCCCGCACCGGCCACGATCAGCCACGTCGAATTCAGCCGGAAGCGGAGGA
>Ga0209057_1000038_pt1 | contig 103043 bp, 84 predicted proteins | sample GraSoiAngelo_146_FD_185903 | JGI IMG/M metagenome (GOLD analysis project Ga0209057, IMG submission 185903) | Grasslands soil microbial communities from the Angelo Coastal Reserve, California, USA - 14_1009_05_30cm (SPAdes) (version 2) | ecosystem: Environmental > Terrestrial > Soil > Grasslands...
AGCCGCACCCACGGGCACGAGCTCCGCACTCACGGTGAGCGTCGGGGCGGCGGTGGCACCCGGGGTCTACAACCTGACAGTGGCTGGAAGCGCGAGCCCGGGCAATCGCTCGACGCCGCTCACGCTCACGGTGAGCGCGACGCCGGACTATGCGCTGTCGCTCGCACCGGCGGCGCTCACGATCGTCCAAGGCGCGACGGGTACCACGACCGTCACCATCACGCGTACGAATTTCACCGGTGCAGTGACCTTGAGTCTGGGCAGCGCGCCCACCGGGGTCACCGGGGCGTTCGATCCAGCCGCACCCACAGGCACGAGCTCCGCACTCACAGTGAGCGTCGGGGCGGCGGTAGCGCCCGGGGTCTACAACCTGACGGTGGCTGGAAGCGGGACCCCTGGCAACCGCTCGACACCGCTCAGCCTTACCGTGAGCGCGACGCCGGATTACGCGTTGTCGCTCGCGCCGGCAGCGCTCACGATCGGGCAGGGCGCGACCGGCACCTCGACTGTTACTATCACCCGCACAAACTTCGCCGGCGCGGTGACGCTGAGTCTGGGGAGCGCGCCCGCTGGAGTCACGGGGTCGTTCGATCCGGCGGCGCCCTCGGGGACCAGCTCCACCCTCACGGTGAGCGTCGGGGCGGCGGTGGCACCCGGGGTCTACAACCTGACGGTGGCTGGAAGCGGAAGCCCTGGCAACCGCTCGACGCCGCTCACCCTCACCGTGAGCGCGGCGCCGGACTACTCGCTGTCGCTCGCGCCGGTGGCGCTCACGATCGAACGGGGCGCGACCGGAACCGCGACCGTCACGATCACCCGCACCAACTTCACGGGCGCGGTGACGCTGAGTCTGGGCAGCGCGCCCGCCGGCGTCACCGGGTCGTTCAGCCCGGCCGCACCAACCGGAACCAGCTCCACGCTCACCGTCACGGGGTCGTTCAATCCGGCGGCGCCTACGGGGACCAGCTCCACGCTCACGGTGAGCGTCGGGGCCGCGGTGGCGCCAGGGGTCTACAATCTGACGGTAGACGGCGTCGGAAGCCCGGGGAGCCGCTCAACGCCGCTCACCCTCACCGTGAGCGCGGTCGGGGACTACACGCTGTCGCTGACACCCGCGGAGCTCACGGTCGAACAGGGCGCGACCGGTACCGCGACCGTCACGATCACGCGCACCAATTTCACGGGCGCTGTTTCCTTGAGCTTGAGCAACGCGCCCACCGGCGTCACCGGATCGTTCGACCCAGCGGCGCCAACCGGGACCAGCTCCACTCTCACGGTGCACGTCGGGGCCGCTGTGGCGCCCGGGGTTTACAACCTGACCGTGGACGGTACCGGAACCCCGGGGAACCGCTCGACGCCGCTCACCCTCACGGTGAGCGCGGCCCCGAACTACGCGCTGTCGCTGTCACCGGCGGCGCTCACGATCGGACAGGGCGCGAACGGCAGTACGACCGTCACCATCACCCGCACGAATTTCAGCGGCGCGGTGACGTTGAGCTTGGGCAACGCGCCCACCGGGGTCACAGGGTCGTTCGATCCCGCAACGCCAACCGGGACCAGCTCGACGCTCACCGTGGGCGTCGGGGCTGCCGTGGCGCCCGGGGTCTACAACCTGACCGTTAATGGGACCGCGACAGCGGGCAACCGCTCCACTCCGCTCACGCTCACGGTGAGCGCGACGCCGGACTATGCGCTATCGCTCTCACCGGCGGCGCTCACCATCGTCCAGGGCATGACCGGCACCACAACCGTCACCATCACGCGCACGAATTTCACCGGCGCGGTGACGTTGAGTTTGGGCAGCGCGCCGTCCGGGGTCACGGGGTCGTTCAACCCGGCGGCGCCCACCGGAACCAGCTCCACGCTCACGGTGAGCGTTGGGGCTGCCGTGGCCCCTGGGGTCTACAACCTGACCGTGGATGGGACCGGCACCCCCGGCAACCGCTCGACACCGCTCACGCTCACGGTGAGCGGGAGCGCACCCAGGTCCCTGATCAACGGACAGACTTACAGCGGTACTATCTCGGCTCCCGGCGAGCTTCACACCTGGACCTTCACCGCCGCGGCGGGCGACTACATCGCGCTGAGCATCGGGGAGGTGGCCCCGGCGTCGGCGGACTTTACGCCGTGGATCCGGCTGGTGTCGCCGACCGGAACGATCCTCGCCAACAGCTTTGGGGTTTCGGCGGCACAGTTAGCCGTGACCGCACCGGCGAGCGGCACCTACAGCGTGGTCGTCGGAACCAACGACCCGGGCTTCGATGCGACCGGCAGCTATCTGCTCACGCTCGCGAAGGCGCCGGGCGTGTTTGAGACCTCGGCGGGCGACGAAGGCGGCCCCATGACGAACGGAGCGACCCATGCCGGCACCATCTACCTGGGGGACCTGGACCAGTGGTCGTTCACGGCCACCCAGGGCGACTACATCGCGCTCAGTATGGGCGAGGTGGCCCCGGCGACGGCGGGCTTTCAGCCCTGGATCCGCCTGGTGTCGCCGACCGGCGTGCTCCTCGGGAACGGCATCGGGACCTCGGCGGTGCAGATCGCCGCGACCGCGCCCACGAGCGGCACCTACACCGTGATCGTGGGGACCAACGACGGCACTGTCTCTGCCCGCAACAACGATACCGGCAGTTATCTGCTCACGCTCGCCAAGGGGCCGGGCACGTTTGCGACCTCGACAGGCGACGAGGGTGGCGACCTGCCGAATGGGGCCACCCAAGCCGGCACCATCTACCTGGGCGATCTCGACCAGTGGTCATTCACCGCCACGCAGGGCGACTACATCGCGCTCAGTATGGGCGAGGTGGCCCCGGCGGACGGACGGAGTCAACCACGCCGGCACCATCTATCTGGGCGACCTGGACCTGTGGTCGTTCACGGCCACCCAGGGCCAAGTCATCACGCTGAGCATCAGCGAGGTGGCCCCCGCGACGGCGGGCTTTCAGCCCTGGATCCGCCTGGTGTCGCCGACCGGCGTGCTCCTCGGGAACAGCATCGGGGCCTCGGCGGCACAAATCACTGTGACCGCGCCCACGAGCGGCACCTACACCGTGATCGTGGGGACCAACGACGGCACTGTCTCTGCCCGCAACAACGATACCGGGAGCTACCTGCTCACGCTCACGCGATGACGGCGCTCGTGCGCCCGCGTACGAAGGAGGCTCAACATGCGTCGGATGGTCGCACTCGTTGTGGTCTTGCTGGCAACGGTCTCAGCCGCACAGGCCCAATTCTTCGACAAGCTGTCCAACCCGACGACATCGGTCACGCTGAAGCATCCTCCGGGCCTCGGCCTCAAGATCAGCAAGATCGCCTTCGGCCCGGCTTCCGGGACGTGCGCCGACCAGATCGTCGAGGCTCTGATCAGCGACTTCGTGTCCCAACAGATAGAGGTCGTCGATCGGCAGCATCTCGGCGCGATCCTCGCCGAGCACAACCTCACCACCAGCGGCTATGTCGATCAGCTATCCTGAGGCGCCCGCAGAATTCGACGTATTGGACATCGCCGTCCGAGCGGCTGTGCTGGACGTTCATCGGATGTTCCTTCCATGGTCGGAACAGAGGAAGCTCATCTTCTACGACGATGACGACTGCGGTCTCAAACGAGCGTCCCAGCTGCTCAAGGCGCAGGACGTCGAGGGCACCTTCCAGGCCTCCCAACAAAACCTCGAGACCTGCAAGAACACCCCGAAGGTGAAAGACAAGGTCTTGGGACATGCCTACTACAACATGGGCATGAGTCACATGATGCGGGATGAGTACGACCAGGCGTTAGAGCAGTTCCGGGAGGCCGCCCAGCTCCGGCCGGGCGACATCGTCAACAAGGCCATAGCCGAGTGCCAGATGGCCAAGGAGCTGGTCCTGGCGATGCAACAGATCGACCAGCGGGCGGCCTTCGAGACGGGGCAGAAGCAGGCTGAAGGAGAGAGAGTCGCGCAGGCCGAGGCGGCCGGTACGCTCACCAACGCCGATGTCATTCAGATGGTGGAGAGCAAGCTGTCCGACGTGCTCATCATCCACAAGATCAAGAACTCGAAACACAAGTTCGATACGTCCTCTGATGCCCTCGTCAAGCTGACCAAGGCGGGCGTCAAGGACCCGGTGATCATGACGATGATGGAGCCGTAGCCGCCCTAGCTTTTGCCTTTCCTGCTTTCGTCAGGCCAGATTTGCCGTGTGAAATGCTTGAGTGCGGTCTGCCTCCTCGCCGCCTGCCATGCCGGCCCGAGTTCATCTCCACCGCTGCGGCTCGGCACCACGTATACGGTCGAGCAGTCGGGCGCGCTGGAGCTGCTCGACTCCCTCGCGCAGCCCAAGCCGGCTGTCGTGGTCGGCCCCTCGGGCCAGATCCTCGCCGCGGCCGCGCGGGGGGACGTCGATGTCGTGATCACGCACGCGCCCAGCCTCGAACAACGCCTGCTCGTCGTGCCCGGGCACGCGCTGCTCGCATGCTCGTTCGTCGCGAGCCGGTTCGCCATCGTGGGCCCCGCCGCCGATCCGGCACGGATCGCCGCCGCGTCGAGCGCCGCGGACGCGTTCCGTCGCATCGCGGCGGCGGCCGGGCCGTTCGTCTCGCGGGGGGATTCCTCGGGCACGCACGTGAAGGAGCTGGTCCTGTGGGACCGGGCGGGCGGGCGGCCGGCGGGCTCGTGGTACCTCCAGTCGGGCGCCGACCAGACGACCACGCTGCACGTGGCGGACGAGCGCAACGCGTACGCGCTCGCCGACCTGCCGACGCTGGCGAGGCTCACCGGCCTGCGACTGCGCGTGTTGTTTGCGGCCGATACCGCGCTTACCAACCCGTACACCCTGTATGTCGTGCGCGAGTCGCGCGCGGGTCCCGCGGCGCGAGCGTTCGCGCAGTGGGCGATGAACGTCGCGCGCCCGCGCATCCTCAGCTTACGCCTCCCCGACGGCACACCGGCGTTCGGGTCGCGGCCGGGCGACTGCACGGCGCTGGGGCTGCCATGAGGGCAGTCCACGCCGTGTGCGCCACGGCGCTCGCCTGGCAGGGCTGCCACGCCTCGCATCCCGACCCCGTGCAGGGCACAACGCTGCTGCTCGGCAGGTGGGAGTACGTCGCCCCGCGGCGCGCTGTCCCGGCGCGACCTGCCCTGGGCGCCGGTCTCCGGGTCTCGCTCCAGTTCGACTCGACCGCTCACGATACGGCCTTCGGACGGGTGGTGCGCTGGTTCGCCGGGGATGTCGGCACACCGCCCGCCACGTTCGGAACGGTAACCGGCGTGGTCACGGGCGATGGCGTCGTCAGCATCACCATCCCCAGTGCCACGGCGGGCGTCGCGCCGATGACACTGACCGCTACAGATGCCGGGCGCGACACGTTGACCATCACCACGGCCTCCTTCGCTCATGGCCCCGGCGCGCTGCTCGTACGGAGCGTCGGCCCGCCTACTGCGAAACCGTAAGGGAGTAGCCCGCGAGGGCGCGCAGGTCGTAGCTGCGCGCGGCGACGCTCTGGACGGTCGCGACGTACTGACTCGCCTGACCCAGGTTCGGCACGCCGATCGTGAGGATCGTCCCCTGGGCGAGCGTCCCCGTGAGGGCGAACCGCGTGGTAGTGCCGAGCGGCTGAGCGAATAGCCGCAGCCCCGTGCCGGGCGTCGCGCTCGTGAGCACAGCTGGTCCGGTGACCGTGAGCAGAATCGCCCCGTCCCCCCCGCTGTTCGGCGTCGTGAGATCTACCTTCAGCATACCGGCGACCGGCCCGGTGCTCTCCCGGCAGGTCAACGCCGCACTCACGAGCACGAGTAGCGCCACCGTCCCGGTCAGTCGGCTCACCGCGCACCCCGTTTCGCCCGTAGTGCCTGCGCGGCGGCCCGCTGCGCCGCGGTGAGCGGCGCGCCGGTGGCGTCGACCCATGCGAGGAAGTCGCCGAGGTCGAACCGCCCGTTCGCGTTGCCGAGCTGGTCGAGGTCGCCCTGCTCTTGGGTGGTGAGGCCGGCCCCGCCCAGGATCTGGGATACCACGGCGCTCGCGGCGATGGGCGCGAAGAACACCGCCCGCACGGCATAGGGCCGGCTCATCGGCAGTGTAAGGGACAGCGACTTGGAAACGGTGTCGCCCGCCCACGAGACGAACGCGCGCACGCTGCTGGTGTCGTTGGCCGTCAAAGTCACGGGAGTCGCCTCGGCAAGGAACGAGCCGCTCGTGTCCGACGCTGCAACGGTGCCGCCGCTCGTCGCCGAATACATGAGCTGGTGCGCCCGCGCCAGCGTCACGATCAACGTGTCGGGCGTGGCGCCGGCCGTGAAGCCGTGCGTGCGCGCCAGGCCGTCGGACCACGAGCCGAACACCTGTCGGGTCCGGCCCGCCACCGTGTACTGCGTGTCCGCTACGCCCACCGTGTGCGGCGTGCCCTGGTTCAGCAATTCGCGATACACGTGGTAGCTCGCCCCATCGACCTGGATCACGGCCGCAGTGTCCGTGGCGCGGACCAGCGTCACTGGGAACCTCACGCGGAAGGACATCTCCCCGTTGAGGACGACCTGCTGGATCTGATCCAGGACGATCCCCGCCGGCAATGAGTCTGAGTTGCGACGCGCCGCCGGCGTGCTCGACGCGGAGAAGAGGACGTTGGGAACAGGCACCCCCGGGTACGGGTCGCCGGCGTCGCCACGATTCGACTGCGGCGACGTGAAGTTCGCATCGAGGTTGCCCTTGCCGTCCGCCTGCACAAGCTCCAGGCCGTGGATCGGTCCGGCATTGATGGTGTTGGAGAAACCGCCGATCGCGATCTGAGTCGAGTCCACGTGCCAGATGAGCAGGCCGCCGCCGCAGCTGGACGGCAATCCGCTGACGCGGCAGTGATAGCCGATCATCGCGCTGTCGGACTGGACGGCCTGCCGGTTCTCGAGCAGGAAGTACTCGCCGCGCGAATTCGCGCCCAGCGCTCGCACGTAGAACGCGGTGTCGGACACCGGTGCGGCGCCGAAATGATAGGTGCCCGCCGCGCCCAACGGCCGCACCGTGACCCAGCCGAGTTGGCTCAGTGACCACGCGTCCATCCGCGACGGGCTCAGGGGGGAGGTGTAGTTGCCGCTTCCCATGAGCCCCCACTCGCCGATGCCTTCCGTCGAGTCCACGGTATCGTACAGGTCTGGGAGGCCAAAGCCGTGCCCGGTCTCGTGCGCCACCGTACCGATCGGCATGATCTGTGTGCTGTCGCAACCCGTCGACCCGCCTACGCCGCTCTGGAGGATGTAATCGCTGACCCGGATGCGGACGCCGGCAGTTCCGGTCGAGTGTGTCATGTACGAAGGTTGCAACGCGTAGCGGTGCGCCCAGAGGTGGTTGGCGGGCGTTCCCCGCGGCGGCCCGGGGCCGCACTCGCCGCCCGGCGCCGCAGGCAGGAACAGGATGAGGTCGACGACGTTGTCGCCGTCGCTGTCGTACTGAGTCCAGTCCACCGAGCCATCGATCTTCGCCAACGCCTCGCGTAAGCCGTTCTGCATCGCCAGCACCGCGCTATCGGAGAAGAGCCCGTTGCAGTTGCTGGACCCGAACGGGTTCTCCTTCTGGCACTGCGTGCTCGTCCCGCCGGCGTACCTCACCTCGTTGCTGTCGAGCGTCACGGCGCCGTACGTCTGCCCCTTGATGCTCAGCAAGCCAGTGGAGAGTTGCTCGTAGAACGAGCGGTACGTGTACGGGCGGCCGGAGGGCGGCGTGGCGGCGAACAGAACCTGATCGTACTCCGCCGCAGCGCGCATTTGGGCCGCCGGCGTGTCCCGGTACTTGATGAGCAGCGCCGGGACGCGCAGCACGCCCGACACCGCCACGGCAGCCGCGGACGGGGCGACTGGCGAGAGGAGCACTCCCGCAGCCCCCCCAGCGCCCGCGAGCGGCGCATTCAGTGCCCCGAACTGTCGCCGGCCGAGCAGCCGGGCGCGGTTTGTCGCGACCTGACGCGCCTGCTTGCGCCATACGCCGTCGCTCCGGAAGTCGAACTTGCGGATTTCCCAACGAGGAGCGGAGCGGTCCTGAGCGCGCGCCGCGCCGGGAAGACACGCGACAATGAGGAGCCCGATCAGGAGCGAGCGGAGACGCGTCACGTGCTGGAATCCCGGGATGAGAGCAGACCGACCGAATTTACCCTAGGACGTCGCGGCGCTGGAAGCTGTGCCCTCGCTCACGCCGCGTCGCGCGAGCAGCACGCCCAACCCCATGAACCCGATCACGCCGCCCACAACCTTGGCCTCATACATCCAGGGACGCCCGTCGTCTCCCGGTGGAACGAAGCCGAGCAGGATCGAGAAGCCGACGGCCGCGAGGCCCACGAGGCCGATCAGCCCCGTGGCGGCGGTGCGCGCCCGCCGCAGCCGCAGATAGGCCGCGAAGAGATACAGATAAGGAATGAAGAAGAGGATGAGGGTGGTCTGGGTGAGCACGAGGTAGGCGTTCTTCACGGTGGAGCCGACCAGGCTCGCGACCACGAACACGGTGGCGAGCGCCCCCTGTACGAGCAGCGCGAGATGCGGCGTGTGCCAGCGCGGATGGATCCGACTGAAGGCGGGCGGCAGCGCGCCATCCACGCCCGCGACGAACGGCAGGCGCGCCGACCCCGCGAGCCACGCGCCTACGCCGCCCAAATTGCCGAGCGCGAGCAGGATGGCGACCAGCGCCGCGACGGGCGCCAGCCACGCCACGCCGAGGCGCTGCACCAGCGCCGCCGTCGCCTGCGGCATCCCGTTCGTGATGCTCACCGTCTCGGCCGGCAGGGCTACGAGCATCGCCGCAGTGCCGAGGACGTACAGCAGGACGATGCCGACTCCCGAGATGACGATGCCGCGTCGCAGCGTCGCGGCGGGGTCGTGGATCTCGTCCCCGAGCGTCGGGGCGAGCTCGAGGCCGGCGACCGCGAACGTCATGGTGGCGAAGAGATTGATCGACGGGAGGTCGAATTTCGCGGGTAGCAACCCTCGCAGGGTGACCGGCGTAGCGCTGCCGTGCGCCACGAGCGACCAAGCCGCCAGCACCACGAAGATGAGCGCCGGCAGCCAGGTCCCGTGACCGCCCAGGTTCTGGAGTCGCTTCCCGACCCGCAGGCCGACCAGGTTCATGCCGACCGCGAGCCACAGCCCCGCCAGCGACAGCGCGCCGACGAAGACGGTGTCGTCGCCAAGGCGCACGAACCGCGGCCCGCCCGCGTAGGCGGCGATCGCGGCGGTGGCGACGAGCAACGACGGGAAGTAGAAAAGATTATTGACCCAGTAGCCCCAGCCCGCCACGAATCCCTGGAGCGGTCCGAACGCCCGGCGGACCCACCGGTAGATACCGCCCGCCGCAGGATCAATGTCGGCGAGCTCCCGCACTGCGACGGCCGAAGGTAGGAAGAAGACGACCATCGCCACCACCCACAGGAATAGGCTGGCGAGCCCGAACTGGCTCGCCGCGGTGGTGAGCCACCGCAGCCCGACGATCGCCGTGATGTTGAACAGCACGACGTCGCGCAGCCGCATGACGCGGGGAAGCTGGTCAGGGACCCTTGGCATGAACCGTGGCGGTGAGCCACCCGATGCCGCTGCCCAGTGCCGCGCCGCCCATCACGTCGGTCGGGAAATGCTTGCCGCCGGCGACGCGCAGGGCGGCGACCCCCGCCGCCCCCGCGTACAGCAGCACCGCGTTCCTGGCGCGGTGCGGCAGCTGCTCGCGCTGGGCCATGACGAGATACGACGTCGCCGCCGCGAACGCGAGCGAGGCGTGCCCCGAGGGGAACGACTGCCGGCTTTCCCGCTGCGCCGCCGCCGCCACGGCATCCGCCGTGTACAGGACCGGGCGACTGCGGTGCACGATCACCTTGAGCCACCCAGTCGCCGCCTGCGTCCAGGCGAGCGAGTTGAGGAACACCGCCGCGTTGCCGCGCCGCTGACCCGGATCGAGCCCGTGGAGCGAGGCGAACGCCGCGGCGCCGACGACACCTCCGAGCAAAACGCTGCTCGCGGTCGCGGCGCTAGCGGAAGAGTTGTTCAGCCCGGCGCGATCGATGCCGGGAACCGAGGCCGGGTCGCACGGGGCGCACGGCGGCGGGCCGTGCGGCAGATTCAAAGCAACGGGGATGAGTGAGAGTGCGCCCGCGGTACCGACCGAGGCAGCATCCCACCACGTGACACGATAGGGCGTCTGACCCGCTGCCAGCCGCGCGGCGGCGAACAGCCAGACGAAGACGACCGCCGACCGGGACATGCGGGCTCTCGCTCGAAACGGGAGGCTTGGAAGTTACGTAGTCCAGGCGAAGCGTGCTAACTTACGTCCGCGCGGGACCTTGCGGTTTGGTGGCAGCGCCACTACTGTCAAGCCTGCTGTTTTCTCACCCTAACTGTCTGGGGGCCCCGTGACTACCGAGACCCTGCAGCACGTCGCGCTGTTCGATAAGTGCAAGAGCTTCACGAAGGCGCGGGAGCTTCAAGCTGCCGGGCTGTACCCGTACTTCCGCCCGATCTCCCACTCGGAAGACACGGTCGTCGTGATCGAAGGCAAAGAGCGGATCATGATGGGCTCCAACAACTACCTGGGGCTGACGCATCATCCCGAGGTCCTGGCTGCGGCCAAGCACGCGCTCGAGCGCTACGGTTCGGGCTGCACCGGGAGCCGGCTGTTGAATGGGACGCTCGACTTGCACGAGCGGCTCGAGGCCGAGCTGGCGCAGTTCTTCGGTAAGGAAGCGTGCCTCGTGTTCTCGACGGGGTACCAGGCGAACCTGGGGTTGGTCTCGGGCCTCGTGGGGCGCGGCGACGTCGTGTTCCTCGACAAGCTCGATCACGCCTCGATCGTGGACGGGGCGAAGATGTCGTACGGCGACACCGTGCGCTTCAACCACGCCGACCTGGTGAACCTTGAGCGCAAGATGCAGCAGGTGCCCGCGGGCACGGGCATGATGATCATCGTCGACGGCGTCTACTCCATGGAAGGCGAAATCGCCGACGTGCCGAGCCTGCTCAAGGTCGCGCAGAAGTACGGCTCCGCCCTCGCGCTGGACGACGCGCACGCGGTGGGCGTGCTCGGTCCGCGGGGCGACGGCACCGCCGCGCACTTCGGCCTGGTGGACGAAGTGGATATCATCGTGGGCACGTTCTCGAAGTCGCTCGCCTCGATCGGCGGCTTTGCGGCAGGGGCCGAGAGCGTCATCCACTACCTGAAGCACAACTCGCGGCCCCTGATTTTCACCGCGGCGCTGCCACCCGCCAACACGGCTGGAGTGCTCGCCGCCCTGCACATCCTGCAGCGCGAGCCGGAGCGGCGCGACCAGCTCTGGGCCAATACGCGCCGCCTCCAGGAGGGGCTGCGCTGCGAGGGCTTCGACATCGGGCCGACGGCGACGCCCATCGTACCCGTCCTCATCGGGCCGCTCGAGAAGACGTTCCTCTTCTGGCGGAAGCTGTTCGAGAACGGCGTGTTCACGAACCCCGTGGTGCCGCCCGCCGTGCCACCGTCCCATTGCCGGTTGCGCACCAGCCTGATGGCAACCCACACCGCCCAGCAGATCGACCACGCCCTGGAGGTCTTCGCCCGGCTCGGCAAAGAGCTGGGGGTCATCTGAGCGCAGTGGAGATCGCGCCCGTCACCGACGGGCGCGATCTCGAGCGCTTCATCGCCTTTCCCTACGACCATTACCGCGGCGACCCCCTCTGGGTCCCACAGCTGCGAATGGACGTGCGCACGCTGCTCTCGCCCGCCAAGAACCCCTTCTTCCAGCACGCGGAGGCGCAGTATTTCGTCGGACGGTCGGGCGGTCGGACGGTCGGACGGATTGCGGCCATCAAGAACGACGCACACACCCGCGCGCACCACGACCGGGTCGGGTTCTATGGCTTCTTCGAATGTGTGAACGAGCCGGGAGTAGCGACCGCCCTGTTCGACACGGCAGCGGGCTGGCTCCGACGCCAAGACCTGGGCGTCATGCGCGGCCCGATGAGCCCGTCCATCAACGACGAGTGCGGCCTGCTCGTCCAGGGGTTCGACACCCCACCCACCTTGATGATGCCGCAGAATCCTCCGTACTATGTCGACCTGCACAACCGCTACGGCTTCCGCAAGGCCAAGGATCTGCTGGTGTACGAGAGCACGACCACCCGCCTCCCCGAGCGCATCGTGCGGGCGGCCAGCGTAATCGCGCAGCGCAAGGGCATCACGCTGCGCGCACTCAACATGCGGCGCTTCAAAGAGGAGGTCGAGCTGGTCAAGGCCCTCTACAACGAAGCGTGGGAGAAGAACTGGGGGTTCGTGCCGTTGACCGAAGCGGAGATCGACCACCTCGCCAAGCAGCTCAAGCCTATCGTCGTGCCCGACCTCGTGTGCTTTGCCGAACGCGCCGGACAGGTCATCGGCTTCGCCGTGGCCCTGCCCGACTTGAACGTCGCGCTCAAGCACAACCCGTCGGGGCGTTTGTTTCCGGGCATCCTCAAGGTTCTGTGGTACGCCCGCAGGGTCCACCGCCTCCGCATCCTGCTGCTGGGCGTGCTGCGGGACTACCGCTCGAGCGGCGTCGACGCGTTGCTGTACCACTGGATCTGGACCAAAGGACTGGCGCACGGATTCACCTGGGGCGAAGGAGGCTGGATGCTCGAGGACAACGCGGCTATGAACAACGCGGCCGTGCAGCTCGGCTTCCGGCCCTACCGCACGTACCGGATCTACGACAAGTCGCTGTGAAGGCGTTCGTCACCGGCGGGACGGGCTTCGTCGGCGCGCACCTCGTTCGGGCGCTGCTCGAGCGCGGCGGCGAGGTCGCCTGCCTCGTCCGCAGCCCCGCCAAAGCGCAAGCCCTCGGCTGGCGCGACGTGCGGATCGTGCGGGGCGATCTGGACGACGCCCGCGCCCTGGCGCAGGGGTGCGCGGGTGTGGACGTCGTGTTTCACGTCGCCGGCCGGATCAGCGCCCGCGATCTGCCGGAATTCATGGAGGCGAACCGCGACGGCACCGCCAACGTGCTCGAGGCCGCCTCGCTCCAGCCGCCGCAGCGCTTCGTGCTCGTCTCGTCACTCGCCGCCGGCGGGCCCACTACGCCGGGCGCGCCGATCGACGAAGCGCGCCGTCCCTCGCCCGTCACACCGTACGGCCAGAGCAAGCTCGCCGCCGAGATCCTGGTCCGGGCGATGCCGTTTCCCTGGACCATCGTCCGCCCGCCGACGGTGTATGGCGAATGGGATCACGAGGTCCTGAAGGTCTTCAAGTTGGCCCGCCGCGGGCTCGTGCCGGTGTTCGGTGACGGGTTGCAGGAGCTGTCGGTCATCTATGCAGGAGACCTGGCGGGCGCCTTGGTCACCGCTGCGACCTCCCCCGGCGCGGCGCGCAAGGTATACTACGCGGCGCACCCCGCCGTCACGACGAGCCGCGAGCTGGTGCGAGCGGTCGGCCGGGCAGTGGGACGCGAGCCGCGCATCGTGCCGCTGCCCGCGCCCGTCGCCCGCGCGATGCTCTGGGCCATCGGGTCGCTCGCCCACCTCGCGGGCCGCGCAACCGTGTTGTCGGCCGACAAGGCGGACGAGTTCCTGGCCCCCGCCTGGACCTGCCGGCCCGACGCGCTGATGCAGGACACCGGATGGCGCGCCGCTACGGACCTGGACACGGGGCTGCGGCGCACCGCCGACTGGTACCGCGCGGAGGGATGGCTGTGAACACGTCACACGACGGCACCACGGCACGTCGCCCGGAACCGCTGGCAGCGTTCCGTGGTGCCGTCATGCAACGCTTCACCGCCATCGACCTCGTCACCCTGCTGTACGTGGCCGTCGCGACCGCCGCGGTCCTGCTCTTCACCGCCGACGATCGAGCGGGGTGGGACTGGCTGCTCCTCGCCCACGTGCTGCTGGTCGGGCTCGTGCTGCTCGCCCCGCGAGCGCGCGAGGCGGGGCCGGTCGGCCGGTTCCTCGGCGACTGGTACCCTATGCTGCTGCTCGGCGGGCTGTACGCCGAAGTGGGCGTGCTCAACGTGGACGTCGGCTACCAGCATGACCTCGCGATCCAACGCCTCGAGCTGTGGGTGTTCGGCTCGCAGCTGTCGTACCGCTGGATTCGCGAATGGCCGAACCCCGTGTTCTCGTGGATCATGCACACGTGTTACATCGCCTACTACGCGATCCTGTGCGCTTCGCCGCTCGGCCTGTGGATCAGCGGGCGGCGCGACGCCGCGCGGCGCACGATCTTCGCCGTGATGGTGACGTTCTATCTCTGCTACGTGGTGTTCCTTTTCTTCCCGGTGGCAGGCCCGCGCTACGCCTTCGATCTCGCGCACAACGCCGCGACCGACACCTGGCCGGCGCGCGCCACGCAGTGGCTGCTCGACCGCGGCGACTCCTGGGGCGCCGCGTTCCCATCCTCCCATGTGGCCGCCGCCGTAGTCGCCGCAATCTGCGCGCTGCGCTACTGGCGCCCGTTGGGACTCGCACTCGCGCCCCTGACGCTCGGCCTGGTGCTATCGGTGGTGTACGGGCAGTTCCACTACGCGGTGGACGCGCTGGCCGGCCTGTTCGTGGCCGGCGCGGTGCTGGTGTCGCAGTACATCTATGGCGCGGAAGCGGAGAAGGTCGCTGCACCGCTCCCAGCGGGGAGCCTGGAGCAGGCCTGATATCCCCCCTGAGGTCGCCAGGGCCTCCCTGCGCGACAAGAATACGCAGTCGCTCCGGGAGGCCCCGGCGATCTCAGGAGGGGAGCTGGGCCGCGCGCGAGGCGACGGTGTCCAGGTCCCCGCCCAGCGCATCCATGCGACGCTGGAACTGGATGTCGATGATCAACAAGCCCACGACGTACGCCGCCAGATTCACGCCAAACACGATCGTGAAAATCACCGGGTACGGGAGCCAGATCCCGAAGTAGAGCGCGAACCGCTTGACCCCGGGGTCGAGCTTCGAGCGGTCCGCGATGCTCGTCATCAGCAGAATCGCGACCAGCGCGAGCAGCCCCAGCTTGAGCGAGACGAGGCCAGCGTAGACGAAGCCGGCGAAGATGACGGCTTCGGAGCCCCGATCGAGCCGCGTGTCGAGCCGGCGGCCCGCGTCGGAGGCGAGCCCGAACTGCCGCGCGATGCCGCCGTCGATCCCGTCCAGCACCTGGCCCAAGGCCATCAAGCCGAGCCCCCAGCCGAGCCGCCCGGCGGCCACCGCGGCTCCCGCGGCGACGCTCGCTCCGAACGCCGCCCAAGTGACCTGCGCGGGCGACAGGCCGAGCGTCAGGTGTACCAGCCGCAGCAGCGGGCGGAGCGCCCGGTCCAATCCCCGGCCGACGGCCGGCGCAAAGTCATACATGGATACCGAACCACCGGAAATACACCACGACGTTCGCCGCCAGCAGCACCGTAAACAGGACGCCTTCCTTCACCCTGTCCGGGATGCCGGTGAGCCAGCCACGGGTCACCCAGAGCGAGTACGGGTACAACGGCATCTTCTCGAAGCGCACGCTGTAGTCCATGGCGATGTGGATCGCAAAGAACACGAGGGGCACGACGCTGCCGAAGAAGATGCACAGCGGCACGATCCACAGCAGCGCTACCGGCTCCTGGAGCGACGAGCGCCAGTAATAGCCACGCTTGTCTCGCAAGCCCACCGCCCGGAGGTAGAACGGCGCCTTCACCACGTGGTCCACGTCCACGCCGACCCCGAAGGCGTAGGCGAGGGCCGCGTCGCGGCCGTGCAGCTCCATCGCTTGCACGCCGAGCGTGGTGGCGAGGATGTGGGTGAACACCGTCACGGCGCCGTCGCGCGCTCCGCAGCCGGATGGCGGCCCGACAACCACACGAGTCCGAGTCCCGCCCCGATCCAGGCCAGGTCGCGCAGCCGGCTCACGATCGCCGTATAGACGCCGAGCGCCGGGTCGAGACGCAGCAGCCGGAAGAAGAGGTAGAGGGAGCCCTCTTTGGTGCCGACTTCGAAGGGCACGATGAAGATCACGTTCTGAATCAGCGAGGTGAGCCCCCCGATGGCGTAGGCTTGCAGATACGTGATGTGCAAGCCCACGCCGAGGCCGATCAGCACGTACTCGAGCATGAAGATCGAGCGGCTGAGATACTCGAGCAGGAGCGCCTGCCAGAAGCGACCGGGTCGCTGGTGATAAAAGTCCGTAATCTGCGCGTCCATGTCCGCGAGCGTCGTCCGCTGGGACTCCAGTCGCCGGGCGAGGCGGTCGAGCAGCGGGATCTGGTGGATCAGATCGAGCGCCCGCTGCAGCACGCCGCGGCGGTGTCCCGTCAGCAGCAGCCAGCACAGGGCGGCGAGCACCGCGCCGGCGACGGTCAGGCCGGCGAGCACGGCCGGGTGCGGAGGCAGCAGGAACGCGCCGAGGATGACCGCCGTGAGGAAGCTCAGCAGCATTCCCAGCGTATGCAGCATCTGATAGATCACGACCGACCCTGCCGCACGACGCAGGCCCAGCCAGCGCGACAGCGCCGCGATCTTGAACGGCTCCCCGCCGACGTTGACCATCGGCGTGACGAAGTTGAGGGAGAAGCCGGCGACGGTGATCGCGTACGTGCGCCAGAACGGCGGGCGCACCGGCTCGTCGGCCATGGTGAGCCACCACGCCGCCGCACTGCAGGCGTATACCACGCCGTAGAGGATGAGGATCGGGACGAACATCCAGCCCGTGTGGACGGCGTCGGCGAGCAGCGTCCCCACGCCGATGCGCGCCACCAGGTAGGCGAAAACCGCGGAGCCGCAGACGAACAGCAGGGCCTGCAGCTTGCGGCTCACACGCCGTCCGGGATCGCGACCCTGCAGCCGCGCTGCGCGGCCTCGTAGGCGTGCTCGACCACCGTCGCCACGCGTCGGATGTCGTCGATGTAGGGTACCGCGGCGCGGGCCGGATCGCCCCGGTCGAGCGATGCGACGAACGACTCAAAGAGCCCTGCGAACCAGCGCTGGTACGCCGTCTTGTCGAGCTCGGCCGAGTAGTCGTACCGCTCGAGCGTGCCGTCGCGCTCGAGCCGCAGCTCGCCGCCCACCCACTCGATGGCGCCGCAGTCGCCCACGAACCGGATGCGGTTCTCCCGACGGCGCGCGGCCCACGTGAAGAACATCGTCACCAGCCGCTCGGGGTACTCGAAGTGCAGTGATGCCGTGTCCTCGACCTCGTAGGAGCGATGCCGCAGCCGCCCGGTCCACGCCGTCACGGCGGCCGGGAGCCCTGCGACGTCGAGCAGCTGGTACACGAGATGTGTCCCATGGTCGACCAGTACGCCGCCGCGCCCCGCTGCGCTCGTCCCGCGCCACGGCGTCCCCCTCGCCTCCCGGCCGGGGTCAGCCATCAGCCGGTAGACCGCGAGCTCCCCGAGGTGCCAGCGTCCGATCGCGCCCTCACGCAGCCATTCCTGCACCCTCAGCCACACCGGATTGAAGCGGTACTGATGGCATGGCATTACGATCCTGTGGCGCCCGCGGGCCGCCGTGGCGATGCGGTCCGCTTCGGCCCGCGTGAGCGCCACGGGCTTCTCGCACACGACATGGTAGCCCCGCTCGAGGCCCCACAGGGTGAGGTCGAGATGCGAGGCCGTCGGTGTGCAGATGTCGATGAAGTCGAGCGGTCCCAGGGCGGCGAGCTGCTCCCGCCCCGACAGCAGCGGGAGGCCGTCGACGGGCGGGAGGTCCGCGGCGCTGTCCACGACGGCGACGATCTCGACCCGGTCGCGCAGGCCGGCCGCGGTCAGCAGCGCGGGGAGGTGGGACTGCCGCGCGGTGCCGCCCGCCCCGATGACGGCCCCGCGGTAGCGCCGCGTCTCAGGTGATGCGGGCGTAGACATTGCGCTGGTGCTCGAGGGCGTCGGCGAGCGAGGCGGCGTTCCATTCGTGCATCAGGAGCAGCACCACCAGGAGCAGGCTCATGGGCACCGCCTCGGCCCAGAGGAACGCCGAGATGTGACCGGCGACGGCCGCCGCGCCGAGCAGCAGGAAGCGGATATTCTGGCCCAACCAGCTGCACAGCGGCAGCAGCACCTCCTGGCGCTCGCGGTACTCCACCCGGAAGGCCTCGGGCACGCCTGCCCCCCGCAGCAGCCGGATCAGCTTGACCGAGCGCGGAAACAACTGCGCCTGCCGCACCACATAGTCCCGGTACACTCGCGCCCCGAAGCGCTCCAGCACCGTGCCGCCGGGTCGAGCCTCCAGGTCCTCGGGGAGGTCGAGCTCGCCGGCGACGCCTGCACCGATATGAAGAAACGCGTTGCGGATGAAATCCACCGCGGCGCTCTGGTACGTGTGGGCGAGCCCGGCGCATGCCACCAGCAACGCGGCTCCGGGCCACCACACACCAGCGTGGGTCAGCCGGTACATCAGGTGGAAGTACAGATTGACGAACCGCAGGTTGTCGCTGATGCCGTCGAGCGCGCGCCCGAACCGCGTCGAGGTGCCCCGCAGCCGGGCGAGCTGCCCGTCCGCCGAATCGAACACATCCGATACGACGAACAGCAGGAACCCGATGACGTCGATCCAGCGGTCCCGGTACACGAACAGATGGCCCGCGACCAACCCGATCAGGAGCGACCACAAGGTGACCTGGTCGGGTGAGATCCCGGTCGGATAGAGCGCCCGCGCGATCCGGATCCCGACGGGCCGGAAGAAGCGCAGGTCGAGCCACTCCTCGACGGCGCGCCCCTTATCCGACAAGTCGTTCCGCGGCTTCACCGAGCACGTCCTTCATGGTGGCGAGGGCGCCCATCGCTTGATCCTCCTCGATGACGAGCGGCGGGTTGATGCGCACCTCGGGATTGTAGATCATCGCAAGCACGCCGCGCGACAACAGCGTGTCGAAGATCCACCGGGTCGTCCGCTTGTCGAGCAAAGTCCGCGTGCCCGGCACCACGAGGTCCAGGCCGATCAGCAAGCCGCGGCCGCGCACATCCGAGACGATCGGCACCTCCGACTCCCAGCGCCGCATCTCGGCCAGCATCTTCGCTCCCAGCCGGCGGGAATGCTCGACCAGGTCCTCCTCGAGGATCGTCTCGATCGTGACCCGCGCGGCTGCGGCCGCGAGCGGATTCCCGCCGTAACTCGACGAGCTGCCGCTGGGATTGGCGAACGGCTTGGCGAACGCGACCTCCTCGCGCGCGATGAGCCCGCTCATGGGGAAGCCGCCGCCGAACCCCTTTCCCACGGTGATCACGTCGGGGATCACGCCCTCGTGCTCGATGGCGAACATCTTCCCGGTGCGCCCGAACCCGGTGATCATCTCGTCGCAAATCAGCAGCGCGCCGAGCTCGTCGGCGAGACGGCGGAGCGCCTGGAGATAGCCGGGCGGCGGGACGACGTTGCCCGCGGTCCCCTGGATCGGCTCGACGATGATCGCGGCCACGTCCTTGCTCGTCTCGAGCTCCACCTTCTTCCTGAGGAACTGCACGCAGTGCCACTCGCACGACGGGAATGTCTTGTCGAACGCGCAGCGCGCGCACGCGGCGTACGGCGCAAGATAGGCGCCCGGCATGAGGGGGCCCAGCGCGTGCTTGAAGCTCGAGCCGAGCACGGGGAGCACACCGCCCGTCTTGCCGTGAAAGCCGCCCCAAAACCCGAGCACCTCGGTGTGCCCGGTGCGCGACTTCGCGAGCCGCAGCGCTGCCTCGACGGCTTCAGCACCGCTCGAATAGAACTGCGTCCGGTTCAAGTCTCCGGGCGCGAGCTCCGCGAGCAACTTGACGAGCGCCGCACGGTGCTCGGTGGTGAAGCTGCCGACGTGAATCCGCGCGATCTGACGCTGCAGCGCCGCCACGTAGCGGGGATGCGCGTACCCGAGACTCGCCACCCCGACGCCCGCGAGAAGGTCGACGTAGCTGTTGCCGTCCACGTCGTACAGGACGGCGCCCTCGCCGCGCTCGATCGAGAGCTGGCTGAACAACGCCACACTCTGCGTCCCAGGAGCGAGGTAGAGCGCCTCGAGGTCGAACAGCGTCTTCGACCTGGGCCCGGGGACCTGGGTCCTGCGCAAGGTATGCGTCACGCGTGTTTCCGGTGTGCGAAGCGACCAGTGATGTAGTCGGCGATGGCCCGCGCCGCTTCCTCGCGGAACGGTGCGAAGCTCGGCCAGTCGTTGATGTCGATGAGCACGGGACGATCGGGCTCGGGAAACGCCACGTCGCCCCCGAACACCTCAAGCCCGAGGATCGCCGCCGCCTCGAACGCCAGCGCCTTGAGCCGGCTCTCGTCCACCTTCGGCCGCTCGCCGGCGAATCCGGCATCCGAGCCGTACCAGCGGAAGAAGCGCCCGTCCGTCACACCGTAGAACTTCACGATCGGACCGGGCACGTGTTCCTGCAGCGCGACCCACGGGATGCCGCGGGCTGCGAACGCCCGCAACGCTTCCGCGACCCGCTCGCGCGGCGTCGCGACCACGTCCTCCGGCCGCTCGGCGTGAACGTCCCCCCGCTTGATCCACACGTCGTGATGGTCGGGAGAAAGCGCATCGAGCTGCTCCAGCGGCAACGTCGCGGAGCTGGCGAGGATCAACGTACGGGGAAACGCCAGCGTGCTCTCGCCGAGGCGCTTTACCAGCCGGTGGCGGTGGCAGTTGAGCGCGCTCGACGGCCGGTTCACGACCACGGCTCCATCGCACTCCAGCGGCATGAGCTGCTCCGCCGCGAGCGACCCCTGACACATGTTCAGGTACAGCTCGGCCACCGGGAGCCGCCCCTGCTCGACTTCGCGCTCGCCGGTCTTGACGGCGTCCCACCCCTGCGTCTCGAGCGCGGTGACCGTCGCGTCCAGCACGGCGGTATCGTTTACCCGATGCTGCATGGGCGAATACGACGGGCTGCGGTAAATCGCGACCAGTTGTGCCAAGGCAGTCTCGCTCCCCGGGGTCCGGACTCAGGCCTCGCGCGCGGCCAGCCACGCGTTGGCAGTTTGCAGATCTGATGGACGATCGATATCGATGATGCGCGGCACCTCCACCGTCCCCAACCGCCCTCCCTCCGCCACCACCAGCTTGAGGAACCGGCGCATCTTGTGCACGCCGCCACTGACAGCATCGGCGGCCGCGCGGCGGACGCCGGCGCTCAGGCCGTACACGCCGCCCGTGACGCAGTGCGGGTGGATCGGGTCGTCGCTCACGGCCAGGACGAAGCCGCCCTCCCCCCTCCTCACGTACACAGGAGACTCGTCATCCACGTACGGCGTCACAGCGAGCACCATGTCGGCGCCCTCCGCTAAATGCCACTCCGTCCCGCGGTAGACCACCTCCCAGTCCTCCCAGCGCATCACCGTGTCGACCATGGTGCAAAACACGGGGCCGGGCGGCGCCGCGCTGAGCCCCTCGACCAGCGTGTGGAGCGACGAGGGGGTGCGGCACTCGATCACTTTAAAGGGCCGCGCAAACCGCGTTCCGTCAAGCAGCCGCCGCACGACCGGGAAATCTGCCCGCACCGCACACGTGAGACTGGTGCACCCGAGCGCCTGGAAGGTCTCGAGCAAGCGCAGGATCTGCGGCTTGCCCGCTACCTCCACTAGGGGCTTGGGAAGCGAAACCCCAGCAGCTGCGAGCCGCGAGCCTTCCCCACCGGCGAGAATCAGGCCGTGCACCCTAGGCGAGGATCCTTTCGATCTCGGGGAGGCTCGTGATGCGCGCCGTGGGACGGGGCCCCGCCGGTTGCGCCCGCTCGGGCGGGGCAAGCCAGCACGTGCTCATGCCAAGCCCGGCGGCCGCGGTGATGTCCACCTCGAAGTTGTCGCCCACCATCCAGGCGCGGTCCGCCGGCGCGCCCCCCAACGCCGCCAACGTCTCGCGGAAGATCCGGGGATCGGGCTTCGCCACGCCCAGCACGCCGGAGTCGCTGACGGCCGCGAACAACCGCGCGAGGCCCAGCTCCTCCAAGCACAGCGACAGGTTCCCGGTGAAATTCGAGACGATGCCTAGCGGATAGCGACGCGCGACGCGCGCGAGCACCGGCCGATTGCGTTCCACTGCCGCGCGCGACTGGCCGTGGAACGCCTCCACCATCCGCCCGGCGTTCACGGCGTCCGGGTCAGGGACGAGCCCGAGGAGCAGCCGCACCTGAGTCTCGACCATCTGTCGGAAACCAAAGCCGCGGATGCCCGGCGCCTGCGCCAGCGCCTGATCGGACCGCTGGTACAGCAGCTCGAACGCCGTATAGTCCAGCGCGCCGCCCGCCGCCCGGTATGCCGCGTGGAAGCGCGGGCTCCAGTGCACGCCGTCGGCATCGAGCGTCCCGCCGAAGTCGAAGAGGACGACCTCGGGCGTCAGGGGGTGGGTTTCTCACGGTGCGCGTGCGCCGCGCCGTGCTCGTGCGCGCCCACGTGCGCCGACATCGGCATTAGCATGCGCAGCGGCATCTCGTGCCCTCCCACGAGCCGCATGTAGTGCCGGTAGTCCTGCTGATAGAGTGAGTCCGTCCGATCCGCCGCGGGCCACGCGACGCCGCGATCGGGCACGAACAGGCCACCCACGACCCCCATCCCGCCATCCGGAATCGATTGGCCGGTCGGATTGTCGTAGTAGACGGTGACCCGGTACTTGTGGTCCGGGGTGATATGGACGCCGAGCCCAGTCCAGCCGTACAGCCGACTCACCGGGACGGACGCAATGTGGCCGGCCGAGTCGCCGACTGGCGCCGCATGATAGATCACCTCGCCCGTCGTGGCATCGACGAACTCGATCAAGCGTCCGTAGTCATGCATGTGGCCGCCCAGGCCAACGATCTTCCCCGGGACCGCCGGACTCCCCTCGTACGTGCGCGACGAGCGCCCCGGCGGGAGGGTGAAGGACTTGTCTCCCACCGGGAAGGCGACGTCCATCTGCCACGGAGACGCCCGGAACAGCGGCCACGGCCGCCCGGCCGGCGTGAAGTCCATCACGAGCCGCACCCGGGCCTGGCGGTAGGTGGCGGACGTCAAGTTCTCGACCATTCCACTGGCGACGACGTGCTCGCCCCGCTTGAGCGGCAACCCGAAGAGGAGTCCCGGCAGCCGGACCGGGCCCGTCTCGCGCCCGGCCGCGAGGAGGCGGCGCGAGATCGGGAGAAACAGCTCGCGGTGGTCCGGGTCGATCAAATTGAAATGGTGGATCAGCTCGTCGGGAAGCTCGCGACCTGCGCTGTCTACCACCTCGACGCGAAAGCCGTGGATGGAACCGTCGGCCGGAATCTCGAGCATCGCGACGGGCGGCTGCGCGAGCTCGTGGTGCGGCGTGTTGGCGGGCAGGTCGAGCGGGGCGAGGTCGATGACGAGTGCACTGCGCCCCAAGTCGGTGAAAATCCGAGCGCCGGCGGCGTCGCCCAGTGGCCCGGGATGGGCCCCGTCCCCGGGATCGAGCGCGAGGAGCAGAGCGAGCGGCAGCGAGCGATGGGACATGGCGGGGAATTGTAATAGCGGCCGCCGACTCGAGGCAACCGACCCGCCCGGCCACCAGTTCCAGCGGCCCGCCAGACGCAACAACGCCGGGCCGATGGCGAGCCGCACCACCGTGGCGTCGAGCAGCACGGCGACCGCGAGTGCGAAGCCGAGCATCTTGATGAGCAGAAAGTCCCCGAGGGTGAAAGCGGCGAACACCACGATCATGATGGCCGCCGCGCTCGTGATCACGCCGGCTGTGCGCGCGAGCCCTTCCGCCAGTGCGTCACCTTCGGCCAGACCGGCCCGGCGGGCCTCTGCCACCCGCGCGACGAGAAAGACCTCGTAGTCCATGCTCAAGCCGAACACCGTACAGAACACGAGAATCGGCACCACCGGGAACACGCCGGACAAAGGCCCCGACAGCCCGAACAGTCGCGCGCCGAAGCCGTCCTGGAACACGAGCACGACGGCGCCGAATGCGGCGGCGACGGAGACGAGGTTCAAGAGCACGGCCTTCACTGGGATGAGTACCGAGCCGAACCCCGCGCACAGTGCGACCAGCGTCCCCGCTACGACCAGAGCCACCACGCCAGGGAAGCGCCCGCCCACCGCGTCTTCATAGTCGGCGTTGAACGCCGGCAGCCCGCCGACGCGGACCGCGGTTCCGCGGAGCCCGGTCAAGCCGACCGCGTCGCGCGCGCGCAGCGCGCGCACCAGCTGGATGAGCTCGCCCGCGCTCGCGCTCTCTCGCGGCACGACGTCGAGCAGCGCCACGCGGCGGTCGTCGCTGATGAACGTGCGACGCACGTCCTGACGCAGGAACGCCAGCGCCGAGGGACGCCACTTCCCACCGGCGCTCGCGGGGAGCGAGCGCACGCGAGCGACCCGAGGGTCCGCCGCCAGCCCGTCGCTCAGCCGGCGCGTCGCCTCCCAGCCCTGCCGGCTTCCCGCCGTGACGCCGTCCGGCAACTCGAGGACGATGCGCACCGCCTGAATCACCGCGCCCCGCCCCATGCGCTGGAGATCGTGCACGGCACGCGCCGACTCCATGGCGGGCGGCAGCCAGTCTCCGCGCGGCAGGCCCGTGTCGAGGCGCGTCGCCTGCCACGCAAGCAACGCCACCGGCGCCCCGGCGAGCGCCAGCACCGTGCCAGGGCGCTGCGTCACCCACCGCCCCCACCGCCGCCAGCGCTCGGCCCGCGCGCGCCCGGGGCCGCGCGGCACGTGACCCAGGTCGACACGCGGGCCGAGCCACGCGAGGAGCCCCGGCAGCAATGTGGTCGCAAGCAGGACCGACACCGTGACGACCACCAGCCCGCCGACTGCCACCGAGCGGAGCTCGTTCAACGGCACGAGCAACAGCGCCGCGAACCCGATCGAGACCGCCACACCCGAGAGAGCGATCGTGTGGCCGGCCTGTCGCGCCGCCACTTCCGCCGCTTGCGTGGCGCCCGCGCCGGCCGCGCGCGCCTCGCGGAACCGGCTCACCATGAGCAGCGCGTAGTCGATCCCCAACCCGAGGCCGAGCATGGTGACGACGTTCTGGAGCAGGATCGAGAGCGGCCAACGGGCGCTGATGATCACGGCGACGCCGAGCGTGAGCGAGATAGCGAGCATCCCCACCACCGTCGGGAGGAGCGCGGCCGCGACGGCGCCGAACGCCCACACGAGCAGCAGCAGCGTGAGCGGGAGGGTGCGCCGCTCGGCCCCGTGGGCCTGAGCAGCGCTGGTGCGGCGGAGGTCGAAGTTCAGGGCGACGTCGCCCGTCCAGCGCAGCGCCAGGCGCGCGTACTGCGGGGACAGCCGGACGGCCAGCGTGGTGGTCGCAGCCCGCAGGTCGGAGATGAGGGCATCGGCCGGTTGGCGCCTCGGATCGAGGCCGCAGACGACGAAGGTTCCGTCACCGGTCGACGCCTGGAACAGCGTGTCCTGGCCGTCAAGATAGGATAGGCACTGCGTGAGACCGGGCACCGTCCCCAGCCCCGCGACCACCTGCTCGAGCGCGGCTCGGCCATCCGGCGTACCGGGCCCCGGCACACCTGTGGCGACGAGCACCGCGAACTTGGCGAACGGCGACGCGAACCGCCGCACCAGCTCCTGCTCGACCATGGCCGATTCGCTGCCCCCAATGCGAGCCGCGACGTCGAGTGTCCGCTCCACGCGCCCGGCGGCGGGCAGGAGGACGGCCCCTGCCGCGATCCACGCGACCGCGATCCAGCCCCGGCGCCGAACCACGGCGGCCGCAAGTCCCCCCTTGGAGCCAGCCACGCTTCCAGCGCCAGCAGGCGCGGCAACCATGGGATACCTCAGACGAGCGCAATCTCGTAGTGGAGTGGCCGCCGGTCGAGCGGCGCTCCCGCATACCGCCCCGCCGGCGTCGTCACGTAGGCGTGAACGTCGGTCGGCTGCGCGAGTAGGCCCGTGAGCGCTTCGGCCAGCGGGTCCCGCGTGTCGAGCCCGATGGTGAAGAAGGCATACCCCCTGCCTCGCAGCGCGTCGTAGGCGTGGAGCAGGAGCGCGCGCAACACGACGGGGTCCTCGGCGCACACGTGGACCGCGGTGACGTAGCGCAGCGGGGACCCCGCCACTGGGAGTGACGCCGCGCCGCACAGCGGCGCCACACCGTTGAAGAGCGAGCGGACCGCGCGGGCGCGGCGGGAGTAGCGCAGCACGCGGAGCTGCTTGAACGCAGCTTGGTCCCAGAGGCCCAAGAACCCCGCCAGGCGACCGTCTCGCCGTCGCGCCAGCCGATAGCAGTCGAGCGCGAGCCCCGGCGCGGCCTGGATCCAGCCCGCCAGGGAGTCGGGCGTGTAGACCGGAGCGAAGTTTCTAGCGGGCGAGAGGCGGCGCCACAGCGCGGCCATCTCTCCCAGGTCCCGGAGGTCTCCCGTCGCCACGTCGAGCTCGGGCCGCTGGCGCCGGCGCCACAGCAGCGGGACCGCGTGAGACCGGATGGTCGCGAAGCGCGCCAGCGCCGGAAGCCCGCGCGGTCCCGCCGCGCGCCGCTCCATCGCGCGATTGCCCGCGAGTACCGTGAGGAGGGTCGGGACGTCCGGGCCGCCGGTCGCGAGCGCCACGTCGCGTGCGTAGCGAGTCAACGCATCCGCCACGGCGCCGCCGCGGTGCGCAGGATGCACCTTGAGGTCGCCGACATAAATCGTCCGTACCGGGCCGCCGTCGAGATAGGCGCGTCGCTCGCTCACGGTGATGCAGCCCACCGGAGCCCCCGCCGGGCCGTCCACGACGCCGCAGCGCCACGAGCCCCCTTCCAGGCGATTGAGAGCGAAGAAATCAGGTGTGCGGTCCACACACAGCGTGAAGTCGCCAACCATCGGGCACGCGGTCGCGAGGTCGAGGAGCGCAGCCTGGTCGGCCGGAGCGGCGTCGCGAGCGACGGGTGTGGAAACCTCCAACGGAGGCGGGCCGTGCCGAGCCCACGCTTCCGGGTGGAACCTCGGGGGTTCGAGCTCCCTCACCCTGCTCACGTCACCCCCTTCTCGACCCGGCAGATCGCGAAGCGTCGCTGCACCAAGCTCCGGTCGCCGCGGCTCAGCGTCGCTCCCCACTGCCGGTCCTCGACGACGACGTCGCGCCAGCGGGCTGGCACTTCCGTCCAGCCGACGAAGTTGCGGAAGCAGACGCGGGCACCCGGCGCCGCCGTCCGGACGATCTCAGCGAAGAGCTGCTCCACGTCGCCGGCGCTGAGCCACTCGCAGATGTTCGACAGTGCGAACCCGGTCACGCTGGCATCGGGCTGGGTTCGCAGGAAAGCCGTGTAACTCCCATCCACCAGGGTCAACCGTTCCGCCACCACCGCCAGGCTCGTCGCTCCGTCCGCCGTGAGATAGGGCGGCCGCGCGCCCCCCGGCGGATACCAGCCCGTCAGCGCGACGTGCAGGAAGTAGTTGTCGGCGACGGGCAGGTCCGTCAGCGCATGCTGGGCGGCGCGCAGGAAGTGCCCGGAGAAGCTCGGGTTCTCCACGTGCTCGAAGAACGCCGGGTCGTGGCTCCGGCGGAATGCCCAGCGGTTGAGCAAGACCTTGAATAGCGCGCGCCAGCGCCATGTATTCCACTCGCGCTCGTAGAAAGCGCGCTGCTCCGCGACCGAGCGGCAGGCGAGCAGCCGGCGCACGCGCCGTTCAGGGTGGACGAGCATCTTGATCGCGCGTACGACGAGCGCGAGGAACCGCTCGCTCGCACCGGTATGGAGCACGCCGCGCGCCAGATCGCCCGGTCGGGCGTCCCAGTGGGCCCAAGCCGCTGATGAGAGCGCGTCGCGCAGGCGCGCGTACGTGGCGAGGCGGGACGCTGGCGCGGCGCCGCCCCCGCCCAAGAACCCCACCGCGAGCGGGCCGCCCAAGCGGCTCGCCGCGATGAGCTTCAGCTCCACCAGATGGTTCTGCGTCGCGTTCAGGTCCACCGCGACGACCTCCCCCGCGCCCGCTGCGAGCAGCGACAACGCGGTGCACCCGCCCGAGCTGACCACCACCAGGCGCTGCTGCGCCGCGGGGGCGAGCGTTTCCAGCTCGAGCAGCGGATCCTCGTGTACCTGGGCAAAGAACAGCCGATCGTGGCGGGCGTCCGGCAACGTGGTGCGGCTCGGGCGCGCGGCGATCCCGGCGCCGCTCACGCGGTCCTCCGCACTGCGAGACCGCTCTTGAGGTAGTCCACGAAACGCACTCCACAGAGCCGCTCGATGCGCTTGGCGAACGTGCGGATGGCGAGCGGGTCGCCCGGCAGAGCCACCGGGACGGCGCCGATCGCTTCGGCGCCGAAGTGCCGGAAGTGGGCGGCCGCGTCCAGCACGCCCCCGATCACTGCAGGGTCGGTCGCGATGCGCTTGGCGATCAGGTCGGAGGCGTTCTGCGCGTGGCGCACCTCGTCCGCCGCGATGTAGTGGAGCAAGGCGATCAGCACGGGCTCCACCGCTTGCTCCGCCAGGCGGCGGAAGAAGTAGGCGGCCAGGTGCTCGGAGAGCATGAACTCGACCAGCCGGCCGATCAGGCCGTCGCTCGCCACATCCACCGCGGCGCCGGCCCGGCGCATCTCCACGATCTCCGCGTCCGTGATCGCGGGCTCGTGCCCGACCGCGTCGAGGTACAGGCGCAGGGCGTGGAAATGCTTGAAGCCCTCGTACAGCTCGAGCGAGAACACCGCGGACCCATCCACATCGTCCCACATGAGTCTGAGCAGGCGCGCGAGGTTGACTGGGTGGAAGGCCTCGATCAACGCGGCGTCCCGGAGCCCCACGAGAATCCCGGGCCGGGCGCGCGCGCGCGCCCGGTCGATGTCTCGCCAGCGGATGTCCCGCTCGACCGACCAGCCGCCCCGAGTCGCGGCCGCCGCCTGCCGCTCGTACAGGCGCACGTCAGGTCGCCTCCGCGAGCGCGCCCGCCCGGTTGAGCGCCGCCCATCCGGCAGCATCCGGGCCGTGCGCCACGAGAAACGCCAGCAGCCACCGCTCGACGCCGAACGCTACGCACGCGGACGCCGCGGGCGCGCCGGTCGCGAGCCGGATGGCGAACGCTTCGCCGAAGAACGTCTCGTGATTGTTGAACGACGCGGCCGCCGATCCTCGAGACCTCCCGAGGGGCAGGATGAGCTCGTGCTTGAGCGCTTTCAGCTGCTGCAGCACCGCCTTGCCCCGCGCCGTGGGCGCGAAGAACGGGTCGCTCGCCTGCACCATCCGGCAGTCCAGCCCGAGCGCGCCCGCCAGCGCGGCGGCGGCGCGCATCCCCCGCTGCCGGAACGCCTCGACGTGGCTCCGCTCGCCCAGGCAGACGATCTCGCGCATCGTGAACGCCCAGTTCCGCTCGAGCGCGCTGAGCCGCGTACCCTCGTGCCGCCAGCAGGTACCCTGCGCCGTTACGAGCGCCGGGTGCGAGATGGTGCGACCCGCGAGCCGCTCGTAGATGTGGTAGCACACGGCGGGCGCGAGCGCGGCGTCGGCGGTTCCGAGCGCACGCCGCGCTGCGGCGGCCGGATCGGGGTCCGTCGCAATCCACTCGAGCACGTCGCTGTCTTCGGACAGGTGCGCGACGGCGGTGAGCCACTGGGGAAACGACGCGAAGTAGCCGGCCCGAGCGAGCGTCGCCAGGTCGATCCCCGGCGGCACCTGCCAGTCGTCGGCCGTCTCGGTCGCGCTGAGGCGCGCGAGGGCCTGCTCCAGTGCCCGGTACAGGGCGAGGACCTCTCCGCGCATCCCGACCAGCCCGGGTGCGGCCTCCCACAGTTCGCCGCGCGCGGCGAGCGTCTGCACCACGGCTTCAGGCCGCCACATCGTCTTCCTCCCCGACGAACACGTCGGCGATGCGCTCCACAGTTCGGAAGTTGTCCATCCGGATCCGCACGTCGGGGATCGGGCAGCCGATCGCGAGCTCGACCCACGCGATGAGCTCGAGGATGCGGATCGAATTGATCAAGCCGTCTGCAAACAGCGGCGTGTGCGGCGTGATGACGGCTCCCGCCGGCGCCAACGTCCGGGTGAGCCACGCGACCATGTCGGTCACGAAACGCTGACGACCGCCGTGCGCGGTCACGCGGCAACGCCTTTCACAGCCTCGCACCAGCCGACGGAAACCAGGTGCTCGAGCATCCGCGCCCAATACGTCCGGACGGCGGGGGCCGGCCCGCCCAGGGCGGCGTCCGCGGCACGCGTGTCGAACGCTTTCGGCAGCGCGAGTTGCGGGGCGAAGTAGGACAGGGCTCGCACCGCCTGCCGCAGTTTCGAGTCCCCGGTTTCCTCGACGGCCAGCTCAAAGCGGTGATACGTGGCAATGTCGGTGAGCACGGGTCGCGGGATCCCGCGGCGGCGCCACTCGGGCCGCCGCGACCACGCCCGCCAGGTCACATCGAGCAGCTCGTCGACCGGCAGCGCCCCCGACCCGGCGCACAACTGCAGCGTCCGGCCCGCCAGATCCTGGCGCAGCGCCAGGACGGCGATCGCGGCGGCGACGTAGTCCCGCGGCACGACGTCGATCGCGCTGGTGGCAGCCGCCGGCAGCATCGGGGCGAGACTGTCGTGCAACAGGCGCAGACCGAGGTGCACGGCGTTGTACTGCGTGACTCCACCGGCCGCCGAATCGCACACGATGGTGCTCGGACGGAAGATCACCCAGTCCCGTCCGCTCGCGCGCACCAGCCACTCGGCCTCGTGCTTCGACTGCTCGTACGCGTTGACCCAGCCGGCGTCGCCACGTTCCTCGCCCTCAAGGATCCGGCCCACCCGGCGACCGGCCACGAACGCGGTGCTCACGTGGGCAAACCGCCGCAACCTCGGCCAGCCCGCCGCGACGTCGAGCACATGCCGAACGCCCGCCACGTTGACGGCGCGCGCGACGGCGAGCGGGTGCGAGAACACGACGTCGGCCGCGGCGTGGACCACCGCCGTGATTTCGCGGGCCAGGGGGACACGTGTGTCTGCCGAGAGGCCGAGGCCAGGCCGCGTGACGTCCCCTACCACGGCCCCGACCCGACCTGCCGGGAGCGCCAGTCGGGTGCTCACCTGCTCCCACCGCCCCGCGTCGCGCACCAGCACGACGGCGCGGAGCGCGGGGTCGGCCGCGAGCATGCGGCGCAGGACGTCGCCGCCCACGAGCCCCGTCGCCCCGGTGAAGAACACGACCTCATGCGGAACGCTCATCTCAGGCCTCCACCGCGAGCGCCGTCCAGTGGGCGCCGTACCCGTAACTGAAGAGGATCAGCTTCTGGCCCGGCCGGACAGCGCCGCCGTCCAGGGCGTCCCGCAGATTGATGAAGTTGTCGCCAGCGAGGCTGTGACCGTAGCGCGCGATATTGTCCGTCCACAGCCGCGTGTTGGGCAGCGCCAGCAGCGATAGCAGCAGCTCCCAGCTGCGCAGGCTAACGTTGTGCGGAATGATCCAGTCCACGTCGGCGGCATTCCATCCGGCGGCGGCGATGACACGCTCGATCACGTGCTTGCTGGTCGGGAAGTACGACGCGACGATCTCGTTTTTGAGCGCGTCGCCGTCCCAGTAGTAGCCCTTGGTGACGTGCACCGATGCCGCGATGCAGTTGCGCAGGGCCACTCGCTCGACGAGGACCGCGCACGCCGCGTCCGACGTGCAGTTGAACACCGCCTCTCGGCCAGCCGCCGCCGGGAAGAACTCCGCGTTCACACACAGGACGCGCTCGATGCCCTCCGTCACACACAGCGAGCGCGCCACTCGCAGCGCGCCGAACAGCGTGCTGCAGGCGAGCTGGTCGATGCCCAGCACCGACGCGTTGAGGAGCCCGAGCTCGAACTGGAGCAGCGTGCCGGGATACTGGAACCGCGCGGTGCTCGACAGTGCAGCGCCGTTCCACGGCTGCGCGGCGGGGGTGAGCGACAGCGTCCCCGGCGGCCCCGAATAGATGACCAGGTCGATGCTCGCCGCGTCGACGGCCTGCTCTTCCAGCAGCCGGGCGGCCGCCCGGTAGGCGAGCTCGTACGGGCTCTCGGCCACCGCGATGTGGACGCGGCCGAACCCGAAATTCTCGAGCACCTCGGGATCGGTTTGGAGCTGCCCCGCGGCCCCAAGCTCGCGCACGGAGCGGGAGCAAGCGGGCAGCGCGTACGCGATCGCCGTGATCCCGGGACGCCCAGTCATGCCTTCGTCTCCGGAACCCACACTAGCGCGAGCACATAGCCCGGCCACGGGCGCAGCACCGTCGCTCGAGCCGGACGGACAGCGCCCCACAGCCTGACCGCACGGATCCGGCCGAGCGCGTCGCCGCGCAATTCGAGCGCCGTGAATGGCAGCGCGTCGTCGCAGCGCAGCGCCTTCCACGCCGCTTCCTTCAGCGTCCACAGGTCGGTGAGGCTGTAGCGGCGCGCGAGCTGCTGCTCCGCGACGCTCAGGTAGTAGCCCGCGTGAGCCGCTTGCACCTGGTCGGCAAGCTCGAGGTCAATTCCCAGGCCCCCTGGGTCGGACGTGGCCGCAGCGGCAGCGCGGCCCGAGCGATGGGAGACCGACAGCGTGAGGGCGGCGCTGCGCCGCGAGCCGTCGTCGCCACGCAGGACGAGCTGCGGCGCACCACCGCTCACCGGCACGAGCTCGATGCGGGTGGGATCGTCGAGCCCGAGTGCTCGCGCCACCGCGCGTTTCGCCGCGATCCGGCCGGCGCGCCAGTCGGGGCGCCGCTCGGGCCATGGCAGGGCGGCGCATGCCTGCCGCTCTGAGTCGCTCAACCAGCGGTCGGCGGCGGGCCGATCCACGGCTACGGCATAGTGACGGTGCACCGAGGCTCCCCTTGGGGACACACCGAGCCTACCGGCGGCACCCCAAGACGTGGTCAAGCGACGACGCCACAGCGGGTTAGGGAAGGTCTGCATAGGTTACGCGAAGTCGGGGGTGGTGGCTAGCACGCCGACACGCGAGGGCGCACGGCAGGCACAGAAGCTCCGGCATCGCCCATGCTTCGGCGGAAATGTGCCGCCCGAGCGCCTCGCGTGTGACGCGTGCTAGCCCCCCCCCCGACTTCGCGCGACTTGTGCAGATCTTCGTTAGCGCCATTGGCCTAGGGAACGGATCCGCTCCACCGCAGCGATGACCGCAGCCGGTTGCTCCTCGAAGAGGAAGTGTCCCGCCCCGGCCACGCTATCGATGACGAAGCTGGCCAGAGCCCGGGCGAGCGCGCTGACTTCCGCCGCGCTCACGCCCGACTGGTGGGGTGCCGTGCCGATCACGAGCCGCACGGGGCAGCGGATCTCTGCGAGGTGCGGCGCGAGCCGCTCCGGCTCGCGCGCCGCCGCCATCGCCACGTAGCCGCGCAGCGTACCGTCGAGATCGCGCGCCGCGCCCGCGGCGTACCCGTCCAGGACCTGCTCGGTCACCCACGTCGTATCGCCCGAGGCGGCGATCAGGCTGCGTTGCAGCTTCCTGCGGACCAACCGGGCCCCACCAAGCAGCTTGATCCAGGGTGCGAGCTCAAGCGCCCGCCGGAAGCCGCGGGTCGTCGCGGCCTCCACCGGACCGCCGTCGAGCGCGACGATCCCGCGCACGAGGTCCGGGCGACGGTAGGCGAGCCGATACGCAATCGAGGCGCCCACGGCGTGCGCGACGACGATCGCGTTCGCGAGGCCGAGTCGGTCGAGGGCCGCGGCGACCCGATCAGCCTGCGCGGTGAGCGAGTAGTCGGCGCGCGCCGGCCGCGCCGAAGTCCCAACGCCGAGCGGCTCGACGACCACGGCGTGGAATCCCGTTTGGGCAAGCAGCGGCAGCACGCGGCGAAAGCCGAATGCCGAGCCGAACAAGCCGGGGATCAGCACTACCGGCTCTCCCGCTCCCGTGACAGTGACCTGCACCGACTCGACCGGCGTGAGGACGACCGAGAACGCGTGAGCAGTGTCAGCGAACAGCACCAGCGTGAGCAGCCACATGGGGCACTCTGCCTAGAGTCGGAACGCGGCGCGCGACGCGCCGTGCAGCGCGCGGCACCCCTGACGTAGCCACGCGGCGGCCGTGTCAAGGCGCGGCCGGCCGAGGACGAGCGCCGCGATCGCCAGCGTGCCACTCACCAAGCACCATGTCGGCGGGCGCACCAGAACACCAACACCCGCGATGATCAGCAGGCGGGGAAAGCGTCCCACCGCCACCGCCGCGAGGAACTGCGGAAGCGGATAATGGCCGAGCGGCGCCAGGATCCGGACGGCGGAATCAGGGATGGGCGAGAAGATGACGAAGGCCGTGGTCCAGAACGGCGCCCGGAGGAACGCCGCGACGCTCCAGCGTACGACCCGCCCGCTTCTCACAGAGGCGAGCTTCGGCAGCTCCGCCGCCCAGTCGATCAGGCGGTAGTTGATTCCCTCCGCGATCGACGCCCCCGCCGTGCCGAGCAGCGCCAGGACCCACGCGGGGTAGAGGCGGGCGTAATACAACAGCGTCGCTTCGAACGCAGTGGGCAAGATGGGCGAGAGCGGCCCATGCACGAACAGCGCCAGGAGGACGAAACCGACGAGCTTCATGCGAGCGCCCCGGCGTAACGCCACGCCACTACGGCGAACACCGCGCCCTCGAGAATCCATGCCCACCGCTGTCGGTAGTAGCCGGCATACATCGACCGACCCCAGTAACCCGTGTTCTGCCACAGGTTCAGCGAAAAGCGGCGTCGGCTGAACGGCAGCAAGAGCGGGATTCCTGTATCGGTCGGCAGATCGGCCGCGACGTGCAGGACGATGCTGGCGAGCGCCAAGCCGCCGAGCCACGCGCCGAACAGCACGATCGCGCCGGCCCCGACGGCGGCGCAGAAAGCGAGGCTGTGGCTCCAGGTGCCGTGAAACTCCGGCGCGGCCCAGCCGGCGCGGACCACGAGCGAATCGGCGTTGGGGAGGAATTGCGCGGCGCCCACCACAGCGAACGTCTCCGGACGCGGGTCAAACGAGGCGATCGCGAGCGCGATGCCGAGATGGCCGAACTGCATTGCGTGTCTCCCGGTGAGGATCCGGGGACACGTTGGGCTTACCCCTTCAAGCCGGTTTCAAGACGGGAGACTGTCGCGGTAGCGCCGGGCCTGGCCGGGCGTGACCATCTCCTGAAGCAGGATGCCGCAGACGATCGGTGCGGCAAAGACGTAGCCGCGCGCATCGGCCACGAGCCAGCGCTCCCACTCGAGCAGGTCGAGCGCCTGGTCGACGGCCACCCGATCAAGTCCAGTCGCCCGCGCGAGCTGAGGCGCGTCCGCGCGCTGCGCGAGCGCCGCGGCGGCCGCGAGCACTTGCTGCGTCGCCGGAGGGAGTCGCCGGAACCGCAGGCACACCATCCCCACGACGGCTGGCGGCAGGTCGTTCGGCAACGAGTCCACCAGCGTACGCTTGGGTGCCGGCCACGCCGGCGCGTCGGGGGCGAGCTTCAACCCGTCGGCTACCGCCTCGAGCAGCGCGATCGCGAGCAGCGGAATGCCCGCCGTGTCCTGCTCAACTCGCCGGGCCAGCCGCTGGGCATCCGGCGCCGCGTAAGCCGGCAGCGCCCAGGCGACGAGCGCGTGGAGGGCGGCGGGGTCGAGCCGGCCCAGCCTGATCACCTCACCCTCCAGCTCGCGCCCTACGCGCGCCCGCAGCTCATCGAGCCGGCCGCTCTCGGGCGCGCCTCGCGCGAGGCCGAACAGCAGCAAGACGGGCCGCCGCGCGGCATCACGGGCCAGCCCGGGCAGCGACTCGAGCGTGGCGGCGTCGATCCAGTGCGCGTCGTCGAGCGCGAGGAGCACCGGTCGTTCCTGGGCGGCGGCCAGCACCGCGTCGCGCACCCCCTCCCCCACCGGCAGGGCCGCGCCCGTGTGCCGGAACCGGACCGCGAGATCGGGAGCGAGGCCCACCAGAGCGGCCAGCGCGTCGGGCGGCGCGCCAGCGATCCCCGGGGCGTCGGCGAGACCGGCGGCGAGCAGCCCGGCGACAGCGCTCCACTCCTGCTTCTGATCGACCGCGACCGCCCTGGCGGCAGCTACCGTCGCGTCATCGAGACGAGCCCGCGCGACGAGCTCCTCGATCAGCCGGCTCTTCCCCTCGCCGGGCTCACCCTCGACGATAATCACCTGCCCCCGCCCGCTCTTGGTCCGCTCCCACGCGGCTGCCAGCGCCGCGAGCTCAGCGCCCCGTCCGCACAGGGGCGGGCGCGGCCGCGCGGCTGGCGGCGCCGCGAGCACGCGGCGGCCCACGCGCGCATCCCGGATGCGGTCGGCGAGCCGCGTGGTATCGGGCCCCGGCGCGGTCCCGACCTGCGCCCGGAGCGCGTGCCCCAGCTCGTCGGCGACGCGTAGCGCCGCGGCGCGGTCGCCGCCGAGTGCGAGGGAGCGCATCGCCACCCGCGCGGCCGGCTCGGACGCGGGATCCAACGTCCGCGCCCGCAGCGCGACGCCGGTCGCCTCGGGGGCATCGCCCCGCGCGAGCAGCCATTCGGCGTACCGCACCAGCGCCTCGAGCGCCTGGCTGCGCCAGCGCACGCGCTCGACGCCCAGCCAGCTCTCAAACTCGTTCGCGCCGGGGACCGCGAGGCCCTCTAAGAAGTCCCCTTCGACCAAGGCCGCGGCGGCCTGCCAGTCGCCCCGCCCGCACGACTCCACGAACCGGTCGCAGTCGAGCGTCACCGCGTCTGCGCCCAGCCGGATCTGGTCCACATCGGCGTGCACCTGCTCATCGCCGAGGATGCGCCGAAACAGGCGCAGCGCTTCGCTCAGTGAATGGCGCGCCTGGCGCTCGTCCCTGTCGCTCCACAGCAAGCCCACGAGGTGTTCGCGCGTGCGGCTCCGGCGCGGGCTGCGCGCCAGGTAGACGAGCAGCGCGAGATGCTTGCGCCACAGCAGCTCGGGCGGCGCGTCCGCGCCATCGACGGTCACGCGTGCGGGCCCGAGCACGCGGCAGTAGACGTGGGGAAACGGAGCCATGGCGCCCGGGATTATCGGGTGGAGTGCGGTGAGCGGCAAGCGCCCCTAGATTCATCACGCGCATGCAACCGCCGGACACCGCAGAGGTCCAGCATGCCGTCGGGGAGCGCTACGAGGTCCTGGGCCTCGTCGGCGCCGGCGGTATGGGGTTCGTATACAGGGCTCGGCACCGCGCCCTGGGCCACATCGTCGCGGTGAAGATCCTGCCGCCCGAAGTAGCCGCGAGCGAGATGCGGCTGAAGCGGTTCCAGCAGGAGGCGGCGCTGGCAGCCTCCCTCTCCCATCCCCACATCGTGCCAGTCTATGACTTCGGCTCGCGGGAAGGCATCACCTTCCTCATCATGCCCTTCGTGCGGGGCACGACGTTCGAAAGCGTGCTCGCGACGGGCCGCCCTTCGCTCGCCGCCAGTCTGCGCGTCGTGCAAGACGTGGGCGCGGCGCTCGATCACGCACACGGGCGCGGCGTGGTGCACCGCGACGTCAAGCCATCGAACATCCTGATCGACGAGGATAGCGGCCGTGCCCTCCTGGCGGACTTCGGCGTGGCGCACGTGGTGCGGGTAGCGACGTCCGCGCTGACCGCACCGGGCGTGCCGATCGGCACGCCCGGCTACATGGCGCCCGAACAGGAAGCGGGCAGCGAGCACGTGGACGGTCGGGCGGACCTCTACTCGCTGGCCATCGTGGCGTTCGAAGCGCTGACGGGGACGAAGCCGGGGGGCGGAACCGACCTCCCTACCCTGGCGCGCACGCTGCGCGGGGCCCGCCGGGAGCTTTCGGCGGCGGTCGCCGCGGCACTGGTGGCGCCCCTGGCCGTGCGCCCGGGCGATCGTCCCGCCACCGCCGCGGCGTGGCTCGCGGCCTGGGACCGCGCCGGCAGGCGCGCCTGGTGGCGCTGGGGCGGCGCGGCCGTCGCCGCGGCGGTGGCGCTCACGGGGACTGGTTGGGCCTTGTGTCGCGCTCACATCCTGCTCTGCCGGACGGCCGCAATCGAAACCGTGGCCGTGATGCCGTTCGATAAGCTGGGGGAGACCTTGCCGGACCGGCAGCTCATGGAGTCGTTCGCCCGCCGCCTCTCTGCCGCCCCCAAACTCGACGTGCTGTCGGGCGCACGGGTGTACACCGAAGCGGTCAGACGCTACGGGGCGGGGGCGCTGAGTAATCCCGAGGCGGACAGCCTCGCCAAGCAGCTCGGCGCCAAGTTCTTCATTCAGCCGAGCGTCGTGTTCACGGGCGCGCGCAGTCGGCTCACGGCTCGTCTGTACCGCGCACGCTCGGGCGACGTGGTAGCCGAGGCGGACGTCGAGGGCTCGGTGGACTCGCTCGCCGACATGATGACGAGCGTCGGCGAGAAGCTGCTGCACCGCATCATTCCAGCGGGACGCACCTGTCCGGTCGGCTTCCGTGCGTGTGCGGCATACCTCAAGGCGGACGAGGCGTTCCGCCGCGGTGACTACGAGCGCGCGCGCGCGCTCTACGACGAGGTCGTCGCGGGCGATTCTGACTTCGCGCCCGCGTACTTCGGCCGCCTCCTCGTGGTCGGGCAGACAAATCCCAGCGAGGAGACGCTGCGCCAGACGATTACCGGAGCCCGGCTGCATGGGACTGGACTGGAGCGCTCCGACAGTCTCTTGCTCGCGGGGTACGTCCACCTGCTGGAGCGAGGCGACGGGTACCGGGCGCTCGAGGACTTCCAGCTCGCCAAGCAGGCCGCGCCGGACCAGCCGTACGTCCGGTTTGTGCTGGGCGAGTTCTACCTATACTTCGGCGCCCTGTTCGAGCAGCGCCTGCAGGAGGCGAAGACGGAGTTCGACAGTGTCCTGACGCTCGACCCGAAGTTCGCGCCGGCCGTCGCGAACAGCATCTCGCTCGCGCACCTGGCGGGTGACGAGCCGGAAGTGCGGCGTCTCATTCAATTGTACCACAGCATCGACACGGCGTCGGTCGTCGCGGAGGTCGTGCGCATCGTCGATACGCTGCTGTTTCGGCCCGCCGAGGGACTGCGACTCCTGGACGCGACGCTGGAGCGACGCCGCTTCCCGGTGCTCGAATTCCTCGCGTTCCAGGCGGCGCAGTTCGCGACGCCGGCCGACAGCGCCGTCAAGGAGTTCGCGACGCGCCGCATCGTGCGGGCATTGGAGCGCCGCGCCGCGACGGAGTACGAGCGCGCGCTGGCGCTGCGCTGGGCGGTCGCCGCCCACCTGCGCGGCGGACGGGGCGACAGCGCGCGTGCGCGGATCGCCCGGGCGGCGCCCGGTGGCGCCGGCCGGGAAGGCGATGCTTGGATCGTGCTCGCCCGCGTGATGCGACTCGACTCGCTGGGGGATTGGCGGAGCGCCACCAGCCGACTGAGCGCCTGGGCCGGCTCGGCGAGCGGCGGCGCGGACGCGGCGGCGCACTGGATCCTCGCGCGGGCCGGCCGGGATCCGGGCGCCCACGCGACGGCGTTGCGTCGTCTTGCGCGCCCCGACAGCGCCCCGCTCCCCGTGAGTTTGAGCCTCGACCTCGACGCGCGGGCCCGCCTGGGGGCGGCTGACACGACCGGCGCACTCGCGCTGTGGGACCGCGCGACGCGCCGCTACGCCGTGTTGAGCGCGCCGTTCGATCTCGTCGCATCGTTGTGGCCGCTGCGACTCGAGCAGGCGCGCGTCGCGACGGCGCGCGGCGACACCGCGGCCGCCCGACGAGCGTGTGACAGCTTCGACGCCCTGGTGGGCTACGTAGATCAGGTCGCGCTGCCGCAGATCGAGCGGGCGTGCCGCCCCCACGAGCCGCGGTGAGACCGGTTCAGGGACGCTCCACGCGGTAGACGGGATGAATCTCCCACAGGGCGCGCAACGACGAGTTGCAGCGCCCGTGCTTTGGGTCGATCGGGTCGCGCCGCCGCGCCCCAGCGCGGTGATGGCCATCGAAGAATGCCGCACCGACGATCTGCACTGCGACGGGCTTCGCCAGCACGCCGCTCTTCGACCGCCTCCGGCCGGCCACCAGCCTCCCCAAATCCGCCCGTGCCTGCCGATACGTGCCCCCGAGCTCCACGAGCGGGATCTCGGCCACGATGCAGGAATCGGCTGGGCTGTCCCGTCGATCGGTCAGCTCGATGTGCCAGTCGCCATCGTCCTTGGACGTCTCGAGACGGCGGACCCAGCCACGCACCTGGTAGACGACCAGCTCCCGCCCGGCGCGCGGCACGCACCAATCCCGGGCCGTGACTGCCGGCGGATTCCAGCTCTGCAGCATCTCCGGAATCGACGCGGGCTGCGGCGTGATTGCGGCGAGCGTCGTGTCGATCTTGGCGCTCCAGCGGTAGCGCGGCTCCGCGCACCGCTGCCGCTGGGACGGCGGTTCGGACCAGAGCCCGACGAACGTCAGGACGGCGACGCGCCACATGTCCCGGCCGGCTAGGCGCGCCCTGTTTCTGCGAGGCGCATCAGGCGTTCCTGTGCACTGGCGCGGCTGTCGCCGGACGCAGCCCGGCGATAGTAACCGCCGTCCGGGCCCAACTCCCACGCCGTCGGGTCTGCGAGCTCCATCTCCAGAATGCTGTCGAGTCGGGTGCGACAGTCGGGATCCAGAATCGGCGCGACCACCTCGACCCGACGGCGCAGGTTGCGGGGTCGCCAGTCGGCGGACCCGATGTAGTACTCGGGCTCACCACCGTTAGCGAAGCAGAAGATGCGCCCGTGCTCGAGAAAGCGCCCGAGAATGCTGATGACGCGAATCCGGTCGGAGAGCCCCGGCACCCCGGGGCGCAAACAGCAGATGCCCCGAACCACGAGATCGATCTCCACTCCCGCCTGGGAGGCGCGATACAGCGCGCCGATCACGTCGGCGTCCGCCAGGCCGTTGAGCTTGGCACGGATGCGACCACCGCGTCCCGCGCGGGCGTACTCCGCCTCACGGTCGATGAGCGCAATGAAGCGCTCGAGCATCTGTTCCGGCGCGACCAGCAGCCGGCGAAAGGTGACCTGCGGAGGCCGCGATGACCCGCTCAGCTCGTTGAACAGGTCGTTCACGTCGGCGCCCAGCTCAGGGTGCGCCGTGAGCAATCCGAGGTCGGTGTAGACCGCCGCGGTCGCGGCGTTGTAGTTCCCCGTCCCGACGTGGACGTAACGCCGGACCCCATCGCCTTCGCGACGCACCACGAGACCGACCTTGGCGTGCGTCTTCACGTCCACGAGGCCGTACACCACGTGGATGCCGGCGCGCTCCAGCTTCTTGGCCCAGTCGACATTGCGCTCTTCGTCGAAGCGCGCCTTGAGCTCCACGAACACGAACACCTCTTTCCCGGCCGCCGCCGCCCGCACCAGCGCGTCGGCGATGTGCGAGCGGCCACCCGGCCGGTACAGCGTCAGCTTGATCGCCACCACGTCCGGGGCGTCGGCCGCCTCGACGAAGAAGCGCTCCACCGCGTCCGGAAACGAATCGTACGGGTGGTGCACGAGCACGTCGCGACCAGCCACGACGTCAAACACCGACTTCGCCGCCTCGAGCACTCGACGCCCCGGGAACGGCGGGTACTGCAATGGCGGCCGAGGGAGGTCCGCGATCTCGCGGAGGGCCAACGGGTCGAGTGGTCCCGCCACGTCGAACAGGTCCGCGTCGCCCAGCGTGCTGACGTGCGCCGCGTCCTCGAACTGCAGCTCGCGCAGCAGCAGGCGGCGCACGTCGGCCCGCATCCCCTGCTCCACTTCGATCCGCACCGCGAGGCCGTACGGCCGTCGCTTCGTTTCCTCCTCGATGACGTGCAGCAGATTCTCGGCGTGGCGCTCGTCCAACTCGAGATCCCCGCTGCGGGTCACGCGGAACGTGTAGGCGGCTTCGATCTCACGGCCCCGGTAGACGAGGTCGAGACATCCGCGCACCACCTCCTCGAGCGGTACCAGCCCGCCGTCGTCGGGCAGCGGCACAAGGCGCGCCAAGCCGTCCGGCAGCTTCACATACGCGAAGTGCAGGGGCCCGGTCACCGAATCACGCAGCAGGGCGGCGAGCGACAGCCGCAGGTTCGCCATGACCGGGAAGGGGTAGCCCGGGGCTCGGGTGATCGCCTGCGGCGTCAGCAGCGGAAAGACCTGGTCGAGGAAGTAGCGCCGCAGCGACACCCGCTCCGGCTCGCTCAAATCGCTCCAGCCTCGCACCCGGATCCCCTGTGCCTGGAGCGCGGGGATGCACTGCTGCGACCAGCAGTCCGCGTACCGCTCCAGGTGGGATCGCAGCCGGATGAAGATGGCGTCGAGCTGCTCCTTGGCACTGAGTCCGTCCTCGCTCAGGTCTCCCACGCCCATCTGGATCGCCCGCTTGAGGGCGCCGATCCGCACCATGAAAAACTCATCGAGGTTGGTGCGGAAGATCGACAGGAAGCGGACCCGGGCGAGTAGGGGAAGCGTCGCGTCCTCCGCCAGGGCGAGCACGCGGGCGTTGAACTCGAGCCAGCTGAGTTGGCTGTTCAAGAAGTGGTCGCGCAGGCCCAGCGCGGACTCCTCAACCGCCGAAGGTCGTCCTTCCCGCAGCCCGGCGATCGCCCACTCACGCGTGATCACCCCCGGGGAGGCCGCCTGCGAATCTCTCGATGCGCCGCGTGGCCGCGGTCCGTTCGGCCATTCGGGCACGAGGTCCGAGCGCGCGGCGATGGCGAGGGCGGCGAGCGTCCGCGGCTCGTGCAGCACCGGCGCGCCAACGCGCTCGACGACCTCGGAAAGCGGCACCCACTGGATCTGCATGCCCTCGGGCACCGCCAGCCCCTTGCCGAGCCGCCGCACGAGCCAGACCTCCAGAAAGGGACGGCCTGGCGCGGCCGGAACGGTCCCCAGCAGACGGATCTGGCCATCGGCGCTCCCGAACTCCGTGCGCAACACGTGACGGCACCCCTCCTCACCGCTGCCGCTTCCCGCCGGGAGCATCAGCGTCCCGCCTGCGTGGCGCAACGCGATCTGTCCCTGCTCCAACGCCATCACCGCTACTACGCGATTCTCGTGCACGGCGCGCGCCAGCGCCTCACTCTCGAGCGCCTCGTGCAGCTTCTCCGCCCGCTCGCGCTTACCGATCAACAGGGGGCGCACGTCATGGTCGTTGCGAAACGCGCTCACCAACCGATCGAGCCCGGGCCACCCGCCACGCAGGGTGCGGATCTTGAGCTCCTGAAACGTCCGGGCGAGCCCCCCGGCCCGCACCGTGACGACATCGTAGCACAACTCGTAGACGGCCTCCGCGAACCAGCGGGGCCGGCTGCGACGCAGCCGGCGCTCGGTCTCGAACTCGATCCGCCGCGTCAGCAGCTGGGGATCGATGAGCGCGCGGAGCCGACGCGCGGGGTCGGAGCTGCCCGCGAGCGCCGACGGCTCGTCGAGCTCCGTGACTTCGGCTTCGTACAGCTGGGTTGGACCCCCTTCGCTCCCAGACCCAGGCTCGACCCGCAATGTCAGCAAGCGCCGATCGTCGATGCGGGTGCGGAAGCGGCAGGTGACACCCCGGCGGCGCAGGGTCCGGTCGGGCGCGTCGAAGTAGACGTCGCGGTTGAACAGCGTCTCGACCGGCCCTGCCCGCAGTCCGGCCGGCAGCGGCGCCAGGACGAGGCGGTTCAGCAGCTCGAGACTCTTGACTTCCCCGCGAAATTCGCGCATCCGGCTCCTGCTCAAAAGGCGAACCCGGCCCGCACGTACACGCGCGTCCCCTCCACGCTGCGCGCGGCGGCGACGCTCAGCGTGTTGGTCCGGCTCAAGAACGCGACCCACACACCGCCGCCCACCGCCGCGTGCCACCGGTCCGACGTCTCCCCGGCGAGGTAGACTCGCCCCGCGTCGGCCAATCCGAATACGCCGAGCTCCTCCGGCACCAGCATGAACAGTCTGGCAAGGCGCAGCCGGAGCTCTGCGTTCCCGTAGACCGACGCATCACCGGCGAATCGGTGCTCGGAAAAGCCGCGCACGGTCGCGGCGCCCCCGAGGTACGCAGCCTCGTGGAACGGGTATGCTCCCCAGACTTTCTTCCCCGCGACCCGCAACGCGAGCGTGGGCTGGAGCGGGATCGGCGCAGTCAGATAGGTCGCCGCCTCCGCGTGCCCCTCACCGAACGGCGTGGCGACGTCGTAGGCCGCCCCATACCAACTGCCACCGAGTGTGAGCAGTGCGCCCCGGCTAGGGGCCCGCACCCGATCCCGAGCGTCGAACCGCAGCTCCGCCTGCGCACCGACCTGGAGGAAGTGCGGGACACCGGACGGCCGCAGGGAACCGACGAACGTCCCCGTATCGAGAGTCGTCCGGGCGTATTTCAACAGTGGGCCGAGCGTGAACCGGGCAATTCCCGAGCGAGCGACCAGCGACGGGGCGATCACGTACTGCTCTTGCCGCACCTTGTAATAGTCGTCCGACCTCGGCGCCGCGATCTCGTTGCCGAAGCCGTAGAAGCGCACGACCTCGATGCCCGATGCCCGAAGCTCGAGGTCAGCGTCCAAGCCCCACACGACGTCGCGAAAATCGCTGGTAACCGCCGCGCGGAAGCGTTGCGCCGCGGTCGCATAGCCCACGCTGAGACCGAGCTGCGACCGGTACGGCTCCTGGCGGAAACCGTACCACGTACCGGTCTCGCCGATTCCCGCGACGACGCCCAAGTCCGGCGCGAAGAGGAGGCGCACGCCCGGATTCCAGCGGGTGCCCCAATCGCGCAGCTGTGGCTTGGTGGGATCGTCTGGCGGCCCGTCCCGCGCGGCGCCGCGGTCGACGGACGTGCGCGGCCCGGTGATCAGCCGTGCCGGTGGATGGTTCATGTAGAGGTAGTTCCGCCCCCAGCCCCGAGCCGAGTCCACGACCTGGCTCTTCCCCGCTCCGGTGATCACCCGCAGGGTGATGCCACCGTGGCCCGCCCCGCGCACGACGACCCGATCGTCCCCACCCTGCAGGTACAGCCGGACCTCGCTCGTTTCGTTCCGGCGGAACGTGCGGCCGAAATACGGTGTGCCGTCGGGGCGCGACAGCCGCACCGCCACCGCGCCGTCCGCGCGACGCTCCACCGCGGCGAAGTCGGCCTCGTCCGTTGCCTGCACGTCGACCACCCCTGCCAACAAGGCGTAGAACCGGTCCGAGGCGGCCCGCAGCAGATCGCGTCGCCGCTTGAGCGCGCGGGACAGCCGTGCACCGTCGCGCGCATAGTACTCAGGCGGCAGCCGCCGCACCGCCGCGTCGATCACGGAGTCCGGCAACCGTGCCTGCAGCGCCCCTGCTACCGAATCCCATACCGGCTTCTCGAGGTCCACCAGCAGCCGGCGATCCAGCGCGCGACCGTCCCACGTGAGCCCGATCATGGCCGGATACCGATCGCCGAAGCCGACGAGGTCTGGATAATAGTAGCGCGCCAGCCCCGGGAGCACGCCGTCGAGCCGGGAGAAGGCCTGATCGCGATCCCGGGGGATCGGCCGCCAGACGTGGACGCCAGCTTCATCAAACCGCGCCCAGCGCCACTGGTCGGGATGACGGTCCCAGTCGCCGACGAACACGTCGAGCAGTCGCGCCGCGAGAAAGGCGCGCGAATCGACGCGATGATGCGAATCCCGCGTGAGGTGCTCCCACAGCTTCTGCGTGCTCGCAATCTTCTCCGCCCCTTCGAACCCGACGTCTTCATCCGGATCGACCGTGGGGTGCTCCTCCAGTTGGCCCAGCATGCCCTTGAATTCCGGAAACGAATCCAGGCGCGGGTCATCGGGCATCGCCACGAGTTGAGGCTCGGCGTGGTACACACCCGCCGCCCGCAACAGCGGACCCACCACGAGGGCCCCAACCGGATGGCTGGCGCTGATCTGATCCTGGAGCAGCCGCTCCACAAACGTCGCCCGGAGCTCGGGTGGCATCGCACCAGCGGGGTCTTTGTCGACGGACCGAAAGACGTACACGTGACCATCCGCGCCGCGCAGGCGGAGCGACTTCGTCTGGCGCCCGCCGCCGCGCTTGAGCGGCGTGAGTCCGCCGCCGAAGCGCGCCAGGTCGAGCACCGGCACTTGAATCGGCGTCGTCCAGAGGTTGCGATAATGCGCGCCCAGCAAAGCCCGATGCAGCCACCCGGCGCCGTACTGGGGGCCCGCCGTCACGGTGGCGGAGCCCCGCGCCGGCGCGCCCGGTGACCGCGCCGGTGCCTGCCCCCCGAGCGGTCCGCTCCCAGCCGCGACGAACAGCAGGCTCCAGCCGCCCAATGCGCGCACCATGCTCAGAACGCGAACCCGAGCCGGAGGTAGACCGCCGTCCGCCCCGGACTGCGGGCCACGGCGACGCTTACCGTGTTGGAGGCGCTCAGCGGCGCAAACCACAGCCCGCCCCCGGCGGCGGCGTGCCAGCGGTCCGACGTCTCCCCGGAGACGTACACTCGCCCCGCGTCCGCCAGCCCGAAGACGCCGAAGTCGCCGGGTACGACGAGGGAGGGCCGGCCGAGTCGGAACCGGAGCTCGACATTGCCGTACAGCCCCGCGTCTCCGGCGAAGCGGTGCTCGCTATAGCCTCGGACCGTGCCCGCGCCACCGATGAACACCGCCTCGTGAAACGGAAACCTCCCCCAGACTCTCTGGCCGGCGACCCGAACCGCCAACGTAGGATGCGTCGGAACCGCAGCTGTGAGGTACGTCGCCGCCTCAGCGTGGGCTTCCTGAAAGGGGGCGGTGACGTCCCAAAACGTCGGGTAGGCGCTGCCACCCACCGTGATCAGCACGCCGCGGGTGGCGCTCGTGGCCCGGTCCCGCGTGTCGATGCGCACCCCCGCCTGCACCCCCACCTGCCCCCAGCTCCCGACGCCGTACGGCCGTCTCGTGTCGATGAAACTGCCGGGCACGAGATCGGTGAACGCGTATTTCAGGAGCGGGCCGACCGTCAGCTCCCCCTGGCGCCCCAGCGGCAGCACCAGGGACGGCGCGACGAGGTATTGCTGCTGCTTGACCTTGTAGAGGTCGGTCGTACCGGTGTCCGGCGTCTCGTTGCCGAAGCCGTAGAAGCGCACGACGTCGAACCCCGACCAGCCGGCGCGCATCGCCACGCGCGCGGCGCCTGCCGTCCGAAAGTCGCCTGTGTACTCCACGCCGAATTTCCCGGCACCCGTGGCGAAGCCGACGCGAAGGCTCATCAACGACTTGTACGGGAAGCGGCGGAAGCCGTAGCTGCGTAATGTGGCGCCGCCGCCCACGATCACCCCGACGTCCGGCTGCACACTGATCCAGGTCCACGGCGCCCAGGCACGTCCCTGGTCTCGCGGCTGGGCGTGGAACACGTCGGGCCGCTGCCGCGGAACCGCGGGTCGATGGTCGACTGCCGTGGTCGTTCCCGGCACGATTCCCGTCGCGCCCCGGCCGCCGTCGTACACGCGTGTCCACCGTCCACGCTCGGCGACCCGCGAGGAATCCACCACCTCCGCACGGCCCGTGTCGCTGATCACGCGCACGAGGATACTTCGCGCCGCCGTGCCCGAGATCGTCACGCGATCGTCACTGCCACGCAGGTAGAGGCGGATCTCCGTCGTCTCGGCGCGATCGAACGTGCGCACAAAATAGGGCGCGGTCGGTGCCGCGGGCGCCCTCGAGCGCCGCGCCAGGCGCAGGGTGACGCGGCCATCGGGGAGGCGCTCGACGGCGATAAGCTCCGGGTGGTCCGTGGTCTCGATGTCGACGTCGGCAGCGAGCAACCCGTACAGCTCGCCCGCAGCGGCCGCCAATCTGTTCCGTCGGTGCTTCAGAGCGCCTGCCAGGTCGGCCGCGTTGCCGCGGTAGTACTCCGACGGCAGGCGCCCGACGGCGAGGTCGATCACCGAGTCCGTCAGGCGCGCCTGAATCGCATGGGCGATGGAGTCCCACACCGGTCGCTCGAGATCGGTGAGAAAGCGTCGGTCGAGATCTTCGGCTCGCCAACTCAGCCCGTAGACGCTGCCGTAGTCGTAACCGAAACCCACCAAGTCCGGGTGGCTCACGCGCGCGAACCGCGGCAAGAGACCGTCGAAGCGCGAGAACGCCTCGTCGCGGTCGCGCGGGATCGGCCGCCACACGTGGCCTTCGGTATCGTCAAAACGCGCCCACCGCCATTGATCGGCGTGGCGATCGCCGTCGCCGAGCAAGAGGTCGAGCAAGCGCGCGGCGAGGAACGCGCGCGAGTCCACGCGCTCACGCGGGCTGCTCCGCCGCAGCTCGAGCAGTCGGTCGGTGCCGGCGACGTCGCTCGCGCCTGCGAACCCGCTCGCACCGCCCGGTCCCTCGCGCGGCCGCTCCTCGAGGATCCCCAGCATGCCGGCGAACTCCGAGCGGAAGTCGCCGAGTCGAGGATCGTCCGGCAGGACGACGAGGTACGGCTGCGCGTGCAGCACGCCCGCCGCTCCGACCAAGGGCGCCGCGACCAGCGCCGCGCCCGGATGCAGCACGCTGATCTGGTCGCGGACCACGCGCTCGGCGATCGTCTCGCGCAGGTCGGGAGGCAGCCAGCTCGGGTGTTTGTTCACGGAGCGAAACACGTACTCGCGACCGTCGCCGCCGGCGAGGCGGAGCGCGCGCGTCTGGGCACCACCGCCGCGCCGCAGCGGAGTCAGGCCGCCGGCGAAGGCTCCCAGGTCTAGCAGCTCGACCTCGATCGGCGTGGTCCAGAGATCGCGGTAGTGGCGGCCGAACAGCACCCGATGCAGCCACCCGGCCCGATACTCGGGACCGGCGGTGACGGTGACGGTGCGGGGCGGAGGCGGCGTGCTCGCGCCGCCCTGCCCCGGGGCCGGTCCCGGAGCGAGGCCGCCCACGGCGACGAGCGCGAGTGCAAACCCGGGTCCGTTCACGCGTCATGCCTCGCTAGTCGTTCCCGAGCCCGCGCAACGAGCGGTATTCGGCGGCGATCACGTGGGGCGCGCCGCGCGCCTTCATCGCGTCGAGCAGCGGGCCGGGGGGCGCGTCCTTCGCGAGCCGCACCAAGTATTCGAGCGTAGACTTGCCGTCTCCGGCGGGAAGCACCTCCCGGAGCTCCCAGCGCTTTGTGAGTTGATCGAGCACCGCTTCGACAGCCTGCTGCGCCGGCTCCAGCGCGGTGGTGTGGACGAGCAGCAGACTGTTGAAGGGCCGCTTCTTGCCTTTGGCGCGATCCTCGATGTAGCGACGCAGGCGGTCCGACGCCGCCGCCACTTTCTCGAATTCCTGCGGCGCCAACGCCCGCAACAGCTCGGGGTCGCCGATGACCTGATACTCGCCGGTGTGCGCTCGCGGAGCCACAACCGCCTGACCCAGCCGGAGCCGGCCGGCCAACGCCTGGTCCGCGTAGATGTTCCCGACGTTGAGCTTCCAGAGGGAGAGGACTGTGATATTGAACATCAGGGACATCACGGCCGACACCACGGGGGCGAAGACACCGGCGGCGAGCCCGACGCCCAGCGCCAGATAGATGTAAACGACGTCCTTGGTGTCCTTCAGCGTGTTGCGAAATCGGATCGCCGCCACGATGCCGCCGAGCGCGAACGCCAGCGCGATGCTGTTCTGTACGAGGATCAAGGTGCCAGCAACCGTCATCGGGAGCACGATCACCGTCTGCACGACCGACTGGTCGTAGCCCCGATGCTGCTTCGTGATCATGTAGACCCAGGCGACGGGCAGGACGAGCGCCAACGCTCCGAGCATCGAGAAGAACGTGATGAGGGCGAGGTTCGCTGAGCCGAGACTCGCGACTCCCGGCGTGCTGGCCGCCTGCTCCAGGGCGTCCTTCTTGCCGCCGCTGCCGTGAATCGGTGAGAGCTTCTGGAATGCGTCGAACAGATCGACGATCTGCGGGAAGGCCCGGATAAGCAGCCACACGGCGACGCTCAGGAGGACGTAATAGGCTACCAGCCGCACGAACGGAGACTGCCAGATGCGCATCATACGCGCTCCTTCTAGGCGCCTGGTCGCAAGCGCGCGTCAAGGCGCCCCTGAGCGGGGGCCGCACCCCTGTCCCGCAATACTACGCGCCGGGACGGGTCCGGGCCAGACGGACGTCAGCGCGCTGGGTCCGCCGCCTCGAGAATGCGCTGGCGCTGCCCCGGGGTCACCATGTCGCGCTCCACCACGTCGCGCATAATCCGGGCGACGAACGCGTAGCCGCGTGGCTCGACGGTCAACCAGTGCTGCCACTCCAGCTCGTCCAGGGCTGCAGCAAGGGCGTCGGCGTCGAGGCCCGACCCCCGCGCCAAGCGCGCCGCCGAGACGCGCCCCCCCAGCACCGCCGCGACCTGGAGCACGCGCTGCGCGTCGGTCGTGAAGCGCCGGAACCCCATGCGGATGGCGGCCACCACGGCGTCGGGGAGGTCGCCCGGCAACGTCTGATCCAACGTGCGGAACGGCTCAGGCCAGGCACCGTGCGAGTCCCGCAGGTCGAGGCCCACCGCCACCGCCCGCAACAGCTCGACCGCGAGGAGCGGGATGCCCGCCGAATCGGTTGCCACGCGTCGTGTCACGCGGTCGAGCTCCACGTCGCTATAGCCGGGTAGTGCCCAGCGCGCCAGCGCCCGGAGCGCGTCCCCGGAAAGCGACTCGAGCCGCACCGCGGCCCCCAGGAGTTCGCGTCCGATTCGCACTCGCAGTGCGTCGAGGTCGGCACGCGGCGGCTGGGCCGTGATCGTGAAGACGAGGAAGAGAGGAGCCTGAGTGAGATCGCGGGCGACGGCGCCGAGCGCCAGCAATGACTCGCGGTCGACCCACTGCGCGTCATCCACCAGCACCAGAACCGGCCGCTCGTCCGAGATGGCACGCAGCACTTCACTCAGCGCGCGGCCGAGCGGCTCCGTCGCAGCGCCACCGGCCCGGAGCGCGGCGAGCGAGGGCGGGGCCGCCCCGGCCACACCGGGCGCCTCGAGCAGGCCGCCCCGCGCGATACCGTGCACCCCGCTCCATGGATCGCGCATGTCCGCTTCCACGGCGCGCACCGCCGCGGTCGCCGCCCCGTCGAGGCGCGCCCGATCCATCAGTTCCTCGGCCAACCGCGTCTTCCCAGCGCCTGCGTCTCCTTCGACGACCGCCACGGCGGGCCGCCGCTCTCGCCGGCACGAGGCCCATGCGTCGAGCAGCCGCTCCAGCTCAGCGCCGCGCCCCACCAGCGGCGAGCGCTGTGATGTCGCTGCCACGTCCTCGCCCGGGTGCGGGCGGGCGGGCAGCCGCCACACTCGTTCCCGCCGGATCCGCTCCGCGAGCGCCTTGGTGTCCGCATCAGGTTCGGTGCCCACGTCGGCTTTCAGGCGCGCCGCGAACCCGTCGAAGTGCGCAAGCGCGCCCGCCCGGTCTCCGCTGAGCGCGAGGCAGCACATGACCGCCCGCACGGCCGCGTCGGAGCTACGCTCGAGCCCGAGCGCCCGCTGCGCCATGGCCTGTGCGGCAGTGACGCTTCCGGCTCTCAGCAGCTCGTCCACGCGGTGCAGCAGCGCGTCCACCGAACGGGTGCGCCAGAACGCCCGTTCCGCGGCGACCCAGTCATCGAGCCCCGACGCGCCCGGGACGCTGAAGCCCTCAAGGAACTCCCCGCTGACGAGCGCGGCGGCCGCCGCGTAGTCGCGCCCGGCCATGAGCGCTTCGAGCCGATCGATGTCGAGCTCCACGGCACCCGCGCCGAGGCGCACCTGGTTCGTGTCCGACGTGAGCCCGCCTTCACCGAGGTAGCGGCGCAGGATCCGCACCGCCTCGTTGAGCGAATGGCGGGCGTCCTTCTCCAGCTTTTCGGCCCACAGCAATCCAAGCAGATGCTCCCGGGTACGGGTGCGCCTCGGCGAGCGTGCGAGGTACACGAGGAGCGCAAGGTTCTTGCGCCACAGCAGCTCGGGCGGTGCGCCCACGCCGTCCACACTCACCTCCACCGGGCCCAGCACGCGGCACGCAATCATAGAACCGCGCACTGCAGGGCCACGAGTCGCTGCGTCGCGGTGACGGCCCGCGCACGGTACCGCGGCTCGCCGTCGGCCCAAAGACGCGCGACTGTGCGGTAGGCGCGACACGCATCCGCGGGCGATCGCCCAGAACGCTCGAGCAGCAGGGCCAGGCGCCACTCGGCGAGCGGCGCAAAGGCCCAGTCTAGCTCGGCGGCCTGAGGGTCCCCAGTCGGATAGCGGAAGACGTCAGAGTTCTCATGCCAGATCAAGTCCGCCTGGGCGCTCGCGGGACGCCCGGCTCGCTCATACCACGCGGCGCGCGAGAGATGCAGCACCGTGCGGAAGAACGGATCTTCCGTCTGCGCAACGGGAATCCCCGTGACACGGTCGGTAGCAGCGAGCGCCGATGCGTAGGCACCTCGCGCTGCCAGGGCCTCCGCCTGTAGCAGCACCGTCAAGGCGCGGGGCGCAGGCTCGCCGGCGAGCGGCCTGCCACGCACCGGATCGTCGGCCGCGCTGGGTGCGCGCTCGAGGACCGCAAGCATCCAGACGGCACGCCGGCGGCGGTCCGCAGGCCCCGGCTGGTCAACGTCACCGTTGAGCCTGGCACGCACCGCCGGCAGCTCGACCGCGAAACGGGCGGAATCCGAGTCGAACACGAGCATCGCTGCCGACAGCTCGTCGGCGAAAATGGCCAGATCGGGAAAGCGCCCGGCGAGCCGCCGGGCGAGCGCAACGGCGGTATCGGGGCGTCCGAGACCGACCAGCGCGAGCACCCGGGCGATACTCGCCGAGCGCTCGAATCCGGGCTCGTGCAGCAGCCGTTCCGCAAACGCGAGCGCACCATGCGGAACCCCAAAAGCCGGCAGATAGCGGGCTCCGGCGTCGAGTTGCACTACGCCGGCAGCCCGCGCGAGACGGATGAGCGCATCCGTGCGCCGCTCCGCGTCCGCCGGGGGCAGGAACCGCCAGGCGTACGCGAGCTCCACGAGGGCGAGCGTGGCGAAGGAGCGGGGGTCGCTCGGGCTGCCGAGTCGCTCCCGCTGGGTGAGCGCAGCCGCGGCCCCGGCCGAGTCCCCTTCGGCGACATGTACCCACGCGACGTGCTCCAGCGCGGGGCCGAAGGCCGGTTGGAATTTGAGGACCTCCTCGAAGGGAGCTAGCGCTTCGCGCCGTGAGCGCCCCACCAGCGGCCCCCGGTGCAACAGCTCGTCCCCCCGCCGGAACTGGCCGAACAGGAAGTCTTTCCAGCGTCGCGTCAGCGCGTCGAGCGAGTCGAGTCGCGCCGCGACCGGCAGCTGTTGCGCGCGGATCAGCCGTTGGTAATGGAGCGGGAACGCGTCAACGTGGGCCAGGTCGTGGATGTTGTCCGCCGGATCGTCCTCGAGGTCGAGCCAGCGTCCTACCTCTGCGTGGCGCAGGTAACAGAGCCAGCACGCCGTGTCGAGCGCGGCCGCAGCGGCGTACGCGGAGCGGGCCTCGCCCCAGCGCGCGTCCGCGAACAATCGCTCCGCCTTCTGGAAGGCCAGCAGGCCCGCGCGGGTCTTGGGTAGCACGGCCGCGGGGAGGGAGCGATCGAGCAGTCCCCGGCTCCCGAGCAGCGAGCCGAACACGCGGTCGGCGAGGGTATCCACCAGCACGCGCCACTGCTGGACCTGGCCCTGCACTTCGATCGCATCCAGTTCTTCGACCGTGCTGGTCAGGCGGACCCGCAAGCCCCCTGCCACGTTCTCGATTTCGGGTCGCACGTGCCGGCCCCGTTCCCACAAGCGAGCCAGCCCGGAGGCGCAGCGTACGGAGAGATCGGGGTAGCCGTCGAGGCGCCGCGCGAGACCGCACGCCACGGAATCTGGAAGCCAGGGCGGGAGCCCGGGCGGCGCACTCGCGACCTGCACACCGATTTGAAAGGCAGTGGCCGGCGGTCCGGCCCGCAGCAGCCCCAGCCCGATCGCGATCCCCAACACCGTGCAGCCGATCGCGACGCCGATCGTGTTCCGGCGGTACGGCCATACGCGGGTGCGCCACAGCGCGCGGCGAAACTCCCCCGCGTCCGGCCAGCGACGCTCGGGGTCGAATTCGAGGGCCCGGCGCAGCACCCGCGCGATGCGCCGCGGCACGCCAGCCCAGTTCGCGGTCTCGGGCTGGAACACGGGCCAGCGACGCCGTGTGAGCGCCTCGTATAAGACCATGCCCGCGGCGTGCAGGTCGGTCCGCGGAGTGACTTCGCCGCCCGCCGCTTGCTCGGGCGGCATATAGCCCGCCGTCCCGACCACGCCTCGCGGCCCGGTGAGCCCCGGGGCGTCCCTGGCTGAGGCCGCGTCAACGGCTTTGGCGATCCCGAAATCGCCGAGCAGCGCGCGGTCCTTGGCGATGAAGACGTTGCTCGGCTTGATGTCGCGGTGGACCACGTGGCGCGTGTGCGCATGCTCGAGCGCGTCGAGCAAGTCGCGCCCTAGCTTCACCACGCGCGCCGGCGGCAGCGGACCGCGCTCCAGCCGCTGCGCGAGCGTGGGGTCCTCGATGTAGTCCATGACGTAGAAATAGAAGCCGCGGCGCTCACCCGCGGAGTGAACGATGACGATGTTGGGATGGCGCAGCTTGGCGGCCGTCTGTGCTTCGCGCACGAAACGCTCGGCCGCGGCTGCGGTCGCGAGCTCGGGCCGCAGGATCTTCACCGCAACCGGGCAGGCGAGCGCGACGTCCCGGGCCAGGTAGACCACTCCCATGCCGCCGCTCGCGATTTCGCGCTCGACGTAATACTCCGGCAACAGCGCCGCACGCAGCTGCTCGAGCAGAGACACGGGTTTGGTCCGGGCGAAGACAAGTTTTCCCGCTGGTCCCCGGAAAGTCAAACGGCCCCGAGACCAGTGTCCCGGGGCCGTGGCGTCCCGCCACGCGGGCAGCGGGCTACTGCACCGTGATCCCGATATGCATGCCGAGCGCGATGTGTGGCATGCAGTACCCCTTGTAGACGCCCGCCGCCGCCCCCGCGAACGATACGTCGTACTTCTCGTTCGGCTGCGTCAGGAACGGACCGGTGAGGTCGCCCATAGGGTTGGGCATACCCTTCTTCAGCACGTCCACGCCACCCTTGGGGACCGAGTCGGGATAGAACGCGACGTTGTGCGGGCCGCCCGACACATTGATGAACCGCACGATGGTGCCCGGCTTGATGGTTAACGTCGCCGGCTCGAACGCGGCCTTGGTGGTGCCGTTGCCGGTCATCTTCACCTCGACGATGGCCGCCCCGGTCGCAGGTGCCGCGGGCGCCGCCGCGGAGTTCGCCGCCGCGGGAACGGCCGCCGCTGCCTGGGACGCATCGGGTTTATTGCCGCCGCCGCAGGCGACGGCACCGACGGCGAGAAGCGGGGTGAGCGCAGTCAACCGCATGCTGATGTCCTCCGAGACGATGGCTGGATGTCGCTTGTGAACGCGTTCACAATAACCCGGCGACGCGCAAAACGGGAGACCTCGCAAGCCGAGGCCGCGGTTGCATTTTCGCACGCCCGCGACGACACTCATCCCCATGCCGAGCCCCCCGATTCCTCAGATTTCACCCGATGAGCTCGCCCGGCGCCTCGACGCGGGCGAGCCGGTGCAACTGCTCGATATCCGCGCCGCAGAGCGCGTCGCGCAGGGCGCCGTGAGTTTCGGGCCTACGCTCGACTTCCGCGCCCTCCCCGCATCCCAGATCTATCGCCTTCCCCGCCTCGAGCCGCTCGAGCTCGACCGGCATCGGCCGGTCGTCGTGATCTGCGGGCATGGCAACTCGAGCAAGCAGGCCACGCTGTTCCTGCGCGAGCAGGGCTTCGAGGCATACTCCGTCAGCGGCGGGATGGCGGCGTGGGAAACGGTGTACCTGCCGCGGTTTCTCTCACCCACATCCTCGGTGGAGCACGTCGTCCAGCTCGACCGGGTCGGGAAGGGTGCGCTCTCCTACGTGCTGGTGAGCGAGGGCGACGCCGTGGTCGTCGATCCGGGCCGCCACGTCGAGCGCTACGATGAGCTGCTCCAGGAACTCGAGGCCACGCCGGCCGCGGTAGTCGACACCCACATGCATGCGGACTACTTGAGCGGCGCGCGCGCGGCCGCCGCGCTCTGGCGTGTGCCCTACTTCCTCCATCCCGACGACGCGCGCTCCCCGTTCGACGGGACCGAGGGCCGTTTCACCTATCAGCCCGTCACGGAGGGCGACACCATCGCGTTCGGCCGGGCCACGCTGCGCGTGCAGCACGTTCCCGGGCACACCCTGGGCAGTATCGCGCTGCTGGCGGACGACGCACTCGCGCTCACGGGGGACTTCCTGTTCGTCCAGTCGGTGGGCCGCCCTGACCTGGGCGGGCAGCGGGACGCTTGGACTCGGCTTCTGTGGCGGAGCCTCGCGCGGATACGACGCGAATGGCCGGGCCATCGACTCGTGCTCCCCGCGCACTACGGCGGCGAACCCGAGCGCCGCGCCGACCGCAGCGTCGGGGCACGCTTCGATATCATCGTGGCGACCAACGAAGCGATCGCCATCCGCGACGAAGCCGCGCTCCTCGCGTGGGTTGCGCACAGCACACCCGCGCCACCTGAGAGCTACCGGACGATCAAGCTGGCAAACCTGGGGCTGGTGGATGTGTCGGAGACTGACGCGGAGATCTTGGAGTTCGGGCCGAATCAGTGCGCGGTAAGATAGTCGAAAGCCGCAAGGCGTAAGCCGCAAGACTGAATCCCAGTTGCGACTTGCGGCTAGCGGCTAGCGTCTATTCTACGGGCGCCTGCAGCACGACGTACGTCCAATCCGTTCCGCCCAGGGTTTGCAGCCCGTACGGCACACCCGCGGGAATGTGCACCAGGTCGTTCGCCGCCACCTCGATGCGGTCACCATCGAGCAGCATCACCCCGCGGCCCGCGAGCGTAAAGATCAGAATCCCCGTCGCATCTTCCACGGAGATCGGCAGCGCGGCACCGGGCTGCATGATGATGTGCTCGAAGCTGAGCCCGGCGAGCATGCCCGGAAGGTTGAGAACGGTATGGCGGCGCAGACCCTCCGCCGTCGTAGGCAGCTTGGTGAGGCGGCGGTAAGTGTAGCGCGGCACGAGTCCCTGTCCCCTAGGGCGCGGCAAATGCGCTTCAAAATGGCGCGGCGCGTCCCCTCCCCGCAACCCCTTGGCGCACCGCGCAATACCACACCGCGCCCCTCCGTCGCGACGCCCAGTGTGCAACCCGTTCCCCGTCAATCGTCTCTCATGGCGTCCCTCACAGGAACTACTCGTTATGCTGTCCCTGAAGCGTCTGTTCGCTCTCTGCTCCACGCTCCTGCCGATCGGACCCGCGGCCCTCGCGCAGGGCTGGATCGAGCCGGTGCGGCCGCTCCCCCGTGGGGCGATCGAGAAGGTGCGCAGCGCCGTGCAGGTAGCGGTAACCGGACGGGTCGCCCGCGTTTCCGTAGAGGAATGGTTCCGGAACACGGGGCCGTTGATGGACGAGGGGAGCTACCTGTATCCATTGCCGGGCGAGACCGTGTTCAGCGATTTCTCCCTCTGGCAGGGAGACCGCGAACTCAAGGGCGAGCCGATGGACGCCGGACAGGCGCGTGCCATCTACGAGCAGATCGTGCGGCGCCGGCGCGACCCGGCCTTGATCGAGCTCGCCGGCCACGGGCTGCTGCGGGCCCGCGTCTTCCCCATCGCACCGGGCGAGACGCGCAAGATCACGCTGCGCTACACGCAGATCCTTGATCGAGTGGGTGATGCCATGCGGTTCCGGTACGCAGCCGGGACGGCAGCGGCCTCTCGGAGCTTCCGGCTCCAAGTGGACAGCGCCGCGCGCTTGGGCGACCCGTACTCGCCCACCCACCGGCTGACGGTGAGCCACAGCGGCGATCGCCTCGAGCTCGCCTTGGCCGACACCACGACCGGCGGCGATCTGGAACTGCTGCTGCCGCTGGCGCGCGGGTTGGTGGGGACCTCGCTCCTCACGCACCAACCGGTGGGTGAGGACGGGTTCTTCATGTTGCTGCTCGCACCCGGCCGGGCCGCGGAGACGGGAGAGCGCTTGCGGCGTGATGTCGTAGCCGTGCTCGACGTGTCCGGCTCGATGTCCGGCGACAAGCTCGACCAGGCGAAGGCTGCGCTCGTCCAACTGCTCGGCACCTTGCGCCGGGGGGACCGGTTCCGCCTGATCACGTTCGGGAGCGGTGTGCGCCGCTACGCAGCCGGGTGGACCGACGTATCGGCGGACACCATCCACGCCGCCCAAGACTGGGTCCGCCGGCTCGACACCAACGGCGGCACCAACATCGCGGGCGCGCTCACGGAGGCCTTCGCCGAGCGGCCGGGCGAGGGCGCCCTCGGCGTCGTCGTGTTCTTGACGGATGGACTGCCTACCGTGGGCGAGACCGATCCCGAGCGCATCGCCGACCAGGCAGACCACGGCCGCGGGTTGTTTCGGGTCTTTGCCTTCGGAATCGGGTACGACGTGAATACCTACCTGCTGGACCGGCTGACCGACCGCGCCCGGGGCGTCACCGAATACATCCGGCCGGGCGGCGACATCGAGCAGACGGTGGGCTCGCTCGCGACGAAGATCTCGAGCCCGGTGCTCACCGATGTCACCCTCCGGGGCGACGGCGTCGAGTTCTACGACCTGCAGCCGGAGCGTCTGCCTGATTTATTCGCAGGGGATGAGCTGGTGGTGTTCGGGCGCTATCGGGGAGAAGGGAGAAGGCAGAGGTCCGTGACGGTGACCGGACGGAGAAACGGCCGCGAAGAGTCCTTCACGACGAACGCCCGGTTCGGCGACGAGAACGCCGGGAGCGACTACGTCCCGCAGCTCTGGGCCGCGCGCAAGGTGGGCGCCCTGTCACGCGAGCTCCGGCTGCACGGACCGAACTCCGAACTCGTGAGCGAGCTGAAGCGATTGGCGCTACGCTACGGCATCCTCACCGAGTACACATCGTACCTGGTGCAGGAGCCCAACCAGATCGTGGTGCGGCCGATGTTCGATCGCGCTCCGGCCGCTGCCCCGGCTCCGCGAGACCAAGCGGGTGCCGACGCCGTCGAGCGCTCCCGCGCCGAGAAAGCGCTCGCCGGCTCGGCTCAGTTGAGCGCGGTGGTAGTGACCGGCGCCGCCAGAAGCGACTCCGTGGGCGCCGCCCGGTCCACCGAAGCCACGAGTACGCAGCGGGTTGGAGGTCGAATCTTCGTGTGGCGAGACAGCACTTGGACAGACATCGCGCACGGCGATTCGTTGCGGGTGGTCGAGGTCGCGGCATTCAGCGACGCATACTTCGCTCTGCTGCGCGCCCTCCCCGAGCTGGTGAAGCCCGCGAGCCTGGAGCCCGCCGTCCTGGTGGCCGGCCGGCGGGTGAGCATCAAGATTGAGCCGGGGGGCAAGACCGACTGGGCGCCGGGCGAGTTGGCGAAGCTGGTCAAGGACTTTCGGGGATGAGACCAACGCGGACGTGGGAACGCGGAACGCGGAACAGTACGGCGGGGTTCGTGGGGCCGGATTCCTTTGTTCCGCGTTCCCAGTTCCGCGTTCTGCGTTGAATTCGATGCCCGACGACCTGGCCGACGTGTACCGTAGCACGTACCGCGCCCTGGTGCGGTTCCTGTACCGTAAGGTGTGGGACGCGGCGCGTGCGGAGGACCTCGCCCAGGAGGCGTTCGCGCGGGCGCTCGTCCACAAGCCCGCAAACGCGCGCGGCTGGCTGTTCGTCGTGGCGGCAAACATGGCGCGCGACGACGCGCGGCGCGCGGCGCGGGAGCGGCGCCACCTCACACTCCTGAAGAGTGAGCCACCGGCGAGCGCTCCGCCGTCGGACGAGGCGCTGCACACGGAAGGCGAACACTCGCAGGTGCGCGCCGCGCTCGAGCAGCTCACGCCACGCGATCGCGAAGTGCTGCTCTTGTGGGATTCGGGACTGTCGTACGACGAGATCGCCACGCAGACGGGATTAGCGCGCGGCGCCATCGGTACGACCCTCGCCCGCGCGCGCCGCCGGCTGGTGGAGGCGTTCGAGGCGGGAAGGACGGGTGAACATGTCGCACGTGGATGACGGCGCGCTGCACGCTTACCTCGACGGCGAGCTCTCGCCGCTCGAGTCCCAGGACGTCGAGGCACATATCGCACAGTGCCCCGGCTGCCGCCGCCGCCTGGAGGAAGAGCGGGCACTCATCGCGCGCGCAGATGAGCTGCTCGGGCTGGCCGCCCCCCCAGACCGCGCGACTCCGCCGTTCCGCCCGGGTGACCGGGAGCCCCCGGTCCGCCTGTGGTGGCGTGTACGACTGCCGCTCGCCTGGGCGGCCACCGTAGTGCTCGCGCTGGGAGCCGGGACGTACTTTGGGTCGCGGGTATTGCAGCGGGAGCAACCCGCGGCAGACCAGCGCACCAGCGATCTCGCCGCCACGAGCACCCTCGCTCCCGCGGCCGCGCCCGAGACCGGCGCTACGCGCCGTGCCGCGCCACGGCCGGTGGGGCGCACGCGTGCGCCCGCAGCACCGACCGGCGTGGCAGCCGAGCGCAAGTCGACAGCGAAAGACAAGTCGGCGGAGGTGCTGGTGGCGGAAGCGCGGCCAGAGACCAGCGTCGCGCTGCGCGACGAGCTCGCGGTGAGTGCGGTCAAGCCGTCGCTCGCGCCCCAGCCCGTCTCACCGGCCCCCGCACCTGCTCTCGCTGGCATGGTCGGGCAGTACGCCCTGACCGGCCCGCCGGTCACCTTGGACAGCGCCCGCGCGTTCCTGGGCACGGATCCCTACGCCGTGCCCGACCTTCCAGTCCGGGGCATCTACCGGGCGCGTCTAATCGGCTTCTCTGGAGTCGTCGTCGAGCAGGCGCTCGATTCGAGCACGGTCATCGCCGTGATCACTGGGCGCCAGGCTCCGCTCTCGCTGCAATCGGTAGTCGTGACCGATGCGGCGCGCGCCGATACCGTGAAGCCTGCCGAGCGGGCATTGATGGGCCGAGCCGCGGCGACACCGGACTCGCTAGCAGCGGCGGAGCGCAAGCCCGAGGCGGCCGCTTTGCACGCGCGCGGCGCGGCCGCCAATCGGCCCGCCGCAGCGCTCGTTTCCGAAGTGCGCGGGCCGCTGTCCGCCGACTCCCTCGCGGCGCTGCAGCGTCGCCTCCAGCCACTCCGCCCCTAGGCGACGCTCACTGCACAACGATGGTACCGTTCATGCCCGCGTGAATCGTGCAGTGGTACGTGTAGGTCCCCGCCTGGAGCGTGGCCGGAAACGTTCCGGACTGCAGTGTCTGGGAATTGGAAGGGGTCGTCGGCCCGCTAATCCAAGTGACGTTGTGCCCGTTAGACGGCGTCGACCACGAGAAAGTCACCTGCCCTGCAGCGACGGTGTCCGGCGTGGGTGAGAAGAAGTTGTTCCCGACCGTGATCGTGGTGCTGCGGCCGCCCCCTGAGGGAGACGTTGAACTCTTGCACCCCGCCACCAACGCCAGACCCGCCGCCAACATGAGCAGTTGCGACCGCATGAGACCTCCGAGTTGTCCAGGGAACGAGCCAGATTCTATTGCGTACCAGTGCTACCCTTAGAAACGTTGCAAGAGCCTGGGGCGGATGTCGCCCAGCAACGCCGTTTAGTGTGCTTCCCGCTGCAGGGTATCGGCCGCCAGCCGAGGCGAGATCATCGGATACCGCGTGGCGAACCACCCCATGGCGAGGAGGAACAAGCCTGCGAAGAGCAGCGTGACACCGGCTTCCGGCAAGCCGATCGCCGGACCGGCGCCGCCGTTGATCGATGGCACGATCTCGAGGTAGCGCTCGAGCCAGATTCCCGCGAGGCTTACGAGGGCGAAGGCGAGAAACGTAGGCGGATACTTTTTCGGACGGACGCCGAGCAGACCCACGAACGGAATCACGAACACCAGCAGGAAGACCCACACGCCCACCGGCCGCCAGGGCCCGATCAGCCGATAAAAGATGAAGTACGTCTCCTCCGGCAGGTTGCCGTACCAGATCACCAGGAATTGGGCCCACATGAGATAGGCCCAGAACACGGTGAAGCCGAAGCACAACTTGCCGAGGTCATGCAGCTGCTTCGCCGAGATCAGCTGCGCCAGGCCCATCCGGCGGCGCAACGCGATCGCGAGCACCGCGAGCGCCATGAGGGCGGCGAGGAAGCTCCCCATAAAGTAGAAAGCGCCGAACAGGTTGCTCACCCACTTGTGGGCGAGCGACATCATCAAGTCGAACGCCAGCAGGCTGTGCCCGAACGCAAATCCGACGATGAGAATCGCCGCCTCGCGGGCGATCTGATCCCGGCCCTCGAGCCGATCTACGGCGCGGCCGTCGGCCAACTCCCGCACGTCGGGCGCCACGTCGTGCCGCACGAAGCGCCACGACAGCCACGCCAGGGCGCCCAGAATCAGGCCGTTACGCGGAAAGAAGAACCGGCTCACGAGCCAGGCGCCGATGTCGGGGCGCGGCTCGTGCAGCCACGAGAAGATGTAGCCGCGCCCGAGCACGAGGCCCAGGAACAACACTACGGCGACCACCAGAAACGCGGCGGCGGACTCGGCGAATCGGATCAGCAGCCCCGACCAGTGCCCCTTCGCGAGCTTCTGCGTGGCCGCGAACACGACCAAGCCCTGCGCGAGGCCGGTCCAAAACATGAAGTTGACGTGATAGGATTGCCACGCTCGGGCGGCCTGGCCGGTCGTGAGCGCCCAAAAGAACACCGCCGCGCCGACGCCCGAGGCCACGACCCCGTAGGCGATGAACGTCCGCGCCGGGAAGTGGCGCGCCTTCTCGACGAGCTGCGCACGGGAACCAGCCGTGGCCACGCTCATCGCCTCGCTCCGCTCCCGCTCCGGGCTTGCGCTTGGAGAGTGCGCACGTAGTTGACGAGGTCCCAGCGGTCGTTGCCCCGCACCTTGTCGCCGTACACCGGCATCAGGCCGCGCCCCATCACCTGCCCGCTCACGATCACCGCGTAGATGTAACCGTCGGTGCGGCGCGCGATCGTATCGTTCACGAGGGAGCGCACCCCGAAGAACGGCCCCGGAGGAGTCTGTCCGTTCGTGGCCGAGATCGGCCCGTCGCCCCTGCCGCTCGCACCGTGGCAGACCAGGCAATAGGTCTCGTACACGAACCGGCCACGGTTGATGGACTCGGACGTGCGGGTGCGGGAGTTGGCGAGCCGGTCCGCGGTCGTAAGATCCGCCGCCGGCTCCACGCCGGTGATCGAGACCGTGCCGGCGACCGGCGGGATGGGCCGCGCGTACGGCTTGATGCTGCGCTGGTGCCGCATCGTGGCGAACCATCCGACCCGGTGCACGACGTCGTCCGGGTTACAGGCGGCGAGCGCGGCGAGCGCAAGCAGCAACACGCGCTTATGCACGCCGCACCTCCTCCGCACCGGTGCCACGCAGCAGCGCTTCCACCTGCCCCGCCCGGGCCGCCTCGCACGGCACGAAGATGCCGAACTTGTCGTTCGTGAACCGGGCGTCGTAGGCGACCGTCCCGAGACGGCGCGCCGCGAACAGGGCGTTGAACAGGATGCCGAGAATGGTCGCGAGCGCGCCGAACAGGATCGTCATCTCGAACATGATCACCACGTACGGCGGGATCGAGCCGACGGGTTTGCCGCCGAGCACGATCGGCCAGTCGTACGACATGTACAGCGTGAGCCAGGCCCCGATAGCGCACCCGGCGATGCCGCCGATCAGCGTGAACATGCGGACCGGACTGACCGGCTGGTCGAGCGCATCCTCGATCTCGTGCCGCGGAATCGGGGAATAGACGGTGAAGTCGGTATGACCGCCGTGGCGCAGCTTGCCGATGGCTTCCACGGTCGCGTCGAGGTGACCAAACACGCCCAGCACACCCGGCGTCGGCGGCGGGTGGAAGATCGCGGTGAGCGGGTTCACGAGCTTCACGCGTGCACCGCCTTGCCGCGGGTGGGCGCCGGCAGCACTTCCTTCACCTCGGAGATCGAGACCGCCGGGAAATTCTTCACGAACAACAGGAACCACATGAAGAACCAGCCGAAGCTGCCGGCCATGATGCCCCAGTCCGCCCACGTCGGGTTGTAGGTGGCGTTCGCGAACCGCTCATACGGCTCTCCCGCGAGCGACACCACGATGATCACAAAGCGCTCGAACCACATCCCGATGTTCACGAAGATCGAGATCACGAACAGCCCCAGGATGCTCGTACGGATCTTCTTGAACCACAGCAACCAGGGGAGGATCCCGTTGCAGATATTCATCGTCCAGCTCGCCCACCAGAACGGCCCGAACGCCCGGTACCAGAACGCCGCGCGCTCCGCGTGGTGGCCGCCGAACCACGCCGTGAAGTTCTCGACGCAGTACGCGTAGCTCACGATCAGGCCCGTCAGCAGGCACAGCTTCGCCAGGTTTTCGAAGTGGTGCACGGTGATCAGCTCGTCGAGGTGGAAGAGCTTGCGGATCGGCACGAGCAGGGTGATCACCATGGCGACGCCCGAGTAGATCGCGCCGGCCACGAAATACGGCGCAAACAACGTCGCGTGCCAGCCGGGTACGATCGCCATCGCGAAATCCCACGACACCACGCTGTGCACCGACAGGACGAGCGGCGTCGCGAGCGCGGCGAGATAGAGGTAGCCGCGCGTGTAGTGGCGCCACTGCTCGTTGGTGCCGCGCCACCCGAGCGAGGTGATGGCGTATAGCCTTTTGCGCCAGCCGCTCACCACGTCGCGCGCCGCCGCGATATCCGGGATCAACCCCATGATCAGGAACACCGTCGATACGGTGAAGTAGGTTCCGATCGCGAACTCGTCCCAGATGAGCGGCGACTTGAAGTTGGGCCACAGGCCCCGTTCGTTCGGGTAGGGAATCAGCCAGTAGAAGTACCATTGCCGGCCGATGTGGATCAGCGGAAACAGCCCGGCCGTCATGACGGCGAACACCGTCATGGCCTCGGCCGTGCGGTACACCGCCGTGCGCCACCCCGAGCGGAACAAGAACAGGATCGCCGAGATCAGCGTGCCCGAGTGCGCGATGCCCACCCAGAACACGAAGCACGTGATGTACACCGCCCAGTACACGGGGTGGGAGTAGCCGGCCAGCCCCAGCCCATAGCGCAGCAGCAGCAGCAGACAGCCGATCCCAACCGCCAGCAGTGCGACCGCGCTACCGAGCAACGCGAAGTAGCCCTTCCCCGGATGACCCAGGGTGCGCGCGATCGAGCGCGTGACGAAATCATAGGTCACGCGAGTGCCACGGGCCGGTGCCGTCGCGGTCTCAGGCATCCGGGCTCACCTCGCCCGCCGCGCCGTGCACTACCCTGGCGAGGTACGTGATGGCGGGTCGGGTGTTGAGCTCGGCGTGCACGTGGTACCCGCGCGGGTCCTCGGCGAGCCGGGCGACGAGCGAGGTCCTATCGTGCAGATCACCGAACACGATCGCCGCCGACGGGCAGGCCTGCGCACAGGCCGGCGTGATGTCCCCGTCGCGCACGCTGCGGTCCTCCAGCCGGGCGCGGTTCTGGGCGGCGCGGACGCGCTGCACACAGAAGGTGCACTTCTCCATCACACCCTTCTCGCGCACCGTGACGTCCGGGTTGAGCTGCAGGTTGAGGGGGTCGGGCCAGCTCTCCCACTCGCCGCCCGGCTCCGCGAAGTTGTACCAGTTGAAGTAGCGGACCTTGTAGGGGCAGTTGTTGGCGCAGTAGCGCGTCCCGACGCAACGGTTGTAGACCTGGCCGTTGAGTCCGTCCGGGGTGTGGTAGGCGGCGTACACCGGGCAGACCGGCTCGCACGGCGCGGTACCGCACTGCTGGCACAGCATGGGCGTGACAACGGCGCCCACCTTGCCTCCGCGGCCGTCCGCGTCGCCGCCCCCCGTGTAGTAGCGCTCGATCCGCATCCAGCTCATCTGACGGCGTCGCACGACGAGCTCCTCGCCCACTGTGGCGAGGTTGTTTTCCGCATAGCACGCCGTCACGCAGGCCGAGCAGCCAGTGCACTTGGAGAGGTCGATCGCCATCCCCCAGCGGGGCAAGGCACCAGCGTAATTGCCGAGCGAGGCCTGTTTGTGCTGTGCCTCGGCCCACTGCTTGAGCGCCTCGTCCGCATACGCCGGTGCCTCGCGCTCCTCGAAGGGATGCGCACCCCCCTTGAGCTTGCGCGCCTCGGCGAGCGGCAGCACCTCGATGATCCCGCGGCCCTGCTCGCGGGCGTCGCCCTCGACGGTGGCGAGCCGGCGGTGGTCGCCGGTCTTCACCACCGACACGCGCACGGCGAACGCCCGCCCGCCGAAGTCCGCCGGCTTGTCGCTCAGCAGTTCGAAGGCGTTGAACGAGCGATCCTTGGCGTAGCGGCCGTACGCCTTGTGCCCCTGCCCCGTCGGGACCGCCAGCACTTCGGGTCGGACGCCGGGCGTGATCCACACGGGCGCGCGCACGGCGCCGTACGGCGACTTAAGGAGCAGGATGTCCCCGTTCGCCAGTTGCCACTTCGCTGCCGTCTCGGGATGGACCTCGACCCACGCGTGCCACGTGATCTTCGAAACCGGGTCGGGGAGCTCTTGGAGCCAGGGCTTGTTGGCGCCGCGGCCGTCGTGCAGCGCGAGCGAGGGGAAGACGATCAGCAGGGACTGCTCCGATGCGCCTCCCGTCCCGGGCAAGCCGCCGAGCAGCTGGGCGATCCCCGGGTCGAGGCGCACCGCCTGCGCGGGCGCCTCGGTATAGAGCCCGCCGTGCTGCAGGGCATCGCTCCAGAAGTCCCCGAAGTCCCGGCCCTTGCCGAAACGCTGGTGGAGCTCCTTCCACCGATTCTGGAGGTAGTCCTTGAACGTCCCGCCCTTCCCTGCCAGACGGAGCAGCACATCGCCCGTGTGCATGGTGTTGGGGAAGACGGACTGCATCACCGGCTGCTGCAGCGCGTGGATCCCGGCGCGAGGGCGCGAGTCGCTCCATTGCTCGAGCGGATGCAGATCCGGGAGCACGAGATCCGCCGCGGCGGCGGTCTCGTCCAGATACGATGAGAAGCTGACCTTGTAGCCGACCTTCCCGAGCGCTTGCGAGAACGCTGCCGGGAGAGCATGGCCCGGGTTCGCCCCGTGCACGAGCAGCAGCTCGAACTTGCCCGCCGCCAGCTCTGCCACGAGCCCCGCCATCTGCTGGAACGAGCCCGCAGCATCGATCGCATGGTTCGGCCCGAACCGGACGGTCCTGCCGACCTGCCCGGCAACGTAGTTGAGGATGTTCACGGCGGCCACGAGCATTGCCGCCCCGTCCCCGTACTGAGTCGCGACCCCGCCCGCAACCGCCAGGCCGCCCTTGGACGCGGCAAACTCGCGTGCCAGGCGCTCGATCTCGGTCGCGTCGAAGCCGGCCAGTGGGGCGATCTGCTGGGGCGTGGGGAGGAGGCGCGTGAGACGGTTAGCGTCCAGCGGGACGGGAGCGAGTCGCCGCGCCACGATCACCTGCGCCATGCCCAAGGCGAGCATGAACTCGGTTCCCGGCTTCGCCGCGATCCACTCGTCCGCGCTCATCCCGGTGAGGGACAACCGCGGGCCAACGTAGACGAACTTCGCCATCGACGCGTCGCGGTCCCCGTCGAAGCTATGGGCGCGCGTAAAACCGTTCTGGTAGCCGACCGGGGAGAGCCATGTCTCCATGAAGTCGGCGCCGAAGGAGACGATGTAGCGGGCGCTCTCGAAGTCGTAGAACGGAATCGCCGACGTGCCGAAGGCGAGGCGGTTCCCCTCCCGCAGCGCCTCGAAGGCGAACGGCTCGAAGGTGACATGCCGACCGCCTACGTCCTTCGTCCACGAGTCGACGAGCTCGCCGAAGGAGCCGCTTTCGAGCCCGGTGACGAACACGATCCCCCGGCCGCGCGCCTCCTTGACCTTCGTCGCGAGCCGGCCGATGGCGTCATCCCATGTCAGCTTCTGCCATGCGCCGTTCGGCCCGCGGGCCATTGGATCGGTGACGCGGTCGGGGTTGTAGAGGCCCTGAAGAGCTGCCTGGCCGCGCGAGCAGAGACGGCCTTCGTTGATCGGGGACTCCGGGTTGCCCTCGAGCTTGACCACCCGCCCCTCGCGTACCTTGGCGTGCAGCCCGCACCCGGCTCCGCACTCGCGGCACGTGGTCGCATAGTACGTCGCCGTGCCGGGCACCTGGTCTTCGGGCGGCACCAGGTACGGCACGAGGTGCTCGGTCGGCTCCGGGCCGATACCGCACGCCGAGATCGCCGCGGCGCCGCTGCTCGTCGCGCCCAGGACCTTCAGGAACCGTCTGCGGTCCATGTGCTCCGCCCTCAGTAGTGGCACAGCGTGCAGTCGCGGCCCACCTGGCGCTGCACGTGACAGCTCACGCACCAACCCATCTTCAGCGTCGACACCTGGGACACCTGGGCCATCGCCCGCACGTCGCCATGGCAGGTCACGCAAGCTTCGGTGCCGAGGGCCTTGATATGTCGCATGTGCGGGAAGTGCACGAACCCGGGGAGCGCGTGGACGCGAACCCACTCCGGCGGTTTCTTACCGATCCACGCCGCCAGCACCTTGCGCACTTCGGCCACCTCCGCGGCGCGTGCGGCTGAATCCGTGGGCGCGCTCACGCTGCCCCCCAAGGCGCGCTTGCCGCCCGTGACGAGCTGGTGGCAACCGAAACAGGTCTGTACGGTGGGGATTCCGGGCTCGCTCGACACCGTCACCGTGGCGTGGCAATACAGGCAGGGAATCTGGTACTGGCCGGCGTGGACGTCGTGGCGGAAGAAAATCGGCTGCCGGGGACCGGCGAGTTTCCCCGTATCGCCGATGACGGGGGCGTGGATTGCTGGCGCAGGTTGTCCGGTTTGGGCCGCGGCGGTGGCGACAATCACACAGGCGAGCGCGACCCCCACCGCGGCCCTGCCACACCTCTTCGTCATCACGGGCGCTCGATGGCGAATGTATCGGTTGCGTGCGGAATGGCTTGCGGGCGCCGGAATGTAGCGCTGCCGGCGAACGGGGCACAAGTAGGGCGCGGTCGGCGCGCGCCCGGAGTAGGGGCACGGCACTGCCGTGCCCCTACTCCGGGCGCGCCAGGAATTGATGCTTCAACCGGATGATCCCGACAAACGCGTCGACCGCGTCCAAGTCCGGGAACTCCATCCAGCACCACCGCACGCCAGCCGACACCGGCCCGCCGCGCATCGCCCGGCGCAGGGACGTAGGCAGCCCGTCGGTGACGGCCAACTCACGCTCCTCCGGCTCCGACAGCACGAACGTCCCGCTGACGCCCGCCTCCATCGGATGCAGATACGCCAGCTTGCGGCCGCCCACCTCGTACATCCACACCCATTTCCATGCCGTCCCCATGAACACTACCTGCTCGGTGACGTGCTTGAGCGCGCGGATGCCCTCTCGCGCCTGCTTGAAGCGCTGCGCCGCACGCGGCGGGAGATCCTTGATCGGAGCGTCCGACTTAGGGCGCTTGCGCGGGTTCGTGTACAGATTCGTCGCCCAGTAGCCGGGCGGCTGGTGCTCGATGGGGATCATGGCCCTCTATTGTAGAAACGCCGCTCGAGCTCCCGCAAGCGCGCGAGCAACTCCGCGAGAGCGCGCTCGAGGTCACCCAGCGCGGCTCGCACCGCCGCGGTAGGCGTCGCATCTGACCCCTCCACCACACCATACACGGCGACGAGGTCACCGTTCAAGCGGATCAGGTTCTCCTTCCCTCGCTGCCCCGGGGGCGGAGGGGGCTCGCCCGCCCCCGACTCCAGTGCCGCGGCTCGACCGTCGAGCGAGTCGAGGGCGGCCGCCGCGCCCTGCCCGACTCGCTCACGCGCGCGCTTCACTTCCATGCGCACGGCGCGCACGCGCTGCAACGCGGCAGAGTCGCCGCGCAAGGCGGCGACAATTCGCAGCGCCAGGGCGAACTGCTGTGCGAGCGCGCCGGGCACGAGCTGCGCGCGAGGATCCATCCGGACCACGAGCGGCTGGGTGCGCGTCTCTCCACCCACGGCGAGCCGCACCGCGTACCGTCCGGGGAGCACCCACGGCCCGCGCGGCTCACGCGGCGTGTCACCGGGGATCGCCGAGATGGGGTATTCGTGCCGCATCGCAGGCGGTGGCTCGCCGTGCAGGTCCCACACGAAGCGGTGCATCCCCCGCGCGGTGGAGAGCGTCTGCGGCGGCCGGATCCACATGAGGGGAATGTTGAGCGCCGTGTCCGGCTGCTCCGGTCGCTCGGGGGAGGGGGAGGAGGAGGAGGAGAGGGAGGCACTCGAGAAACGGCGCACCAGCCTTCCCGCCCGATCGAGAATCTCGAGCGTGACCGGTGCGGCGGCCGGGCGAGCCAGATAGTAGTCCACGATCGCGCCGTCCGGCGGGTTCTTCGCTGCGGGCTCGTCGGGCGGCAACGGCGTGTCGGTGTTCTCGTTCCAGCGGACCCGAACGGCGGGCGCCGGCCGGTACAGGTAGGCGGCCGTCGCCGCGGCGGCGGCCGCGATTTGGCGCAGCGGCGTGATGTCGTCCAGGATCCAGAACGAGCGGCCGTGCGTCGCCACGACGAGGTCGCTGTCGTGCACGACGAGGTCGCGCACCGAGCTCGCCGGCAGGTCGAGCTGGAGCGACTGCCAGTGATCGCCCGCGTCGAACGATACGTAAACGCCCCGCTCGGTCCCCGCGTAGAGCAGCCCGCGCCGCACCGGATCCTCCCGCACCGCGTTGACGACCTCGTTCGACGGTATTCCCTCAACGACGTCGGTCCACGTCCTACCGCCATCTTTGGTGCGGAAGATGTGGGGGTGGAGGTCGTCGAGACGGAAGCGGTTCACGGCGGCGTAGACCGCGAGGGTATCGACGTGCGACGCCTCCATAAGCGAAACCTTGCTCCAGGGCGTCAGCGCGGTCGGGGTCACGTTCGTCCACTTGCGGCCGCCGTCGTGCGTGACGTGGATCAGCCCGTCATCGGTCCCGACCCAGATGAGGTTCGGTCGCGTGAAGGAGGGCGCGATGGTATAGATCACCCCGCGGTGCGTGCCCTTCTCGGGATCGAGCGCCGTAAACGCCCCGAGGCTCGCCGGCACGTCGTACGCCGCGCGGGTCAGATCGGGGCTCATCACTTGCCAGCTCTGGCCGCCGTTCACCGTCCTGAACAGCACGTTGCCACCGAGGTACAGGACGTGCGGGTCGAGCGGCGAGAACAGCAGGGGCATCGTCCGGACAAAGCGGTATCGCCCCGTCCGCACCGGCTCGGGGGACACGTCCTGGACCTCGCCTGTGCTCCAGTGGAAGCGCGTGACCTTGCCGCCGTACACGATGTCGGGGTGCAGCGGATCGGGGGCCACGTAGCCGTACTCCTCGGCACCGACGGGATGCCACTCGCGGACAGTGATCTGGCCGTCGGCGCCGCGGCTCAGGATGCCGGCCGATCCGCTCTCCTGCTGGCCGCCGTATACGCGGTAGGGAAAGGCGTTGTCGGTGCTGACATGGTAGAACTGTGCCGTGGGCTGGTTGTACCACGAGCTCCACGTCTCGCCGCCGTTGACCGTGACGACGGCGCCCTGATCGCCCGCGAGGAGGATGATGTTGGGATCGTCCGGATTGATCCAGAGGCGGTGGTAGTCGTCGCCGCCCGGCGCGCCCCGCAGCGCGCTGAAGGTCTGGCCGCCGTCCGTGGACTTCCACGTCACGACGTTCGCCACGTACACGACATCGGCGTGCTTCGGATCGACCTTCACCTCGTTGAAATCGCCGTCGCGACCCCACAGGCGCTGGTCCGCGTTGACGAGCCGCCACCGCTCGCCGCCGTCGTCGGAGCGGTACACTCCGCCGCCGTTGGCGGCGCCCACTACCGCGTACATGCGGGCGGGCTCGCCGGGCGACACGGCGAGGCCGATGCGGCCCAGCCGGTCCTGGGCGGTGGGCAGGCCGGCGGTGACGCGCCGCCACGTGGTCCCTCCATCGACGGATTTGTACAGGCCGTTGTTGGCGGAGAGGGTCCAGGAACTGCCGATCTCCCACGGCGCCTGGCGCGCCGCCCAGAGCACGGCGAACACCGTCTGCGGGTTCGCGGGGTCGAATGCGACGTCCATGGCGCCGGTGTTCTCGTCGGTGTACAGCACCTTCTCCCACGTTGCCCCGCCGTCCTGGGAGCGGAACACGCCACGCTCTGCGTTCGCGCCGTACGGGTGACCGAGCACCGCGACGAAGACCCGGTTCGCATCGTGCGGGTCGACGATCACAGCGGGGATCTGCTGGCCGTCCCGCAGGCCGAGCTGCCGCCACGTCCGCCCGGCGTCGGTGGACTTGTAGATCCCGTCGCCCACCGACAGGTCGGGGCGCTGCAGGCCTTCGCCGCTGCCGACATAGATAACGTTGGGATCGGAACTGGCGACGGCGAGAGCGCCGACCGAGCCGGTCGACTCAGCGTCGAAGATCGGTCTCCAGGTGCGCCCGTAGTCGGTGCTCTTCCACACGCCGCCGTTGTTGACGCCGATATAGAGGACGTTAGGCTGACCCGGCACACCGGTCGCCCCGACGGTACGGCCGCCGCGAAACGGCCCAATCAAGCGCCAGTGCAGGCCGGCGAAGAGGGAGGCGTCGTACTGCTGGGCGACGGCGAGGGACGGGAAGAACGCCAGGACAATGGGCCATACGATAGGACGGAAGGCGAGCACGCGATGGTTCTCCGAGGTGAAGACGGAAAGGTGTCTCGTGTGTAAGTTAGCCCGGCGGCGTCAAGGGACGACGGGTCGCGTCGCGGCCCGAAAGCGTCCCACATCCAGCAAGCGCGCGACCGACACCCCCGGCACCGCCATCCGCCCGTCTTTGCTCATGCTGAGCTTGATCACATCCGCGTCGCGGCCATACCATCGGGCGCTCGGCTCCAGGTCAGATGGGTAAACGCACAGCGGCAAGCCGGCCACCGCGAGCGCCGCCTGGGAGCCGATGCCCGATTCGGGCATCGTCCCGACCCACAGGTCGGCGCCGTATCGGGCCGCAAGCTGGTAGATCCGGCACACCTCCGCGAGGCCGCCCACCCGATGCACCTTGATGTTCCAGACGCGGGGCCCTTCCAGCTCCATCACCTGCCGTGCGATCGTGGCGCTCGTAAGGGTCTCGTCGAGGCAGACCGGCGTGTGCAGCGTGCGACTCAGCGCCGCGTAGGCGACGAGCTCGTCCGGGGCGAGGGGCTGCTCGATGTACAGGAGGCCGGCGTCGTCGAGGGCGCGCAAACTGTTCTCGTGGACGGGCCACGCGTAGGCGCCATTTGCGTCGACGGTGAGCGGGAGCTCGACGGCACCCATGGCGACGCGCGCCGCGCTGACCGCCACCGCGTCCCATCCCGGCATCACTTTGATCTTCACGCGACGGTACCCCTGCTCGAGCGCGGCGTACACGCGGCGGGTGAGCGTGTCGGGTTTCCCGTCGTCGGGAATGCCGAGTGCCACGCCGCAGGCGACGCTCGCCGCCGGCGTCACGCCGAGCTGGGCAGCGACCAGCTGCCCGAGCCCGATCCCGCGTCGGTGGGCCTCGAGGTCCCACGCCGCAGTTTCGATCCCCGCCCGGGCGAACGGATTGCCCCGCACGCCTTCGTGCAGCGCTGCATCCACGGCGGCGGGAGAGGCGAACTCCTTCCCCACGACGCGCGGGACCAGCACGCGGGTGATCAGATCGCGGGCGCTCGCGAGCGTCTCCTCAGAGTAGAACGGCAGCTCGAACGGCGGCGACTCGCCGTACCCGACATGGCCTGCGTCGTCGTGCAGGGCGATGATGAGCGAGCGGCGCGCGTCGATCCGCCCCCCGGAGATGATGAACGGCTCGATGAGCGGGATCGTCAGCTCGAACAGCTCAGCCCGGACGATGCGCATGGCTCGCGAGGTCGAGGAAATGCAGCGCCCCGTCGCGTCGCTCGAGCTCACCCGCGGCTTCGAGCTCGAGCATTGCGGCGACGAGGCCGTCGCTTGGATGAAACACCAGCGCGTGCAGCGCCCGCTGGGTGCGCGAGCCCCGGGTCGCGGCGTACTCGGACAGCGGCAGCTGGAAAAACGTGTGCAGCTGCACGCTCTCGCAGCCGCGCCGGGCGTAGTCCACGATCAGGCGACCGGAGCAGATGTTTCCGGTGCCGCATAGCCCCGGGCGTAAGCCCGGGGTTAACGGGCGTAAGCCCGGGGTTAACGGGGGTGAGCCCGGGGTATTCGGGGGCCCCGCGCTGACCCGGGGGGCAATGGCGTCCAGCACCCGCAGGTTCCGCTCGCTCAAGTCCCAGCCTCCGTACGCGACACCCCGCTCGGCGTCGAACAGGCGATTGAACACCACCAGCGCGTCGGCGCCGGTGCATGCAGCCATCATCGCGAGCTGGAAGTCGTCGTCGAAGCGCGCGTTCATCAGCTTGACGGCGATGCGCACCGGCCCTGGCGACGCGCTGCGGATGCGGACCGGCACCTCACGCAGCCACCGCACAATCTGGCCGCGGTCCGCCGCGAGCGAATCGCCCGCGAGCGTCGGGGAGAAATCCTTCTCCACGAGGAGCGGGGGCTCCCCCCAGGCGTCGGCGAGACGCCGCGTGGTGTAGCGGTATTCGGCGTCCCGAAACGGCTCCTGGAGCCGCGGCAGGTGATATTTCACCGACGGTAGGACGAGGAGACGCCGCGCTCGCGTGAGGTCGCGTCCCGCCCGCACCAGGGCGAGGTACTCGTCCAGCGTGCGGTCCCAGCCTCGGCCTTTCCAGGTGACCGTCCACCCCGTCCGGTTGCTGGCGGCGCGGCGCCGCTCCACCGTCATCTTGGTTTCGTGGACCGCCCAAGCGGCCATCGACTGGCTGCCTGCCTCGTCCTGCGCGATCACCGTCTTCAGCACCACGAAGGCGAGCCCCGCCTCAGCATCGGCGGCGAGCTGGGTCTCGTTCAGGGACAACTGGCCCGAGCCCTTCCCGATCGGATGCGGGATGGTCTCACCGAGGTAGCGGGCGGTGAGGTCGATCCCGTACGTCTCGCGCACGTGATCCGGGAAGCCGGGGGGCAGCTCGCGCTGGAAGCGCTGGAAGTCTCGTTCGAGCTGGGCGCGCACCCTACTGGGCGAAGCGCGACAGCCGGAATTGGGGGTCGGCCTGCCGCCCGGTGAGCACCAGCCCCGCGACCAGCTCCCCGACCGCCGGGCCGTGCTTGAACCCGTGTCCCGATCCACCGCCCACGAGCCACAGGTTCTCGGCGCTCGGATGGCGGTCGACGATAAAGTGTTCGTCGGGGGAGTTCTCGTACTGACACACCCGCGCCTCGAGCAGGGGGGCATCCTTGAGCGCCGGGAAGCGGACCGCCACGTAGTCGCGCGCGCTCCGGAGCGCCTCGGGCGACGGCAGCCGCTCACCGCTGGTGGGATCGAACACCGGCCCGCGCGCGTCGTCCGCCACTTTGAACCCCCGCCACTCGTTTCCGGGAATCCCGTACGTGAAGTGATTGCCATGATCGGCCCACACGGGGAGCGCCTCCTCGGTGAAGCGACCGTCACCAGGAGGGGTGCCAAAGAAGAACACTTCCTGACGCGTCGCGCGCACGCGATCGCCGATGACGTCCGGAAACAGCTTCCCGAGCCACGGCCCGCAGGCGAACACGTACACGTCGGCGGCCAGCGTGCTGCCGTCGGTGGCGCGCACAGCCTCGCCCGGCACGGGCGGCTGCACCGCGACCTGACGATAGACGCCGCCAGCCGCGAGAAATCCTTCGAGCACGGCGGCACAAGCGCGTCGCGCTGTGAGGTAGCCGCCGTCCCGCTCGAAGATGGCCCAGCGCACGCGCTCGCAGTTGATCTGCGGATAGCGCTTCGCCGTCTCCGCGCCCGTCAACTGCTCGAACCGAGTCCCGGCCTCCTTGAGGATCGGCAGGGCGGCCGTTTCGTACGCGTCATCATCCTCGACGAGCCACAACACGCCGATCGGGTGGAGCAGGCGTTGCTTCCAGCGCCGCTCGTGCTCCTGCCACAGCGCGAGTGCGCGCACGGCGAGGTGCGTGTAGACGGCGCGGGGACCGTAGGTAGCGCGGATCACCCGCGTCTCGCCGCCCGAGCTCGCGCGAGCGTTGCCGGGTCCCCACGCGTCGACGAGGGTCACGCGCGCCCCCTGGCGCTGGAGGTACAACGCGGTCCAGCCACCGAATGCTCCCGCCCCAACCACCACGACGTGCGGTTTCTGCTTCATAGGAACGAAGCCTTTGACTAGGGGGAATGCCGCGGTCGCGGCGCACGCTCCGAGAAACGACCGCCTCGCAATGCGGCTCACGGCAGGCTCACGCGGGCGCCGCGCGCTTCACGCACGGCGCGGCGCACGGCGTCCCGCTCGGCCGGCGTCAGGGGGGGCCCCCAGGGATCGTCGCACGCGTCGTCCGGAATCACGCCGTCAGCCGCGAGGGCCCACAGCACACGGCGCACGTACCCTTCGATCGGGGGGATGAACGTCGCCGCCGCGAACCGGTCGCAGATCGCCGAGAGGCGGACAAACTTGGCGAAGTCACCGGCGCGGAAGGCCTCGATCAACCCCACCTGCAAGTTCGTCAGGGCGGCACCCATCCCCACCAGGCCAGCCCGCGCGCCCATCGTCAGCGAGTAGCCGAAGAAGCGATCCTCGCCGGTGATCAACAGCTTCTCGGGGTGGTCGCGGATCAGCCCGGCGAGCCGCTGGAACGTCATGACCGAATCGAGGGTCGCCACCTTGATGCCGATCACGCCGGGCTGGGCGAGGATCGCGTGCAGCGTTTGGTTGTCGTACGCGACGCCACCCGCAGCCTCGTACAGATAGAACGCGATCACCGGCAGCTCGCGACTGAGGGCGTCGTGGTAGCCGACAGGGTCGTCGGCCCGCGGGAAGGCGAGCAGTGCGTCCGCCCCTCCGGCCTTGGCATCGCGCGCCATCTCGACGCTCGCCGCGCCCGCGACGATCACGCTCAGCGGCAGGGCGGCGCGCCAGGTGGCGAGCACTTGGTGGCGCTGCGCGGGTGTCAGGTGCCGTCCCCGGCCCGTGTGCGCCCACACCGCCACGCCCGCCACCTGCTGCCCGGCCATCCACAGCGCGTATGCGCGCTGCGCGTCCTCGGCCACTGCGCCGTCCCGAAACGGGACGGGGACGGCCGGGACCAGGCCCCACTCGAGACGGGCGGTCAGACGCTCGGGCGGGCGGGCGGTCAGCGGGACAGCCCCGTGCGAACGTTTCCGGACTCGATCGCGGCGCGTCGCGCAGCGGGGAGCGCGAGGAGATCGAGCTTCGCGACGGCGGTCTCCGGGATCCGGAGCGGCTGCCCCGTTCCGAACACGAACCGCTCGACCCCCACGGTGCCGAGCAACATCTCGAGGTGGTCCTCGGGCGGCCCCCAGATCCAGCAGATGTCCCACCAGGTGCGGGCGGCTTCCTCGGGGGTGGAGCCGAAATGCACCTCTTCGACGAGCGCGCGGTCGGCGTGCGTCACGACGAGGCGCAGCTCGGCGTGGCTCCGCAGCAGCGCCCGGAGCGCAGCCGCGGGGAGCTCCGCGGCTCGATCGTTGGGGTGCCGCTGGCGTACGTCCTCTAGGCGCACGGCGGTGAGCAGCGGCAGCCGCGCCGCGCCGCACGCGGCCGCGAGCCCGCGCATCTCCGCGCCGCCGGGGTCGAGCCCCGAGTAAGTAGGGTCGCACCGCACCGCCGGTGCGCCGCGGTCGACTGCCTCCGCGACGACCGCCTCCCATCCCGGCAAGCCCGGATGCACGGCCGGCACCGGCTTGAGGCGCCGCGCCCGGGCGGTCGTCTCGTACAGCCAGGCGTTTCCTGCGGCCGGCGCCTGCCAGAACAGGCTTGGGAGGTGAGTCGCCCAGGCCTCGTCGATCCCGACGCGTTCCATCGCCCGGAGCACGGCGTCGGGCGAGGTGCCCGGCACGCGGCGGTACGGGTACGCGCCCAGGAAGACGTTGACGTCGATCCGCATCAGTCGGACGGGAACGCGCCGCGCGGGAAGATGCGGGCCGCGTTTTTCCACTTCACCAGCTCGAGTTCTTCCGGGGAGAGCAGGCGCTCGAGATAGCGCAGCTTGGCCCATCCGGTGTCCATCGTGATGTCGGTCCCCCACAGTAACCGCGCGACGCCGACCGCCGCGAGACACGCCTCCAACATCCCGGCATCCACGCCGCTCCCCGAGAGATCGACGTACACATTGGGCGCGGCGCGGACTGCCGCAAGCGAGTGATGCCAATCACCCCCTCCACCGATGTGGGCCAGGATGAAGCGCATGTCGGGGTGCCGGCTCGCCAGGGCGCACAGCTCGACGGCATCGGATGCCTCTTGCCCCGGCCAATCGCGCCGACGGTGTTGCCACACGTGCTGCAGCACGGGGACGTCGCGGTCGCGGGCGATGTCGCAGATCGGGTCGAGCAGCGGGTCGCTCGCACGACGACTCGCCGCCAGCTTGATACCGATCATCCCCGCAGCGAGGCAGCGCAGGATCTCACCCCGGGCGTGCGCCGTGTAGTTCGGGTTGACGGTCACGTAGCCGCGGATCCGGTTCGGGTGGTCGCGCACCAGGGCGAGCAGCGCGTCGTTCCCGTACTCCAGGTCGGGGGGCGATGGAAAGTACGTCGGGGACGTCCTCCCCCAGCTGCCCAGGATCGACGCCACATGGATGGTGATGCCGATCTTCTCCCCGGCGGCGAGGCGGCTCGCATTGCGCTCGCGCCAGTCGGCGCGGGGGGTGCGGTCGTGGTAAAAATGGGCGTGGACGTCGATCAGCATGGCTGGAAATCTGGGTTACACGACGGCACGACGCCACGTTGCCCGAACAGCAGCGCGCGCAACGGGTAACGTGCCGTCGTGCCGGCGTGGATCGCTTTGTGTATCTTGTGGCACCAGCTCGACCGGACCGAGCCCATGCGTACGCCACCTCAACCGCCCCGCGGCCCGACGCCGCCCCGGGCCGGACCTCCTCCGAAGCCAGCCGGCCGACCTCCCGCCGCGAAGGCAAGGCCGCCCCGTAAGCTGCCGGTTTGGTTGGTGCGCACCCGGCGCTTGCTGTTCCAGCCGGGAGCGGAGTGGCCCGCCATCGCGGGCGAGTTCGCCAAGCCGGCAGCGATCTACCGGGGTTTCCTGTTGCCCGTGGCTGCGATCGCGCCGCTCGCAGAGACGCTCGGTACGATCGTATTCGGCGTGCGCCGGACGATCGCCGGACCGTTGACGGTGACGCTGATGGACGCCCTCGCATACGGCATTCTCACCTATACCCTGAGCTTCGCGGGCGTGTACGCGCTAGCGTGGCTGATCGACGTCCTCGCCCCGATGTTCGGCGGCCAGCGCAACCGGGTGCAGGCGCTCAAAGTCGCCGCGTACGCGGCCACGCCGTACTGGGTGTTTGGCGTGTGCGCTATCATCCCTCCCCTCACGCTCGTCGGTCGGGTGTTGGCGCTCTACAGCATCTACCTGCTATGGCGGGGGCTCGCCGTGGTCATGAAGTCGCCGAAGGACAAAGTGGCCGCGTATACGCTGGTGATCGCGATGGCCGGGGTGATCATCACGCTGTTCGTCCGCGCGATTCCCTACATCTTCATTTAGTCACGCTCCCGGAAGGCGGCGCGCGTGACGCCCTTTTCGCGACCGAGCAGCCGGGCCGCGGCGACGAGCCCCGCGACGGCGAACGCCGCTAGCGCGGCCACATCGAGGGCCACCGGCATCTCACCGCCGTAGCCCGCGCCCGTCCAGCCCGCGAGCAGGGCGTGTTTCAGGAGATCGACACCGTAGGCGAGCGGATTGAGGTACACGAGGGCGTGCAACGCCGGGCCGAGACGACGCACCGGATAGAGCGCGCCCGACAGAAACAGCATCGGGAAGACCACGAAGTTCATCACGCCCGCGAAATTCTCGAGCGAGTGGATGCTCGCGGCCAGGAGGAGCCCCAGCGCCCCCAGCGCCAGACTCGAGAGCACGATCGCCGCGAAGGCGAGCAGCAGTCCCGCGCAGCCCGGCCACAGCCGCACCAGCGAGAGCAGAATGGTTCCCACCGCGATGGCCTGCGTCGTGCCGAGCAGGGTCGCGCTGAGCGTCTTACCCAACGCGACCGTGCTGCGGCGGATGGGCGCGACGAGCACCATGCGCAATACCCCCGCATCGCGGTCGGTGACGGTGGAGAGCGCGGCGAGCAGTGACCCGAACATCACGACCATGCCGAGCAGGCCGGGCGCCATGTAGCGCCGGTAATCGATCTCACCGGCCCCGGTGAAGACGGTCGCGAACCCGGCCCCCGCGAAGATCAGCCACACGAACGGTCGCACCAGGCTCGCCAGGACCCGACCCCGCTGCCGCAGGAAGCGGATCAGCTCGCGGACGACAATGCCCGAGACGGCGCGCATCACGCCGCGCTCGGCTCGGCGAGCGCATGGCCGGTACGCGCCAGGAACACGCCCTCGAGCGAATGCACTCCGGCCGCGCGCTTGAGCTCGGCAGGCGTGCCGAGCGCGGCAAGACGCCCGCAGTCGAGCACCGCGACGCGATCGCACGGCTCCGCCTCTTCGACGTAGTGGGTGGTGAGGAACACGGTGAGCCCTGACGCCGCGCGCAGCCGCTGGACCAGCTCCCACAACGAGCGTCGGGCCCGCGGGTCGAGGCCGGCGGTGGGCTCGTCCAGGAACAGCACCCGTGGCTCGTGCAGCATGCCGCGCGCAATGTCGAGCGCCCGCCGCATACCGCCCGACAAGGCGCGCACGAGATCCCGCCGCCGCTCGACCAACCCGAACTGCCCGAGCAGCTCGCCGATCCGCGGGGCCGCGAGCCGGCCCGGGATGTTCCACAGCCGCGCCGCGAAGCGCAGGTTCTCTTCCACCGTGAGATCGCGGTCCAGCGTCGTCTCCTGGAATACGAGGCCGATGCGGCGACGGGTCTGGAGATCGTCGCGTACGACGTCGTATCCGGCGACACGCGCCGTGCCCCGCGTCGGACGGAGCAGCGTGGCGAGCAGATGGACGGTGGTCGTCTTGCCGGCGCCGTTGGGCCCAAGGAACCCGAAAAACTCGGCCTCGCGCACCTCGAGGTCGAGGTGGTCGAGTGCGCGGATCGAGCCGAAGTCCTTGCCGAGGCCGCGGGCTTCGATCGCGGCGGCCGTCATTGTTGCGCGGCGAGTGCGCGCGAGGCCGGCGCCGCGCGGTAGGTCAGGGGCGGCGGCGCGACGCCCGCCGCGGCGGCGCGTTCGACCTCGGCGACCGCCGCGTCGATCACGGGCCGGTGCGGCGCCAGCGAGCACACCGGGTCGGTCGCGCCCGCGTCACCGGTGACGAGAAACGCCTGGCAGCGACAGCCGCCGAAGTCGACCGCTCGGCGCGCGCACGACCGGCACGGCTCGGGCATCCAAGACTCGCCGCGGAAGCGCTGGAGCGCCTCGGACTCGTGCCAGATCCAGGCGAGCGGATGCTGGCGCACCGTCTCGAACCGCAGCGTCGTGATGCGCCCCGCAGCGTGACACGGCCACACCTCGCCGCCGGGCGTCACGGTCATGTAGGCACGCGCCCAGCCGCCCATGCAGGGCTTGGGGAACTGTTCGTGGTAGTCCGGCAGCACCCAGACGATCTCGAGACGGGCACCGAGCCGCGCCCGCTCGCGTTGCACGACCTGCCAGGCCGCGTCGAGCTGCGCCTTCGTGGGCATGAGCGCGTCCCGGTTATGGAACGCCCAGCCGTAGAACTGCGTGTTCGCGAGCTCGATGCGCTCCGCGCCGAGCGACTCCGCGAGCCGGATGAGCGCCTCCACTTGATGCAGGTTCGCTCGATGCAGCACTACATTCACGGTGAGCGGGAAGCCGAGCTCCTTGGTGTAACGGTAGGCGGCTAGCTTGTCGCGGTAGGACAGTGTGCCTGCAATGCGATCCGAGAGCTCTGCCTCCGCGGCCTGGACGCTGATCTGCACGTGGTCCAGACCGGCCCGCTTGAGTGCCGCGAGCCGATCCTTTGTCAGGCGGTGGGCCGAGGTGATGAGCGACGAGTAGAGGCCGAGCTCGCGGGCGGTCGCGACCAAGGTCTCGAGATCGGGCCGGAGCAGCGGCTCGCCGCCCGAGAGGCCGAGCTGCAGCACCCCCAGTGCCTTCGCCTCACGGAAGACGCGGCACCACTCCTCGGTCGTCAGCTCGGTCTTGAACCGGGCGCCCGCAAAGTCGAGCGGGTTGGAACAGTACGGGCATTGCAGCGGGCACCGGTACGTGAGCTCGGCCAGGAGCCACAGCGGAGGGGCGGGCGCGGTGGGCACGCGAGGGAATCTATCGCCCGGCAGGCCGACGCGTTGCGAAAGCGTCGAACCGGCGCTTATGTTGGCGCCACGGGCCCGCATGCAGAAGCGCACCGAGTCGTCTCATCGCGAGCTGATTCTGGGAATCGTCCGCCGCAGCGACCGCCATCCTACGGCCGACGACGTGTTCATGAGCGCGCGGGCGAACGTCCCGAGCATCAGCCTCACGACAGTCTATCGCAACCTGCGTCGCCTCGTCAGCGACGGCCAGCTGCGGGAGCGGATGTTCGGGGGCGTCAGCCGGTTCGACGCTCACCTGGAAGAGCACGGCCATCTCGTGTGCCTGGAGTGCGGGGCGATCGGGGACCTCGCAGCGGACGGCCAAGCCCTGGCGCAGTCCCTCAAGCCGGCGGCGCCCTCCTGGCAGGTCGAGCATGTGGATGTCGAGCTGCGCGGTCGCTGCCCCACGTGCGTGCGGAAGGCCGAGCGCGGCGCGTACACCCGCGCGGCGCCGCGCGCTTTGATCACGTCTCATAAGTCACGAGCCCCTTCGCGGCAAGTCCGTCGAGAAACGCCCCGACGTCCCGCTCGATCCCCTCCGTCTGATAGCGCTGTGTGAGCGTCGCGGCGACGTCCGCCACCGAGCGCGACCCGTCGCACAGCCGCAAGATCGCCGCGCCCGTCTCGTTCAGCGCCACGAGCCCTTCCGGGTAAAGCAGGACGTGGCGCTTGCGCACCTCGTCCCACTGTAGCCGCGCCTTCGGGGCGATCCGCGGCAGCCCCGCCGCCGGCCCCGGGCTCACGGCGTGGCTCCCGGCAGTGGCCCGCGCGCGACGGCGTCCAGGAGACACCACAGGACGTCGCACTTGAATTCGAGTGCCGCGACGGCGCGCTGCTGCTCGGCACGCGTGCGGCTGCGCTCTATCACGAGACCGAGCGCATGCTCCGCGTCGCGCGGCGCCTGCGAGAGACGGTTCTTGAAGTACTGCAGCCCGTCCGGATCGACCCAGGGATAATGGCTCAAGATCGCCGCGAGCCGCTCCTTCACGATCAGCGGCGCGAACAGCTCCGTGAGCGACGCCGCTACCGCCTCGAGCCAGGGCCTCGTCCGGCAGAAATTCACGTAGGCATCCACCGCGAAGCGAACGCCTGGGAGCAGACGGCGGTGCGTCAGCAGGTCGTCGCGGCTTACGCCCATCGCTTCCCCCAGCCGCACCCAAGCCTCGATGCCGCCCTCTTCCCCGTCCCGCCCGTCGTGATCGATGATCCGCTGGATCCAGTTGCGGCGGACGTCGGGCTCCGGACAGTTGGACAGAATGAGCGCGTCCTTGATCGGAATGTTGACCTGATAGTAGAAGCGGTTCGCCACCCACAGCTCGAGCTCAGCGCGCGACAGCTCGCCCGCGTGCATGCGCCGGTTGAAGGGATGGAGGTGGTGATAGCGCCGCTCGAGCACGGTGCGGAGCCGGCGCACGAAATCGTCCCGCGACCACGGCCCTGCGTCCGGTGCCGGCCGCGACGTCGCCGCGGTCACAGCTCGAACTCCATGCCGTCGTCCCCCACTTCAAGGCCGGCCGCCTCGACCTGGGCCCGCTCGGCGGAAGAGCGGGATAGCATGGGGTTGGTGTTGTTGATGTGCACGAGGACGGTTCGTTGCGCACCTACCCGCGGCAAGAGCTGCATGCTCCCTTCGGGACCGCCGACGGGGAGATGTCCCATCTCCCGCGCCGACGCTGCGTCCGCCCCCCCCGCCCCCCCGGCCCCCGCAAGCTCGTCATCCGACCAGAACGTCCCGTCGAACAGCAGCAGGCCGGCTCCCGCCGCCACCGACCGCACGGCGTCGTCCACGGCTCCCGCCGCGGGGACATAGGCGAGCGTCCCGCGCGGGGACATAGGCGAGCGTCCCGCCGGTCCGCTCATCGGTGAGCCGCAGCCCCACGTCGTACGTCCCTGCGGCCGCCTGACGGGCGTAGCGCGGGGGACGCCGCGCGACCGGCACAGCCGTACAGGCGATGCCGAGCTGCGTGCCCGCGGCGTCGGCGAGCGCGATCGCCTGGCCGTCGGGCAACGTCCGCGGCTCGAGGCCGGCGTAGGCCGACAGGATGCGGAACAGCGGCCACTCGCGATCGAGCAGCCCCGCTACTCCGGGGGGCGCGTACACGGCGAGCTTCGTCGTCGCCTCGCGCAGCAGCAGCAAGCCCAGGGTGTGGTCGAGCTCGCCGTCCGTGCAGACGGCGGCGCTGATCGGCGTGCCGCGCGCGCCGCGCGGCCAGAGCTCGGGACGCGACGCCACCTGGACCCGGAGGTCGGGCGACGCGTTCAGCAGCACCCAGCGCGCGCCGTCGGCGCTGACGGCGACGGAAGATTGCGTGCGACCGGTGCCGCTGAGACGCGCCTCCTGGCAGTTGCGACAGCCGCAGTTCCATTGCGGCAACCCGCCACCTGCCGCAGAGCCGAGGATGATGACGCGCATAGCTCTAGGAAAGTAAAGAGGCCGGGTTCACCACCCGGCCCCTCGTTCATCTGTCCCAACTTGGTTCAGGCGGTACCGGCGTACGCGCCGACTTCCATCCCCAGCTCGACGACCTCGAATTCGGGCTTCGTCCACTTCATGTGACTCCTCCTCCTGAAGCGATGGTGGTCGACCACTCGTCGTGAAACTCCGTGCAGGCGTCGTGCCAGATCCAGCCGGACCGGGGTCGGGCCCCACAACCCGGTGTCGCGTAAGCGAATCGGTCCGGACCGAAGGCACGCGCGGCGATCGAGCCAGCCTGGTGTGGTGCGGCATCTGCCCCAAATCTGGGTGGAATCACCCAGTGGGGCTAGGACTGCAAACCAAACTTCTTCAGGCGGTAGCGCAGCGTGTCCCGCGAGATCCCGAGACGCTGCGCCGCCTTGGTCTGGTTCCCGCCAGCCTCGCGCAGCGCTTGCTCGATGATCGACTTCTCCCACTGACCCAAGTCGACACCCGCTGGCGGCAACGCGCCTGCCCCCGGGCCCGCCGTTCCCGCATCCGCGTCCGGGTGGGCGCGTGGCGGCGGCGCGCCATCCACGGGTCTCGTCAGTGCCAGGTGCTCGACGTCCAGTGTGGGACCGCGGCTCCACAGCACGGCTCGCTCGATGACGTGGCTCAGCTCGCGAACGTTCCCCGGCCAGGGGTAGGAACGCATCAGGTCGCGCGCCGGGGCGCTGATGTCGCGCACCGCCTTGCCGTACTTGGCGTTGAAGACCCGCAGGAAATGCTCGGAGAGGAGCAGCACGTCCGTGCCGCGCTCGCGCAAGGGCGGGACGTCCAGCACGATCACCGCCAGGCGAAAATAGAGGTCCTTGCGGAACCGCTCTTGGCGCACCTCACGCTCGAGATCGCGGTTCGTTGCGGCGATGATGCGAACATCGATCTTGCGCTCGCGCACGCTGCCCACGCGCCGCACGGCGCGCTCTTCGATCGCCCGCAGCAACTTCCCCTGCACCGAGAGGTCGACATCACCGATCTCGTCGAGGAAGAGGAAGCCGCCCTCGCCCGCCTCGACCAGACCGGGCTTGGATTCCTTGGCATCGGTGAACGCGCCGCGCTCGTAGCCGAACAGTTCGGCTTCCATCAGGGTCGCCGGTAAGGCCGTGCAGTTGATCTCGATGAACGGCTTCATGGAGCGGGCCCCGGACGCGTGCAGGGCGCGCGCCAGGAGGCCCTTGCCGGTGCCCGTCTCACCGGTGAGGAGTACGGGCGGTATCTCGTCCAGCGCGGCGATCTGGCGCGCCCGCTCGAGCACCGCGCGGATGGCGGGCGAGTCGCCCAGCATCCCCTCGAACCCGACGTCCCGGGTCGCGCGCCGGCGGTAATAGGACAGCTCCTGCTTGAGGAGGCGATTCTCGCGCGCCCGGTCGGCGAGCAGCCTCAACTCCTCCAAGTCGACCGGTTTCTTGACGTAATCGAACGCGCCCAGCTTCACGGCCTCCACCGCCCCCTCGATCGAGCCGTAGGCCGTCAACACGATCACCGGGATTACCGGATCGAACTCGCGGATCCGCTTGAGCAGATCGAGCCCGCTCATGCCGGGGAGCCGGACGTCGGCGAAGACGACGTCCGGCTGGAGGCTTGGGAGCAGCTCCAGCGCTTTCTCGCCGGTGCTCGCCACCTCCGCTTCATAGCCATGGTCGGCCAGGAAGGCCTTGGCGGAGCGCGCCAGGGTGTGTTCGTCGTCGACGATCAGCACGGTCGAGCCGCTCATGCGAGGTTGCGTACCGGCGGAGGGGTCGCCGCGGGCGGCGCAGCCGCAGCGGGCGCGGGATCACCGCCGGCGACCGGCAGCACGATGCGAACGGTCGTGCCGCGACCCACTGCGCTGACGATCTGCAACCGTCCGCCGGCCTCCTCGACGTAGCGCTTCGCGATCGCGAGGCCGAGACCCGTGCCCTCGGGACGCGTCGTGAAGAAGGGCTCACCCAGGTTTGGCAGAATCTCCGCGGGAATCCCGGGCCCCGAGTCGGTGATCTCGAGGACGATCCCGTTCGCGCCGCCCTCGCCCCCCTGGGCCCTCGCCACGATCTCGAGCCGCCCTCCATCGGGGGCAGGCATGGCATCGAGCGCGTTGGACACGATCTCGGTCAACGCCTGCTCCAAGCGCATCGGATCGACCCGAACCTCAGGCAGCGCCGCCGGACAGCTCGTCACCAGCTCGACCCGGCGCTGGCGCAGCAGCTCGGAGAAGCCGGCGAGCGCGCCCTCGACCAGCGCCTGCACACTCTCCCGGAGCGGGTGGAACGGGGTGGGCCGGGAGAACGCCAACAGGTGCGCGATCCGCAGATCGAGACGATCGACCTGCTCGACGATGGCCTGCAACTGTTCGCGGGCGGCGGGTGCTTCGACGCGGCGCTGGGCGAGCTGCGCCGCCGCGCGCAGGCTCGCCAGCGGGTTGCGCAGCCCGTGGGCCACCGCGGCCGCCATCTGGCCGATCGAAGCCAGTTTCTCGGACTGCACCAGCTGCGCGCGGGATTGGCGAAGCTGCTCGGTCATTTGCGCGAAGGCGCGTGCCAGGTCGCCGATTTCGTCGTGCGAGCGCGGCTGGATGGCGCGGTCCAGGTCGCCCGCGCCCACGACGGCCATGGCCGCCCGCAGCTCGCTGATCGGACGCGCCAGGCCACGGGCAATGAGCCACGACGCCACGAGGCCCGCCACCAGCGCCAGCAAGCTGATCGCCCAGAGGACGCGGCGTTCCGCCTCGACGATTCCCTCCACCTGGGTGACGGCTCGCTGGACGCTGAACTCGCGCGCCTGGCGGTAGATCTCGCGGTTCACCGTTGCGAGGGCGGGTTGCAGGCGCTCCACCAGCTCCTGTCGCGCCGTGAGGTATGCCGCCTGGCGTTGCCCGGAATCGTACAGCGTGAAGACACGACCCGCGACCGCGCGAATATCGCGTTCGATCTTGCGCACGCCGTCCGCGAGTTTGATGTCCCCCGGAGGAAGCCCCGCAGCCCAGCGATCGAGCCAGTAATCCACCACCTGCTCGGTGAGCGGAAACTCCCGCTTGGCCGCAGGGTCGCCGCTCAGGTAGCGCCAGACGACTTGCGTCTGGTTGAACATGGCGTCTTCCACTTCGGCGTACGTGCGCGAGTGCGCCAGGCGCTGCCGCAGCGTCTCCAGCGTCCCCCGCTCCAGCGCGTTGGTCCGAATCGCCTGGATCCCCACGAGCAAGGTGGGGAGGACCATCAGGGAGAAGCCCAGCAGGAGCTTGCGCTGGAGGGTCACAGCTCGAAGCTTCGTGCGGCGGTGGGCGGGCGCAAGCCCCCATCATCCTGAGCGCCGCAGGCGCGAAGGATCCTTCGCTCGCGCGCGTTCCGCGCGCTCGCTCAGGATGACAGCGCAGCACGGGTTCGGTGAGGAAGTAGTGGTGGAGGATCGGGAGGTGGGACGACGCGGCGCGACGCGCTCCTGTGCGCCCTATAAAGGGTGCACACCCGGCCGAGCGCGCCCTCTCAGGGCGCGAATACAACGAAGCGAGTCTCGTGTGTGGAGTTCGTGGTGTTCCCGGGCTGATAGCCCGGGCTCGGCCCCAATGTGCGCCCTGTAAAGGGCGCACCCCCGGCCCGAGCGCGCCCTGTCAGGGCGCGTAACCACGCGAGCTTTGTACCGAGTTGCTTTCCCCCTCACCAAATCGACGCGCAGTAGTGAATCCTATTAGGCACCTCTACCTTGTATCGAAGCCAACGACGTGTCAGCGGCACTCGCCTCCCGTGGCTGCCGAGGCCACTTCGCGACCTGCAAACAGCAAGCGCGCAGTGTCGCGAGCAGCGACGACGATATCGCGCGTCGCCTCCGCCGGGATGCGTAGTTGGAGAGCGGGTCGTTCCGGGGCGATGGCCAGCTCGGTCGAGAGATCGATCCGGCTGCTGTTGGTGATGCGAAACTTCCTACCGCACACATTGACCAGCGTCAGCGTCCCGGGCAGGAGCGATGCGAGGCGGGGGACGACGTCCGTGAGCTGCTGCCATTTGTTCTTAGCCGCGCGAGCAACCGCAGGGTTCGCGTCCGTCGCCAACTCTCTGCTCAGGATGTATACACGATCCGGTATATCTGCAGCGGGCGGCTGGGCACCAAGGCGTGGGCTAAACTCCACCTGGCCGGTCAGGCGCGCACCCAGATAGCTGACGAGTGTCTCCAGCGCGAGCAGCCGCAGGTTGGTCGGGCGGCTGGGGTCGCGGGCGACCGCGATGGCGGCTTCAGCGATGGGTTGGTCGTGGATCTGATAATTCCACGCTCTGAGCTGGGCCAGGACCTCCGGTCGGTCCACGGCCCCGCGCCACCGAGCGGCAATAACTACTGGACCGTCAGGACACCTGACGATGTGCGCGAGTGCCCACCCCTCATGCGTGTCGCTGGCTTCTCCGGAAGTCACCAGCCGGACGGCGTCCGCGCAAGCGTCGCCGCCGCCGCTGGCCCGCTGCGCCTCCGCGGGAATGGCAGCGAGGGACAGCGAAAGTCCCGCGCCCGCGAACAGTCGGACACCTTTACGGCCCCCCCCTACTCGTCGCGGCCGGTGTGCACCGGACGGATACTACTTGGGTCCTTGGAACGATGGGAGCCGCCCGACCAAGTAGTCCGAGATTTTGCGGATCACCTCATCCTGGTCTGAGGACAGTTGCCGAAGCACGTTCAGAACGTCGTCTTGCGCTGATGGCGGGAGCGGCTCCGCCCCGGGCCGGTCGTTTGGGTGGTCCTGCTCCGCAAGCATCACGTATGCCACGCCTCCCAGGCCCGGCTCCGCCGGAGTTCGATACACCGCCTTGAGTGACGGATGAAACTGCCCAAGCAGAGCTTGGATGGCGGTCAGCCGTACCTCGCGTCTGTTCGACGTATTGAGGGCTGCGCTTGTCGCCGCCCGCAGCAGGCGCCGGTCGCGGAGAGTCGCGCTGGCGTCCCCCAGGATCTGCAGAGCAACCGTATCCTCTGGTGGGTGGGCCCACTGGGCAGCCAGTGCCTGCGGCCCGCTCACGGGGCAGCCCACCAAGTCCCTTATCGCCCGGTGATACGTGTCTCCACGGGCTGACGAGCGAAGAGATGCCTCCGCGGGGGCGCACCAGCTCCCATCCTGCTGCGCCATCGCCACCCCAGCGAACGCGATCAACTCAAGAAGTGCAAGGGCCTGAAACGACCTGAGAAGCTTGCTCATCGGGCTCAGCTCCATTTGTTCGATTTCGGATGCGCCCGACCCCCGCTAGAAGTACTTAAACGTACAGTAGGGGATGGGCGGCACGGTACCGCCATCTTTCTGGTCCTTCGAAGTGTTCCTCGCCGCCTGAATCCCAGGTGCCGCGGCGGTGTCAGCACGATCTATCAGAAGCGCGAGGTCGTTCAACGATACCACATGCTCCGTCGCCTGCGGAACCTGGCGATTGAGTTCATTGCGGAATACACCGGCGTGTGATGTCGGGCTCAACGTCAGTCCCTCGTGGTCCTCGACGAGCGGCAGGAACGGGACCACGTCTGACCGCTTGCACTTCCCAGGGGACGCATTCTTGGGCTGGAGGTTGTAGAAATCGCTGTTTGTTGAAAGCGCTATCCGGTTGATTCGAATGCGGGAAAGCGCCTCTACTGGAACCTCGGTAAAGTAGAACATGCCCTCGTTCGGACCAGACTGAATCTGAGGGTGGGCGTTGGGCGGTAGGTAGGCTTGGGCAAAAGGCTCGTGCGTGCCGAGGTCCGCCGGCTGGGCCGGGTGGGTCGGAAGCTTCCTTACGGTGTCCTCCTCAACCCTGTGATTGACCGTTTTCTGCGTCCAGTCGCGTGCGGTCACCGTGACGCTCGCGCTCCCCGAGGCCGGGTGCCCGGCAACAAGTGCCGGTCACGTCGATCCTCCCGTCCACCACAAGCTGGCCGGTCCAGGTCACGTCACTGGTCTGTCGGGTGACAACATCGCCCGCTGTGCTGGTGAACGTCCACCCCGTCACGACGAGCGTCTGCCCCGCAGGCTGCGGACGGGCCTCGCATGACACACTGCTGCCGCGCGGGGCCCCGGACCCGGTGCAGACAACCTCGATCCCGAGTGAGGGGTCGACCACCTCTACCGTCAGGGTCTGCGTACCCGAGACGAAGTAGTCAGGCTCGTACGGAAAACCACCGTCCGGGTTCGAGCAGCTGCCCGGGAAGCCCGGAAAGCGCTTGACCCACAGAGTACCGGGCCCGGTCAACCGACCCGACACGGTTCCGGCCGACGGGTCGCGGGGCTGGAAATCAACGCCCGCATTCCGTTCCGGGATCCAGGCGACGACCCCGTGCCCTGTGCATAACCACTCAGGGTAGAGCTCTTCGGGAAACCCGGCTGGACCCACGTCCGTCAACCCGCCCGGCGGCTGGACCGGCGGTTGGGGACTGCACGGCGGCCGATTCTGATTCAGCGAGTAGTGCAGCAAACCGGAAACAGTGACCGTGACCTCGGCGCCCTCCGGGATGTCGATCCCGGTCGAAACAGGGTCGATGCCCACCTCATTGTGAACAGGAGGGGGAACCGTAGATGTGCCGAGCACCATGTGGCTGGCGCTAAGCCGCGGCGCCGGCCCGAGGTAGTCATCTGACCGGCAGGCAGCCAAGTCTGCGGCGCCCGCGAGAACGGTGGCAAGCGCAAGCAGGTCTAGCGACGGGCGTTTCACGGCGGTGGTCTCCCTTGCACAGGTCATGGAGATCGGCTAAGACCCACCGTAGAACGATTATCTCGACGCCGCAGTGACGTTTTGAGCGCGCGGAGCAGTCCGATCGTCGGATGTGAGGAAGCTCACTCGACCAGCGGCAAAACGACGCAATCGCCGAGACTTGACCGCGCGCAGTCTGCGCGCTAGAAATGCCCACGCAATCTCGCCGAGGTCGCCCCCGTGCATCAGCTGGCCCCACTCATCCACACCGCCCTGCCCCACCTCTCGTTTGAGGTGCGCGCCGTAATCGATGCCATGCTCCTCACGCGCGGCTCGGTTGGGACAGCGCAGTGGGTGGCGAGCCACCTCAGCTTCTCGAATCGCTTCCGCCTGGCCCGCCGCCTCTCAAGCGAAGGACTGCCACGTTGCATCGCCTATCCGGCTGGATAACCGTCCTGTCTTGGATATGGGAGTGGGAGCGCAACGGCGTCGCTTTGTGTCGCTCGGCGCTCCGAGCAGGCAAGGATCCGGCGGCGTGCCGCCGCCTGGTCCGTAGGATCACCGGCCTCTCGTGGAGGAACGTGCAGAGCGGCGGGATCGAGAGGACGCTCACCCAGTTCTTGTGCGAATGCGGCGCGGCCGAAGGCAGCGTGACATCGAGGGCGATGGCTTAGAGATTTCTCTCATTTCCCTTCGCGGAGCGAGGGCGCCTGTCATCCTGAGCGCCGCAGGCGCGAAGGATCTGCTTTGGGATCCTTCCCTCGCGCGCTGTCGCGCGCTCGCTCAGGATGACAGCGCCGCGCGGGTTCGGAAAGAGAAAGGAGTGATAGGGCGGTGCATCGGAGGGTGCTTCTCTCTTTTCCCTTCGCGGAGCGAGGGCTCTGTCATCCTGAGCGCCGCAGGCGCGAAGGATCTGCTCCCAGCACCTCGTCCAGGATGCGGAGCGTCTGGTCCACCGTCGCCTCGTCGTGCGCCAGCGACACGAAGTTGTACGCCGTCCGCTTGAACAGCACGCCGCGCGCGGCGCATCCGCGCGCCACCTCGCGCGATATGTGCTCCGCCGCGAAATGCAGGAAACACATCTCGGCGATCCCGCCGACGCCGGTCACGAGATCCCCGTGCTCACTATGCACCCGATGCAGGCCGTGTAACAGATACGTGCCGACCCGGTGCAGATGCGCGCATACGCTTTCGCGCTCCATCACCTCGAGCGTCGCCTGCGCCGCCGCCAGCGCCACGCCCTCTGTCGCGAGGGTCGACGAGATCCAGGTGCGGGACACACCCGCCATGAGATCGGCCCGACCCCCGACCGCCGCGAGAGGGAACCCGTTCGCGAGCGCTTTGCCGAGCACCATCAAGTCCGGCCGCACGCCGAACCGCTCGGCGGCACCGCCGATGGCGAGCCGAAACGCCGTCTTGATCTCGTCGAACACCAACACCGCGCCCACGCGCTGTGTCTCCGCCCGCAGCACCTCGAGCCATTCGCGCGTGGGCTCGACCACTACCACGGGTTCCACGACGACGACGGCCAAGCGGTCTCCCGCTTCGCGGATCAGCTGCCGCGTCCCCTCGGCGTCGTTGAACGGCAGCTCGGCGTACAGAGCGCGAGTCGAGGCCGGCACGCCGTCGGCGCCCTGGCACCAGTCGAGCCAGCCGTGGTAGCCACAGCCGAGCACCTGCTCGCGCCCGGTGGCTACCCGGGCCAGCCGCACGGCTGCGGCCACAGCCTCCGCGCCGGTCTTGAGAAACCGCACGCGCTCGAGCCATGGGATGCGACGGCTCAGCGCCTCGGCAAGCTCTTCTTCGAGCACGGGAGGGAGCGGCCCCACGACGCCGGCCGCGATCGCCTGCTCGGCCGCGCGATTCACGTCCGGATGGCCGTACCCGAGCGCCACCGCGCCCAGCGCCATGACGTAGTCCACGTACTCGCGACCCCGGGCGTCCCACACGCGGCAGCCGGACGCCCGCACCATCCGCTCGGGGACGCTCGCGTCCTCGCCCAGCTCGGCGCCACCGAACAGGGCGTCCGGCCGCTTACTACCGGTCGACGTGAATCCCGGAACGCGCCAGTCGCTCACCGTATTTCACCACCTCGATGGCCATCGCGCGCAGCAGCTTCGCCTCGCGCTGGTCGAGCGGGGTGCGGTGGATGATTTCCCGCACCGTCCGCATCACGCCTTCGACTTGGCGCGTCTTAAAGAACTTGATCACCCGGAGGGCCGCCTCGACGTCGGCGAACAGCCGCTCCAGCTCCTCCGTGGCCGCCGGGGGCGCCTCGCGGCGCGGCGCCTTGAACGGGCGGGCGTCGTCGCCGCGCGCCAGCGCCAGCTCGTACAGCATGAGGACCACCGCGTGCCCGAGCTGCAGCGAGGCGTACGCGGGATTGGTCGGAATGGTGACGACGCGGTGGCACAGGTCGAGCGCGTCGTTCGGCAGCCCCTTGTCCTCGCGTCCGAACAGCAACGCCACGAGCCCCGCCTCAGCCTGCGCGACGATCTCGGCCGCCGCCTGGCGCGGGCGCTGGGGGTTGCGCTTCGCGCTCCGCTCCCGCGCGGTGAACCCGACCACGTGCACACAGTCGGCGAGCGCTCGCTCGAGCCGATCGTAGCGCGCTACGCGCGCCAGGACGTCCTGCGTCTGGTGCGCGATTCCCTCGACCCGGTAGGCATCGTACTCGCGCGGATTGACGAGGCGCAGGTCCCGAAAGCCGAAGTTCTTCAGCGCCCGCACTACGTGCGCGATGTTGACGAGGTCTTGGGGCTCGTGTAGAACCACCACGACGCTCATGAGCGGGAAGAACCAAACGCGGAACGCGGAACGCGGAAGGCGGAACAGCAGTGATGGGTCGTTCGCCGCGCGGCCCTCACCCTGACGTTCCGCGTTCCGCGTTCCGACTTCCGCGTTCGCATCATCCCACTAGCTCCAATATCCCCAGCCGTGCGGGATCCTGTCTGTCGCCCCGCAACCACACCCAGCCGTTACCGCCGCTCCAGACGAGCTGTCCCGCGCGCCGCTCGCGGCCGGGGAGCATCTCGTTAATGATAAGGTCGAAGCCGACCTGGCCGCCGACGTGGGCGCGCTGCCATTCCGGCCAGGCGACGGCGAGGGTGATGCGATAGCCCTGCTCGGTGCGCCGCCAGGCGCCGTGGACCGACCTGGGCGCTCCCGGCGATTCTCCCGCGCCGCGCACCCGCACGCCGCCCCCGTCTAGCCGCCCACCTTCCACCTCGGGCACGACCAGAAAACCGGAGACGTCGCCGCCTTCCAAGTCGCGGAGGTAGAGCTGGACGCCGTCCGAGTGGATGTCGTCCGGCTCGTTGTCGAGCCGCAGCGGTGGGGCTGCGGCAGCGCGGAAGCACAAGTCGGGCTTCGTCACCTCGACCGCCAGGTAAAGCGCCTCGTCGTCCCACCCGACGTGAGCGGTCGCGGAAAAGTCCTCGGGCCCGGAGTACGGTTCCTCGCTGCGGCGATACTGGTCCTCGAGCTCGAGCCGCAGCGGCTCGCTGGTATCGAACCCGTCGCCCGTGCCGTCAAGCGCAGGAGGCCGATCGACGCGCAACGCCGCGCCAACCGCCGGTTGGGGGAGATCGAGCTCGATCAGTGGTTGAAACGGAGGCTCGGGATCCCGCGCGCCGCTGAGTCGTACGCGCCTCGCAGGAGCGGTGACCTCCCAGCCCAGAGGGGACGGCGAGTGGCGGTCCACCCCGCTTGTCGTTTCGACCTCGATGACGCTGCCTTTCACCCCTACACCGCGCACGAACGCGGCTGCGCCGATCGGCTCGAGCACCGTCACGAACCGGACGCTGCGCCCTCGCGCGCGCAGCAGGTAGAACGGTGCGCGCGTGCCGCTCCCCGGCAACCCCGGTCCTTCGGCGCGGAGCAGCTCTCCTTCAAGCAGAAAGAGCGCCGTCAGCGGTCGGCTATCGGCTGCCAGCTCGAGGGTTATCGGTCCCTTCGTCTCGGGAGCGAAGCGCTGGGCGCGCGACGTGAACTCATCCTGCAGCTCGGCGTCCTCCCACCGTCCCCGCGTCACCACGTCGCCGCGCCCCTGGAAGTGCCACGGCAACTCGAGCAGATGATCCTCGCGACTCGCCAGCTCGACGATGTCGAGCAGGTACGCTGGGCCGGCCACCACTGTGCGGGTGACATCGCCGTTGCGGCCGCGCGTCCAGCCCCAGTCGCCCGGCGCGTCGAAGGTCTCACACATGGCGTTCCCCCCGCGGGACGCACCGTCCAGCCGCGGCGCGTTGTGTGCCAGGGTAGAGCGGTACCACAGGAGATCACGCGCCACGTACGACCCGGTGCCGACGTCGGGGAGCCAGTGCACACCGTCAGCGTGGAGCGTCAGATGCAGCCGGTCAGGGTGCCCGTGCCCGCCGCCGAGTGGGCCGCACTCCAGGCTCACGTAGCGCTCCCCCGCACGCAGCACCGCAAGGCCTTGCGAATCGAGCAGCGCGCTGCCGGGGACCCAGGGCGGCGCGTCGGACGGAAGCTCCGGCAGCATCTCTAAGAGGGACCACCACGACAGCGAGATCCGGGATGCGGGATGCGGGATGCGTTCGACGGGAGCATCGTGTAGATACGAATCGAACACTTCTGGGACGACGCCCGGGACGCGGTAGAGCGCCTGCAGCCAGCTCGCGACGTCCCGCATCCCGGTTCCCGCATCCCGCATCCCGCATGTCGCGAGCCCGATCTCCCACAGTTCGAGATACATCGGTTGCGCGAGCGAGACCCCGAACCGCGAATCCTTTCTCGCCGGGAAAGTGAGATCCGGGAGTGCGGTGAGCGCGGGCGCGAGCAGCGCCGCCCGCACGCGCGCCGCCAGCGCGGGCTCCGCGCCTAAGTCGACGCCCGCCGCGCGCGCCCACGCGGCGCCGGTCAACAGCCCGCGCAGCGCGAACAGGTGGTAGTTCTCTCCCTCGTACCACATGCCGTCCCGCCCGAAGCCGCGCATCAGGTGCGCGAGCAACCCCGTCTCCCCTTCAATGGCGCGTTTCGCGAGATCGTCGTCCTCGAACCACACGGCGATCGCGGCCAGTGCGGCGTCGTTCCACGTCTGGCGGTTGGAGAATCCCTCGTCGAATTCGCCGATGAGATTGGCCGCTTCATCCGCCACCTGCCCCACGCCCCGGCTCGTCGCCTCGTCCAGATGACCTGACTCCCGCAGCAGCATCGCGGCCGCCAGATAGTTCAGAATCCAGATCGATTCGAGATAGGTCGAGAAGAACAGCCGGCTCGGACCCAGCACGTTGTCACGATTGGGATATTGCCAATAGCTCCGGGCGTAAGCCCGGAGGATCTCGGCCGCCCGCACCCCCGCTGCGTCGCTTCCCCCCAATGCCTGCAGCGCCGCGAGGTGGGCGGCGCGCTCCGCCAGCCAGAGGTGCTGGAACCGCGCCCAGTGCCGGTCGTGCCGCTCGCCGGCCCACGTCTTGCCGCAGCGCGAGCAATGGTGCTGGTTTGGGCTCCAGGGATCGAACAGGAGCGCCGTGCCGTCGTCGGGGCAGATTCCGCCGTCGCTCGAGAGCAAGGCTTTGCGCGGCGGGATGATCGGCCGGCGCTCGAGCAGCGGCGCGGCCCGCTCGGTGAGGCGCGCGAGCAGCGCCGTGAGATCCGGCGCCTGCGCGATCTCCGCCCTTCGGGCCGCCACCGCTTCCGCTGTCACCATGCGCGCACGCCGGCCGTGGCCCAGCGCAGGGGAAGCACGGTGGCTCCTGCGTCCCGCGCCGCGGTGATCGCGGGCCGCGCGTCCTCGCTGGTAATGAAGAACATCGCCCCCCCGGCTCCCGCGCCGGCCGCTTTGCCGCCGAGCGCACCCGCGTTCGCGAGCGCGCGCTCGAGCCGCGCCATCTCGGGCGTGCACATCTCGGAGTCGAGCGCTTGCTGGTGTCGCCAGTTCTCCCACAACAGTGCTCCCGCGCGCCCCAGGTCGGACGCGCGCAGCGCTTGCGCCATCGCTTCCGCCAGGTCCCGCATGGCCCGCAATGCGCCCGTTACCTGCCGGTCACCGCGCTCGTACGCCGCCATCACGCGCGCGATCGTGGCGCCCGAGACGCGCGAGCGGCCGGTGTAGCACAGGACGGTCTGGCGCTCGAGCGCGGCGGCGAACACCGGGTCGAGGGTGATCGGCTCGATCCCGACGTCCGGATCGTGGAAGCTGAGGCGCTGAAACCCACCCAGCGCTGCGGCGAACTGGTCCTGCTTGCCGCCGGGAATCTTTGCCTCGACGGTCTCGAGGTACCAGCCTTGCTCGGCGATCTCCCGCTCGGCCAGCCGCTCACCGCGCGCACAGGTGAGCGCCGCCACAAGCGCCACATCGAGCGCGCCCGAGCTGCCGAGCCCCGACCCGGGGGGCGCCTCGGATCGCGTGGTGAGGGTACAGCCGCTCTGCACGGGAAACATGCGCAGCGCCGCCTTGATCAGGTCGAGGCGCCCGTCGAGGACGAGCCCGCGCGAGTCGGCGCACTCGAGCTCCTGGCCGAGGTCCTCCGCCACGAGCCGGATCAAGCTGCCGCCGAGCTTCAGCTCGACGTGCGCCGAGAGTTCGATGCATCCGTTCACCACGACGCCCCCTTCGCGCGTGGAGAACGGCGGCACGTCGGTCCAGCCGCCTGCGAAGTCGAGCCGCGCTGGCGCCGTCGCCCGGAACTCAATGGGCAGCTCGCGCCGCCTCACGGCCCGATGCGCCACTGGGTGACGGCCGGCAGCTCTCCCCGCACGTCCATCCGCACTCCCTGCACGCGGCGGTTCATCCCCTGCACACCCCGCGCATGATAAAGGAAGGCGATGGGGAGCGAATCGCGAAACAGGCGCTGGGCCGTGGCGGGGTCGGCCGGGGCGCGCAGGCCCGCAAGATCCGCGAGCTGGCTCAAATACCCCAATCCCGGATCACCGGCCGTGCCGACCACGGCGGCGTCGAAGTCGTGGCGCCGCGGGTTCACGCGGTCGAGGAACGCGCTCAGCTCGAGCTGGCGGATCGAGGCGCGCACCCCGACGCCCGCTAGGCGCGCCTGAATCATCTGCTCGAGCGGCGCTTCGCCGCTCCCGACCGTGAGCAGCTCGAAGGCGATCGTTCGGCCGCCGAGTAGGCGGCGCGCCGAGTCGGGATCAGTCAGGATCGGGCGTCCGGGCACGTAGCCGGGCACGTCCGGCGGCACGGGGCCGTCGGCGACCGTGCCGAAGCCATAGAGATACCCGTCCACGATCTCCCGGCGATCGAGCGCCAGCGCCACGGCCCGCCGGACCCGCGCGTCGTCGAACGGCGGGCGCCGCGTGTTGAAGACGATGCCGTACGGATAGATGAGAGGGTAGTCGAGCACCGCCAGGTCGGGGTTCCTACGCACGAAGGCCGCGTGCGCCGGCTGGATCCCGGCGAAGTCGATCTCGCCCACCGTGAGCGCGGCGAGCTTGGTGGTGGGCTCGTCCACGACGACCACGATGAAGCGCGCCAGCTGGGGAGGGCCGCCAAGCGCCGGCGGAAAGGTCGGATTCGCCGCGAACACCCAGCGCCGGTTCGACTCGTGCGTGACGAAGCGAAAGGGGCCGTTTCCCACCGGGTGCGCGTTCCACTCCGCCTGGCGCAGCCGCGTGCGTGGAATCGAGTCCAGCAGATGGGCCGGCAGGACGGCGAGGTCGGTGAAGACATCGGGCAGCTCCCGTTCGGGCCGGCTGAACCGCACGATCACCGTCGAGTCGTCGGCGTCGTTCGCGGACACGACGTTAGCCAGATCGCTGAGCCGCGGATATCCGGTGACCGAGTCGCAGGCGGTGTTAAGCGTCCAGACGACGTCGCGCGCCGTCGTGGCGACCCCGTCGTGCCACCTCACACCGGGCTGCAACCGGAACGTGAGCGTCGTACGCTCGGCCGACCACGTCCAGCGGCGCGCAAGGTACGGTTGGGGGACGAGGGCCGAATCGTAGCGCGCGAGGGTGGTGAGCAGCACGTAGCGCTGCACCTGCTTCGCGAGCGGGTGCGTCGTGAAGAGCGGGTTCACGCTCTGGAGATCGGCGCCGGAGGCATAGATGACTGTGCGCCCGCGACGCGCGGGGCTCACCCCGCACGCCAGCGTCGCCCCGGCGAGCAGCACCCGCCTCATCGGCCGCAGCACGCCCGCATTCTAGCGGCCGCGGCAGGGGCGCGCGAGATTCGGCGCATGCTCGCCGGACTCGCACGCCGCGCCAGCACGGGCCTCGCCGTTGTAGCCGGCGTCGTGACCTTGACCTTTTTCCTGCTTCGCCTCGCCCCAGGCGATCCCGTGGCGCTACTGGTCGGCCCGGCCGCCACGCCGGCGCAGATCGCCGCTCAGCGCCGTGTGCTGGAGCTCGACCGCCCCCTCGCGGTGCAGTATGGCGCCTGGCTGGGCCGCTTCGCCCGCGGGGAATGGGGCACCAGCATCGCGACCGGGCGGCCGGTGCTCGCGCTGCTCGCCGAAGCAGTGCCGGCCACGCTCGAGCTGGTCGGCCTGTCGCTGCTGCTGAGCTACCTGCTCGGCGTAGCCGTGGGCGCGGTCCAGGCGACCGCGCATCGCCGCGTCGACACGGCGCTTTCCGTCGCGACCGTCACCCTGTTCGCCGTTCCCGGCTACTGGCTGGGCCTGATGTTGGTCATGGTATTCACCTACTGGGCTCGCGCGCTCCCCGCCTTCGGTCGCGCGGGGCTCGACAGCGACTTCCTCTCGGGCGGGGCATGGCTCGCCGACCGGCTGCGCCACCTCGTCTTGCCGCTCACCACTCTCACGCTGATCGGCATTGGCGGCGCCGCGCGCTTCGTGCGTGGCGCGATGCTCGACGTCGTGGGTCAGCCGTTCGTGAGGACCGCGCTGGCCAAGGGGCTCGCTCCGTTTCGGGTCGCGCAGCGCCACGTCGCGCGCAACGCGCTCATCCCCGTCGTGGTCCTGCTCGGCCTGTCGGTTCCCACGCTGTTCTCGGGTGCCGTCTTCGTGGAGTTCGTGTTCGCATGGCCCGGCGTCGGTCGCCGGTTGGTCGAGGCCGTGCTGGCGCGCGACTACCCCGTCGTGATGGCGGCGACGGCGGTGAGCGCGATCCTGGTGGTGGTCGGGAACCTGGTCGCCGACGCGCTGGTGGGGTGGATCGATCCGCGGATCCGCCACCAGACCGAGGCAATGTGAAGCGGCTGCTGCGCGACCGACGCGCCATCTTCGGCGCCGGCGTGCTGATCGTGGTCGTCGCAGCGGCCCTCGCCGCGCCGCTCGTCTCGACCGGAGACGCGGCGGCGCAACCCGACATCGTCGCCACGCGGTTCCTCGCGCCACTCGCCACGGACGCTCGCGGCGCGATCCACCCGCTGGGCACCGATCGGTTCGGGCGCGACGTATGGACGCGACTCGTCTACGGCGCTCGGGTTTCCCTCGGCGTGGGCACGCTCGCGGTGCTGCTGGCGATCGCGATCGGCCTCGCCGTGGGGGCGGTCGCGGGCTACTGGCGGGGACCGGTGCGCTCGGTGCTGCTGGCATTCACCGATTTCGTGCTCGCTCTCCCCCGCGTGGTGCTGCTGCTGTTGCTCGCGACGCTGTGGCGCCCGAGCGCGGCGCTCGTCATCCTCGTGCTCGGGGTGACCGGCTGGATGTCGGTCGCACGCCTCGTCCAGGGCGAGGTCCGTGCGCTCGCCGCGCGCCCGTTCGTCGAGGGGGCGCTCGCGTTGGGGCTCTCGCGCGCCAGGATTCTGTGGCGCCACATCCTGCCCAACGCGCTGACGCCTGTCATCGTCGCCGCGGCGCTCGGGATCGGCAACGCGATCATGCTCGAGGCCGGCCTGTCGTTCCTCGGTCTTGGCGTCCAGCCGCCCACGCCGTCCTGGGGCAACATGATCGCATCGGGGAGAGATACACTCGTGAATGCGCCATGGGTGGCCGCGGCGCCGGGCATTGCCCTGGTGCTGGTAGTGGTCGCCTGTACCCTGCTGGGGGACGCGCTACAGGACGCACTGAATCCAATGCAGAGGCTGAGACGGTGAGTTAACTCGCCGTCTCACCACCTAGACCTTTGAGTACACCATCGTTCAGCTCGTGCCCACCGTCAAACGGGATTTCCCGATACGGAATAGCGTGGGCCCGGAGCCGATCGGCGATCTGCCTGATCACCTTCTCCGTGATGAGCTGATCGGCCCGCCCGTACACGAGCGACAGCCGAGCGGCCCGCAGCCGATCCACGATCGTCGGGAGCGTGAGATCCAAATCAGGCGGAAACTCGCCACCCCATAGCATGAGACGATCGACTCTGGCCTTGCCCATCGCCGTCCAACGACTGGCGGTAGCCACACCTTGTGAGAACCCCAGCGCGTGCACGGTCACTTGCGAGCGATCGAGCAAGCCAAACACCTCCTGGTACACCGCGTCGAGGTATTGGACGTAGTCGGCGATTTCGGCGAGGCGATCCTCGCGCGTCATCCAGCTCGCACCGACTCGCCGCTCGGTCGGGCTCTCGCTCAAGTAGAACCGCGACAGCCCTTCCGGAGCCACGAGATAGCGCGTTCCGTCGTCGAGCACCCGCAGCTTTTCCAGGAAGCGCGCCGCCAGCTGTCCGTACCCGTGACACGCGAACCAGACTTCCGCCACCGCCGCCGAGCGTTCCCCGAGGGTGAAGTAGCGGGCCGTGCGGCTCACCGACAGGTGATGCTCGTGCATCCGCCCCCGACGCTCCTTTCCATTCCGCATTCCGCAATCCGCAATCGCCTCTCACGTCACCAGGATCGTCACGATCTCGTAGGGCTCCGCCACGAACCTGACGGTTTTCCCCCGTCCCTCGAGCACCAGCGCCGTGGACTCGCGCTCGTCGGCCCGCACGCGGTGGGCGCTCTTGACACCCTCTCCGAACCGCCACGCGCCCGGCGCCTGGCGGCCTGTCGCGTTGTAGCAGCGCAGCACGAGCGGCGAGCCCTGCTGCGCAGGCTTCACCGCCGAGACTACAAGCCCGGCCCCCTCGAGCGCGATGTCGATGGACGGGGGCGCCAGCTCCGCCGCGTCGCGCAGCCAGAAGCCACGCACCGGAAGAAAGACGTCCTCCCACAGCGACGGGATGACATCGCCGCGCTCGACCTCGGCCTGCGGCACGGGGGCGAGCGCGAGCTCGACGCGGCACGGGCCGAGGCACTGCGCCAGCGGCGTGGCGGTGGGCCACCCGGCGTGCCCGGGGCGCGTCGGCAGGTCCCCCCGTGACAGCTCGCCCACCGCCCGCAGCAGCGTCATGATGAGGTCCCCGCGCGACGTCCACTCGTACTCGAAGAACCCGGGCGCGAGCAGCGCCAGCCCGCGTCGCCCGTCCGCCGCCGCGACGAAGCGGTGCGCCGGTGCGGTGGCGACCGGCGTCTCGAGCGGATAGTCGGCCGGACGCACGCTCACGGCGGGGCGTGCGACCGATCCGAACGGCGCGCCCGCGACGGCGGCAACGCCGGTCAGATCTGTCGGCACCCGCGCCCGCAGCCGATGCCAGGTCGCCTGGTTGTCGATGTCGAGGATGCAACGCACGGCTGGGCTGTCGGCGTGCAGCATCACAACGAGCCGAACGTCGACGTGCCCGGGACGACTTTGCGTTACGCTGTTTGCGCGACGTCTCCGCGTGACGCCGTTCCCGGCGCGCATCCCGAAAGTCGCTTCCAGCGCTGCGACCAGCGGCCCCGCCGCCAGTCTACGAACCCGGATCGGCCCCGCGGCGCGCACGATGCGATCCCGTGCCGGCGGACAGTACGTGTAGGTGTCGCCCGCGTCGCCGCCGTCCTCCAAGCGCAGCACGTCGAAGAACCGCTCGCCCGTGCGCCGGTCGTGCAGCGCCAGCGCGCCCGTCGGTTCGAGCGTGGCCTCGATCCAATGATTGGCCAGCGATCGCCCTTTCACCCTCGCGCCCGAGCCGCCTATAGCCCCGGGCGTCAGCCCGGGGCTCCCCGGCGTCAGCCCGGGGCTCCCCGGCGTCAGCCCGGGGCTCCCGGTCGTAAGCCCGGGGCGATCGAACGTCAACCCGAAGGCGTCAAAGCCCAGCCCCGCCACGCTCGGCGCCCGCAAGGCCACGCGTACCCAGTCGACCTCGTCCTGATCCGGGTAGTGTCGAGCCGCGTCGAGCCGCTCCTGCCCGGGCCGCCGGTCGAGCAGCTGCATGGGGATCGGCCCGCCGTCCGGCCCAGCCAAGGCAAAGGGGCGGTATCCCTGGGCGTGGCGCGGCGCGCGCCCCGACGGCGGTCCCACGGGCACGTCGCGCCGAAACAGCGTGACGTCGGCCACCACTACGCCACCCCGCAGCCGGGCGGCGGGGTTCCAGAGCACGAGCGCGTGCTGGGGGTCGGTCGCCCGATCACGCAC